>Ga0299913_10000739_pt1 | contig 22044 bp, 21 predicted proteins | sample RVTome_9_FD_201360 | JGI IMG/M metagenome (GOLD analysis project Ga0299913, IMG submission 201360) | Soil microbial communities from uranium-contaminated site in the Upper Colorado River Basin, Wyoming, United States - RVT155D38 (version 2) ... | reverse complement strand
CCGCCGCCCTGGGTGAGCGCCACCATGGTCGCGCCGCCGAGGGCCACCCCGATGCCGGCCATCCGCCCCACGGTCAACCGCTCGCCGAGCAGCCCGGCCGCGAACAGGCAGCTGTACACCGGGCTGGTGGCGATCAGCAGGCTCGCGGTGCCGGCGTCGACGCTCACCTCGCCGGCGTTGAGCAGCAGCTGGTAGAGCGACATGCCGAGCAGCCCGCACAGCACGATGAGCGGCAGGTCGCGCCGCCGCGGCAGCCGCACCCCGAGCAGCGGCGCCACCAGGGCGAGCGCCGCGGACGCCACGAGCAGGCGCCCGACGGTGAGGCCGGCCGGCCCGAACGCGGCCACCGCAACCCGGATCGCCGGGTATGCCGACGCCCAGGCGACGACCGTGACCAGCAGTGCCAGGTGGGGCCGCCCGAATCGCATGCTCAGAGCCTGCCGAGCGCGCGGCGATAGGACAAGGCGACTGCGGGCCACGGCCCGTCGGTACAAGTTATGAATGGCCGCCGAACGTCCCCCGTTCGGCCTAGCCGAGGATTGCATTGTTTCCGAAGAGTAGTAGCTTCGAACGGAGAACTCTATTCGCGAAGATGGGCGGACAGCCGATCTTCCATTTCGGCGTGGACAGCCGATACCTGGCCGCTCCGGCCCGATCGGCGGCAGCCGACGATTTCGCGCAGTCGGAGCGTGGCCAAGGCTAATTCACCCAATCGCGACGATCTCTTCCAGGAGGCAGGACAGCCATGAGCGCGACGAAACCACGAACGACCGCCGACGACGGACCGAACCTCGACGGGACCAAGGGTGTGCTGCTCGCCCCGGTCCGTGGAACCGACACCCGGCGCAGCCTTCCGGACGATCTTTTCGCGAAACGGCAGGGCCGTTTCACCGCGAAGTTCCTATTCGCGATCGCGGTCATCGTAGCCTTCTGGGCGGCCGTAGTAATGATCCCGACCTGGTGGATGATCGTCATCGCGGTGCCGGTGCTCGGCATGACGTACGCCCACCTCGTCGAACTCCAGCACGAATGCCTGCACGAACACGCGTACGGCCGCCGCTGGCTCAACCGGCTGGCCGGCTTCGTCTGCGGAATCCCGATGCTGAGCTCGTTCTCGCACTACAAGTACGAGCACCTGCGCCACCACGCGTACCTCGGTACCCCGCAGAACCACGAGTTCTTCAACTACCGCTTCGAGGGCCTGGGCAGCGTGCGAGGCTTCCTGCGGGCGTGCTTCCACCTGGGCCGTTACCTGGACGTCTTCGCCGACATCGGGCGCAGCCTGGTCGGCAGGACCAACCCGAGGGTGATCAAGCCGACGGCCGCCAAGAAGATCCGCACCGAGTACCTCGGCTTCGCCGCCGTACTCGCCGCCGGGATAGCGTTCACCGTATTCACCGGCAGCCCATTGTTGCTGTTCGTATGGGTACTGCCAGCACTGCTGGTGGCCGAGCCGGTGCACTTCCTGGTCGAGCTGCCGGAACACTTCGGCCTGAACACCCAGTCCGACCCCGACGTCCTTACCAACACCCGGACCGTGCACGGCGGACGGTTCGCGAAGTGGTACACCAACGGCAACGATCTGCACACCGCGCACCACTTCCACCAGGGCGTGCCGATGGCGCAGGTCCCGAAGCTGCACACGATCATCGAGGACCGTGTCGAGATCGTGGAGCCGTCGTATCGGTCCTTCTACACGAACGTCATCACCGGCCACATCAAGTACGTGGACCAGAGCGAGACCTGCATGACCCGCTAATGTGCCGGTTGTCGATCCTTTGCCCGAAGGAGGGCCGCGCATGACCTCAACTCTTGCCCCGCTGGAAGCGCTCAAGTTCCTGGGGCCCGCCGAGGTGCCGAAGATCGCGCAACGGTTCGGCACGCCAGTCTTCGTCTACGACGAGGCGAGAATCCGGGCCGGCGTCGAACACCTCAGATCACTGCCCAGCGCATTCGGCCACACCATTCGCTATTCGATCAAGGCGTGCCCGAGCGCGGCCGTTATCAAGCTCTTCGACTCGATGGGCACGTGCTTCGACGCCAGCTCCGGGTGGGAGGTGCTCAGGGCCGTCCGGGCCGGCGTCGACCCGTCGAAGATCCTGCTCACCGCGCAGGAGGCGGTGTTCGACGGCACGCTGCTCGACCTACTCGACGCCGGCCTGAAGTTCGACGCCGGCTCGCTGCACCAGCTCGTGGAGTTCGGCAGGGCCAGGCCCGGCTCGCCGGTGTCCGTGCGGATCAACCCTGGCTTCGGCTCCGGCCTGGTGCCGCGGCTGACCAGCGGCGGGGCACTGTCCAGCTTCGGCATCTGGCACGAGTACGTGCCCGAGATGAAGGCGCTGCTGCAGGACCACGACCTGCGGGTGGAGCGGCTGCACACGCACATCGGGTCCGGCCACTACGCCGACGTGCTGGTGCCGGCCGCCAGGGTGCTGCTCGACCTGGTGCCCGAGTTCCCCGACGTGCGGTGCGTGAACCTCGGCGGCGGCTACCGGCTCACCGTGATGGCCGGCGATCCCGAGTACGACCACCGCGAGTGGGCCGGCATCCTCGCCGGGGAGATCCGGCAGGTCGCCGAGGTAACCGGGCGCGAGCTGCACCTGGAGATGGAGCCGGGCACGTACCTGATGGCCAACGCCGGCGCCATCGTGTCCACGGTGATCGACGTGGTGGACACCGGCGCCGGCGGCCACCGGTTCGTGAAGATCAACGCGGGCCTCACCGAGGTCCTGCGGCCCTCGTACTACGGGTCGGCGCACCCGCTCGTGGCCATCGGCCGCGACGGCACCGTGCCGCCGGAAGGCCCGCCGAGCTGTGTTGCCGGGCACTGCTGCATCGCCGGCGACATGCTCACCCTGGTGCCCGACGACAAGCACCAGGCCGTCCGGCTGGGTCAGGTGCGGCCCGGCGACCACATCGTGGTGGAACGCTCCGGCGGCTACTGCGCCAGCATGGCCATGAAGAACTTCAACTCCTATCCGGAGGCGCCCGAGGTGCTGCGCCGCACCGACGGCAGCTACTCGCTCATCAGGGCCAGCCAGACGATCGACCAGCTGGTGGCCAACGAGCGCATCCCCGAAGGGCTGTAACCGCTACCTGCCCGGTGGGCGGAAGCTGGCGCTCGGGCACCAGCTTCCGCTCACCGCCACTCCCACAGCAGCAGCCCGGCGACGGTCCACATCACGCACCCGATGGCCACGTCGAGCACCCGCCACGTGCGCGGGTCGCGGAAGAGCCCGGACAGCATCGCCGCGCCGTACCCGACGCCGAAGAACCAGGCGAACGACGCGAGCATGGCGCCGGCCGCGAAGGACACCCGGTCGGCACCGTCGTGCTGCGCGCCGACGCTGCCGATGAGCACCACGGTGTCCAGGTAGACGTGCGGGTTGAGCAGGCTCAACGCCAGCGCGGTTGCCGCGGTGGCCGCGGTGCCGGCCGCCGACGGCTGCGAGCCCTCGACGAGCACCCGTGGCCGCGCCGCCGAGCGGAACGAACGCAGCCCGTAGTAGCCGAGGAACAGCGCGCCGCCCACGGTGGCCACGGTCGTCAGCACCTGCGACGCCGAGATCACCGCGCCGAGGCCGGCCACCCCGACCACGATGAGCACCGCGTCGCACACCGCACAGATCGCGGCCGTCAGGAAGACGTGCCTGCGGCGCAGCCCCTGGCGCAGCACGAACGCGTTCTGCGCCCCGATGGCGATGATGAGCCCGGCCCCCAGCAGGAAGCCCTGGACGAGCGCGCCGGCCAGCCCGACTCACCCGTTCCGGCTCAGCGCGGCCGCCGGCGACCGCGGGGTGAGCGGCCCGGTCCGCACCGCGTCGGCGTGCCGGCCGAGCAGGTTCGCGAGCGTGCCGGCGGCCAGCTCGACGCTCACCCGCTGGGCTCCTCGTCGTACCTGTCGACCCAGGCCCGCGCCGGCGGCGACAGCAGCGCGGCGCCCACGGCCAGGCACACCAGGCCGGCGGGCACGCCGAACTCCGGCCGCCCGGACGGCCCCGTGGTGTACCAGGCCACGCCGACCAGCAGGATCTGCAGCACCAGCGCGGGGCTGCGGGCCCAGCGGTGGCCGCGCCACAGGGCCACCCCGACGGCCAGCACGCCGCTGCCGAGTACGCCGAAGTAGCCGGCCTCACCGAGCACGTCGGCCACCCGCTCGACGCCGTCCGCGGCCCGTGCCACCAGCGCCGCGGCGAACAGCACTCCGAGCAGCCCCTGCAGGCACACGACCGCGGCGGCGACGCGTACCGGTCTTGGCGGTGTCACGCGCGGCAGCCTACGACCTGGGCAGTTACCCTTCGACCGTGCGTGCGCTACTCATCGTCAACCCACACGCCACCTCGACCACCGAGGCCGGCCGGGACGTGCTGGCCGCCGCGCTGGCCAGCGAGCTGAAGCTGGACGTGGTCGCCACCACCCACCGGGGGCATGCGGCCGAGCTCGCCGAGCAGGCCGCCATGGACGACTTCGACGTGGTCGTCGCCCACGGTGGCGACGGCACCGTCAACGAGGTGGTGAACGGGCTGCTCGCCCACGGGCCGCGGCCGTACGGGCCGTCGCTCGGCGTGGTGCCCGGCGGCTCGGCCAACGTGTTCGGCCAGGCCATCGGGCTGTCCCGCGATCCGGTCGAGGCGACCAGGCACCTGCTGCAGGCCCTGCAGGCCGGCCGGCGGCGCACGATCGGCCTTGGCCAGGTGGCCGCGGACGGCGACGAGCCGAGGTGGTTCACGTTCAACGCCGGGCTCGGGCTGGACGCCGGAGCCGTGCGGCGCGTCGAGCGCGCGCGGTCGCGTGGCCGGCGGGCCACCACGGCGCGCTACGTGCGGGCGGCCGTCCTGTCGTACTTCCAGCAGGACCACGGCCACCCGCGGCTGACCGTCGAGCTGCCCGGCGAGGACCCGCTGACCGGGGTGTACCTCGCGATCGTCGCCAACAGCGATCCGTACAGCTACGCGGGCCGGCGCCCGGTGCGGATGAACCCCGGCTGCTCGCTGGACGGTGGGCTCGGGCTGTTCGCGCTGCACACCCTCGCGCTGCTGCCGGTGCTGCGGCACACGGCCCAGATCCTGCGGCGCCGGGGCGAACCGCACGGCCGCAAGCTGGTCCGCCGGCAGGACCTGCCGCGGCTGACCGTGACGAGCGACTCCCCGATCGGACTGCAGGTGGACGGCGACTACCTCGGCGAGCACACCGTGGCCACCTTCGAGGCGGCGCCTCGGGCGCTCTCGGTCGTGGTGTGAGCCAGTACCGTACCGGGCCCACCCGTCGTGACCTACTTGCAACCTGTCCTGATGCTCCTGGCCAGCTTCCCGGAGAGCCGTTCTGAATCGATTCCAACAGGCTCGATAACTCTACTCGCACGGCGTCAGTCGTTGGGGTGAGATCGATCACCGGACGAGCGCTGACTCTTGACATCGCGTACGTTCGTGAAAGCATTCACAAGCACTCCAGAAGTTGACCGAAACGGCGCGTCGATCGTCACCGACGCGCAGATGCGAGGAGCAAATACCGATGGACTGGCGCCACCGCGCGGCCTGCCGAGACGAGGACCCGGAGCTGTTCTTCCCGGTGGGGAACAGCGGTCCCGCTCTGCTGCAGATCGCCGAGGCGAAGACCGTCTGCCGTCGCTGCCCCGTCGCCTCCGACTGCCTGTCCTGGGCGCTTGAGTCCGGGCAGGACGCCGGAGTGTGGGGCGGCATGAGCGAGGACGAGCGGCGCGCCCTCAAGAGGCGCAACGCACGCACCCGGGCCCGTACCGGCGCCTAAGAAACCGCGCTACTTCGCAACCAGATCGACCGAGAGAGCCCCGGCCAACCGGCCGGGGCTCTCTGGTGTCGCCGTCAGCGGCGGGCGCTTGCCGCCGGCACGGAAGCTGCCGTCAGCGGCGGCGCTGCAGCGGGACGCGCAGCACGGCCTCGGTGCCGCCGCGCTCCCGGCGGCGCAGCGACAGGGAGCCGAGCAGCTCCGACTCCACGAGCGTGCGGACGATCTGCAATCCCAGCTGGTCGGTGCGCTCCAGCGAGAAGCCGGGCGGCAGGCCGCGCCCGTCGTCGGACACGATGACGTCCAGGTACCGCGCCGACCGGCTCACCTCGACGATCACCTCGCCGTGCTGGCCCGGCGCGAAGGCGTGCTCGAGCGCGTTCTGCACGAGCTCGGTGAGCACCATGACCATCGGCGTCGCGCGGTCTGCGGCCAGCACCCCGAACGAACCCTCGCGCCGCACGGCCACCCTGGTCTCGGTGATGGCCACCTCGGTCAGCATGGGGATCACGCGGTCCACCACCTCGTCGATGTCCACCCGCTCGTCGAGCGAGGTGGACAGCGTCTCGTGCACCAGCGCGATGGACGCCACCCGGCGCACCGCCTCGTCGAGCGCCTGCCTCGCCTCCGGCGCCGAGGTGCGCCTGGCCTGCAGCCGCAGCAGCGCGGCGACGGTCTGCAGGTTGTTCTTCACCCGGTGGTGGATCTCGCGGATCGTGGCGTCCTTCGACAGCAGCGCGCGGTCCTTGCGCCTGATCTCGGTGACGTCGCGCACCAGCACGAGCGCGCCGGCGGCGTCACCGCGCGGGCGCAGCGGCAGCGCGCGGAACAGCACGGTCGCGCCGCGCGCCTCGGCCTCGATGCGCATGCTCGGGGTGCCGTCGACGGCGGTCAGGATGAGCTGCGCGATCTCCTTGGCGTCGAACGGGTCGGAGATCAGCTCGCGGGTCAGCGGCGCGAGGCGGGTGCCGACGAGATCGGCCGCGTGCCCCATCCTGTGGTAGGCCGACAGCGCGTTCGGGCTGGCGAAGACCACCATGCCGGCCGGGTCGACGCGGATCAGGCCGTCGCCGGCCCGCGGGCTGGTGTGCACGTCCAGCGCCGGTTCGGCGGACGGAAAGGTGCCGTCGGCGATCATCTGGCACAGGTCGGCCGCACTGCCCAGGTACGCGATCTCCAGCGGGCTCGGCACCCTCGGCACGGCCAGGTTGGTCTCCCTGGACAGCACGGCGATCGGGCCGCCGGCGAAGCGCACCGGGATCGTCTCCCTGCGCACCGGCACGCCCTGGTGCCAGCGCGGGTCCTCCTCGCGGCAGACCCGGCTGTCGACGAGCGCGCGCCGCAGCTGCGGGTGCTCGCCGGCGGCCACCTCGGTGCCGACCATGTCGTCCGGGTGCGCGGTGGGCGACGTGGTGGGCCGCACCTGCGCCACGCACAGGAACCGCTCGGGCGCGGCGCCGTCCGGCTCCAGCGGGATCCACATCAGGAAGTCGGCGAAGCCGAGGTCGGACAGCAGCTGCCACTCGGCGACGACGAGCTGGAGGTGGTCGACCGCGGCGCCGGGCAGTCCGGTGTGCTCGGCGAGTAGCTCGCTCAGCGTCGCCATCTGGCGGTTCCGCGGTCGGCGTCGCCCGTGGTCAGCAGTCGATGACCGCGATCAGGTCACCCTCCTGCACCACGTCGCCTTCCTGCACGGCGAGTCGGGTGACCTTGCCGTTGACCTCGCTGATGACCGGGATCTCCATCTTCATCGACTCGAGGATCACCAGGGTGTCGCCGTCCGCCACCTCGGCGCCGTTCTTGACGACGATCTTCCACACGTTGGCGACCATCTCGGCGAGAATCTTCTCCTCGGCCATCGCGTCCTCCTCGCGCCGCGCGCTACTCGTCCGCACGTCCTTGGCGCCATCCAACCACGGAGACGCCGCGCCGCCGTGCCAGACTGCGGGGAAGCAATCGCGAACGATCCAGGAGAACCGCATGTCCAAGCGTGCCCGCAAGAAGCGCGACCGCAAGAAGAGCAAGGCCAACCACGGCAACCGCCCCAACTCGTGACAGGTTCTAACCCAGTCGGCTGAGGGGTTGCCCTCAAGGGGTTACAAGTCGCTCACCTGTGCGTAATCTTCACGAGCGATTCAGATCCCGAGGAGGGCAATAGTGTCCGTCCGTGGCGCCGTCACCGTCCTGCTGGCTTCCGTACTCGGCGCGGCGCTCGCCGCCGTGCCGGCCGGGGCGGCGCCACCCGGGGACGGCGGGTTGGCCGCCCAACACTCCCTGCGCGCGCCGGTCACCGACGAGTCGTTCTACTTCGTCATGGCCGACCGCTTCGAGAACGGCGACACCGCCAACGACACCGGTGGCCTCGGCAGCGACCCGCTCGTCTCCGGCTTCGACCCGACCCGCAAGGGCTTCTACAACGGCGGCGACCTACGCGGACTGCTGCAGCGCATCGACTACATCCAGGGCCTCGGCACCACCTCGATCTGGCTGACGCCGAGCTTCAAGAACAAGGCCGTGCAGCTGGAGGACGGCCCGTCGGCCGGCTACCACGGCTACTGGATCACCGACTTCACCCAGATCGATCCGCACCTCGGCACCAACGAGGACCTGCGCGCGCTCGTCGACGCCGCGCACGACCGCGGGATGAAGGTCTACTTCGACATCATCACCAACCACACCGCCGACGTGGTCGGCTATGAAGAGGGCGCGCGGCAGCCGTACGTCTCCAAGGACGCCGAGCCGTACCTGACGGCCGCCGGCACGCCGTTCGACGACCGCGACTACGCGGGCACGGACACCTTCCCCGCGCTGAGCGCCACCACGTCGTTCCCGTACACGCCGGTGCTCGACCCGAGCGAGCAGAACCTCAAGGTGCCTGCCTGGCTCAACGACGTGACGCTGTACCACAACCGCGGCGACACCACGTTCGTCGGCGAGAACGCCCTGTACGGCGACTTCTTCGGGCTCGACGACCTGTTCACCGAGCACCCGCAGGTCGTCGACGGCATGATCGACATCTACCAGGCGTGGATCGCCGACTTCGGCGTCGACGGCTTCCGCATCGACACCATGAAGCACGTCGACGACGCGTTCTGGCAGCGGTTCGGGCCGGAGATCCTGCAGTTCGCGCACGAGCAGGGCAAGACCGAGTTCTTCATGTTCGGCGAGGTGTTCGACGCGACGAAGAGCTTCACCTCGCAGTTCACCACGCGCAGCGGCATGCAGGCGGTGCTGGACTTCCCGTTCCAGGACGTGGCGCGCAACTTCGCGTCACGCGGCCAGCCGGCGAGCCAGCTGGAGGCCTTCTTCACCGGCGACGACTGGTACACCGACGCGGACTCGAACGTCTACCAGCTGCCGACCTTCCTCGGTAACCACGACATGGGCCGCATCGGCGGGTTCGTGCAGGCCGACAACGCCGGCGCCGGCGACGCCGAGTGGATCGCCCGCGACCGGCTGGCCCACGAGCTGATGTACCTGTCGCGCGGCAACCCGGTGGTCTACTACGGCGACGAGCAGGGCTTCACCGGCGGCGGCCGCGGCGACCAGGACGCCAGGCAGACGATGTTCGCCAGCCAGGTGAACGACTACCTGGACGACGACCTGCTCGGCACCGACGCGACGCACGCGCAGAGCAACTTCGCGCAGGACCACCCGCTGTACGAGTCGATCAGCGAGCTGGCGGCGCTCACCCGCGCGCACCCCGCGCTGCGCGACGGCGCACACCAGCACCGCTACGCCTCCGACGGCGCCGGCGTCTACGCGTTCTCCCGCATCGACCGGGACGACCAGCGCGAGTACGTCGTCGCGCTGAACAACAGCGAGCAGGCGCAGACCGCGGCCATCCCCACCTACATCGCCAAGCGCACCTTCGAGCGCGTCTACGGCGACGGGCCGAGTGAGGTCAAGTCCGCCGGAGACGGCTCGTTGACCCTGACCGTGCCGCCGCTGTCGGCCGTGGTCTACCAGTCGGCCGGGCGGATCCCGCACTCGAAGTCCGCGCCGGCCATCTCGCTGGCGACGCCGGCCCCGGCCGCCGAGTCCCGCGCGCGCATGCAGGTGACGGCCGACGTGGCCGGTTCGTCGTTCTACGAGGTCACCTTCTACGCGCGGACCGCCGGCGGCGGGTGGGCGCCGATCGGCACCGACGACACCGCGCCGTACCGGGTGTTCCACGACGTCAGCGCGCTGCCGGCCGGCACCCCGCTGGAATACCGCGCGGTCGTGCTCGACAACGGCGGCCACACCGCGACGAGCGCGGCACGCGGCGCGACCGTGCCGCCGCCGCTGCTCACGATCGAGACACCCGGCGAGGGCAACAGCGTGCGCGGCACGGTCGAGGTGCGCGCGGTGGCCGACCCGGACCGCGCCAGCCACGTGGTGAGCTTCGAGCGGCGCGTCGACGGCGGGGCGTGGACACCGATCGGCAGCGACGACAGCTCGCCGGTGTACACCGCGTTCGACAACCTGCCGGCCGACCTCGCGGCCGGGGCCCAGGTGCAGTACCGGGCGATCCTGGAGGAGCCCGACGGCACCACGGCCACCAGCGCGGTACGCACGGTCCGGGCCGCCGGGCCACCGGCCACCCTGGCGACGCTGCACTACTTCCGGCCGGCCGGCGACTACGGCGACTGGGGACTGCACATGTGGGGCGACGCGGTCGACCCGGCGGTGCTGGCACAGATCAGCTGGGACAACCCGTGGCGGCTGACGCGCATCTCGGCCGACGGGTGGGCGGAGTACGACATCCCGCTGGTGGACGACACGAAGCCGGTCAACTTCATCATGCACCTGCCGAGCGGCGACTCCGTGCCGGAGACCCGCGAGCCCGGCGGCGACCGGTCCTTCCTGCCGATCGACAACGTGCACGTGTGGATCGTGCAGGGCGACCCGACCGTGTACTCCAGCCAGCCGCCGGCCGGCTAGCGGGGTCCGAGCCCCGCGAGGCCTCTCAGGCCTCGCGGTGCTCGCCCGTGGTCATCCTGACCTCGACGGTGGTGCCACCGCTGTCGCGCTCGATGGTGACCTCGGCCTGCTCCAGCATCACCGTGCGGATCGACTCGCGCAGCCGCTCGCGCAGCGTCTCGGGCGCGTGCTCTCCCCCGCACTTGCGCGCGAGCAGCGCCTTGAGCTGCTCCTCCAGCCCGTAGCGCGCGAGGCACGGGGAGCACTCGTCGAGGTGGCGCTGCAGCAGCTCGCGTCGTTCGCACTCGCACTCATGGTCGAGGTACAGCCAGACCTCGGCCAGCACCTCTGAACAGTCCGTCTCGTGCGGGTCCCCGCAGCTCACGATCTCACCTCCGACGACATCCCTTTGGCGGACTCACCGCGCAGGAAGCCGCGCTCGCGGGCCGTGCCGGTGAGCAGCTCCCGCAGTTGGCGCCGTCCGCGGTGCAGCCGGGACATCACGGTGCCGATCGGCGTGCCCATGATGTCCGCGATCTCCTTGTACGCGAATCCTTCGACGTCGGCCAGGTAGACGGCCATCCGGAAGTCCTCCGGCAGCCGGCCGAGCGCCTCCTTGACGTCGGTGTCCGGCAGCCGGTCGAGCGCCTCCACCTCGGCCGAGCGCAGGCCGGTCGACGAGTGCTCCGCGGCGTCGGCGAGCTGCCAGTCGGTGATGCCGTCGGTCGGCTGCTGCAGGGGCTGCCGCTGGCGGCGCCGGTAACCGTTGATGTACGTGTTCGTCAGGATCCGGTAGAGCCAGGCCTTGAGGTTGGTGCCCTCGGAGAACGACTCGAACGCGGCGTACGCCTTGAGGAACGTCTCCTGCACCAGGTCTTCGGCGTCGGCGGGGTTGCGGGTCATCCGCAGGGCGGCGGCGTACAGCTGGTCCAGCAGCGGCATGGCATCGCGCTCGAACCGCGCGCCGCGCTGGTCGGGCGTCTCGACTGCCGTGTCGAGGTCACCACCCGTGGCCGAGGTACGGGGCACCTGGCTCCCTTCCCCAAATTCGGACCGTGCTCGGCGAGCTACGGCCGGCGAGTTGGGCGTCGCCGCCGAGAATACGGGGCCGGGCGGCCGCCGGCTCGGCCCGCCTGCGCGGCCGGAGCGGCACGGCCTGTTCGGTGCAATGACCACACCGGCCGAAACGCCGCAGGCCAGCGCCCCATTCCCGGGTGACCGGTCGACAGGCCAGGAGTGGCTGGTCGAGGGAGCGCGAGGGTGGCTGGTCGAGCGGCCCGGAGACGCTAGTCGAGCGGGCGTAGCACACGGTCGAGCCACTCGCCGACGGCGCGGCCGAGGGCGTCTGGATCGGCCTTGAGGCTGTGGTCACCCGGCAGCAGCACGAGCTCGCGGTGGGCGTGCGGCGGCGGCCGGCCGAACGGGTCGCGCTCGCCCTGCACGACGAGCACCGGCTGCTCCACGGAGTCCAGCTCGTCCAGCCGGGTCTTCTCCGGCTTGCCAGGCGGGTGCACCGGGAAGGCGAGGCAGAGCACCGCGGCGGCGCCACCGGCGGACGCGGTCCGGCAGGCGACCCGAGCCCCGGACGAGCGGCCGCCGAAGACCAGCGGCATGCCGTCGAAGCTGCGGCGGCCGAGCTCGTCGGCGACCGCCAGCCACGCGGCGTCGAGCTGGGCGGCCGGCGGCGGGGCGCGGCGGCCGGCCACCCGGTACGGCTGCTCGACGAGCGCCACGTCGACGCCGACCCGCTGCGCCGCCCTCGTCGCGGCCACCAGGTCGGGGGCCGTCAAACCGCCACCGGCGCCGTGGCCGAGCAGCAGCGCGGCCCGCGCGTCCGGCGCGCGGTGCAGCTTTACCGCGGCCGGACCGTGGGGCGTGTCGACGGTCAGCTGGCTCACAGCAGGGTCGCCTGGACCTGGGTTTCCGGGTCGATGGGCTCCAGCAGCTGCGGCCCGTTGTTGCGCACGTTGTTGACCTCGTCGGAGATCGGCCGCAGCTCCAGCACGTCGACCAGCTCCATGGTTGGCGGCACGAGCAGTTCGGAGACGTCCTCGCGGTCCGGGTCGAGCCACGCCCGCCAGGCGTCCTCCGGCAGCACCAGCGGCATCCGGTCGTGGATCTCGCCGAGCGGGCCGACCGCCTCGGTGGTGAGCACCGAGCAGGTGACCAGCGGCGGCTCGCCCTCCTCAGCGTCCTTGGCCCGCCAGGTGGACCAGATGGCGGCCAGCGCGAGGCTCGATCCGTCCCGCTTCGTCAGGTAGAACGGCTGCTTGAGCTTGCCCTCGCGGCGCCACTCGTACCAGCCGTCGGCCGGCATCAGGCAGCGCTGCCGCTTGATCGCGCTGCGGAAGGCGGGCTTCTCGGCCACGCTCTCGGACCGTGTGTTGATCATCCTGGAACCGACCGAGGGGTCCTTGGCCCAGTGCGGCACGAAGCCCCACTTCATCACGCGGAGGCTGCGCTCGGTGCGTTCCGGATCGGGCTTGCCCTCCTCGTCGCGCGGGTGGCGCTGCACCACCGTGAACACCCGCTTGGTCGGCGCGACGTTGTAGTCGGGGCCGGGGTGGTCCGGCCCGGTCGTGTCGACGGCGTCGAACTCGACCGCCAGCGTCGCCGGGTCCTTCTTGGCCGCATACCTCCCGCACACACCACAGATCTTGCCACCGCGTGGCCGTGAGTGGCTTGCCCAGGGTTCTCGGCCGAGGCGGTTCAGACACCCGCACGGGTGAACGTCACATGTGTGACTCCGCTTGGCGAGGAGGTGGCCTCGACCTCGTAGCCCTTCTCGAGGCCCTCCAGTCCGTCCCAGAGGCGTACGCCTCGGCCGAGCAGGATTGGGACCATTATGACATGCATGTGGTCGACGAGCCCGGCAGCGAGGAAGTCGCGGATCATGGTGGGACCACCGCCGAGGCGTACGTCCTGGCCGCCCGCAGCCTCGCGGGCCGTCTCGAGCGCCTCGGCAGGCGAAGCGTCGACGAAGTGGAACGTCGTGCCGCCCTCCATCTCGATCGACGGGCGCGGGTGATGGGTGAGGACGAAGACCGGTGTGTGGAACGGCGGGTTGGGACCCCACCAGCCCTTCCACTCCGGGTCCTCGTGCCATCCGGGATAGCCGAACTTCCCGGCACCCATGATCTCGGCGCCGATCCCAGGAGTGAACAGCCGCAAGAAGGCGTCGTCGACGCCGCCGCTGCCACCGGGCTGGCCAGCCCTCTCGTGCCACGACCGGGTGACGAACATCCACCCGTGCAGCCTTTCGCCGGCGTGGCCGAACGGTGTGTCCAGGCTTTGGCCTTCGCCGGTGGCGAAACCGTCGAGCGAGATGGAGATCTGTTGGACGCGGGTGAGTGACATGGCTGGTGCTCCTTTCGGCAATCGGTCGAGCTTCGTCGGATCAGCCCTGATCGAGATCCTGGCATCATCGGCATGACACTCCGACGGGCGGCCGTAGGCTGCAGGCGTGGGCACGCCATGGGTCGCACCGACGGCCACCGGACCCGTGCACGGCACGGTGCGGGTGGCCGGCTCGAAGTCGGTGACCAACCGGGCGCTGCTGCTGGCCGCGCTGGCCGACGGGCCGTCGACGCTGCGGGCGCCGCTGTACAGCAGGGACACCGCACTCATGGCCAGCGCGCTGCGGGCGCTCGGCGCGAGCGTCACCGAGGGCCCGGCGTCCTGGGAGGTCAGCCCGGTCACCCGGCCGCGCGGCGGCGCGGAGGTCGACTGCGGGCTGGCCGGCACCGTGATGCGGTTCGTGCCGCCCGCGGCCGCGCTGGCCGACGGCGACGTGCGCTTCGACGGCGACCCGCGCGCCAGGGAGCGGCCGATGGGCGTGGTGCTGTCGGCGTTGCGGGCGCTCGGCGTGGCGGTCGACGGCGACGCGCTGCCGTTCACCGTGCACGGCACCGGGCGGGTGCCCGGCGGCCAGGTGACGGTGGACGCGTCGGGATCGTCCCAGTTCGTCTCGGGGCTGCTGCTGGCCGGCGCGCGCTACCGGCGCGGTGTGCTGGTGCGCCACGAGGGCCCACCGGTGCCGTCGCTGCCGCACATCGAGATGACCGTGCACATGCTGCGCGAGCACGGTGTGAACGTGGAGGCCGGCCAGGACGCCTGGCGGGTGCACCCGGGGCCGATCAGGGCGCGGGACTGGGACGTGGAGCCGGACCTGTCCAACGCGGCGGTGTACCTCGCGGCCGCCGCCGTCACCGGGGGCGAGGTGACGGTGCCGGGCTGGCCGGCCGCCACCACGCAGGCCGGCGACGCCATCGGCGACATCCTGGCCGCGATGGGCTGCACCGTGCGCCGCGGCACCGACGGGCTGACCGTGCGCGGCCCGTCGCCGACCGACCGGGGCCTGTCGTCGACCGGGCGCGGCCCGTCGTCGCCGACCGGACACGGTCCGTCGTCGCTGACCGGGCTGGACATCGACCTGCACGAGGTCGGGGAGCTCACCCCCACGGTCGCGGCGCTCGCGAGCCTCGCCGAGGGGCCGTCCACGCTGCGCGGGGTGGCGCACCTGCGGGGACACGAGACCGACCGGCTGGCCGCGCTGTCCACGGAGATCAACGCGCTCGGCGGATCCGTCGAGGTGACCGAGGACGGCCTGCGGATCACACCCCGACCGCTGCACGGCGGCCCGTGGAAAGCGTACGCCGACCACCGGATGGCCACCGCGGGCGCGATCGTCGGGCTGGCCGTGCCCGGCGTGGAGATCGACGACGTCGGCTGCACGGGCAAGACCATCCCGGACTTCCAGGGCACCTGGGCATCCCTGCTGGCAGGGCACGCTGGCTAGGCGCGGCGAGCTCGACGAGTCCGACGTCCGGGTCCGGCCAGGGCGCCGTGGCTCCCGGCCGCGCAGCAAGCTGCGGCCCGAGCACGCCGACGCGGCCGAGGCCATGGTGATCGCGGTGGACCGCGGCCGGTGGACGTGCGTGCTGGACGGCGACCCCGAGCGGCCCCTGGTCGCCATGCGGGCGCGCGAGCTGGGCAGGACCCCGGTGGTGGTCGGCGACCGGGTGGACATCGTCGGCGACCTGTCCGGCGCGGCGGACACGCTGGCCAGGATCGTGCGCGTCACCGAACGCACCAGCGTGCTGCGCCGCACCGCGGACGACAGCGACCCGTTCGAGCGCATCGTGGTGGCCAACGCGGAGCAGCTCGTCATCGTCACCGCGCTCGCCGACCCGCCGCCGCGGCTGGGGCTGGTGGACAGGTGCATCGTGGCCGCGTTCGCCGGCGGCCTGACCCCGCTGCTGTGCCTCACCAAGGCCGACCTGGCCCCGCCCGACGAGCTGCTCGCGCAGTACGCGGACCTGGACATCCCGGCCGTGGTGTCGCGCTTCGACGAGCCGCCCGACACGCTCGGCACCGCGCTGGCCGGCCGCATGTCGGTGCTCATCGGGCACTCCGGCGTCGGCAAGTCCACGCTCGTCAACGCACTGGTCCCGAAGGCGAGCCGGGCCGTCGGCGCGGTGTCCGCGATCGGCAAGGGCCGGCACACGTCCAGCTCGGTGGTCGCGCTGCCGCTGCCGTCCCGGAACGGCGAGGGCGGCTGGGTCGTCGACACCCCCGGCTTCCGGTCCTTCGGGTTGGCGCACGTGAGCCCGGACGACATGGTCAAGCCGTTCGCCGACCTGGCCGACGCCGTCGAGGACTGCCCGCGCGGCTGCGGCCACCTCGGCCCGCCGGCCGACCCGGAGTGCGCGCTCGACTCGCTGACCGGCGTCGCCGCGCGCCGGGCGCAGTCAGTCCGCCGGCTGCTCGCCGCGCTCCACACCACGGCGTAGCGCGGCCGCGAGATCGATCTCGACGCGGTCCTCGACCGGCGGGTCCTGCTCGGTGCTGGCCCAACCGGGGACCGCCCTGCACTCGATGACGAGCTTGCCGTCCGCCACCGAGACCAGCAGGAAGTGCTTGAAGAACGGCGGCCGGTCGCTGTCCAGGATCTCGGACAGGAACCGCACCAGGAAGCCGCGCTCCCGCAGCGGCATCACCAGCTCGATCACCTTGCGGGCGTCGCTGGACACCACGACGCGCCGCGCCTCCTGCCGGGTCGGGCGCAGGCCGTAACGCTCGGCCAGGTACGCCGCGGCCACGTTGGGGTTCAGTTCGCCGTCGTGCAGCGGCCCCCTGAGGGTGAGCACGCGCGGCGCGCCGACGTACGCGAGGTAGCCCAGCATGGCCAGCGGCAGGATCCCGACGACCACCGCGGCGAGCACCGAGACGCCCACCAGGCTGGCCGCGACCACCGCGAGCAGCACGGCCATGACGAACACGGTGATCAGCACGCGGCGCAGGTACGGCACCGCCTGCCTGGCGTAGAACGCGAGCGAGTCGCCGCGCAGCGGGTACAGCCGGATCTTGTCCTCCGGCGGGAAGGCGACGCCAGTCGGCAGGTCCTTCGGCACGCTGTTCGGCTTCAGCCCGTGGGTCGCCGACATGTACGCCCCGCCGCCGCCGGCCACCACGTACTGGATCACCCGGCCGTCCACCTCCACCGGGTACCGCTGGTAGTTGTGGATATCACCGCCGATCGCGGCGACGTAGTTGTTCTCGGCGGCGCGCACGATGTCGTCGACCGTGCGTTCGGTGCCGGCGATCCTGGTCGGCTTGTGCTTGTAGTCGACGTACAGCGGCTTGCCGGTGAGCAGCACCTTGGGCCTCGGCCCCGCCGACACCCGCCGCAGCCACTCGCCCTGATCGGCGTCCAGCGTGCCGTTGATCCCGGTGTCGATGCCGATCACCCGCAGCGGCCCGGCGTCGATCGCGAAGTACGGCGCCGGCTGGCACGGCCGCTCGCCGTCCGGGCGCCACGCCGGGAACTGCTTGCGCAGCGGGTCGAGCAGCTCGCGGTCCGGCTCCTGCGGGCTGCGCCACAGCAGCTTGGCGATCCGCTCCCGCCAGCCGCGCACGGGCGGGAAGCTCTCCCGCACCCTGACGTCGCAGAAGTTGTCCATGAACCCGTGCAGCAGGTCGTACCAGTCGTGGTTGCCCGGCAGCCCGTACACCTGGCCGGGGTACTCGGCGTAGGGCAGGTAGAACTTGTCCGCGTAGTCGTTGACGTCGCCGGCCGGGTAGATCACGTCGCTGCACAGCACCATGAAGTCGGTGCGCGGCGCGCCGCGGATCGCGGTGGCCACGCAGTACTGCGACGCGTCGCCCTCGCCGGGGTCGCCGACCACCAGGAACCGCGGCTGCGCCAGGCTGGTGCGGTCCACCACCAGGTCGTCGAAGCGCTCGTCGAGGCCGGCCTCGCGCAGCCGCTGCAACCACCGCTGGCGCTGCGCGTACACGATCCGTTCGCCGGCGAACCTGGTCAGGATGTCGTTGTACGACTTGAGCAGCGCGTCCAGGCTGATCCACCGGAACGGCTTGCGCGGCGGGCGCCTGCGGCTGGCCAGCAGCTCCGTCCAGCTCCCCAGCTCGGTCGGTGGTGCACCCGGCGCCCGCCAACCAGCCCCGGCCGCCGATTCCCGTGACGACGCACTCATGGGTGCACCCTACGGGTGCCCGTGAGTGGCTACGCCGCATACTCCCAGTGCCAGGGTTCCTCGCGCCCGCCGCCGGGCCGGGCCCACGGCGGGTTGACCCAGCCGTAGGCGCTGCCGTTCTCGGCCAGCCACCGGTAGTCGGACGAGCTGAACGACAGGTTGCCGCCGCCGGCCGAGCAGAAGTCGACGGCGAGGCCCCAGCCGTGGTTGCTGCTGCCGGGCGGCGCGGCGAGCCCCGGCTTGGCGGCGTACAGCCGCGCCTGCTCCTCGTAGGACCGGTAGCCGGCGCCGGCGCACAGCTGGCGGCCGGCGGTGGCCGCGAACGCCGCGTCCATCAGCTCGTAGGCGCGCGCCGCGCCGCACTGCAGCAGCGGGCCGTCGCCACCGGCCCGGCACAGCGCGGACGCCGGGATGCGGCCGTTCTGGTAGCCGCTGAGCGAGTCGCGGTCGGCGCTGCTCAGCCCGTCCAGCCGGCCGGTGAGCTCCAGCTGGCGGGCCTTCAGCTCCTGCAGCCGCAGCGCGAGGTCGGCCTCCAGCTGGGCGGCCTGCTGCTCGGCTGTGGTGGCGCGGTTCGTCGCGTCGGTCGCCGCGCGCTCGGCCGCCCCGGTCTCGTCGACGACGGCCTTCAGCGCGTCGAGCGCCTGCCGGTTGTCGGCGGCGATCAGCTCCAGCGCCGACATCTGGTCCAGGAACTCCTGCGGCGACTCGCTCACCAGCAGCGCGGACAGCTGGTTGAACCTGGCGCCCCGGAACGAGGCGGCGGTCAGGGTGTCGACCCGCCCGTAGAACTCGTCCTGCCGGGCCCGCGCCGCGTCCGCCGCGGCCTTGGCCGTGTCGAAGTCCGCGGTAGCCGTGGCCGCCTCGGCGCGACGCGCCGCCAGCTCCTCCTTCGCCGCGTTGTACTCCGCGGTGAGCTGCTTGGCCTGCCTGGCCAGCTCGGCCGCCTGCTCCACCGGCGACGGCTGCTGCTGCGACTGGGCGCCCGGTGCCGGCGCCAGCACGAGCGCGATCGCCACCGCACTGGCCCCCATCACCTTGGCGGCCAGCACGCCGGCCATGGAACGCGCACCGCGGTCCGGGGTCACCTCACGCGTCCTTCCGTCACGTCGGGCAGGCTACGCCCGTGAGTGGCGATGGGTGCTATAGCACTCTGTCCACTCACGGGCGCGTCAGCGCATATGCGGGTAGCGGTGGTCGCTGGGCGGCGCGAAGGTCTCCTTGATGGTGCGCGGACTGGTCCAGCGCAGCAGGTTCAGCCACGAGCCCGCCTTGTCGTTGGTGCCGGAGGCGCGCGAGCCGCCGAAGGGCTGCTGGCCGACGACCGCGCCGGTCGGCTTGTCGTTGACGTAGAAGTTGCCGGCCGTGAACCGCAGCTTGGCGTGCGCCTTCTCGACGGCGGTGCGGTCGGTGGCGAACACCGCGCCGGTGAGCGCGTACGGCGCCGTGGTGTCGACGAGGTCGAGCACGTCGTCGTAGCCCGAGGCACTGGCGTCGTCGTAGACGTGGACGGACAGGATGGGGCCGAAGTACTCGGTCGAGAAGATCTCGTGCGTTGGGTCGGAGCCGACGAGCACGGTCGGCTGCACGAAGTAGCCGACGCCGTCGTCCGCGCTGCCGCCGGCGAGCACCTCGATGGACGGCTCACCCGCCACCTTGTCGAACACGTCGCGGTGCTTGGCGAAGGCCCGCTCGTCGATCACCGCGCCGCCGAAGTGGCGGAAGTCGGTGATGTCGCCGTAGCCGATCTCCCTGGTGGTGTCGGCCAGCTGCTCGCGCAGCCCGCCGTCCCACAGCGACTTCGGCAGGTAGGCGCGCGACGCGGCCGAGCACTTCTGGCCCTGGTACTCGAACGCGCCGCGGACGAGCGCGGTCACGACCGGGCCCGGATCGGCCGACGGGTGCGCCACCACGAAGTCCTTGCCGCCGGTCTCGCCGACGATCCTGGGGTAGCTGCGGTAGGTGTCCAGGCTCTCGGCCACCGAGCGCCACAGCAGCTTGAACGTCTTCGTCGAGCCGGTGAAGTGCACGCCGGCCAGGTCGGGATCGGCCAGGGCGACGTCGCTGACCGCGATGCCGTCTCCGGTCACCAGGTTGACCACGCCGGGCGGCAGGCCGGCCGCCTCGAACATCCGCATCAGGTAGTGCGCCGAGAGCTGCTGGGTCGGCGACGGCTTCCACACCACCGTGTTGCCCATCAGCGCCGGGGACAGCGCCAGGTTGGCCGCGATCGAGGTGAAGTTGAACGGGCAGATCGCCAGCACGAAGCCGTCCAGCGGGCGGTACTCCATGCGGTTCCACATGCCGGGCCCGGACATCGGCTGCTGGGCCAGGATCTGCCGGCCGAAGTGGACGTTGAAGCGCAGGAAGTCCATCAGCTCGCAGGCCGCGTCGATCTCCGACTGGTACACCGACTTGGACTGGCCGAGCATCGTGCTCGCGTTGATGGTGTCGCGCCACCGGCCGCCCAGCAGGTCGGCGATCCGCAGCATGACCGCGGCGCGCTCGTCGAAGGGCAGCGCGCGCCAGGCCGGGGCGGCGTCCTTGGCGGCCTGCACGGCGCGGCGGGCGTCGTCCTGCGTGGCGTGCGCGCCGCTGCCGAGCACGTGCTGGTGGTCGTGCGGCTGCACGACGTCGAAGCCGTCGCCGCCGGCCATCCGCTGCTCGCCGCCGATGGTCATGGTGAGCTCCGCCCGCTCGCCCGCCAGCTCGGCGATGCGGCGCTGCAGCGACTCGGTGTGCCCGCTTCCCGGCTCGTAGCTGCGGACCGGCTCGTTGGCCGGGACCGGCGGGCTGGTGACGGCGTCCATGGGATCTCCCGGTGCTGGGTCACTGGTACTGGGTTCACTTGTACTGGGGTGACGTCCTTGCGGCGGTATATCCATCCTGGCACGGTCTTGGCTACGGTTCCCGGTCGTGGCGCGGGTAACCGGGATCGGCGGGGTGTTCGTGCGATCGAAGGACCCGGACGCGCTGGCCGCCTGGTACGCCGAGCACCTCGGGGTGCCCACCGAGCGCTACGGCGGCGCCACGTTCCACTGGGCGGCCTCCGACGGCACCGGCTCCACCACCTGGGCGCCGTTCCCCGCGGACACCAGGTACTTCGGCTCGCCGTTCCAGCAGGCCATGGTCAACTTCCGGGTGGACGACCTGGACGGCATGCTCGAAGCGCTGCGCGCCGCCGGCGTCCAGGTGGTGGACGCGGTGGAGGACTCGGAGTTCGGCCGGTTCGCGTGGTGCGTGGACCCCGACGGCAACCGCGTAGAGCTGTGGGAACCCGCCACCGGCATGTAGCCGCGCCCCCGACGTCGCCTACAGGAGGTCGAGCAGGAAGCGGACCTCCTGGGGTGCGTACCACGCGAGCTCGTGGTCGTCCGCGTCGCCCATCGTGAACTCGGCGTCGGGGTCGCCGAGGTCGGCGGCGTCCACCACCTCGGCCGCCGCGCGGACCGCATCGGCCGCCTCCGGCAGGTCGACGTACACCGCGGCCACCGCTTCGCCGGACACCGGGCCGCCCAGGGTGACCGCACCGTCGTCCAGGTCGGGGCGCAGGCGCACACCGTCGACGTCGGCGCACACCACGACGCGCCGCGCCGGCTCGGAGTCACCGGCGTCGAGGTAGCCGGACAGCAGCCGCAGCGAGGCGCGCGCGGCGTCGGCCATCGCGGCGAACTCCAGCTCCTCCGTGTCGCCCGTGGCGTACGACTCGCGCAGCGCCGGCGTCACCGCGAAGGCCGTGCCGGCGACGGGCGACAGCTCGCCGTCCGCCACCAGCCGCCGCAGCATGCCGATGGTCGCCGGCACGAAGACGCGCATCACGCCATGATCGCTCACGCCGCCTCCGGTCCGCGCCGCCATGCCGTGGCCGTGGTGCGCAGCGACA
>Ga0299913_10000738_pt1 | contig 22095 bp, 12 predicted proteins | sample RVTome_9_FD_201360 | JGI IMG/M metagenome (GOLD analysis project Ga0299913, IMG submission 201360) | Soil microbial communities from uranium-contaminated site in the Upper Colorado River Basin, Wyoming, United States - RVT155D38 (version 2) ... | reverse complement strand
TTCTGGTGCGGATGGGTTGGCGGCTCGGGTGGGGGCGCGGGCCTTCACCTATCACCAGGATGTGGTGTTCCGGTCCGGTGAGTTCCGTCCTCATTCCGGAGAGGGACGGAGACTGCTGGCCCACGAGTTAACACATGCGGTCCAGCAGAAGCATGTGTCGTTTCCGAACCTGCAACGCACCTGCAGAGAGGGTGAAGGGCCGCCTGGACCCGAGGGGCCGATACCGGGGGAAGAGGGGCCGCATCCTCTGGTCTATCGGGGCACGAGCAATCGACGTTCGCGGCGGCCTGCAGTCGGGGACGCTCAGGGATTGCTGAATCGTTTTCTGCAACGGCTCGATGCGGGAGATCCGCCATGTGGCCCAGAGGCGGACCTCGGAGCGATCGAGGCGATCCGCCGAACCTTGAGCCCGGACCAAGATCCATTGCTCATCGATTGTCGTTTCGGACCCAATACCGAAAAAGTGACGAAGATGTTCCAACGGTGCGTCTTCCCCACCCAACCGGACGAGTGGGATGGAAAAATCGGCAAGAAGACCTGGCCCGCGCTTAAGTCGGCGGCCGAGCCCGAAGCGACAAAACCGCTCGAACGCCTGGACCGACTGGACGACATAGCCACGCACTTGCCCGGTATCGCCGGAAATGTGCTCGGCGCCCCGGCGGGCGGGCCGACGTTCCCCCGAGGCCACCCGAAGGGGGAAGTGGCCCAGAGTTGGGAGATGCGCGTGACAGGGTCGGCAGGGCTCGTCGTCGGCACCGTGGGTAGTATCGAGCTCTGTCTTGAGCTTCGTAGCAGGGCTCCTGTCGCGCTTCCGGGCCGATCTTGTCCTGCTTGCCCGTCCAAACGCTACACCGGAGTCGTTTACTCACTCTATTTCTGGGGCCCTGCTTCGGGGTTCCTCGCGGGCCTCGAGGTCTTCCCCGGAACCTGGACCGCGTTCATGTCCACGAGGCCGGTGAGGCCCTTCGACTTCATGGGTGCGGCGCGCGTCCAAATCCGAGGATTGTCGAGCGGGTGGTTCGGGAAGTCGAGGGTGTTCCTGCGGGTCAATCCGTACGGCGCGGGGCATCCCTTCGTCATAACGTGGCCTCGCCAGATCGATCTAGGCGGCGTCGGCCTCTCGACAGGTTTTAAGGTCGGTATCGCTGGATCATTCGGCGCTCTGAGCGTGGATAGGCTCGGCGAGGGTCCCTGCGGTACACCCATGGCCTGAGAGCCCACTTGCTTCACGGGTGGGATGTTCGGTGATGTCGGCCACCCAGAGACGGTCGGGGCCCGGGGTGGAATCGTCGTTTCACCAGATCATCAGCTCGCACCGCGTGGGGATCCCATCGGGTGGTGCCGTGGCGACGGGGACGTCGGTAGACACCTTCGATCCCGGCCTGACGCATCAGCCTTTCCGTTCGTTTGCGGGAGATCGAGATGTCCTGGCCGAGTTTGAGTTCGGCCCATACTTTCGGTGCGCCGTACGTGCCTCGGGACTGCCGCCAGATCTCGGTGATGGTCTGGTGAGGGCTGAATCTTCGAGCCGGCGGTCGGCATGGGTTGGTCTGCCGCGTCCGCCACTCGTGGAAGCCGGAGACCGACACCTTCATCACCCGACAAGAGATCGACACGCCGCTTTGAAGGTTCGCGTAGGGTTCGGCGCGTACCGGACTAAGGGGGCTCGATGACCACTCGAATGGGGGGATCCCCACTCCGGGGCGCCATCGCCGCGTTCCCCGGACAGCTCATCGCACCACCACCTCGCATCGTCGTCTTTCAGTACAACCCGGCGAACGTCTCCCGGTCCTTGGAGCACCAGGTTGCACCTTCCGGTGACGAGACCGGACTCGAGTTCGACACCCTTCGTGTTCGCGGTGCCCCCAAGGAAACCATCGACATGACCGTCGAACTGGACGCCACCGATCAGCTCGAGGAAAGCGATTCAACGGCTACGTCGAGCGGACTGGGCAGCGCAATCGCCGCCCTGGAACTGCTGATGTTCCCCAACTCCGCCGACGTGGTGGCCCGTCGTCTCCGCTTGGCACTTGGGGAGGTCCAGGTGTCTGCTCTCGAGGTGCCGCTCGCCCTTCTCATCTGGGGGACGGCCCGGGTGGTCCCCATCCGGGTCCGCAGCCTTTCAATAACCGAGAAGGCGTTCGACCAGGACCTCAACCCGATCCAGGCAGAGGCGACACTCGGTCTCGACGTCCTCAGCTACGAGAACCTGCCATGGACCAGCATCGGGGCGGTCACGTCGTTCGCCGACCACATGCGAAAGGAGGCCCTGTCCGTCCTCAACACCGCCGACGCCGCCGACTATCTGGGGCTTCTGCCCAAATGAGAACCTGTGGAATTCCAATCCAATAGCCGCTACATCGACGTCCCCAATCTGAAGCTCACCGCCGGGGGACGGACCATCGTCTACAAGGCGATCCGCGTCATCGGCAGTCACCAGAAGCTGACGTCTCACACTGTCTCGGCTGGAGAACGACCGGATCATGTCTCATTCCTCCACTTCCGGGACCCCGAACTCTCATGGAGGATCGCCGACGCCAACACCGTCCTCGACCCCAACGACCTGGTCGATCCCCCCGGCGAGCAGATCACCATCCCGAGCGAGCAGTGACAGCCCTACCCATCACCTACACCGTCCTCATCGACGAACTTCCCCCCTCGGAGATTCTGCTTCGTTCGATCAAGAGCATCGAAGTGGAAAGAGACGTGAAACAGGCGGCCATGCTCCGTCTGAGTCTCAACGTGGGCGTCGACGACAGGGGAACCGGCTGGAGGACGATCGACGAGAAGACGTTTGAGAGCCGCACCAAGATATCGCTGCTCATCTCGGCCAAGCCGCCCCGCCCGCGGCCATTGGTCAACGGCTACGTCATCGACATCAAACCCACTATGAGTGCCGCCCCGGGTGGGTCCACACTGGAGATCGTCGCCATGGACGCCCAGGTGTTGATGCGTTCTGAGGAGAAGGTCGCGCCCAGACCCAACCAGGCCGATTCGACGGTGGCCACCAAGATCTTCCGCGACGCCAACCTCATTCCTGTCGTCGACCGGACCACCAGTCAACGTAGCCAGGAAGATACCGTCACCACCCAATCGTCCACCGACGGCGCCCTTCTCGACGCGATGGCCGATCGGAACGGCTTCGAGTTCTACGTCCAGCCCGGCCTCCCCGGATTCCCCGACGAAGGCCATTTCCACCCTCCACGATTGGATCTCCCGCCTCAGGGGACTTTGAACGTGAACATTGGCCTCGACACCAACTCGACCAACTTCTCGGTTCAGGATGATCGTCGTGGCCCGTCCGCCGTCTCCGCACGGGCCGTCGACCACAGAACCCTGGATCCGATAGACGTGTCACTCACCAAGACGAAGGCACGGACCCTCGGCGCAGCGTCGTTCGACGTCGACCCCGAGAGGACCACCTTGCTCGCCACTCAGGGCGTCGCCAACCCATCCGAACTGAACGCCCTCGTCCAGGCGGAGATCGACAGGTCGAACTGGGCCATCACAGCCACGGGCGAGACCACCGTCACCCGGTACGGGGAGGCGATTCGAATCGGCGAGCCTATCAACGTGAGGGGAGCCGGCAAACAGAACTCGGGCACCTATTACGTGACGGCCGTGACCCACATGTTGAGCCCCGGTGAGATCAGCCAGCGCTTCACCCTGCGACGCAACGCGAGGGAGCTCGATGGCACCGAGGGCTTCACCGCTGCGGGCCTCTCGGGGCTGGGCCTCGCTTCGCTAGGTTCCGTGACATGACTCAGACACGGGCCGACACCCGGCGGGCCTTCGGGAAGTATCGGGGCATCGTCGTCGACGTCGACGACCCTTGGAGCCAGGGACGCATTAAGGCCAAAGTGCCGCAGCTGCTCGGGGATGAGGTGACCGGATGGGCCCTTCCCTGCGCGCCCTACGCCGGAGACGGCGTCGGAATACATGCCATACCACCGGTCGGTGCGGGAGTCTGGATCGAGTTCGAAGGCGGAAACATCGATTTCCCCATTTGGGTCGGGGGCTGGTGGGGGTCGGACCAGATTCCGGAGGACCACGAGGGTCGCCAGGCGACCCCCAAACAGAAGACCGTTCGCAGCGAGACCGGTTTGCACGTTCAGCTCGACGACGACCGGCGGGTCATCACCGTCAGCGACCAGGGCGGGGACAACCGGGTCGAGATAACCATCGACCAGGGCACCATCCGGGTCCAGGCGACCCAGAAGGTCGTCGTCGACGCCGCCCGAATCGAGTTGGTCGATCGAGCCCGACATCCTCTTGCCTACGGCGACGACTTGATCCAGTACCTCAACCAGCTGGTGAATCTGTACAACACCCACCTTCACACGGGAGAGACTGTGGGTGGCGTGGTTCCGGTCACACCTGCGCCACCGACCATTCCCTTCCCGGTGGCGACACCGGCACTGCATTCGCAACGGGTGACGACTGGATGAGCCAACTATGAACGACACCTCGAAACTAAGTGCCCCGATCATGGCACAGGAGATGTTCGACGCTCTGCAGAGGCGGGGCGTTCAGGTCGGTCTTGGCGCCTCGGGATGGCGCAAGCTGCTCGAGGGCATCGCCGAAGGGATCATCATTCATCTAGCCGAGCACGAAGCAGCTTTCGTCATTCCAGCGATCACGGAAGGGACTTTCGAACACGACCACGGACACGTGGACGTGAATAGGTAACACCCGGAAGCGAGGAAGCCTCCATGGCAGGCCTCTCACATCCGATCGAAGTCGACGGCCGGGGCCGGTTTGCGTCGGTCGACACCACGCGGCGGATCCGCAACATGATCGAGAATGTCCTCTTCACCGCCCCCGGCGAGAGGGTGAATCGTCCCACCTTCGGCTCCGGCATCAGACAGCTTCTCTTCTCGCCCACCAGCCCCGCACTCGCCGCCGCGGTGCGCGCCAATGTGGAAGGGGCGCTGCAGGTGTGGCTGGGCGATGTGATCGTCGTGGAGAACGTCGAAGCCGAGTCGGTGGAGAGCACGCTCAACATCCGGGTGACCTACCGGATGCTCCCCGACGGCGAGCGCAGAGCCGAGACTTACTCGGTGTCCCGGGGCGGTGAAGGACTCACGGCATGATCGTCTGCACGTCCGATCGTCGTCGCGAGCTGATCGAGGACTCGCCGCTCCTCGGGATCGACTTCATCGAGATCGATCCCGATGATCGACGGAGGCTCCTCGTCTACCTGCTGGAGAAGAGCCCCGGAACGTCAGCTCCCACGGCCAGTGAGATCGCGGGGACTGTCGAGCTCGACCAGATCCGGTTCACCGGAGGGATCCGTCGTCAGCTGAAGGCGGTCGAGGTGACCGCGGAGTCCGACGGATTCGGCATCGAGCACCTGGTCGTGGTCGTCGAGAATCTGGGTGATAGATCCACCTACCGGCTGACCATCGACGACGACCGGTTCGACCGAAAGCTGAACACGGTGAGCTTCGCGTTCACGGCGACCTGTCCCACCATCGGTGACTGCGAACAGGACCACGTGCATTGCCCGCCGGAGGAAGGTCCTACCCCTCGTATCGACTACCTCGCCAAGGACTACGCCACCTTCAGACAACTGCTCATAGACGGCCTCGACAGGTCGACCCCCGAATGGGGAGGAGCCCATCCGGCCGACTTCACCACCGCCGTTCTCGAGGTGCTGGCCTACGAGGCTGACCGACTTTCCTACATGCAGGATGCTGCGGCCAACGAGCGCACGCTCGCCACCGCCAGGCTCCGGGAGTCGGCGGTGCGACATGCCCGGCTGGTCGACTACCACGCCGACGACGGGTCGAGCGCACGCGCCTTCCTGTGGGTGAGGGTGGCAGGAGCAGTCACCATCGAGCCAAATGCTCGTGCCTTCACCAGAGTCGACGATCCGAACTTGCGATTGCCTCCAGGCCTCAGCGCGGAGCAAGCCAACAATGCGGCCCGCCTGGCGAGCGAAGCCTTCGAGGTCATGCCGCGGACTAGAGCACGCGACGCCTCAGACACAGACCGGGCCTGGCATCTCGACGAGACGCTCAATACGATCCCATTTCACACCTGGGGTGAGGACGAGTGCTCACTGCCGGCCGGAGCTACCGAGGCAGTCCTCTTCGGTGACCTCACCGAGGTGCTCCACCCGGGCGACTTTCTCGGGATACGGGAGATAAGAGGTCCCGCCGAAGGAGACGAGCCCGGACACGCCCGGGATGCAGACCCCGAACAGGTCTTCTTCGTCCGGCTGACCGACGTCGCCGCTGAAACCGGCGACGAGGTCGTGGACCCCTCGGGCGAGCCGTTGACCCGAGTCCGCTGGCATCCGGCGGATGCGTTGACCCGAGGTCTGTGCATCGTCGACGGCCACATCGGCAGTCCCCGGGCCGAAGCCTTCGGAAATGTCGTCCTGGTCGAACACGGAACCGCGGCCGGTCAGAGTCTCGACCTCCCGGCCGACTTCAGCGACCCCGACAGCCAGTGGCCCACCGTCTACCGGCAGAAGCTCGACACCACCCGGCTACTGGTGTCACGTGACGACGGCGAGGAGCTGACCTGCGGCGGTCGGCGGCGACAGCCCCTCACTCTGGAGAGCGAGCGACTCGACGAGGTGTTCGCCACCCTGCCCGCCTCCCACCACCTCGACCCGAAACCACGCGGAGGGAGGGCCCGTGTCGATCTCGTCGAAATCCCTGATACGCCGTGGACACAGGTGCCGAACATGCTTCGATCCCAGAGCGACGACCTCCATTTCGTGGTCGAGTTCGACTCCGACGGGTCTGGTTGGATCAGGTTCGGGGATGGGGAACGCGGTCGCCGTCCGGGAGAACTCGGTGCCGTGGCCGAGTTCGAAGCCGAGTACCGGATCGGTGACGACTCCCGGGGAAACGTTGCGGCAGACACCATCGCCCATATAGAGACGGACACTGGCGCGACCTCGGTGTTGTCGGTGTCCAACCCGCTGGCGGCAGCGGGTGGTCGGCGCCCAGAGTCGATCGACAGCGTCAAACAGGAGGCGCCACGTCAGTTGCGGGAGACCGAACGCGCGGTCCGACCGGAGGACTACGCCGGTTTCGCCACCGACCTGGCCGCGGTGCAGCGGGCGCGGGCTCGCTTCGAATGGACCGGCTCGTGGATCACAGTTGGGGTGGTCGCCGATGCCAGAGGCGCGGTCGAGCTCTCCACGGAAGAAGAGGCAAGACTGAGACGCTGTCTCGAAGACGTCCGTCTGGCCGGCTACCCGGTCGAAGTGGATCGCCCGGTCCACGTCCCCCTCGAGTTGGGTCTCGGGATCTGCGTGGAGAACGGCCACGAGCCCTACGAGGTCATCGCAGAAATCGGGGCGGTTCTCGGCTCCACCTACGACTCCACGGGTAGACCAGGGTTCTTCCACCCGGATCGTCTCTCCTTCGGCCAGCCGATATGGCTCAGCGACATCGTGGCTGTGGCCTCCGAGGTGGAAGGGGTGGCGTCGGTCCGTCCTCGGAGGTTCAAACGGCAGTACTCGACCAGCAGCGCCCTCACTTCGGGCGTGATCAATATGCAGCGGTTTGAGATCGCCTGTCTAGACAACGACCCCGCCCAACCCGAACACGGCACCCTCCGTTTGGAGCTGGAGAACCCATGAGCGGCCAGGTCAACTGTGTGGCACATGTGTCGTGTTCGTGCGAGAAGACGGACCAGCCTCGGCCCATCTACAATCGGGCCGGTCTGCAGACCATAGGCCGACGCGTCGGCACAGTCTCCTCCTTCCGCGCCCAAATCCTTGGCACGGTCAGAGATGTGGTATCGGCCCTGGCCGAAGAGTCAGCCGATGAGCCGAGGCCGGTCGGCCAGCTACCGGTTGAGTCCCCCCTGGAACGCTGGACCGCCCGTACCCCGGATGACATCGGTGTGGGCATCATCGAGGCTGCCTCCGTCACCCTCGATGTCCTCACGTTCTATCAGGAGCGCATCGCCAACGAGGCATATCTGCGCACGGCGCGAGAAGGCGATTCCGTCGAGGCGATAGTCAGTCTCCTCGGCTACGAGCTCTCACCCGGCGTTACTGCGGTCACCCATCTCGTCTTCGACATCGAGCCCGAACGGAACGTCACTGTGCCGGCATGGGCCCAGGTCCAATCGGTTCCCGAGGACGGGGAGCTGCCCCAGACATTCGAGACCACGGCACCTCTCGCCGCCGCCGGAGCGAACAGCCAGATGCGTCCGGCTGCACCAACATCACAACTCACCGGCCCGACCACCACATTGCGGGTCGCCGGCGCTCGCGCCGTGACCACCGGCGACATCGTCCTAGTGGGAAGTCAAACGAGGGCGTTGCAGAGGTCCATCACCGCGGTGGCGTCAGCCGACGATGGCACCGTTCTCCACCTGAGTGGCTCCGTTGACCAGGACGACGAGACATGGATCTGGGTCGTCCACGACTCGGCCAAGGGATACGGTGCCGACCTCCCCGCGTCTGTTGTTGAGACTTCCCTGGAGGACCACGGGACATGGTCATCGAAAACCGTGGAACGGCTCCCGGCAAGCTCCGGCGACCAGGTCTTCCTGGACCGCATTCTCGAGCCGAGCGACGTCCTCCAGAATCTCGCGATCCGGAAATCCGACGGAGCTTGGGAGATCCGCCCGATCCAGGAGATGGAAGTCACCCAGCGAGGGGCAGGATCGCTGGAGCGCACCGTCACCAGGGTGACCACGGGTGCCCGGGCCACCGCATTTCGCTTCACGGCAGACCCGGGCCCAGCAGGTGGCGAGATGTCCATTGGGGAGGGAAGCGGTTTCGGTGAGTTCCTTGGGAGAGTGCTCGGTGCTGCCTCCTTCGGGGAGTCGGCCATCGTGGGGTCCGGGGACCCCGTCTATCTGGTTGGCACGGCTTTGCTGACGGAGCACGACACTCCAGACCGGACGTTCCCCGCCGGAACCACAGATATGACGGTTCCAACGGCGGATCTCAGCGCGCTGCAGCCCGGTCGCAGCGTCATCCTGAGTGACAAATGGAATGCGCATCTGGCGACGGTGGTCGAGGTGGATCAAGCGGGCCGCCAGTTCGAGTTTCAGCCGGCGCTGCCCACCGATTTCGACACGGCGTCGATGGTCATTCACGGCAACCTCGTCCAGGCGCGGCACGGTGAACGTCACGTCGACGAGCCCATAGGTGACGGCGATCCGACCGCAGAGAGCCAGGAGTTCAAACTCCGCCGCAGTCCGTTGGCATGGCGGCTGGACGGGTCGTCTCCCCAAGGGGCAACACCCGATATCGACGTGCGGGTCGACGACCTGGAGTGGACGTGGGTGTCGAAAAGAGAGATAGACCCGTCGAGCGAACCCGTCTACGCCATCACCGCCAGGGGAGACGACAGCTTCGTCCAGATCGGACACGCGGCAGGAGGCGTCGAAGCCACCCGCGGGACGAGAAACGTGGTTGCCGACTACCGGGTCGGTGGCGGAGTCGACGGCAATGTTCCCGCAGGGTCATTGGAGACGCCTTTGGATCGCCCGCCCGGGCTCCGCAGCGTCTCCAACCCGCTGCCGGCAGAGGGCGGCACCGACCGTGAGACCTCCGAGCATGCCCGCACCGCAGCTCCGGCGGCTCTCCGGGCCACGGGTCGAATCGTCGCTCTCCCCGATTTCGAATACGCGGCGCTGGACTTTCCCGGAGTGGCAAAGGCATCTGCCACTTGGACATGGGGCAACCTAACCCAGCTGCTCCACGTCACGGTGGCGGGGGAGGAGGGAGCGGTGTTGTCCCCGGAGTCCCTCGCCGAACTACACCGTTTCCTCGACAGACAGCGCGACGACCGGCGCACCCTTCGGATCGACAATTACACCGCCGTCCCGATCAGCCTGCGTGTCGAAGTGACCGCCGACGAGCGTGTCCGACCCGACGCAGTGGCCGCCGATGTCATCGCGGCAATCGACGATGTGCTCGGATTCGATCAGATCGGGTTCGGTCAAGCAATCGACGCCTCCCAAATTACGGAGCGTCTGCACCAGATCGAAGCAGTCCTCGGAGTCCGTTGGCTCGAACTGTCACGCCCTATGACACGACTGTCACAGGCCGGGATAACTCGACGTGGCCCTGTTCTGCTCAGCCGATCCCCGCTCATTCGAAGACGAATTCAGGATCCGATGCCGAGAGTGGCGATCCGTGGAGCCACTGCAAAGGGCAGCTATGACGTGGAGCCGGCCGAACTGGCCATCGTCGACGTCGGCCGCCGCGACATCGTCGTCAAGTCCGTTAACAGGCCCGAGACCTTGACATGACCACTGAGACGACCCGTCGCCGGGACCGACTCTGGAACCTCCTCCCCGAGTTCCACCGGATCAAAGACGCCGAGGCGGGCTATCCGCTTAGGGGTCTGCTGGGCGCAATCGGCACAGAGTTCGCCCGTGTCGAGAGTGACATCGAGGAGCTGTGGAACGATCAGTTCATCGAGACCTGCCGGCCCTGGGTGATCCCCTACATCGCAGAGCTGCTTGGGGTCGAACCCATATACGAGGTCGAGGGAACCGCCCGCGCCGATGTCGGGCTGACCACCTCATTCCGCAGGCGGCAGGGCACGATGCCGATGCTGGAAGACCTGGCCGAGTCAGTGACCGGTTGGGAAACGGTGGTGGTCGAGCTGTTCAGACGGCTCTCCTGGAACCAGCATCTCAACCATCTCGACGCGGACCGGACCACTATTGACCTGAAGGCTCCCGGACCCCTTCAGCTCCTCGACGGCCCCTTCGATCACCACGAGCACACCGTTGACATCCGGCCACCCTCGACAGCGGTCGCACGACCCAACCTGAACGATGTCGCCTTCTTCGTGCACCGGCTGATCGCCGACGAGTTCTCCCGGGTGCAACCTCGACCGGCAGGCCCGGGCTCGGGAGAGTGGAGGTTCTTCCTGCATCCGACCGGAGTCGACATCCCGCTGTTTCACCGATTCGATGACGACGCCGACCGCGACCGGAGAATCGATGAAGACGAGACCCACTCTGAGATCCAGACCGGCTGGCTCGCCGACCACCTCGCCGATCGTCCGGGAGCGTCGAGCAGTGTCATCGAGATCCGTGCCGGCGGACTCGTCCTCACCGGCGACGATCGAGACGAGTCGGTGGGATGGCTGGAAATGCAATGCGCCGATCTCTCCGCATGGCGTCAACCTCCACCCGGAAAGCTGTACCTCGACCCACGACTCGGTCGAATCGCTCTGGCACCGGAGGACCGGGCCGCCGAACTCGACGGCGACCTGGAAGCGACGTTCGCCTCGGGAGCTCCGGGTCCCATCGGAGGACGGGGCAGACCGCGTGTCACGTCCGAGGTCTACGAGATCTTGGAAGCACCCGTCCCCCGGCCGGATGATGCCGATCCCGAGGAGTGGGAGCTGCTCACCGTGGGAGTCGGTGGCGACCACACGACCATCTCCGATGCGGTGGCTGACTGGTCTGGCGAAGACGCGGTCATCCGCATCCTCGATAGTCGCACCTATGAGGAGAGCGTCGGGTTCGTTCCCCGTGTCGGCGGTCATCTCGTCATCCAGGCCGCCGACGGGGAGAGACCGTTCCTAATCGGCGACATCCGACTCGTAGGCGGTGGCGAAGAGCCGCCCATCGACAACCGGATGCGACTCACGGTCGACGGAATCCACATCGCCGGTCATCTGCGGGTCACCTCGGCCGCCGCCGTTGAAAGCATCGACGTGCTGCACTGCTCGATCTGGCCCATCGCAGAATCCGAAGACGGTGCCCAACCTTCCACCGACCGCGGGATCGAGTTGCTGGGCTCGGTCAACTCCCTGTTCGTCGCCCGATCCTCCCTGGGAGGCATCGAAACCACATCAGCGACCGATCTGCTGACCATCGACGACTCGATCGTCGATGGCCACGGCGCGTCAGCAATCGCCGGAGAGGGTGGAGTGCGCTCCGGACCCGTAACCCGCCTGGCACGCACCACACTCCTCGGGTCAGTATTCGTCCGCGAACTACACGCCACCGACTCAATCTTCATAGGGCCGGTCGTCTCAAGGAGGACGCAGACGGGCTGCGTCCGCTACTCGTTTGTGCCACTAGTGGGAAACGGTGGAACCACCCCACGGACCCCCCGTCGCTACCGGTGCCAGCCCGATCTCGCCCTCGCCGATGCGAGAGAACTGCTGGAGAGGACGTTGAGCGATACGGAACGGCGAACAGTCCAGCTCTCGGTCACACCCCAATTCGCCGGCCTGGACCCTTTCGCACTGGCGTACACCACGCTTCTTCCCGACGCACCGCAAGAGATCCTGCGGGGAGCCAGCGACGGACTCGAGATGGGTGCTTGGTACTTCCGCCAGAACCCGCGACGCATCGACAACCTGCATCGCAGGCTCATCGACTACCTACCGGTCGGGCTGACGCCCGAGATCGTCTACGTGAACTGAGGGGTTATGAAAGGCGACTTCACCAGATTCAGATTCGGAAACGAGTCTCGATACACCGACGTGCTGCAACAACAAGGGCGGGTCAGCCTTGACTCCGACTGGAACGAAGCGGCAGCGATCAACACCTGGCAGCGTCGGCAGCGGACCATCGACGCCTTTGGCCACTTCGCCGCCATCGGTGATGCGTTTCGCGTCGCCTATCTGCCCAACTTCGACGACTTCGTGTTCGAGCCAGGCCGTGCCTATGTCTCCGGTCTGTTGACCGAGCGTGAGACCGATCCCCCCATTGAGGTGGGCTTCCGCAAGAACGCCACCGGACTGGTTCTCACATCCGAGGACGACCTGAAAGTCGGTGGCATCTACCGACTCCGCCGCGAAGAGGAGGACGGCGTCTTTGTCCGCATCGATGGCGCCACCGACGCTGAGTTTCCGGTGACCGTTGCCTTCGACGACGACGTGGAGACTCTTCCTGACAGCGGCCAGGGAGTCGTCGAAGCGGCGGTGTCCTACAGGACTCAGGATGTCGAGGTCGGAGCGCCATTCGCCGAAGAAGGTGACGATGTCGCTCCCGACCGGCAGGGCCGTGCCGTGGTGCTCGACGTCTGGCAGCGTCATGTCACGTCGGTAGAGGATCCCGTTCTGCTCGAGGAGGCACTCGGCGGGCCCGATACCACCACCCGACTGGGTACCGACTGGGCGGTGCGGATGCTGCCGGTGGGACCGGATGCGACATGCTCCACCGATCCTCCCAATCTGGATCATGGCGGTGCCGAGGCACCGGGCCGCATGTCGGCGTGGGTCGTCCCCTCCGAGGAATTCGAAGACCCCTGCCTGCTCCCCACCGACGCAGGATACCGGGGGCTGGAGAACCGTCTCTATCGAGTCGAGGTCCACGAAGGCAACGATGGCGGCACATCCCTCGACGGCGTCACCTTCAAGTGGTCACGCAACGACGCCGCCTCAGTGGCCGCAGTAATACAGAACAACGGAGACACCGTGGAGGTCACCGACCTCGGCCCGGATGAGGACGGGTTGCGGGCCGCGCCGCTGGTCGAACTGTTCGATCGCATCAACGAGCGGACCCCTTCGCCGGGAACTCTCCTGGAGCCGATCGCCAACGTCGACCCGGCCAACAACGAGATCGAGTTCCCCCAAGACGTCAGCAACGCCGACGGCCGCCCATGGCAGGACAACACCTTTCGCACCCGGCGCTGGGACGGTGTGATCTCCGAGGTTGAAAGGGGGGAGGAGATCGAACTCGAGCACGGGATCAACGTTTCCTTCACCGAGGGCTCCTACCGGCCCGGTGACTACTGGCTGATCCCGGCGCGGACAGTGACGGGGAGGATCCACGAGCTAGACGACGCTCCACCGGTTGGCGTCGTACACCACTACGCCAAGCTGGCAGTCGCACTTCGCGACGACGGTGAAGTGTCGGTAACGGACTGTCGTCCCTGCCTTCGACCGATCACCTCCATGACGGCCGACTGCTCGCCGCTCATCACCGTCGGCGACTGTGGGGACGTCCGAACCATCCCGGAGGCCATCGAGCGCATCGAAGGAGATGTCGCCACCTTCCCCGCCGACATGGTCGCCACCGTGAAGCTGCTCCAGGGCGACCACCGGCTCACCGCCTCGATCGAGATCAGACGATCCAACTTCCGTCTTACCGGATGTGGCGTCGAGTCGCGGCTCGTCTGCTCCGACTCGTTCAGCGCCCTCGCCATTGGTGCCGAAGCCGCCACGACGATCAACAACATCGCGCTCGACAACTTCGCCGTGCATGGCGCGGCACCGAGAGGTCTCATCGCCGCGCGCTCGATCCAAGGACTCGACATTCGAAACCTGACAATCACCCTCGACACCGCCTTGTCGGAGCCAGAAGGCGCGGCCGCCATCGCCACCTCGACGTGTTCTGACGTGAGGATTACGGAGTGCAACCTCGAAGGCCAGGCCGCGGTCGCAGACCTTGGCGAGGATGGGGCGTTGCTGCGTTTCCCCCAGTTCGGGACCGTCTCCATCGACGGCGAGTCTGTCCTGGTCAGGAACAATCGCATCAGCGGGGCTGGGATATGGATCCGCCACGGGTCGACAGATGTCCGGGTAGACGACAACGAGATCGATGCAGGAGTGGGATCACAGCTCTTCTCCAGGTCCTTCGCCGGTGTGGTGCTCGGCGGTATCGACCCCACCGTGCCACGCGACAAGGCGGCCAACGAGATCACACCCGACGATCTGGCCCTCTCGGGTGTTCGCATCACCCGCAATCGGATACTCCGCCGCACCGGATCGGGCATCGCCACGCTCGCCGCCGATGCTGTGAAAGTCAACTACCCGGGCTTCGACCTGTTGCCAATCCGGGTCGATCCCATGACGCTGCCCGTGGGAGACCTCGTCGGGGCAAGCTGGTGTTTCGATCGGGTCTCGGTGGCCAAGCCCTTCGTGCTCAGCCACGAGGCCTACACCGGCTGGGTCGGAGAGGAACTCGACGTACCAAAGGCGGCGAACATCGCCACACCCTTGCTGTGGGCAATTCCTCACATGCCCCTGCGCGTCTTCGACGTAGCCGGACGGCTGATGTCCCCACTGGCCGAGCCGCAGCAGCTCGTTATCGATGCCAACGACATCCGGGGATGTGCCGACAGCGCCAGCCCGGATCGTCGACTGTCTTCGTCCGTGCAAGGGGGAGTTGTGCTCGACGGCGTGCGCGAGGTGGACATAACCGACAACGACATCGTCGGCAACGGGGTACGGGGCCGGGCCGTTGGCATCTGGGTCGACGATGCCATCGAAATCCGGATCCACGGCAACCGCATTGAAGACAACGGCAAAGAAGACCCGCCCGACGACCCCCCACCGTTGGTCGACTTCACCGACGTCGTCTTCACCGACATCAGAGCAGACTTTGCCGGGTTGGAGATGTTCTCCGCCCCATACACGAAGGCGAACCTGTCGATCGAAGCCATCGTGTCCAATCCGACCACCAGACGTCTCGACGTGGTCGGGACCATGCCGGGCCAGCCCCTCGGCACGCTAGTCGATGAGGAAGTCGTCGATAAGGAAGTGGAGATCACCTTCGCCGAGGCGACAGCCAGCCCGATGTTGGGATTGTCGTTCCTGCCGTCACAGACGGTCGAAGAGCCGCTCACCGGCGTGGTCGAGTTCATGGACGACTCCCATGCCGATGTCGTCATCGACCCCGCTGTCGACTTCTTCGCCGAATTCGAGAAACCCATCAGAGCGATCCGTTTCATCCCCACGATTCCGCTGATTCTGACGACAATCTGGTGGGGTCCGGTCAACGTTCAGGCCGGCGTGGTCGTGCTCGGTGCGACAGGCAGCCGCGCTTTCGGTCAGGCAGGCCGCCGGACCCTGTCGTTCGAGGGAAACACCGTCCAGACACCTGCGGGACCGGCACTGGCCGCCCAGGTGGTCGGCGATGGCACGGTCGTCGATAACGTCCTTGTGTCGAAGTCCTACGCCCCCCAGCCGCGGTCCCTCATGTCGCGATTGGGGTCGGCGTCCAAGACCGCCACGGGGGCGTGTGTAGCCGTCGAGCAACGCAGCTCCCTGATCTCCCCCTTCTTGTTCACGAGAACCGTCCTCGGCTCGGCGACAACTCGCAACACCCGTCTGCTCAACGCGTCACTGCGGTTCGCCGGCAATCAGGTGCGGCAATCGGTGAGCTCCAACACCGACATCGAGCAGAGCCTTCCGGCGATGGTTTCGATTCGTGCCGACGACGTAGACGTCACCCACAACGTGGTGGAGGCGCTCTTGAGTCGTGGCGACGCCCGGACCAACGTCCTCATCGGGTCGTCGACCGCCCGCATCGTCTCCAACCGCCTCGCCGAGGCGGCCTGCTCCACAGAGCTCTCCCTCGAGGTGCGTGCATCCGGGCAGGCGACCATCGTGGACAACCAGGCTGATCACGCTGTGGAGGTGACCAGACCCGATGGCACATCGGTTCCCCTCGACCCCTCAAATGCCACCCGGCTGGCGGGCTGTGCTCGGATCGACCTGCCCGTGGCGACCTGGTTCTTCTCGGGTCTGTTGGCGAGTGCCTTTGCGATCAACGACAAGATTGAGGTGCCCGAGCCGGTGGTGGGAGTGACCCACGCCTATTTCGGTGTTCTCGCCTCCTATCGCGATACCAGCCTCGACCTATGGCAGGCGGACGCCGCCCGCAAGGTGGTGAGAAGCGTCAGCTCGTTGCAGATCGCCAAGGAAACACTCGAAGAAGGCGGTGTGGTCGCCCCCGACCTCACCATCTACCAACCGGAGCGGAGCATCATCGAACTCGGGGAGACCTACCGGGAGATCACCGACGTGGTCACCACTGTGCGCCCTGGCATCTTCACCCTGCCTGAGGTGACCGGTGGCCTCGTACGGACGGTCGATGGGGCAGTGGTCGAGAACGCTCGGGTCGTCATCGAAACAGACGAGGGAGTAGTTGAAGAACTCGAGGCCAATGAAGAGGGTCGAATCGAAGGCGGCAGGCTGGCCGACGCCCTCGAGCGGGCCCGCGAGCGGGGTGGCGACATTCGCTACCGGATCGAGAGTCGAACCGGAGAAGTCCTCGACGACGGTGCCATCGGCCCCACATCGCCTGACCGGCCGGCGCTGCTCGATCTGACCGTCAGGCGACGTTGACGCGTAGGACTTCGGGCACCTGATATCCCGTTGACGCCTGAACTGCATAACTCCAAATCACGATCGCCGGCGCCCGGCGCATAGACGGTAGCTGAACGGGCGCGGTTCAATCCTCAATGGGCTGTGGGCCTGGTCGCTCTCCCATTCACGGCCGGTAGGTCACGGGTGAGTGGACCTGTCTGGCCAAACCGACCGTCCACGGATTTGCCGGAGAGGGATCCACGGCCGCCGGATACTAGACGGATCGTCTACGTGCTAGCTCATTCGAGGAGTTATAGCCCGAATTCCGACAGTTCGATCAAGCGCTTCGTGGCGTCTGGGATCGTGGAGCAGGCGGCGAGGAGAGATCGAGCCGCGAAACGTGGGAGGAGGGATGGTGACCAGTGATCGGGCTCTCCGGGCTTCGGATGTCTCCCTGGTCAGCCTGGATGATCCACAGTGTGAGACGCCGGCGGTGGTCGGGAAATCACCGAGTACGCCAACGTCCAGTCTGACGCCAACCACGCCCACTCCATCTGGAGGGACCCGGAAAACGACTTTGGGCGGGACCTGCTGAGCCGGCACTATCTCGAGGAGCATTGATCGCTGAAACGGACGGTGGTGGCACCCATGTTGACCCGTCTAGCGGCCCCCGGCCTGCAACCGACCGAACTTGTGGCGGATGCCAGGTCTCGCCCAATCTCGTGATGCTGGTTACGTCTCAGTCGATGTCTCACGTCACCTCGCTTCGCTCGCTCCACAGCCGCCCCACAAGACCCTGGATGCGGTCCATTTCCCCTGGTCACAGCGTTTTGACCGCATCTTTCGCAACGAGGGGGTCACGGGTTCAAATCCCGTCAGCTCCACTAAACACCCTGGTCAGGGCGATTTCGGCGAGGGCGTTGGCTCGCCATTTATACAACTCTGTCATCCGCGGCTCCACAGGCGACCCACAGGATTCGCGCCGTGAAGCACCTCTTTTTCTGCGAGGTGCTCTCTCACTCCACCTCACGTCAGATCACATGGATGGGATGAGGAGCTCGGAGGGGCGGAAGTGCCGGTCGATAGGTCTGAGTAGTTGGGCGTTGCGACCCAAGGCTACGTAGCTAGCGCACATTGCCGAATCCAGATTGGGTGGCTTGACCCGATCGGGGCGGAACAGACGCGCGTTATGCACTCGGCGAGCGATTCCCAGGGAGATCTGACATCTGACCATGCATGTTTCGGGCACCGAACGGTCCCAGGTGGCCAGGACGTTGGCGCTATAGGATTATCGCCCGGATCGTCCAGGAGCGTCATGGCCAGCGGGGGGTCGAGGAACAATTACGAACGAGTGGATTCGCCGCTGCGCGTCCACTTGTTAGGTCGCTTCCGCATCGAACGTGGTAGGGACACGATTCGGCTTTCGACGCGCAAGGCGGAGCTTCTCCTGGCTTATCTGGTGCTGAACCCGGGATTTCACTTCCGCGAGAGGATCGCAGCTCTGTTCTGGAGGGACTCGTCGGACGAGTCGGCGCGGGCCTCCCTGCGCAACGCTCTCGCCATCCTGCGCCGTCAGGTCGACTCCGATTTGCTCGTCACCGACCGCCAGACGGTCGAGCTTGCTGCTGACTTCCCGCTTTGGGTCGATGCCCTCAAATTCAGGACCGAGGCAAGGCGATTCCTGGAGTCCCCTTCACCCGATCAGAGCCGGGTCCCTCTAGATCTGTACGCCGACGATCTACTGGTGGACTCTTACGAAGACTGGGTGCTGGTCGAACGTCGTGACCTTCGAGCCCTCTATCTCGACGCGCTCGTCGAGTTGGCTCACCAGATGCGTTCTCATGCTGAGTACGAGGACGCCAACAGATTCGCCTCACTGGCGCTCCACCACGACCGTGCCAATGAGCGGGCGCATCAGCATCTGATGTTCTGTCACCTGGCCGTGGGGAATCGAGCCGCCGCTCTCAGACAGTTCGAGTCCTGCCTCACTGCGATGGAGGAGGAACTCGGTGTCGAGCCCTCCGACGCGACGTACAAGCTGTACCACTGGATTCAGCGAGCTCCGTCCGAACGGAGGCCAGTCGAGGCGTCGATCACCAACCTCCCTATGCCGACCACCGGGTTCGTGGGCCGGGAACGAGAAATGGCTGCGGTCAAGGAGTTGCTGAAATCCAACAGGCTGGTGACGCTCACCGGTGCAGGAGGTACCGGAAAGACCCGGCTGGCGGTACAGGTCGGAACCGATCTTCTCGACAGCTTCGAGGACGGTGTTTGGTGGATCGAACTCGGGTCGTTGACTGAGGCCGATATGTTGGCCCGAACGGTGGCCAAGGCGCTTGGCGTCCCAGAAGTGCCGAGCCAATCAACACTTGACACCCTGGCCCATTTCGTCAAGAAACGAAGTCTGCTCCTGGTACTCGACAACTGTGAACATCTCGTCGATTCCTGCGCCAGCCTCGTATCAGGCTTGCTCGCTCGGTCACAGAATCCGACCATCCTGGCCACGAGTCGGGAGAGACTTGGTATCAATAGCGAACAGGTCTGGCGAGTCGACGGTCTGTCGCGCCCCGAGCTGGATCAAACGCCACGGGTGGACGATCTCGTCGAATACGAGTCGATTCGTCTGTTCGCGGACAGGGCAATCTCGGTCGATCCACACTTCGCATTGAACGAGCTGAACGCCCCACCGGTGGCGCGCATTTGTGCCCAACTCGAAGGGATTCCTCTGGCAATCGAGTTGGCTTCGGCGAGTGTGACCGCTCTCACCCCGCAACAGATCGCAGATCGTCTGGATAAGGCTTTCGACCTTCTCGCCTCATCCAGGCGAGGCTCACCAGAGCGACATCAGACCCTGGAAGCCACCATCGAGTGGAGTTACAACCTCTTGTCAAATGATGAGCGGGTTCTGTTTCGCCGCCTCTCCGTATTGGCGGGCAGTTTCACGTTGGCAGCGGCCGAAGCAATATGTTCGGACACCAATCTCGAGGAGGGGTCCGTTGCCGGTGTCCTGACGCAACTAGTCGACAAGTCGCTGCTGGAGGCGCAATCACACGGTGACGAGAAGCGATACCACCTGCTCGAGACGATCCGACAGTACAGCGCCAACCGGCTCGCACAAACCAACGAGGGCATCTGGTTGCGTGACCGTCAACTCGACTACTTCCGCAAGCTGGTCGAGGAACCCAGCCCCCACCTCGGCTTCTTCCTCCCCGACTCCGAGACCGACATCTGGTTGCTTCGCTTAAGCGCCGACCACGCGAACGTACGCGCCGCAGTTCAATGGGTTCTTGACCAAGACGAACCGTCACGGCCTCGGGCTGTGAACAGTCTGGTATTGACAGGCAATCTCCACTGGTTCTGGGTGGCTCGAGGGCGCTTTGACGAGGGTCGCGCGTGGCTGACCCGGCTGCTCTCGGTCTCTGATCGAGCATCACCGGAGAACCGTGCGCTGGGTCTGCTCACCGCCGGACATCTCGCCTGCTGGCAAGGCGACTTCGCAACGGGACGACGGATCCTGGATGAGGCGCTGGCCTTGTCCCAACACTTGAAAGATGGCCACGGGGTTGCCTTCTCCCTCCAGGGCCTCGGCTTCGCCGCCATGGGCGAAGGTGACCTGGTCCAGAGTCTGGCCCTTTTCGAGAAGTCACTGAAGGGGGCACGACAGATCGGCGACAAGTGGTTGATGGCGTTTGGAGAACATTGGCTCGGCGTGACTCTGGAGTACATGGGCGAGTACTCGAAAGCCGCTTCTCATTTTGACAAGGGTGAGGTGCTCAACACCGAGGCAGGAGGCAACCGGCAAGGGATGGCCTTCACGCTGTTTCACCATGCCCGCATTGCTCGTATTCAGGGTGATTACCCCTCAGCGCGATCGAGACTCACCGAGGGGATGAGGCTGTTCAAGGAGTCGGGTGATCTGCGTGGGGTCGGCTACTCGCTTGCGGGCTTCGCCTTGTTGGCTGCGGCTCAGGACGATCCGTCGCGGGCGGCGACTTTGTTCGGCGCCACAGCGTCAATTGAGGACGAGATTGGCTCGTTTCTCGAGGTTCCGCTGAGGGTCGAGTACGACGAGCACCTCGTAGCAGTGCAAAACGATCTCGGCGAGGATGCCTTCTCAGCCGCGCAGATCGAGGGAACAAACATGCGCCCGGACCGGGCCATCGGATACGCACTGACCTGAAGCGGGCGCATTGTCCTGACTCGACCGGCATTTCACCCAATCCCAATCGGCCGTAGCTCTTTGCGGTCTTTTTGCGGTCTCCTCGTAGACGGCGGACGTGAGATCCGCCATCACCGCGTTGACTGTGGCATTGCTCGCGGGAGCATCGGCACCTGACGCAAGCGCGCCCGTGAAACGAAACACCGAGGCGCATCTGGTCGCATCCGCGGATCTCGACGACGCAGTCGATCCCCGGACCACCACCACCGGAGGAACCCACCCCGAACGCACCGTCGTATTGAAAGCCCTGGACCGATTCTCAGTATTGCCCGGGGAGCTCCCGCCACTCGAGATCAGAATTCACGAAGGTGACGGATGTCGCGGCCACGGTGGTCTATTCCGAACAGGAACCGAACGCTGGCAAATCGATCTCTGCGAGGTCACACCCTGGGTGATCCTCCATGAGATGGGGCATGCATGGACAGCTTTGCACCTGACCGATCAACAGCGCCTCGAATACTCCAGGCGTTGGGGTCTGGAGTCCTGGCACGACCCAGATACGCCGTGGCAACTTCGCGGCGCCGAGCATGCGGCTGACACGATCGCCTGGGGCCTCCTCGATGAGCCGGTCGGATGTCATCTCCCCAACGGGCCGATAGCACATCGGCTGCAGGCTTTCCGTCAACTGACAGCCGTCGATTCACAGCGTGTCCGCTGTGCGGCTTCGCCGGCCGGAGGAGAACAGAACCCCCTCTTTGACCAAGGACGGATGCTCTCCACTGTCAGGGAGCGACCAAAGGCTGTGGTCGAGGGGGCCTCTCCCTCGTGAGCGGGGCACAGTCGCAGCCGGAACGACCGCACCGGACGTGCCGATTCCGGCGCTGTCTGATGTGGGCGTTTCCGTCCGGGATCGGGTGATCGGCGCTAGACACCATCGGCGCC
>Ga0299913_10000737_pt1 | contig 22116 bp, 16 predicted proteins | sample RVTome_9_FD_201360 | JGI IMG/M metagenome (GOLD analysis project Ga0299913, IMG submission 201360) | Soil microbial communities from uranium-contaminated site in the Upper Colorado River Basin, Wyoming, United States - RVT155D38 (version 2) ... | reverse complement strand
GTAACGGCCGAGCCCGAGAAAATCGATGAGCTCGGCGGCTTCGGCGTGGCGCCGGCGTTCGAGCCGGGATGCGCGAGGCAGAAAGAGCGCGGTGCTCCAGAACGACGTGGGCTGGCGAGCCTCGAGCGCCAACTCGACGACCTCCCGCACCGTCAGCTCGGGGAAGAGCAGCGCGGCCTGGAAGGTTCGTCCCAAGCCGCGCTTTGAGCGTTGATGGGCCGACTTGTGGGTGACGTCCTCGCCGAGAAGTTCGACGCGTCCGTCCGAAGGAACGAAGCCACCGATCGCGTTGAGCAACGTCGACTTGCCGGCGCCATTGGCCCCGATCAACCCGACGACCTGACCGGGCATCGCAGAGAAGTCGACATCGTTGACGGCGACCACACCGCCGAAGGCGACGCGGACGCCGTGGGCGTGGAGCGCGCTCCCATTCGGGTTCGTCGGCACGTCGGGGGTAACGACGACGGCGAGTGACCGGGGTGGTTCCGTCGAGGCCTTCGGCGGCACAGGGCCAAGTCTCCGCTCGACGCGCCGGAGCAGCTGATCGCGGAGCCAGTAGCTGATCTGCGTGAAGCCGCCTGGGATGTACAGCAGGATGAGCAACAGCCCAATGCTCGACGTGAACAGCGGGATCAAATCGTTGTCCGGCCAGAACGCGGGAAGGCCGATCACCCATACCGCGCCGAGCGTGGCGCCCGCGATGCTGCCGATCCCACCGATGACGGCGATGGCCACGATCGCGAGCGAATCCTGGACGCGGAAGAGCGACGTGTTGTAGCCGATCGACACCACGAGGCCACCGAGGACCGCACCGCCAAGGCCCGCGATGAACCCTCCCAGCGCGTACGCAGTCAGCTTCGCCTTCGTCGGCGACACGGTGAACGCTTCAGCGGCGTGTTCGTTCTCGCGGACGCCGATGATCGTGCGGCCGATACCGCTGTGACGCAGACGGCTCACGATGATCAGCACCAGCACCAAGATGGCGAGCGAAAAGTAGTAGTAGCCGAGGTTCCTGTCGGTCAGCGTGAACGGCCCGATGTCGTCGCGGGGGAGGCGCACGGTCTGTTTGCCGAGCGAGAGGATCGGTTGCCGGAACACGTACACCTGCGCGGCGATCGCAAACGCGAGTGTGCTGGCCGCGAGCAGCAGTCCCCGAACTCGTAGTGCCGTGACGCCGATGGCCGTCGCCGTGAGGCAGGCGATCGCGGCACCGAGAATCAGCCCGAATCCGAACGGCACGCTCGGGATCGTTCCGTCGACGAGGTGCACGCTTCCGAGCCCAAGGGTGAAGTCGGCGCCACGCACGAACGTTGCGGCGCTGAGCGCACCGATTCCCGCGAACGCCATCTGGCCGAGGGACAGCTGACCGGCCCACCCGGTCAGCACCGTCACCGACGTCGCACAGATCGCGAAGCCCAGTACGTGCGCGTACGTGAGGTGTTTCGCCGATTCCGTGAAGACCTGCGGGAGGCCGATGGCGATGATCAGCCCGAGCACGGCCATGAACTGCGGCAGCCGCTTCACCCACCAGACATCTCGAAGTCGAGGCGACACGACGTGGTGGCGGGGGGCGAACTGGAAGCTCTCGGTTCCCATGTCGACGCTGCCGCTACGGCGGGCCACGAGGACGACGACTGCCAAGAAGAGCACGAATTGGACGAGTCCTGTCTCGTTGGTGAAGTTGAAGAACAACAACTGGTCGACAAGACCGATCACGACTGAAGCGATGACTGCCTTTGGAAACGAGACCATGCGGCCGACAAGTGCGGCGGTCAAACCGCGTAGCAGTGTGTTCGGTCCGATCGAGACCAGATCGGAGGCCCCAGACTCCGTGGCGATGAGGATCACCGACATCGCCGACAGGAAGCCGCTGATCGCCCACACTGCCGTCGACACGTTCTTGGGGTTGATGCCGGTGAGCCGGGCCAGGTCGGGGTTGCCGACCGATGCGCGTACCGACTCACCGAAGGCGGTGTGCCCGAGCAACCACCACAGTGCGAGCGTGATGAGCGGCACGATGATGAGCGCGAGCAACTGGCTGCCCTTGAGGGTGATGTCGCCCGGCAGCTCCCACTCCGAGCGAATCGGGTTGGGAAAAGCGGTCTGCAACGAGCCCGATCGGTATTCCGGCAGGGTGAGCGTGATGGCTTGGGCCAGCTGTGCCACTCCGATCGTCGCGACGAGCACGATCACGCGCGGCGCGCGGAACAGCCGCCGGATCACCGAGAGCTCAACGAACGCGCCCGCCGCGGTTCCAATGAGCAGCGCGGCGGGAAGCGCTACCCAATAGGGCCAGCCATGGGCGCCCGCCATGACACCGAGCAACGCGGCAGAGGGCACCCCGAGGTCGCCGACGGCGAAGTTGATCACACGAGTCGAGCGGTACACGAGCACGATGCCCATCGCCACGAGTGCGATCACCAGGCCGCGGACCACTCCGATGGCAAGCAGGTTGTTCGTGAAGTAGGCGGCGAGGGCCATCAGCCGCCCTCGGCGCCGAAAAAGACGGCGCGCACGAGGTCGTCACGTTCGAGCAGATCTCGGGCGGCGCCCTCGAAGCGGATCTGCCCCTTCTCGAGGAAGATCGCCCGGTCAGCGATCGTCAGCGCGACGTTCAGCGATTGTTCGACGATCAGCATCGTCTGGCCGCGGGCCTTGAGCTCCTCGATGGTCGCCAGCAGGCGCTGTACGACGACGGGCGCGAGCCCGAGCGACAGTTCGTCGATCAGCAGGATCTCGGGGTCGTGCAACAGGACGCGGCCCAGGGCGAGCATCTGGTTCTGGCCGCCGGAGAGGCTGCCGGCGACCTGCTTCCGCAAGACGACGAGCTCCGGGAACATCTCGTAGATCCGGTCGACCTTCTCGGCGATCTCGGAACGGGACGCTCCCTGCAGCCGAGCGCTCACCGCCAGGTTCTGGCCGACGGTCAGGTTGGGGAAGACGCCCTTGCCGCCTGGTAGCTGAACGATGCCCATCCGGGCGCGCATCTCGGGCATGACGTACGTGACGTTCTGTCCGTTGAGGCGCACAACCCCGCGCTCAGGAACGCCGAGGCCGCTGACGACACGCAGGATCGTCGACTTGCCCGCGCCGTTGGTGCCGAGCAGCGCCACCGTCTCGCCCTTCTCGACGAGGAAGCTCACGTCGAACAGCACCTGCACCGGACCGTACGAGTAGTCGACGGCGACGACTTGCAGCACGGGTGGAGGCACCGCTTCGACCGTGCGCCTTCGATGTTCTTCCTGCTCTTCGACGAGCTCGGCGACGACGAGTGAGAGGTCGTTGCGGATGAAGCGGGCGCCGTTCATCAGCATCAGGCCGCCGATGATGCTGGTCGGCACGCCGAGCGCGATGACGGTGCCGCGGATGCCGATCGCGTCGGTGAAGAACCCGGCGATGACGCCCCCGCCGAAGCCGCCGATGAAGAAGATGTACATCGTGGTCAGCGACGAGCCCATGCCCCGGAGGCGGTAGGGAACGACGGCGTACAGCACGGGCCCGACCATGGCGAAGGCCGACGTGATCAGCACGGACTGCGGGATGCCGAGGATGACGAACCACACCCGGCTGTCCACCGAGAACTGCAACGGGGTGAACACCGCCGACGGAGTGATGAGTGCGCCGACGAGCGCCAGCGCCTTGGCCGGGTTCTTTCGGTACACCTTGTCGAAGTAGCGGGCGACGAACGGCAGGATCGGCAGTGCGAAGACGCCACTCAGGCTGAGCAACAGCCCGCGGTCGAACGCGTCCGTGACGTTGAGGTCCTTCTCCAAGTAGAGCGACGCGAGCGTGCTGTGGCTGAAGAGTCCGAAGCCCAATGCGCAGAATGCGATCAGCACCGTGCGGATCGTGTTGATCTTCTTCAGGCGGGCGAATGCCGCCTCCATCGAGATCGGCGCCGGGTTCTTCTCCTCGATGACCTCACCGAGGACGTGTTGCTTCTCGTACTGGCCGCGAGGTGGCTCCTTGAGAAAGAACGCGCTGATGGCCACGATCGACACGGGGATGCCGAGCGCGTACCAGGCCCACCGCCATCCCTCGGTGCCCCCGGCCCAGGCCGCGATCGCCGCGACCAGCACCGGGCTGGTGATACCGATGAGGTGCGCGCTGCCTTGCATCGCCGCCGACATCCGAGCGCGCACGTTGATCGGGTAGTTGTCCGCGATCAGCGAGTTGTGAACGGTGATCGTGCTCGCCTTGGTGATGCCGGTCGCGAAACGCGTCCAGAAGAGCATGAACGCGTTCAATGCGAACCCTGACGCCATCACGAATCCGCCGAAGGCCATGGCCGAGAAGCCGACGATCGGAGTGCGCTTCACGCGGTCGGCCAGCCAGCCCATCGGAACCGCGCCGAGGACGAAGAACGCGGCGGACGCCGTTCCGATGAAGACGATGGTGCCCTCGCTGATGCCGAACGTACGCCGGATCTCCGGAGCGAGGACGTAGATGGCGGCACCCTCGAGCTCGTCCAGCGCAACGATCGCGGTGAGAACGACGAACATCAACCAGCCGCCGGAGCGCAAACCTTCGCGCAGCGACAGCTGCTCGGCGTTCACACCCGGCAGGAGATCGTCCGGGAAGATGACTTGCTCGCGCGCCTTTTCCTGCGCCGCCTGCCGAGCCGCCTCCTCGTCCAACACCGTGGCTGCGAGCGAGGCGACGGAGTCGCCCGATGTTCCTCGCTCGTCCACTCAACCCCCTGGTTCGCGTCGAGCACGCCGATGGTACCTGCCGCTGCCAGCATGACCGAGGTCACTCGATCGGCGCTTGAACCGGGACGATGTTCCCCATTCGGTCGCCCTACGCTGACGGCCGATGCAGCTGAGTCCTCGTTACGACGGTCCACCCGTGTTCTCCGCCGACGGGCCGGTCGACGATCAACGCGAGCCGCTGTTGCGGCAGCGCCGCCGCTTGCAGGACGCGCTGGCCTCGCTCACTGATGAGCAGTGGAGAAGCCCGAGCCGGTGCGCGGGCTGGAGCGCGCAGGACGTCGTCGCCCACTTGATCGGAACGAACAGCTTCTGGGCCATGTCGATCGCAGCCGGGCTCGCCGGATCACCGACCCGGGTGCTCGCCGCCTTCGATCCTGCGACCACACCCGATCAGATGGTCGCGCCCATGCGATCGATGAGCCCGGCCGAGACGTTGCAACAGTTCGTCGAGACGAACGCCGCGCTGTTCGACGTCGTCGCGTCAATTGACGACGCAGGCTGGTCGACCGTCGCGGAGTCGCCCGCCGGTCATGTTCCGATGCGGATGGTGGCGAGCCACGCCCTCTGGGACGGGTGGGTGCACGAGCGCGACATCCTCGTGCCGCTCGGCCTGGCGCACGTGGAGGAGCCCGACGAACTGGATTCGTGTCTGCGCTACGTCGCGGCCTTGGCGCCCGTGCTGGCGTTCCAGTCCGATGCAACCCGCAAGGGAGCGTTGGTGATCGAGGCCACCGAACCCGACGTCACGGTCGTCGTCGAGGTCGACGCCACGGTCGTGATCCGTGGTGGTCCGGCACCGCCGGGCGCCGTCCGGCTGGCCGGTCGCGCGGTCGACCTCGTCGACATGCTGAGCATCCGCACGCCTTTCGACCAGCCCGTGCCGGACGACAGTCGGTGGTTGGTCGAAGGCCTCGCCGCCGTGTTCGACGCGAACCTCGAATCCGCCTGATCCTCCCGGTTCAGTCGCGTTCGATTTCGGGGCCGAGCCGGTCGCGCACGATGCCGGCTATCTCGCCCGGGTTCGCGTGTCGCCCGAGGGCAGCCTTCGAGAAGATCAGGTCACCATCGAGCGTCACCTCGAAGCGTCCCTTCGACGACGCTACGAGCTCGACGTTCTCGATGATCGGTGCCCAACCGGTCAGCAGTTCGTCCGTCAGACCGACGGCACGAGGCACGTAGTTTCAGGGAACGCAGAACTCGATCTCGAAGCGATGTCGCGGGTCGAGCATGACCACCTCCTACACCTCGTCGGTTGCGTCGCAGACGCAGAACTCGTTGCCCTCCGGATCGGACATCAGCACCCACGCGTGGCCGAACTCGGATCGCGGCTCGGTCTCGACGCGCCGCGCACCCAGTAACTCGAGCCGCGCTGCCTCGGCCTCGATGTCGGCCGTGTGGATGTCGAGGTGCATGCGGTTCTTGCCGTCCTTCTCCTCGGGCACGCGCTGAAGCAGCAGCCGAGGTCCCGGTACAGCCTCAGGAACGAGCAGCGTGTAGTTCTCGACGCTGCCGACGTCCTTGTAGCCCAGGGCGGGCGCCCAGAACTCGGCGAGAGCCTTCGGGTCGCGGCAGTCGAGCACGAGCGAGATCGAGTTCGCATCCATGGTCGACCATCATGCACCCGTTATCGGTGGTGGCGTCCTGGCATATGGCCCGAAACGGGCAGAACGAATTCGTACTCACAACTTCGGAAGGAAAGCCGACGGAGTGGGTACCTCCCTCTGCTTCAGCCGGAACCGTACAGTTGACCTGACAACCGCAGCTCACTTCGCACTCATGACATCGACGACGGCCACCATGGATCCTCTTCCGCCTCCGGTTGCGATCGGCGCGGGCGACCTGCCCGACGAGGTCTTCAAGATGATCGTCGACGCGACCGCGTACCCGTTCGTCGTGATCAATCCCGACGGGTACATCCGCTACGCCGGCGGTTCGATCGAGAACGTGCTGGGCTGGCCGGCGGACCAAGTCGCCGGCAAGAACATGGTCGAGTTCCTCCCGCCAGATCAGGTCGAGCTCGCCATCGCCGCGATCGCTGAGATCGACGAGTTCGATCGTCGAGGCGGGGGCGTTCCGATGGTGTTCCAGCTTCTTCGTCCCGACGGACAGACGTCGTGGGTGGAGATCGGCGCGATTCCACTGCTCGACGTTCCGGGCGTCGACTGCATCGTGCTGCGCGAGCGCTTGTGGGACTCGCAGCACTGGTTCGACGAGTTTCTCGATGCGCTGCTGGCGGATGAGCCGCTCGATGACGTCCTGACGTACCTGTGCCGGTCGATCGCCGCGTCGCTCGACTCCGAAGGCGCGGTCGTGCACTTCCGGTTCGACGGCTCGGCGTTCGCAGGCGCCGCCGGTTTCGGCGCTCCCGTCGATCGCCTGCCGCTCGATGTCGGTCCCTGGTGCGAAGCGGCGCTCGAGAACGTGCCCGGTCACGTCGATCCCGTCGACCTTCCCTGCCTGGTCGGCGCGCCCGCCGTTGCGATGGGGTTGCGGGCGTGCTGGACCATGCCGATCCCGTTGAGCGAAGTCCTCGCGCCTGCCGTGCTGTCGGTGTGGCGGACTGCACCGGGTGCGCCGCTCATCGGTCATCGCCATGTGCTCGATCGCTCGGCGAGGTACGTCCGGCTCGCGTTGGTGCGAACCGCCGAACACGAGCGGCTCCGTCACCTCGCCGGTCATGACGCCCTCACCGGCGTTGCCAACCGGGCCGAATTCCGTGACCGTCTCGCGCACGCGCTGGCGATCGGCGAGAAGGATGTAGCTGTCGCGTTCTGCGACCTCGACGACTTCAAGCCCGTCAACGACAAGTACGGCCATCGCGTGGGTGACGGTGTGCTCGTCGAGATGGCGACTCGGCTCCGGGCGTGCTTGCGCACGGGCGATGAGCTGGCCCGCATCGGCGGCGACGAGTTCACCGTGCTGTTGCGCAACGTGCCAGATGGGACCACTGCCCGTCACGTGGCTGATCGGCTGCTCGTTGCCGCCCGGGATCCCTTCATGGTCGAAGGCGATCAGGCGAAGATCGGACTGTCGGTCGGTATCGCGCTGGGCCAGCCCGGAATCAGCGCAGACGCGCTCCTCGAGAAGGCCGACGAAGCGCTCTACGCGATGAAGCGAGCGGGCGGCCGAGGCGCGCACATCGCCGAGGCAATACCGTCGCCAGATGGACCTGATCGAGACGCTGCGCACGACAGCCGCGATCCGCAACTTCCAGCCTGACCCCATCTCCGACGCGGCTGTCTACCGCATCCTCGACAACGCTCGCTTCGCGCCGAGCGGGGGGAACCGTCAAGGTTGGCGGGTCGTCGTCGTGAAGGACCCGGCGACACGCGGCGCGCTCCGCGATCTCTACCTGCCGGCCTGGTACGAGTACCTCGCACAACGGGCCGTTGGCCTCACCCCTTGGGCGCCCATCACGGATCGCGGCGCCGAGGCCCGCGCCATCGAAGCGGCCGACGACATGCGCGGCGGGCATGGCTTTCCCGAGACCCTGGATGAGGCACCGGTGTTGTTGGCCGTGTTCGCCGACCTTCGCGCCCTCGCCGCGGTCGACCGCGACCTTCCGCGGTACACGTTCGCCGGAGGCGCGTCGGTTTATCCGTTTGTCTGGAACCTGTTGCTCGCGGCGCGTGCGGAGGGACTGGGCGGTGTCGTCACCACGATGGCGATCGGAAGAGAAGACGATGTGAAAGCACTGCTCGAGGCGCCCGACGAGCTCGCGCTGGCCGCGGTTGTCGCGCTCGGCCGACCGGTGCACCAGCCCCGCAAGCTCACGCGCGAGCGGGTGGAATCGTTTGCAACGGTCGATCGCGTCACGGGTGCGCCGTTCGCGGGTACGTGACCCGGTATGGCTCGCTCCCGCGTCGGTTGCAGCGGATGGATGTACAAGGACTGGCGCGGCATCGTGTATCCGAAGGGACTGCCGGCCCGTCGTTGGTTCGAGCACTACACGACGCTGTTCGACACCGTTGAGCTGAACAACACGTTCTACCGGCTGCCCCCACCGGAGACGGCCGACGCGTGGGGCGCACAGGCGCCGCCAGGATTCCTCTATGCACTGAAGCTTGGCCAGTTCGGCTCGCATCGCATGAAGTTGCGGGACGCGGCGTCGTGGCTCCCGAACCATCTCGACCGAGCACAGCGCCTCGGTACCGCACTCGGACCCACGCTCGTGCAGCTCCCGCCGAGATGGAAGCGCAACGTCGAGCGGTTGGACGAGTTCCTTTCGGTCGCGCCCAAGACGATGCGCTGGGCGGTCGAGCTCCGCGATCCCACGTGGGTCCACGATGACGTGATCAGCGTGCTGTGCAAGCACGGCGCGGCGCTGTGCATCCACGATCTGCTGTCCAACCATCCTTGGGAGTTGACGACGGACTGGACCTACATCCGCTTCCACGGGCCGAACGCGCTCGAGCAGAAGTACTGGGGCCGGTACGGCGCCCGACGCCTCGCGCCTGCCGCCGCTCGGCTACAGGGCTGGCTCGACGACGGTTGCGACGTCTACGCGTACTTCAACAACGATTACGAAGGTCACGCGGTCAAGGATGCAGAGTGGCTGCGCGAACAGCTCCGCGATTCAGGCGCGCAGCGCCGCGACGCGCTGGGCTAGCACCGGCATGCCGATGTCGTTCGCGAGCTCTCCGGCGAGCGCGAGCAGCTCGTCGATCCGACCGTTCCGACCGGACATCGTGAGCATCCGTGCGTGGTCGTACGCCGTTCTCGCCACCCAGGGGCGCGCGCCCATCCGTTGGTTCATCTCGAGCGCCGCCTCGAAATGGGCTGCGGCGTCATCCCACTGCTCCATCGTGGTGGCCAGCAACCCGAGATAGCGCGCCGCCGCCCCGATGCTGGCCCAACCGATCCCGACGACGATGTTGCGCTCGGCGTATGGCAGGAACGCGGAGTAGAGCCACTGTGCCCGGTCAGCGTCATGGAGGTACGCGCAGGATTCCGTCGCCAACGCGAGGTTCAGCGTGTAACTGAGGTCCGGTACCAGCGCGGCGAAGTCGTCCGCCGCGAGCCATTCGAACTGTTCGCGAACCTCCGCCTCCCGGTCGAGCTCGGTGAGAAGCATGCCGAGCCCCGCTCGCCAGCCCGGGATCGTCGGGTTCTCGTCGATCAAGGCGCGAACCGGACCTTCGACCTCCTCACACCGCCCTTGGGCCCGTCGCAGGTCGAAGAACTGTGCGCCGAACACCCCCATCGCGATGTCGTCGCCAACGCCCCGGTGATCGGCGAACCACGACATCAGTCGCGTCTCGCCCGACGCCAGGTCGCCGGCGAAGAGATCAAGCGCGGCGCGCCAGATCTCGGACCACACGAACATCCCCCGATCGTGGGTCTGCAGGCCTTTCGCCTCGAGTCGTTCGACCGCGGCGCGTGTGCCCTCGACGTCGCCGAGCTCGAGAAGGTTGCTGAACCGATAGACGTCTCCCCAGCCCATCGTCGCGGGACCCTCGAGCTGTGTCATCTCCTCTGCGAGCTCCAGCCGCTCGTGGATGTTCTCCGGGCCCCAGGTGGCGTCGTGCCGACCGGCGAGCGCCTCCACCAGCGCTCGGTGGTCGCCGACCCGGCGGGCGATCGCGAGTGCCTCGCCGGTCAGCTCGATGCGGCGAGACCGATTGTGGAAGAGGCTTTGCGACCGGGCCAGTACCGTGAGCACAAGCGACCGGAGCGCACTGTCGCCCGTTGGCAGCCACTCCAGTGCTTCCTCGATGAGCAGCGTGGATGCTTCATCGGGGATCGTGGGTGTGCCCACCGCGGTGGCGACGGCGGCGCTCGCGAACAGCTCAGGGTCGCCGAGCTCGCGGGCCAGGTGGGCGGCCGACGTCGCCAGCGCTCTGGCCAGCTCCAAGTCGCCGCTGTAGTTCTGGCAATACGCCAAGCCCGTCAGCAGTCCGACCCGTGCGGCACTTTTCGTGATGCCGCCTTCGTCCAGCACCTCGATGCCTCGGGTGAATTGCGCGGCGGCGTCTTCGCGAGCGAGCGCCCAGAACGCCTCCTCGCCGGCGCGCCTCGCGTACTCCGCCGCCTTCTCGACCTCGCCCATCGCTGCCGCCTCGCAGAAGTGGTGCGCCAGGTGCGCGACAGGCAGCGGTGTCCGTCGTTCCAAGGCTTCACCGATTCGCCTGTGCAACCGGGTTCGCCGGCTCGTGCTCAGCTCCTCGTACAGCGTTTCGCGGACAAGCGCGTGCGCGTACATGAAGTGATCAGGTTTCGACGGCATCTCGACCACGAGGCGGGCTGCTGCCGCGACCTCCAGCGCGTCGACGACATCGTCCTCGGCGCGATCGCCGACCTCGGCGACGAGTCGCAGGTCGAACTCGCGACCGATGACGGCGGCGGTGCGCAGCACGGCGTTGACGTCTTCAGCGAGGCGGTTGAGGCGGTGGCCGATGACCTCGCGCACGCCCTCCGGGATCCCGAGATGGGCAACGTCGCCTTCGAAGGTCCAGTGTCCGTCACGTTGGAAGATCGCTCCGGCCTCCGCCAAGTGGCGGAGCACCTGACCGACGAAGAAGGGGTTGCCCTCGGTCTCTCCGTGCACGGCTCGCGCCAGCGTCGTGCCATCGTCCCCGAGGGCCTCGCCGGCGGCCGCCTCGACGAACGCCTCGACGCCCGCGGCGTCGAGGCCGGACAGAGTGAGACGATCCACGGCCTCCAGCCGGCGGAAGTCGGCCAGCATCTCCGCGAGCGGGTGGGAACGCGCGAGGTCGGTGTCGCGATAGGTGCCGATGATGAGTAGCCCCGCGGATTCGGTGCCGCGCAACAAGTGACGCAGGAGCATCAAGCTGCCCTTGTCGGCCCAGTGGAGATCGTCGAGGATGAGCACGATTCCCTCGATCCCCGCAGCGGTGCGCAACAGGTGGGCGACCGCTTCGAACAGCCGGTGCCGCTCCGATTCGGGATCCGCACGAAGTGGTTCACCGACGTCGGGCACACGGAGCGCGAGTTCTGAAACGATGCGCGTCAGCTCGCCTCCGAACGCCGTCACGTGCCGGTCCAACACGTCAATGTCACACGACGCGATGAGGTAGGTCAGCGCCTCGACGAACGGCTGGTAGGCCAGCCCAAGGTGTTCGTCGCAGGCTCCGTACAGGATCGTCGAGCCGCCGTCTGACGCTCGACGCGCCAGCTCGTGCACGAGACGCGTCTTGCCGATGCCGGGCTCGCCCGCGACCAGGACGGCCCGACGCTTTCCCGCCAGGCTCTCCTTCCACGCGGACAGCAACTTCTCTGCTTCGAGGTCGCGGCCGACGAAGAACTGTCCGCCCATCGTCGCGAGCAGCGGCGGGAGCTGCGCTGCCACCGGCTCGGGCTCCCAGCCGATCTCCGCGACCGCAACCGGTTCCGGTAGGCCCTTCAGGTCCTTCGTCCCGAGACTCACGAACTCGAGTCCGGTGCGACCGCCTCCCAGCGCCCGCACGATCTCCGACGCGAGGATCTGGCCCGCTTCGGCGATGGCGCACAGCCGTGCCGCTTCAACCACGGGCGGGCCGAACCAGTCGCCGTCCTCGTTCATTGCCTCGCCGACGGAGAGCCCGATTCGGATCGAGACGCGGCGATCCGGCGTGTGGCGACCGAATCGCTCGGTCCGCCGTTGGAGCTCGACGGCGCACATCGCGCCGTCCGAGGGTCGGTCGAAGGTGACCATGAGGCCGTCGCCCGTGTTCTTCACTTCGCGTCCTTCGTGCTCGGCGATGACCTCCCGTAGTGACTGGAAGTGCGCTCGACGGAGCTCGTCAGCCGCCGCAGGCCCCACTTCGCTGGCCATCCGCGTCGAATCCACGAGGTCCGTGAACAGCACCGTGACCAAGCCCACCTGTGTCACCGGTTCATCATCCCTCGTACGCTCTGCTGTGCGCGTCGTGAGCCTCGTCCCGTCGGTGACGGAGACGTTGCTCGCCTGGGGGATCACACCGATCGCCTGCACGCGATTCTGCGAGCAGCCGTCGCTCGAGGCGCTGGGCGGCACGAAAGACCCGGACGTCGCCGTCATCGTCGCCCTGCGACCCGACCTCGTCGTGGTCGATGAGGAGGAGAACCGCCGTGAGGACCATGACGCGCTCGTCGCGGCGGGCGTGGAGGTCCATGTCCTCGCAATACGCGATCTCGCTGACGTCGATCCTCAGGTGGGCGCGCTCGCGTCGCGCGTCGGAGCGAGGTGGGAGCCCGTCGGTGTCGTCGACCGTCGACCGCGGCGCGGTTCGGCGTTCGTGCCGATCTGGCGACGGCCGTGGATGGCGCTCGGTGCCCCGACGTACGGCTCGTCGTTGCTCGACTCGCTCGGCATCGAGAACGTCTATGCCGACAGTCGGTACCCCGAGGTGACGCTCGACGGCGCCCGCGCCGCGGATCCCGATCTTGTTCTCGCGCCGAGCGAGCCGTATCCGTTCAGCGAGCGCCATCGCGACGAGCTCGAGCGCGTGGCGCCGGTGCGGTTCGTCGATGGCAAGGACCTCTTCTGGTGGGGAGCCCGAACCGCCGACGCCCTCGCCCGACTCGACGCCGCTATGAGCGAGGTGCCAGCTCGGCGAGCCCGAGAATGATCTCCTCGTGGAAGTGCGTGGGCCCGATCACCGAATTCGCGTCGGCGTCGATCTCCACCTCGAAACGAACGAGCAGGCCGTCACTCGCCCGCACCCACGCATCGCCGCGCTGATAGCCGTTGGAGCTGCCGCGAAGCTGGTGATCGAAGTGGATCTTTATCGTCTCGACGGTCACGCCCTGCACGAGGACGCTCTCCGGCCCCACGACCGTCGTCGCGGTGACCGCGGTGTCGCCCCCGCCCGTGCAGCCGCCTCGGACCTCGGTGCCAGGAGCATCGGAGGGAGGGCGGACGTAGGTGTCGTGGCATTCGAACGTCCGTTCTTCGGTCTTGCCGAAGAACTCGTGATGCGTCGTGAACCGCGGCATCACGATGCCGGGGCCGGTGATGCACATCGTCCACCGCTCGAAGCGTTGCTCGAGCGGCGTCCAGCGCACGTCGACGCCGCAGTCCGTGGCGGTGACCGTCATCGTCGTCTGCCGCGGGTAGTCGTGCTGCGCTCCGCCCAGGGCGCTGACCCGCTCGAACCCTGACGTGTCGTAGACGTACACGCCGGGAGCGGGAGTCGGCCCGCGCTCGACTCCCACATCTCCGGCGGTTCCCGCGACCTCTGTTGGAGCCGGTGGCCGATCCTCTCCGGTCGCCACGTGTTCGGGCGCAGCCGCGTGCTGGACCACGGTCGTGCTCGGAGCGCTCGTCGCCACCGGCTGGGTCGTCGACGAGCGGTAGCGCGCGACGGCCGTGTCGACCGAGACGGGAACGGCTCGATTGCTGACCTCCTTGAAGGCGAAGGCGTTGACCACGAGCAGCAGCGCGACCGACAGGCCGACCAACCACCGGGCGCCTCGGCGGGCGTACCGCGGTCGATGCGACTCGCGGCGGAAGGGGTTGTCGACCAGCCGCGCTTCGTCTTCGCACAGCATCGTGTCCGGCACGACTGCGATGGTGCTTGTTCGAAGCGGCGTCCGGAATAGCCGAATTGCCACAATCCCCTCCGCAGAGGTGCGGGGGTTCTTACCAATTGGCAAGGCCGGACCGGCGGCTACCCTGACGCCCACGTCAGGATCAGCATGATTTGAGTCGGCAATGAAGTGCGCCGCGAGGCGGACGTGTCACCAACGAACGATCATGCTGAAAGAAGTGGGGGGTGTGTATGACGCTCGAAGAGTCCCGGATGCTCGTCGACGGCAAGTTGGTGCCGGCGAGCGGCGGTCGCACGTACGAGAACGTGAACCCGGCGACCGAGAGCGTCATTGGTGTCACCGCCGATGCGACCACCGACGACATCGGCGAGGCCATCGCCGCGGCTCGGCGCGCGTTCGACGAGACGCCATGGTCTGCCGACCCCGAGTTCCGAGCGAAGGCCATCTGGCAACTCGCGGCCGCACTCGAGGAGGACCGCGAGGTCTTGCGTCAGGTGCTCGTCGCCGAGGCCGGAGTTCCGGTGATGCTCACCGACGTCATCCAACTCGATCAGCCGCTCAAGGACTTCCCCCACTGGGCCGACGTCGCGGTGTCGTACGAGTACGAAACCAGCCTTCCAGAGACCGAGTTCTGGGGTGGACGGCACCGCCGCCAGATCTGGCGCGAGCCGGTCGGTGTCGTCGCCGCCATCACCGCTTGGAACTACCCGCTGTTCCTCCATCTGGCCAAGCTCGGTCCCGCGCTCGCGGCCGGGTGCACCATCGTGTTGAAACCGCCGCCCGACACGCCCTGGAGTGCGACGCACATCGGCCGCCTCATCGCCGAGCGCACCGACATCCCGCCCGGCGTCGTCAACATCGTCACGGCTGCTGATCCCGCGGCGGGCGAAGTGCTGACCACCGACCCACGCGTCGACATGATCACGTTCACGGGCTCGGCGGCGACTGGCCGTCGCATCATGGCGGCGGCGGCGCCGACGTTGAAGAAGATCGCGCTCGAGCTCGGCGGCAAGTCCGCACTCATCGCGCTCGACGACGCTGACATCGCGAACGTCGCGCTGGGAGCTGGCTTCGGCATGTGCACGCACGCAGGGCAGGGCTGCGCGATGACGACGCGGCTGTTGGTGCCGCGGTCGCGCTACGACGAGGCGGTCGACGCCGCGGTCGAGGGCATGGCTGCCGTCAAGGTCGGCGATCCCACTGACCCCGAGGTGTTCCAGGGACCCCAGGTCAGTGACCGCCAGCGCGAGCGCGTGCTCGGCTACATCGAAAAGGGCAGGGAGGAAGGGGCGCGCATCGCCTGCGGCGGCGGGCGGCCCGCTGGCCTTCCGACCGGGTTCTTCGTCGAGCCCACCGTGATCGCCGAGAGTAACGAGAACTCCACCGTTGCCCAGGAAGAGATCTTCGGGCCGGTGCTGGTGGTGCTCGGATTCGACGACGACGCGGACGCGGTCCGCATGGCCAACAACTCGGCGTACGGATTGTCCGGCGCGGTCAGCAGCGCGTCGCTCGACCGGGCGACGGCCGTGGCCCGCAAGCTGCGCACGGGCACCGTCGGCGTCAACGGCGGCCAGTGGTTCGGCGTCGACAGTCCGTTCGGCGGCTACAAGCAGAGTGGGCTCGGCCGCGAGAACGGCGTGCAGGGCTTCGAGGAGTTCCTCGAGACCAAGACCGTGGGCCTCCCAGCGTGAACTCGACGCAGTAGCCATCGGTAGTCGATGCCTATTGCGTCGAGAATGCAGGATCTATCGTGCGCGGCATGTCGGTCGTGCTGATCACCGGGTGCAACAGCGGGTTCGGGTTCCACGCCAGCCTCACGTTCGCTCGTCAGGGCCACGAGGTGTTCGCGACCGTGCGCAACCTCGACCGGGCCGGGCCACTGACCGTCGCGGCCGAGGCGGAGGATCTCGAGTTGCACGTGCTCCGGCTCGACGTGCGCGACGCCGATTCGGTCGACGGGGCCATCGCCGAAGTCGTCGAACGTGCGGGCCGAATCGATGTCTGCGTCAACAACGCGGGCATCGAGCTGCGCGGCCCGGTCGAGGAGTGCAGCGACGACGAGGTGCTCGTGCAGTTCGACACGAACGTCTTCGGCCTGTTGCGAGTCGTGCGCGCCGTCCTGCCGGTGATGCGTTCACAAGGTTCGGGCGTGATTGTGAACGTGGGCTCGATCGCCGGTCTCGTCGCCCGTCCGTTCGGCGGGCTCTACTCAGCCACGAAGCACGCGGTCGAAGCCATCTCCGAGTCGTTGTACTTCGAGTGCGCGCCGTTCGGCATTCGTGTCGCAGTCGTCGAGCCGGGGCAGTTCGAGACCGAGCTGTTGACCAACGCGATCATCGCCGCGCAGTTCACCGACGAGTCCATTTACAGGGAAGCATCCGATCGCTTTGACGCCGCGCTCCAGCGACTCGCCCCCGACGGCCGCCGTGCGCCGCCGGAGGTGGTTGCCGAAGCGATCGTGGCCGTCGCGGAGGACGACGACGCCGGCCTCCGTCACCTGATCGGCACGGACGCCGATCTGGTCTGGTCAGTGCGCAGCGGGAGCACCTTCGAGCAGTACGAGCAGACGATGCGGCAGGCGCTCGACTGGTGGGAGTGACCGCGTCCAGGTCAGAGCGACCGTCGTAGGGCTTTCGCGAGGTTGCCCTTCGACTTGACCTCGACGTCGTCGAGGCCGAGCCACGTAGCCATCGCTCGGAGCTCCGAGGCCAGCGGGAGGACCACCTCCTCGCCGTGACCGTCTTCGGAAAACACACCCTGCACGAGCAGCCGTGATTCTTTGCGGTCCGACTTGAGGTCGACGCGCGCCACGATCGCGTCGCCGAGCAGGAACGGCAGCACGTAGTACCCGTGCACACGCTTCGGCGCGGGCGTGTACAGCTCGATGCGGATCCTCACGCCGAACAGGCGCTCGGCGCGGGACCGTTCCCAGATCAAGGAATCGAACGGCGACAGCAGCGCGCGAGCATTCACGCGGCGAGGACGGCGAGCCTCCGGGTGCAGGTAGGCGGTCTCCCTCCAGTCGCCGACCTTGACCGGTACGAGGTCGCCGGACTCGACGAGCTCGTCGAGTCGAGGCCGCGCGGTGGTGAGCTTGATGCGGAAGTAGTCAGCGAGGTCCTTGGCGGTGCCGACGCCGTGGTGCCTCGCCGCCCGCAACAGCAGCGTGCGCTTGGCGTCCTCGACGGTTGGCGTCGGCAGATCGAGGATCGACCGAGGCAGCACGCGCTCGGTCAGGTCGTAGCGGCGTTCGAAGTTCGCGCCGCGGCCAGCCGACGTCACCTGACCCGTGTAGAAGAGATACTCGAGGGCGGACTTCCCCTTCGACCAGCCCCACCACGGCCCGTGCTTCTCACCGCCGTCCACCAACTGGGACACTGCGATCGGGCCTCGCTCGGCCACTTGCGCCAACACGCCGGCGACGAAGGCGGGGTAGTCGCTCGGCCGGCGCGCCATGTGGCCCCACTCCGATCGCGCCCACTCCATTCGCCAGCGCAGCAGCGGGTGCAGCTCGACTGGAGCGAACGACGCCTCGTGCGCCCAGTACTCGAAGAGCTCGCGGCGGCGTTCGACGAGGTCGGTCAAGAGCGGTCGCGGGTACGGGCCGAGACGCGCGAACAGCGGGAGCTCGTAGGAGCGAACCAACACGTTGACCGAGTCGATCTGCAACACGCCGACCCGATCGAGCACCCGACGGAGGTGCCGGGCGTCCACGCGGCCCGCCGGCCGCGGCTCGGCGAACCCTTGTGCCGCCAGCGCGATCCGCCGGGCCTGGGCCACCGACAGCCGTTCGACGGGGGCGGGCGAGGGCACCTAGGTTTCCTATCGGAACATCACCGGAGGAGGACAACCGATGCGGGTCGTGGTCGACTTCGATCTCTGCGAGAGCAACGCCTTGTGCATGCAAGCCGCGCCGGAGGTGTTCGAAGTTCGTGACGACGACTTCCTCTACGTCCTCGACGAGAACCCTCCCGAAGAGCTGCGCTCGAAGGTCGAGGAGGCGGTTCGACGCTGCCCGAAGCAGGCGATCTCGATCGAGGGTTGACGGCGCTCGCGCGAGAGCGCTCGTGAGTTCGCGGAACCGACGAAACATCGTTGTCGTCGGCGCATCGCTCGCCGGGTTCCGAGCCGTCGAGGAGCTTCGGCACCAGGAGTACGACGGCGCCATCACGGTCGTCGGCGCAGAGCCGCACCTCCCGTACGACCGTCCGCCGCTGTCCAAGCAGGTCCTCGCCGGCGCATGGGATGCGGAACGCCTTCCGCTGACGCCCATAGGCAAGGACGTCGATGACCTCGACGTCGAGTGGCGGCTCGGAGTGGCCGCGTCCGCTCTCGATCTCGGGAGCGATGACGTCGAGCTGGCCGACGGCACGCGTGTCCCGTACGACGGGCTCGTCATCGCCACCGGTGCCGCAGTGCGAACGTTGCCCGGACAGCCCGAGCTCGAGGGGCTGCACACGCTGCGCACGCTCGACGACTGCCTCGCGTTGCGCGCTGATCTCGATGCCGCTCCCGAACGCGTGGTCGTCGTCGGTGCCGGGTTCATCGGTGCCGAGGTCGCTGCCACCGCGCGCCAACGCGGGCTCGAGGTCACGCTGCTCGAAGCGCTGGCGACGCCACTGCAGCGCGCCCTCGGCGACGAGATGGGCAGGGTGTGCGCCGACATCCATCGCGAGCACGGCGTGGATCTGCGGCTCTCGACCGGGGTCGACGGCTTCGACGACGACGGCCATGGGCGTCTCCGCGCCATCCGCCTGACCGACGGCACCACCGTCGAGGCCGACGTCGCTGTTGTCGGCGTCGGCGTGGCGCCGAGCACCGCATGGCTCGCCGATTCCGGTCTCACGATCGACAACGGCGTCGTGTGCGACGAGACCTGCCTGGCCGCCCCGGATGTCGTGGCCGCGGGCGACATCGCCCGCTGGCCGAACCAACGCTTCGGCGAGGTGATGCGCGTCGAGCACTGGGAGAACGCCCAGGAGCAGGGGGCACACGCGGCGCGCCGGCTGCTCGGCGACCTCGCACCCTACGAACCGGTGCCGTGGTTCTGGTCCGATCAATACGACCGCAAGATCCAACTGGCCGGACGCAGCAGCGCCGACGACGAGGTGCAGATCGTCGACGGCTCCATCGAAGAACGCCGCTTCGTTGCGCTCTACGGACGGGCGGGGCGCGTCGTCGGTGTCCTCGGCATGAACCGCCCCCGGCCGGTGATGGAGTACCGCCAACTCATCGCCGACGGCGTGTCCTGGGAGGACGCCCTCGCGCGCTGATCAGGTTGTGCACTCGCGCATGCCGCTGGCGAAGCCGTTGTTGAAGGCTTCGAAGAAGCCCGAGCGGAACGCGTCGAGCCGTTCGAACGAGGTGCCCCGTTGCGCGGCGGACCCGCCGCTGTCGGCCGAACTGGCACCAAACGCGAGGAACGTCGCCACCGCCTCATCGAGGTCTCCAGGCGACAGGCGGATGACCGCCGCGTCGGGCAACCGCTCGTTCACCTCGTTGGTCTTGGTCGTCGCCACCCACACGCCAGTGAAGCAGTCGGCCTGCAAGCTGGCCTCCAGCGTGTCGGTCGTGAGGCCGGCGAGATGCTGCGCGCGTTGCGAGTAAAGCTTGCCGATGATCTCTGCCTGACCGAGGTCACCGATCTGCGCGTACACCTCCGGCATCAGGTTGATCTCGTCCCAGCTCATCGTGTCGTCGTCGGGGCAGTAGAGGTACTTGCCGACGGCCTCGTCCCCTTCGAAGGACACGTCGCCACACGCCACGCCCTGCTCCGGGTCGAACGGGTTCGTCCTGGCCTGCGCCCATCGCTCGGAGGGCGCGATCAACGGGAATGCGGCCGTCCAGAACCCCTCGAGGTTTGCGGTGACCAGGGCCTCGACTTCCCCGAACGGGAGGTCAAGTGCCTGCTCCTCCAGGGCTCCGGGCTCGACCTCCGGCACGAAGTTGAACGAGAACTCCTCGTAGCCCTTGCACTTGTCCGCGCCCTCGTTCAACCCGTCGGCGAACGCGTTGATGCGCTGGAACGCCGAACCATGCGCGTTCTCGTCCGCGACCACATCGGTGCCGACCGGGTCGCGGATCAACAGGAAGCCACCGAGCGAGGCGTCGAGGTCTGCTGGCGTCACTTCGAACGCGTTCGACCGTCCCTGTTGCACGTGCTGGGTGTAGGAGCCGGCGAAGCAGTCGGCCTGCTGTTCGGTGACGAACGTGATGAACCGGCCGTCGAGGATCGCGTGGCGAGCTTGGACGGCGTGACCGAGCTCGTGCGCCACCACGATCGCCAACGTGAACGGACCGAAGTTGTCGAGCAGATCGTTCGTGAGGTTGACCGTGTCCCACGCCATGAAGTCGTCTTGGGGACAGTAGAAGGCGTTCTGCGCAACCTGGCGATAGTCGCTCTTGCCGACGCCACCGCACTGCGGCGGCGGGTCGTCCGGCCCGTAAGGGAAGACGCCCCCCGCCAACGGCGTGAAGGGTTCGCCGTAGAGCTTGGGGAACTCCTCCTCGAAGAACGCCTGGACGTCGTCGACGGCTCTCCTGATGATGGCGTCGTCCTCGTCGGGTCCGAACTTCGTCTTTCCGGGCACGATCTGATTCCCGTCGGCGGTGCTCGACGCGCTCGAAGCCGCACGGCTCGCCGCCGGCCCCACTTCGCTCGCGCACGCGGCCAACACGAGCAGCGACGCGACCGCAACCGCAACACCGCGCGCACATGCTCGCGTCATTCGGAAAGCGCTTCGGCGAGCGCGGCGTGCTCCCGGTTGCGGAGCGCGACGTTGACGCGGAGGCGCTCGAGGTGTTGCGCCATGGTCTTCGTGCCCTGAGGCACGGGATGCTCGGCGAAGAAGCCGTCGACGTCGGGAGCGTCGTCGAGCAACCAACGCACGCCTTCGGCCATCCGCACGATCGTGCTGGACGGAAAGCGCTCCAGGATCCTCGTCCAGTTCTTGCGCACGAACTCCCAACCCACCGTTCCGTGGGTGCGGTTCGACAGCGCCCGCCCCAGGACGAACGGCGCGTTCTGGGTGCGGACCCCGGTGAGGGTGAGGTCGAGCAGTTCGGCGAAGGCCTCGTCGTCGTGGAAGCGCGGGAGTGCATACAGGTAACGCAACTTCTCTTGGGGATTGTCTGCCGTGCGCCACCGATCGACGAAGAGCTCGAACTCGTCCCGTGTCCCGCTGTCGGCGATCACCGTCAGTGCCGCGGCGACCAGCTCAGGATCCACGTCGTCGGAGTTCTTCAGGTGCAACTCGTGGATGGACCGAGCCCGAGCGCGAACGTCGGCGTCGGCACCAGTCGTTCCCAACATCTCGAACAGGCAGGCGCGCCGTTGGCGGCCGAGATCGTTCTCGCCGTCGGGCGACGTCCAGCCCATGCGATGGAGTGCCGGGGCGGCGATGGCCCGCACCGTCGCCTGCAGGCGGTCGCGGGCGTCGGCGTCGATGACTCGGTCGAGCGCGTTGAACGCCGCCGCGAGTCGTTGCCACACGGAGAGCTCGGTGTCGTCTCCGAAGCTGCGGGCGAGCTCGCAGAACTCGGCGGCCCTGACGGTTCCCGCGAGCGTGCAGGCGAACTCGTGGTCGATGAGGTTGTACCGCTCGAGCGGGAGCAACTGACCGACGTGGGTGGCCAGCCTCTTGCGGAGCTCGCCCACGTAGCGCGTGCGGTAGAAGGCGGAGCCGCCGGAATCGACATGCACCCAGTCGATGTCGCACGGCAAGTCGATGTCCTGCTCGCGCTTCTCGAGCAGGACCCTGCCCATGTGTCGCTGTTCGCCGTCCGAGTACGAAAAGAGAATCGGGATGGACCACAACGTCGAGTCGCCCGCGGCGGGCTTCTCGTCGACCGAGAACCTGAACCGCTCCTGACGCAACCGAACCTTCCTGGGGCCCACGAGCTCGACCTCGACCACCGGATAGCCCCCCTGGAA
>Ga0299913_10000735_pt1 | contig 22138 bp, 22 predicted proteins | sample RVTome_9_FD_201360 | JGI IMG/M metagenome (GOLD analysis project Ga0299913, IMG submission 201360) | Soil microbial communities from uranium-contaminated site in the Upper Colorado River Basin, Wyoming, United States - RVT155D38 (version 2) ... | reverse complement strand
ATCTGGAAGGAACATCGCCTCGCGACCTTTGCGGGGGCCGCCGGCCTGCTCGCGGTGGCGGTCGCGGTCGCCGGCTACCTGATCCTGAAGCGCCCGGAGGACAAGTCCTGTCCGGATCCTTGCGTCATCGAGACCACTGCCAAGGCCGACGCTGGGCCCGTTGTGAAGAGCGTCGATTGGCCCCTCTACGGGCTGAACGAGGAGCGGACGCGGTACCTCGACGCTCGACGCGTGAAGCCGCCGTTCACGACGAAGTGGACGTTCAAGGGACGCAGGCTCCTGGAGTACTCGCCGATCCTGGTCCACAACGCCCTGTACGGGGTCAACAACAACGGCCTGGCGTTCTCGGTGAAGAAGACCACCGGCAAGGCGCGCTGGTACAACGAGATCGCAACGCGGAACGCCTCCGCCCCGGCCTACAGCGACGGGATGATCTACATCTCGAACCTGGAACCCGGCCAAGTGATCGCCCTGAGGACGCGTGACGGCTCCGTGGCATGGAAGCGCCCGCTTCCCGGGCGAACGGAGTCCTCGCCGGTCGTCGTCGGCAACCGGGTGATCGCGGGATGCGAGTGCGGGACCCTCTTCGCCTTCGACAAGGCGACCGGGAAGCCGCTGTGGGACACCGATCTCGGCGGCGAGCTCAAGGCCGCTCCCGCGGTCAGCAACGGGGTCGCCTATATCGGCGACTACTCGGGCACGATGAGCGCGGTCCAGCTCAACAATGGCTCGGTGAAGTGGCAGTCGGACTCACAGGGAACCGGGGTCACCGCCGGAGACTTCTACGGGACCGCGGCGGTGGCCTTCGGTCGCGTCTACGCGGGCTCCAAGGACGGGCGCGTCTACAGCTTCAACAAGGACACCGGCGACGTCGCCTGGAGCCAGACGATCGGCGGCGAGGTCTACGCCGGCGCGGTTGCCGCGGATACCCCGAACACCCCTCCCAGCGTGTACTTCGGCAGCTACGGCGGGAGCACGTTCTACGCACTCGATGCGCGCGACGGCTCGGTGCGCTGGTCGTCGGACTCGGGAGGCTCCGTGATCGGCGCCGCGAGCCTGATCGGCGAGACCGTCTACGTCGCCAACCTCGATAACACCCAGACGTACGCGTTCAACGCGGTGAACGGCGAGAAGGTCTGGAGCTTCAAGGACGGCGCCTACAACCCGGTGATCTCCGACGGGATTCGCCTGTACCTGACCGGCTACAAGACCCTCTACGCGCTCAGGCCGACGACCCCCGCCGATGTAAAGCGGAAGGCCAAGCGGGCCGAAGCCAAGAGGAAAGCCGCCGGGAAGGGTGGGAAGAAGAAGGGCTAATAGCCGATCCTGACCGGGATCCCGGCCTCGTCCATCCTCCGCTTGGCCTCTGCGACCGTGTGGGAGCCGTAGTGGAAGATCGAGGCGCACAGCACGGCGTCCGCGTGTCCCACCTCGACGGCATCGACCAGGTGATCGAGCTCGCCCGCGCCGCCGGAGGCGATCACCGGGACGCTCACCGCGTCCGATACCGCGCGCGTCAGCTCGAGGTCATAGCCGTCGGTGGTCCCGTCGCGGTCCATGCTGGTGAGCAGGACCTCCCCCGCTCCCAGCTCGGTCGCCTCCCGAGCCCAGGCGACCGCCTCGCGACCCTCGATCTTCGTCCGCCCGCCGTTCACGTAGACGTCCCAGCCCCCGTCCGAGCGCTTCGCATCGATCGCGATCACGACGCACTGGGTCCCGAACACCTCGGCGAGCTCCGAGACCAGCTCCGGGCGCTCGAGCGCCGCCGAGTTGACCGAGATCTTGTCGGCGCCGGCGTCGAGCACAGCCTGAGCGTCCTCAATCGAGCGGATCCCGCCCCCGATCGTGAACGGGATGAAGACGTTGTCGGCGGTGCGACGGGCGAGTTCGACGATCGTGTCCCGGCTCTCGTGTGAGGCGGTGATGTCGAGGAAGACCAACTCGTCGGCGCCCTCGGCGTCGTAGCGCGCCGCGAGCTCGACCGGATCGCCGGCGTCGCGGATGTCGACGAAGTTCGTGCCCTTGACGACGCGCCCGGCGTCGACGTCGAGGCAGGGGATGACCCGCTTCAGGACCATGCCCCAAAGGCTAGGGGGCGCTAGGAGTCCCAGTCGCCGGCCGCGTAAGCCCAGGCGATGAACAGCAGCTGGACCGGCAGGCGCGCGTAGAGGGTCGTCCGGCCTCCCGGGACGCCCTTCTCGAATCGCTCCGGCTCGAGCGCCATTTGGAGGTTCGCCGGGAAGACCGCGATGAGCGTGGCGATGCTCCAGGCGCTGCCGGCACGGCGAGTGGCGGGATGCATCGTCGCGAGGCCGCCGGCGATCTCCGCGACGCCGCTCGCGTAAACCAGCTCGCGGTGGCGGGGCAGATGCGGCGGCATGATCCGCTCGTACCAGCGGGTCTTCAGGAAGTGCATCAGGCCGGCGAAGACGAACAAAGGCCCGAACAGTCGCGCCATGGCGCGGACCCTACTCGAGCGCCGCCTGCCCCTCGGCGACCGTGAACCGCCGCTCGTACAGCGCCCTGCCGACGATCACGCCGCCGACGTTCTCGAGCCCCAGCCCCGTCAGCTCGCGAAGATCGTCGATCGAGCCGACCCCACCCGAGTAGATCACCTCCCCGTCGGTCGTCTCCGCCACCCGGCGCAGCGAGCCGAGGTCAGGCCCCTCCATCAGCCCGTCGAGCTCGACCGGCGTGTAGACGAACCGGCTGATGCCGCGCTCTCCGAGCGCGGCGACGGCCGCCGTCACCTCGAGGTCGGACTCCTGGGTCCAGCCCTCCGCCGCCACCATCCCAGAGCGGGCGTCGATCGAGGCGACGACCCGGTCCCCGTGCGCCGACGCAACCGCCTCCGCGAGGTCCGGATCCCGAACGGCGGCGGTCCCGAGCACGACGCGCTCCACGCCCGCGGAGATCGCCTTCTCGACCTTCTTCGAGTCGCGCAGCCCACCGCCGAGCTGGACGGGGACGTCGACCGCGGCGACGATCCGCCGGACGTGCTCGAGGTTGACGGGCTCGCCGGCCTTGGCGCCGTCGAGGTCGACCACGTGCAGCCATCGCGCTCCGCCTTCCGCCCAGCGGCGGGCGGCGACGACGGGATCGTCGTCATAGGCGGTCTCGCGCTCGTAGTCGCCCTGGGCGAGGCGGACGGCCTTGCCGTCGCGGATGTCGATCGCCGGATAGAGGATCAAGACACTGTTTGGTACCCGCGGGGCGGGACCGTCATTCGGGCGATTCGCAGATCCGCAGGAAGTTCGAGAGCAGGGCCATCCCCGTCGCGCTCGACTTCTCCGGGTGGAACTGGACCCCGTAAAGGGGCGGTCGCTCGACGGCGCACGCGAAGCGCTCTCCGTACTCGGCCGTTCCGAGGACGTCGCCTTCGCTGCCCGGCCGGGGCGCGAAGGAATGGACGAAGTAGAAAGGGGTCTCCTGGCCAAGCCCGTCGGTGAGGCGGGAGTCGTGCGCCCATCGGACCGGGGACCAGCCCATGTGCGGGACCTTGTAGCCGTTCGCCTCCAGGGGCGTGACGGGCCCGTCGAGGAGGCCGAGGCCGGAGGCTCCCTCGTTCTCCACCGAGGAGGAGAAGAGGAGCTGCATCCCGAGGCAGATCCCCATCACGGGCACTCCCTGCTCGATCCTCCCGGCGACGAACTCGTCGAGGGCGATCTCCCTGACCCGCTGCATCGCGCGGGGGAACGCACCGACGCCGGGCAGGATCACTCCCTGGGCGGACTCCGCTCGCCTGACGTCCGAGGTTCTCTCCACCTCGGCGCCGACTCGCTCGAGCGCCTTCTCGACCGAGCGGAGGTTGCCCATCCCGTAATCGAGGATCGCCACCCTGGTCATCAGGTCAGGGTCCCCTTGGTGGAGGGCACGCCGCGCTCGCCCGGATCGATCGAGACCGCCTCGCGGAGCGCGCGCGAGAACGCCTTGAAGCAGGCCTCGATCATGTGGTGTGCGTTCGAGCCCGATCGTACGCCGAGGTGCACGGTGATCTTCGAGTTGGACGAGACCGCGCGGAAGAACTCCTCGGTGAGCTCCGAGTCGAATCCGGCGATCGTCACGTCGGGAAGCTCCGCGTTGAACACGCACAGCGGCCTGCCGGAGATGTCGATCGCGCACTCCGCGAGCGCCTCATCCATTGGCACCACAGCGGACCCGTAGCGGCGGATGCCGGCGCGATCGGCCAGCGCCTCGTCGATCGCCTGGCCGAGGCAGATCCCGATGTCCTCGGTGGTGTGATGCGCGCCGGTCTGGAGGTCGCCCTTGGCCTCCAGCCGCAGTCCGAGCCTGCCGTGGCGGGCGAGCAGATCGAGCATGTGGTCGAGGAACCCAACCCCGGTGGAAATCGCCGCCTCGCCGCCGTCGAGGTCGAGGCGCAGGCTGATCTGAGTCTCCTTGGTCTCGCGGTTGATCTCGGCTGTACGGCTCATTCCGTCCCCCTAACCCGGGCTTCGACAGATTCTGCGTGCAGCGGGAAGCCCTCGGCGCGCGCCAGAGTAGCGACCGTCGGCGTAAGCGACCGGGCCGCGTTCTGCGGCACCGCGACCGTCGAGATCCTGCGCCGGAAGACCCCCGGCCCGAGCGGACCCTGGAAGCGTCCGGCGCCGCCGGTCGGCAGCACGTGGTTGGAGCCCGCCGCGTAATCGCCGTAGGCGGTCGCCGCGTGCTCTCCGATGAAGGCGCACCCGGCTGTTCTCACCTCAGTTGCAAGGGCCCGCGCGTCTTCGGTGAGGATCTCAAGGTGCTCGGGGGCGATCGCGTTGGCTAACGTCACCCCTGCGGCCGTGTCCGGCACCGCGACGAGCGCAAGCGCCGCGTCCACGGCGATTCCGCGCTCGGAGGCAAGCCGCTCGGCGCTTTCTTCGATCCGATCGAGGATCACGGTCTCGACCGCCGCCGCGACGAGGAGCCCATCGGGCCCGTGCTCGGCCTGGGCGCAGAGGTCGAGGCCGATCCAGTCGGCGTTCGCCGTGTCGCCCGCGATCACCATCAGCTCAGAGGGGCCCGCGATCCCGTCGATCCCGACCTCGCCCGCGAGTTGGCGCTTCGCCTCCTGGACGAAGCGGTTGCCCGGGCCGGCCACCACGTCGACGGGCGAGATCACCTCGGTGCCGATGGCCAGAGCCGCAATCGCCTGCGCCCCTCCAATCGCGTAGACCTCGTCCGCGCCGGCGATCGCCGCGGCGGCCAGGATCACGTCCGGGACGGGGCGCTCGCCCCCGCCGGGCGGGGTGGCGACCACCACCCGGTCCACGCCCGCGACCTTCGCGGGGATGCAGCCCATCAGAACCGTCGATGGATACGCGGCCGCGCCGCCCGGCGCGTAGATCGCCGCCGCGCCGACGGGAACCTCGCGTAGGGCGACGGTCTGACCCTGTTCGAGCTTGACCTCACGATCGTCGGCGAGCTGCGCCTCCGCGACCGCCCGGATGTTGGCAGCCGCCGTCTCGAGCGCCGCGATCAATTCCGGGTCGATTCGGCCGGACGCCGAGCGCAGCGCCTCCTCCGGCTGGCGGATCTCGCCGGGCTCGATGCGGCCGCTGCCGACCCGAGCCTCGATCTCGACGACCGCCCGGTCGCCGCCGGAGCGCACCTCGGCGATGATCTCCCCGACCTGCTCCCCCACCTCGCGGAGTCCCGGCTGCAGGGCGCGGATCTCCCTCGCCAAGCCGCGCGGGTCATCGCCGGCCCACTCGTAGTGCTCGATCCTCATCCGGAGCCGCCCTTCGCGCGTCGAAGGCGCTCGACCAGGTCGTCCACCTCGGCCGCCCGGAGCTTGTGGGAGACCCGGTTCGCGACCAGACGTGCGGTGGAGGTCGCGATCTCCTCGCGGATCTCGAGGCCGTTCTCCTTCAGGGTGCGACCGGTAGCGACCAGGTCGACGATCCCGTCCGCCAGTCCGACCAGCGGGGCCAGCTCGACCGATCCCTTCACCTCGATCACCTCGGCCTGCCTGCCGGTCTCCTCGAAGTAGCGCTCGGCGATCCGCGGGTACTTGGTGGCGATGCGCATCCCTCCCAGCCGCCGCTCGGACTCACCGAGGCTCTCGTCGTCCTCTCGGCCCGCGAGGACCATCTTGCAGCCGCCATAGGCGAGGTCGAGGATCTCGTAGACGATCCGGTCGGTCTGCTCCATCAGGATGTCCTTGCCGGTGATCCCGAGGTCGGCGGCGCCGGCCTCCACGTAGGTCGGGACGTCGGAGGGGCGCATGGTGACCAGGGTGAGCCCGTCGGAGGAGAAGATCAGGGAACGGGACTCGCCGCGCATCCGGGAGGTGTCGACGGCGATCGCGTCGAGCGCGTCCAGCGTCTCGCCCCAGAGCGCCCCTCGCGGAATCGCGAGCTTGAGCGGGCCGCCCAGCCGGGCGCGGATCGGTGCCTCAACCGTCGGCATCAAGTTTCCTCCCTCGCGAGTCGCTCCTCCTCCATCTGGGCGAGGTGGACTCGCTCCAGGTAGAGGCCGAAGCCGGCGGCCGGCAGCGGCCGACCGAACCGGGCGAGCAGCTCGTCGTAGCGCCCACCTCCGCCGAGGATGTGGCCGAGGGCCGGGTCGTAGATCTCGACGATCGCCCCGGTGTAGTAGCCGAGGTCGCGGAGGAGGCTGAGGTCGAGCTGAACGCGGCCCGCGACGCCGCGCTCCACGAGCGCGTCGTACGTCGCCTGCAGCCTCTGCGTGGCGCGCTTCACCGCCGCGCCGCCGAGCTGGTGGGCCTCCTTGAGGATCTCCGCCCCGCCCCGCATTCCGGGAAGCCGCAGCAGCGTCTCGCGAGCGCGGTCGTCGAGAGCCTCGATCGTCTCGACCTCCGCCTCGAGCCCGACCAGATCGTGGTCGGCGAGTCGGTCGAGGATGCGGTCCCGGGCGGCGTCTTCCACGCCCAGCTCGGTGAGCAGCTGCCGGTAGAGGTCCGCGTCGCCAAGGCCGAGAACCGCGCGGCTCAGGCCAACCGAGTCGAGAGCAACGCTCAGCACCTCGAGCACCTCGGCGGTCCCATCGGGCGCGTCCGATCCGATCAGCTCGATTCCCGCGTGCATGAACTGGCGCACCTGCGCGCGCTGCGGCCTGACCACGCGGTAGGCGTTGCCCACGTAGCTGAAGCGCAGCGGCAGCTCGGCGTCGGCGAAGCGGGTGGCGACCAGGCGCGCGATCGGGATGGTCATGTCCGAGCGGAGGGCGAGCAGCTCGCCGCGCTCGTCGAAGAACCGGTAGGCCCCCACCCTGCTCCGGCCCTCGCCGCGCTGGAGCACGTCGTCGTACTCCAGGGTCGGCGTGGCCACCTGGCCGTATCCGTAGCGCTCGAACACCTCGATCAAGGTCGCCTGGAGCTCGCGGAGCTCGCGCATCTCGTCCGAGAGGATGTCCCGGGTTCCTGGCGGGATCGGGTGGATCATCGGCGCCACCTTAGAGTGGCGCAACGAAATCCCCGGTAGCGGGATTGCCTGGCGCGGCTAGGCGGGGACGCGCTCGGCGGCCACCCGGTCGATCCGGGCGCCCAGTTCGCGCAGGCGCAGGTCGATCCGCTCGTAGCCGCGATCGATCTGCGTGACGTTGCCAATCTCCGAGGTGCCGGTCGCCGCGAGCGCCGCGATGAGCATCGCCATCCCGGCGCGGATGTCGGGGCTCTCCAGTCGCGCCCCGTGAAGACGGCTCGGACCGCTAACGATCGCCCTGTGGGGATCGCACAGCGTGATCCGAGCGCCCATCGCGACGAGCTTGTCGACGAAGAACAGCCGGTTCTCGAACATCTTCTCGAAGATCAGGATCGTCCCGTCCGCCTGGGTGGCGAGCGCGAGCGCGATCGAGGTCAGGTCCGCCGGGAACGCGGGCCAAGGGCCGTCGTCGATCTTCGGGATCGCGTCCCCCTGATCGTCGCGGATGGTGAGCTTCTGCTCGGGCGGAACCAGCAGCGTGTCGTCCTCGACCATTGTCTGGAGGCCGACCCGCCTGAAGTGCCTGCGAATCCCCTCGAGGTCCTCGCTCACGATCCCCGGGATGCGGAGCTTGCCCCCGGTCGCCGCGGCCAGTGCCATGAAGCTCGCGATCTCGATGTGATCGGGGCAGATGTCGTGCTCGGCGCCCCCGAGCTTGTCGCGGCCGTGGACGGTCATCACGTTGGATCCGATCCCGTCGACCTGCGCCCCCATCTTGCAGAGCAGGCGGGCGAGGTCCTGGACGTGCGGCTCGCACGCCGCGTTGGCGATCGTGGTGGGCCCCTCCGTGAGCGCCGCGGCCAGCAGCGCGTTCTCGGTGCCCATTACCGACGGCTCGTCCATGAAGATCCGCTTGGGCTTCAGGCCCTCCTGGGGCGCGGAGAGCTCGATCCAGACCTCGCCGTCGACCTTCGCGCCGAGGTCGCGGAAGGCATCCAGGTGCGCGTCGAGCCGCCGGCGGCCGATGGTGTCTCCACCGGGCGGCGGCATCTTCACCTCGCCAGTGCGGGCCAGCAGCGGGCCGGCGACCAGGAACGAGGCCCGGATCCGATTGGCCAGCTCCTCGTCGACCTCCGTCTCGGAGATGCTGTCGGCCTGCAGCCGGACCTCGTTGTCCGCCGTCCATGCGACTTCGACGCCGAGCCGCTCGAGCAGGCCGAGCATCGACTCGACGTCGCGGATCCGTGGCACGTTGCGGACCACGAGCTCCTCGTCGGTGAGCAGGCATGCCGCCAGGATCGGGAGTGCCGCGTTCTTGTTGCCCGCCGGCACGATCTCCCCCGAGAGCGGAACGCCGCCCTGAATGATGAACTTCTCCATGGGCGACTAGGGTAACCAGCCGTATGGCCGAAGTCTCAAGAGACGCTGCATGGGAGCTGGTCACGGAGTGGGTCTCCTCCGATTCGCTCCGTAAGCACCTGCTCGGGGTCGAGGCCGCGATGCGCGTCTACGCCCGAAAGTGGGGCGAGGACGAGGAGCTCTACGCCGTCACGGGGCTCCTACATGACCTCGACTACGAGCGGTACCCCGACCTCGAGACCGGCCACCCCCGCCACGCGCTGAAGGAACTGGAGGAGCGCGGCTATCCGCAGGAGGTGATCGACGCGGTGGCGGGCCACGCCGACTTCCTCGGGGTCCCGCGGGAGTCCCGGATGGCGAAAACGCTCTATGCGGTCGACGAGCTCTCCGGGTTCATCGCCGCCTGCGCGCTGGTCCGCCCCACCGGGATCGAGGGGATGAAGCCCAAGTCCGTGAAGAAGAAGCTCAAGCAGCCGTCCTTCGCCGCCGCGGTGAACCGCGAGGACATCCAGAAGGGGATCGAGGAGCTCGGCGTCGAGGTCGACGAGCACATCGCCCTGGTCATCGAGGCGCTTGGGGAGCAAGCGGACGAGCTCGGGCTTCGGCCGCAGGACGTTGCGAAGGCCGGGGACGAGCCGCCCGCATGAGCCGCTGGCTCAAGGTCAGCCTCGGCCTGCTCGCCGGGCTCGTCGTCCTGCTGCTGCTCAACGCGATCGTCGTCTCGAATACGACTGAGAACGCAGAGCTTCGCGACGACGGCGCTCGGCTGAGCGAGACGGCGAACGGGACGCTTCAGGTCCTCGACGAGGGCAATCCGGGCGGCTCCCCGATCGTGCTGGTCCACTGCTACACGTGTTCGATGAACTGGTGGGACGACCTCGCACCGCTGCTGGCGGAGGACCACCGGGTGATCCGGGTGGACCTGCTGGGTCACGGTGGGTCCGAGAAGCCAGGCGGCGGCTACTCGATCGAGGATCAGGCCAGCGCGGTCGCCGAGGCGCTCGCCCAGCTCGGGGTGGCGGGCGCAACCGTCGTCGGACACTCCCTCGGGGGTACGGTGGCCACCGCGCTCGCCGTGCAGAGCCCCCAGCTCGCCTCCAAGGTCGTGATCATCGACCAGGCCCCCGACGACAGCTTCGAGGATCTCTCGCTGAGCGAGCGGGCCGGCCATTGGCCTCTGATCGGTCCGGCGCTTAGCCGTCTCGCCCGGATCTCGCCCGATTCCGTGATCCGGAGCCAGTACGAGGAGGCGTTCGCTCCGGACTTCTCGGTCTCCGCGGGCTTCGAGGACCCGGACCAGGTGGTCGACGACCTTCGCGAGATGACCTACACCGCATTCGATCAGGCGAGCGACGCGGAGGGCGACTACACCGATGAGGAGCCGCTCGATGAGCGTCTCGCCGAAGCCGGTACTCCCCTGCTCGTGATCTTCGGATCCGAGGACCAGATCTATGACGCCGACGAGGCCCTCGCCCCCTACGAGGCGGTTCCGGGCGTCCAGACCGAGCTGATCGAGGGCTCGGGCCACTCGCCCAACGTCGAGACGCCTGAGGAGCTGGCGTCACTCATCCTCGCGTTCGCCGCTCCGCCGCCCCCGAAGCCGAAGAAGGGCGCCGGCGCGAAGCAGAAGCCCTGAGAAAGCGAAAGGGCTCGGTTTCCCGAGCCCTTTCTGGGAACAAAGGTTTCCCCTTGTTCCGTTGCGATCCACCCTACTCCTGGTGAGGGCGATGTCAAGTCCCCGTCAACGAACGTCCCCGCAAGTTGCGGAAAGCAGGGGCGTTGCGGACTTCTGCATCCCCGTCCATGCATACGTCGCCAACCGTGGCGGGACAGCGAAAGGGCCCGGTCGCCCGGGCCCTTCCTTTGAACTGACCTGATTGATCCTCAGATCAACCTGTCGTTCAAGTGGGGCGGACCCTATCGATCGAGGCGATGAGGTCAAGGGGGCACGAATTTCGGATTTCTGCGTTTTGCGGGGAAATCACCGCCAGCGGCCGCCGGCCTTCGCCCACTCGTTCAGGTGGTCGACGGAGCAGAACCCGTCGGCGACGCGGTGGTCGCCGCGGTGCCGGACGAGCAGCACGTGAGCTTCGGTGAGCTCGGCGCCGCACTGAGAGCAGGTCTGCGTCGCCTGATCGAGGGCGGGTGGTTCGGTCAGCGCGCCCGCGTCCCAGTGGGCGCCCTGGATCGCCCACGGCACGATGTGCTCGAGGCGGCAGAAAACCGCGCGGCGCTCGCCGGCCGGCTCGTAGGCGCGGAAGCCGTCGCCGGGCTCCACCTCGGTTCCGCACCAGGTACAGGACTCATTCCCAGCCATAACGGGTTGCTCCTCGCCTTCGGCTACGGAGCACCCTCGCATAATGCAACGGATGGCCGGGCTGAGAATAGTCGTGCTCGAGGGCGATCAGACCGGGCAGGAGCTGCTCGAGCAGGCGCTGCGCGTCCTCGCGCCCGAGACGATCGGCCTTGACGTCGAATTCGAGCGGTTCGATCTCTCGCTGGAGAATCGCCGGCGGACCGCGAACGAGGTCTGTACCGAAGCCGCGCGGGCGATGAGCGAGGCGGGATTCGGGATCAAGGCGGCGACGATCACGCCCGAGGGCGCCGATGACGTCGGCAGTCCGAACAGGCTGATCCGGGAGGCGATCGACGGCAAGGTGATCGTCCGGACCGGCCGCCGGATCCCGGGGGTCAGCCCGGTCGCCGGGATCCACCATCCGATCTCGGTCGTGCGGATGGCCGTAGAGGACGCCTATGGGGCGGAGGAGAGCCGCCGGGCGGAGAACGGGGACGAGATCGCGCAGCGCACCGAGGTGATCCATCGCTCCAACTGCCGCGCGGTCGCCGAGTACGCCTTCAGGACGGCGCGCCAGATCGACGGTCGGGTCTACGGGGGCCCGAAGTGGACGGTCAGCCCCACCTACGAGGGGATGCTGAAGGAGGAGATGGACGCGGCGGCCGAGCGCCACCCCGACGTCGATTACGAGCCGCTCCTGATCGACGCGACCTATGCCGGCCTGCTCACCGGCCGCGCGAGCGAGCCGCTGGTGATCCCCTGCCTGAATCGCGACGGCGACCTGCTCTCCGACCTCGTGTTGCCCCTGTACGGGTCTATCGCCGGCGCCGAGTCCATCCTGCTCTCACTCGACGATGAGCTGAAGGTGCGGGTGGCAATGGCCGAAGCGCCGCACGGAACCGCGCCCGTGCTGGAGGGGAAAGACATCGCCAACCCGATGGGCATGATCCTCGCTGCGGCCGCCGTCCTTCACTACGCCGGCGAGCGCGGCGTCGACGGTGCCGAGCGGGCATCGGCGGCGATTTACGAAGCGGTGATGGAGGTGGCCGCGGCCGGGATCCGCACGCCCGACCTGAAGGGACATGCGGGAACGACCGAGTTCACCGACGCGGTGATCGACCGCGTGCGTGGCGGCGTTGGATAGGGGTCTCCCCGCTCAGACGACCGGACCCGTGGGCGGGGGTTCGGAGGGCTGCTCGTCGACGACGCGCCGCCACTCGGCGATCCGGCCGTCGTGGATCACGAACGCCGTCTTCGCCGTCTCCCCCACACCAGACCCGCACTCGCCGGGACCGGGGCGCTCGGTGAGCTCGAACGTCGCGATCGTGTACTCGCCGGACCTCTCGGCCTCGGTCAGCTCGGCGCCACATGGGAGCGACTCATTGAACGCCACCACCTCATCTCGGTCGGTGAGGCGGAGCGGCGGCGTCCCGTTCTGGACCGTGCTCGGGACCTCGAACCGGTCGGCGGCCGCCTCGACGTCTCCGGCGCGGAGTTCGTCGGCCCACTCGCGGATCACCTCGACCGCGTCGGGATCCGCGCCGCCGGGGACATCTCCCTCATCGTTGGACCCGCCGCAGGCGGCGAGCACGGCGGCACAGAACGCTGCTGCGGTGATCGCTCGAGCACTCACGGGCCCATCATCGCAACGGGCCAGCCCGACTGTGAGTGTCTCGCTACTTCAGGCTGTTTCTAACCGCCGCCACCGACGTGCTCACCTGCCTGCCTTCGGCAAGAGCAGAGCGCCGGAGCGCGGTGGTCGCGGAGGCTGGCCGACTCAGCTCGCGGGGTACTAGCGTCCTGGGAGCCCCGCTCACCTCGGGCTCATCGGAGGTCAAGGCGCTGACGGCGGGCCCTCGCGGAGCCCTCGGACGCGTCGATCTCGACCATGTCGACCGCCACGGGCTCGAACGCCGGCCCGGCTTCGTAGATGAGCAGGGCCAGGCCGGCCGGGCGTTCCTCCTGCAGGTCGGGGAACCCGCCCCCGCCGGCCGTTCCACCGTTGAGCAGCAAAAGGTTCTCGGCCTGCTCCAAGGCGGGCTCGTGCGTGTGCCCGGTGAGGATCGCCAGCGGGCGCCCAGGAGGCTCGTCGCGGAGGCGCGTCACCGCGGTCGCCGCCAGCTCCGGCTGGTGGACGACTACGACGTCGACCTCGTCCTGAAGCTCCGCGAGCCAGCGGTCGAAGCGGCGGCGCTGGGCCTCGGTGGGCGTAGGCTCGCCCTCGCCAAGGTAGTTGCCCTCGCGGGTGCGCAGGAAGGGGTCGGAGTAGCCCGCGACCCGAAGTCCACCGACGTCGACCACGACCTCGCCCAAATCTCCACTAGCGAGCAGGCGGCCATGCTCGGTGAGCACGATTGCCCCCTCCTCGGCGAGGCGCCGCATCACCTCCTCGGAGTCGTGGTTGCCGGCGACGAACACGAACGGCTCCCCGGTGCGGGCGACGCGGGCTGCCAACCGTCCCTCGACCGGGGTGCCGCCGATGGTCAGGTCGCCGGCGAACAGCACCGGCCCTCCGCTCGCGGCCCGGGTCAGCGTAGGCAGCGCCAGCAGGTTGTCGTGGAGGTCGGAGGCGAGGACGAGGCGGGGCAGCGGCGCCAGGGGTCGCCGGCCGTGCGTGGCGCTGACGATTCTCGCAAGCGCGGTGAGTTGCTCGTCCAGCTCCCCCGAGATCGTGGTCGCGGAGGCGGTCGCGCGCTCGATCGCCTGCAGCGCGACGGGAATATCCGGACCGTTGGCGTAGTACTCGGGAGCGCTGAGCTCGCCCCGGGGGGGCAGGAGCAGCGCCACCGCAGCGGCCGCGACAAACGACGTTCCGGCGGCGATCCCGATCTGCGCCCGAAGCGGCGGCGCCCAGCGTCCGCGAGCCACCAGGGCGACAAGCGCTCCGCCCGCGAACCCGCCGCCGAGCACCACGAGCGCCAGCACGCGGATGTAGGAGGCGATCGCGTCATCGGCATCGGCTCGAACCTCGCGCAGTTCGGGCAGGCTTCCCCGAGCCACCCTGCGCGCCGCGTCACGGTCGATCGCCCGCACCTCGAGCGCCAGCCGAGCCGGCAGGGTCACCGCGTCGAAGCGCACGCCCCAATCGACCAGGGGAACGTAGAGGTCGAGGGCGCCATCGTGACCGGGGTCGACCGAGAGCTCGATCGTGGCGACCTCAAGCTGGCGCTCGACTCGGAAGCTGGCCAGGGCGATCGTCGCCCCTACCACGGTCCCGAGGATCACGAGTCCGACCGCCAAGGCGCGGGCTCGGGGGGTCACGGCACCTGGTGGACCTTCAAGCCACCGCCGTCAGGCCGCCGGATCGTTGTGTTGATCACATCGTGTCCGAGCACCGGGAGAATGGAGGATCGCAGGACGATTCGTGACCACCCCCCGACACCGTCGCGGAGCGACCCCGGGGGCCAAGCTGCGTTGGCAACGTCCCCGCCGCTTCCCGAGGCGGGACCGTCGCGTTCCCGGTGAGCGAGGCGTCCCTTCCCGCTCGCCGCGCGCTACCGCAACGGACGAGAGGTGGAAGTGCGGAACAGACATCACAGTCGCTCTCGCAATGCGCGAACGGGCAGTGGACTGCGGGGTCGTTCGAGGGCCTCAGTCAGTGCCGGCTACACGCGCAGGGAGTCACGACGGACGTCCGCTGCCCACTCCTCCCGTGCATGGAACGCGGCAGGCGGAGCGCGATACTGCGTGCGCGATGTCGCAGCAGAACGTGGAGATGGCCCGCCGCGCCTACGACGCCTACAACCGCCGTGACCTCGAGGGCATGGTCGTTGACTTCGCCTCGAGTTTCGAATACGTGACGACGGGAGCGATTCCCGGGAGGCCGGCCGTGTACCGGGGCCACGATGGATGGATCGAGTTCGCGGGCTGGCTCTGGGACGAGTTCGATGACGCTCGCGTCGATGTGCACGAACTGACCGACGCCGGGGACCGGGTGCTCGCCGCGGTGTCCCTGCGCGGCCGCGGCAAGCAGAGCGGCGTCGAGACCAGCTGGGACATTTGGCATGTCTGGACCGTGGAGAACGGCAAGGTCGTGCACGGCCAGGCATTCAGGACCCGCGAGGAGGCCCTCGAAGCCGTCGGGCTGCAGGAGTAGGTCGGCTCCCCTTCGACGGACTTCGGTGGGGCCTGCCGGGTGGGGCGGCGGCGTCCGGCCGCGCTCCTCCAATGCGCGAGAAGCAGGAGCCCAACGTCAAACCGCCGCATTCCATGCATACCGGCGACATCCCATTCAGGCATAAATGAACGTCAATCGAGCCGCAGGTGGCGGAACTCGATCCGGCCGCCGGAGATCGTGGCCTCTCCGATCGAGCGATGCCGGGCGCGGCGGCGCTCGGTGGGACTGCCCGGGTTGAAGATCTGAAACCCGTCGCGCTCCTCGTGAAGCGGCACGTGCGAATGGCCGAAGACGACTGCGTCTGCGTCCGGGAACCGAGCCCGCAGCCGCTTCAGGCGCCCCTTCGCCGGCCCCGCGTCGTGGATCACGGCGAGGACGACGTCCTCCAGCTCGAGGGAGAGGGCCTCCGGCAGCTCGTCGCGCAGCTCCTGGCTGTCGACGTTCCCGTGGACCGCGGCGACGGGGCCGAAGGCGCGGAGATCAGCGAGCACCGAGCTCTCGCTGAAGTCGCCGGCGTGGACGATCAGGTCCACGGCGCGGAGGACATCGAGACAGGAATCGGTGAGGCGGCGGTCGCCGCGCGGGAGGTGCGTGTCGGCGATCAGGGCGAGCCGGGTCAGTCCCGATCGCGCTCTCGCTCGGAGCGCTCACGGGCGGCCAGCATCCGCTCGAGATAGGCCGACTTCTCTGCCCGGCGCCGGTGCTGGAGCTCCTCGTCCGGAGTGATCGAGTTCGGGATCGCCTCGTGTTCCTCGGTGATCCGCTCCCGCTGAGCGCCACGCAGCTCTTCGGTGGTCGGTTCACGCTTGGCCATTCGCGGGAGAGTATCGGCGCCGGCGACGCTCAGAGGGGCGATTTCGCGCGCCTTCCCTGCCCTTCGATCCGCTCTTCCTGATGACCTCGTTCCTTGACCTTTCGGTCCGGGTATACGAACATACGTTCGATGCCCGTCGCATGCACCCTCATCCCCCGGTTCCGGCTGATTGCGGCGCTCGCCGGACCAGCATCAGACGGGTCGCTCCTAAGCGGAGCGCCCTCGCATCAAATGGCTCGGTCGGTGGCGCTCGCCCCCGAGCCGGGCGCCGCCCAGCTAATCGGGGAGGTATCCGAGCCGGCCGAGGGGTTCGGCCTGCGGCCGGGGATGCGGTTGGGGGAGGCGCTCTCGCGCTGTCCCGAACTGGCGCTGATCCCACCGGACCCCGAGAGAGCCGAGCGCTCCTGGGAGGAGGCCCTGCGGCGGCTCGAGGGGATCGGCGCGGAGGTGGAGTCCGAGCGGGCCGGCGAGGCCTTCTTCGAGGCGAGCGGCCTCGAGCGCCTCTGGGGAGGGATCGATGGGGTGCTCACCCGCGCCCGTGACGAGCTCGGTTCTTCCGTGCGGCTGGGAGCCGCACCGACTCGCTTCTGTGCCTACGTTGCTGCGAGACGAGATCGGATCGTTCCAAGAGGCGGCTCGAGGGCCTTCTTGGCGCCGCTTCCGGTCTCCCTCCTCTGTGGCCGGTTGGGCGGCGATGATGAAGATGACCTTCCCAACGAGCTCGAGCGGCTCGGGATCTCGACACTTGGCCGCCTCGCCGAGCTGCCTCGCGATGCGGTCGGCGATCGCTTCGGGCGCCTGGGGCTGCGCGCGCTGCGCCTGGCGCGCGGTGAGGACGAGCCGTTGCGGCCGCGGCCGGTGCGCGAGGTGATTGCGGTCGAGCTGGAGCTGCCTGAAGCGGTCTCCGGACAGCAGCTCGAGAGGGCCCTGGAGCTGCTGATCTCGCGGCTGCTCGCCCACCAGTCCCGTCGCGGGAGGACCCTGCGGTCGCTGCGGCTCTCCGCCCGGCTGGCCGCCGGCGGTGGGTGGCGGCGGCAGGTCGCGCTGCGGCGAGCGAGCGCCGAGGCGGACAGGCTCTCGGATGCGCTCCTGCCCCATCTCGCCCTGCTCCCGGCCCCGGCCTCGACGCTCAGGCTCGAGGCGGCGGCGCTCGGCCCGGAGACCGGAGAGCAGCTGACCCTCTCAGGGCCCGATCTGGAGCGGCGCCGGCGGATCTCCGAGGCGGTCCGCCAGACTCGCTCGGCGGCCGGCGCCGACTCGGTGCTGCGGGTGCTCGAGGTGGATCCCGAGTCGCGGGTGCCGGAGCGGCGCGAGGTGCTGATGCCGTTCCCGGAGGAGAGCGCGTGACGTGGCGTTTTGGGAGGACGACGTGAGGCCGGGCCGCGTCAACAAGCCGTGGCCGGTTCCCGTCCAGGTGGGCTCCGACGGGTCGCCGCGGGCGGTCGGCCGCCTCGCGGTCGAATCGGTGCGCGAGGAGTGGCTGGTCGAGGATGGCTGGTGGACGCAGAAGCCGCTGCGGCGCCGCTACTTCGAGCTGGTGCTCGAGGACGGCAGAGACGTGGTCGTCTTCTGCGAGTTGGAGACCGGCCGCTGGTTCCGGCAGCGGGACTGATGAGCCGGCCCCGGACGCGAAGCGGAGGAGCCGGCGTTTGATGGAGTACGTCGAGCTCCACTGCCACTCCGCCTACTCCTTCCTGGACGGCGCCTCGGATCCGGCCGAGCTCGCCGCCACCGCGGCCGATCTTGGCCACGAGGCGCTGGCGCTGACCGACCACGACAACGTCTGCGGGGCGATGGAGTTCGCCCACGCCTGCAAAGGCGTCGGGGTTCGGCCGATCGTGGGCGCGGAGCTGACCGTGGAGGTGCCGCGGCGGATCCCGCGCCCGGTTCACGTCACCCTCCTCGTCGAGGACGCGAGGGGCTGGGCGAATCTCTGCCGGCTGATCACCGAGTCCCATCGCGACACCCGCGACGGAGCCGGGATGCGGGAGCCACTTCCCCCCTCCCTTCCCATTGACGAGCTCGAGCGCCATGCGGAGGGGCTCGTCTGCCTGTCGGGCTGCGCCCGCGACGGCGCGGTCGCGGGGACCTGGGAGCGGGGCGATCCGGCAGGGGCCGCGGCCCTCGCACGGCGGCTGTTCCGCGCGTTCGGCCCGGAGAGCTTCCGGATCGAGCTGCAGCGGCCGCTCTGGCGCCGTGACCGCTCGCGCAACCGCTGGCTCGCCTCGCTCGCCGAGCGGCTCGGGGCCGCGTGCGTGGCGACCGGGAACGCGCACGCCCACCATTCCTCGCGGCTCCCCCTCCAGGACGCGGTCGTCGCGGTTCGGTTGGGCGCGACCCTGGACGAGACCGAGGCTCTGCGCCGGGGCAACTCCGCCTCCGCCCTGCTCTCCGATGCGCAGGCGGCGGCGCGCTTCCGAGACCACCCGGAGGCGATCGCCGAGTCGGTGCGGCTGGCCGACCGGCTGCGCTTCGACCTCACTCGGGAGCTCGGCTACAGCTATCCCGGTGCGGAGGACACCGGGGCCGATCGCCGGCTCGCGGAGCTCTGCCGGGTTCGCCTGATCCACCGCTACGAGGGGCGCCCGCGGCGGGCGGAGGCCGAGCGGCGGCTGGAGGAGGAGCTGGCGCTGATCCGGGAGCTGCGGCTCTCGGGCTTCTTCCTGCTTCATCAGGACATGCTCGAGCTCGCCCGCGAGGTGGCGGCCGAGGTGCGAGGATCGGACTCCGCCCGGCGGCTTCTCCCCCCGGGCCGGGGACGCGGCTCGAGCGTGAGCTCGCTGGTCTGCTACTTGACCGGGCTCTCGCACATCGATCCGGTCGAGAACGAGCTCTTCCTGGGGCGTTTCCTGAACGAGGAGCTGACCGAGGTCCCGGACATCGACCTCGACTTCCCCCGCGACATCCGCGAGAAGCTGATCCCACGGGTGCACGAGCGCTATGGGCCGGAGCGTTCGGCGCTGGTCGCCTCCTTCGCCACATACCGGGCGCGCGGCGCGATCCGCGACCTGGGCAAGGCGCTGGGGCTGCCGCCCGGTGAGGTCGAGCGGCTCGCGCGGGCGGTCGATGTCTACGAGGCGAGCAGGGACGCCTGGGAGCGGATGAAGGAGACTCTCGGCAAGCTGCGGGCCCGCTCCCCGCGGTGGCGGGCGCTCGGGGAGTTGCTGCCCGAGATCGCGGGTCTCCCCCGCCACATCTCCCAGCATCCGGGGGGCATGGTGATCTCGACCACTCCGCTGGTCGAGCTCTGCCCGATCCAACCGGCGGCGATGGAGGACCGGCAGATCGTCCAGTGGGACAAGGACTCGTGCGCGGACGCCGGCTTCCTGAAGATCGACCTGCTGGGGCTGGGGATGCTCTCCGCGGTCGAGCGCAGCGTGGATGAGATCGCGCGCACCCGAGGGGAGCGGATCGACCTCTCCCGCGTGCCGCTCGACGACGATGAGGTTTGGAGCACGATCCAGCGGGCTGAGACCACGGGCGTCTTCCAGATCGAGAGCCGGGCGCAGATGCAGATGCTGCCGAGGACGCTCCCCCAGGACCTCGACGACCTGACCGTGCAGGTGGCTCTGGTGCGGCCGGGACCGATTCAGGGTGGCGCGGTCCACCCCTACATCGAGCGGCGCAAGCGGCTGCGGGAGGACCCCTCCTATGAGGTGCCCTACGAGCATCCGTCGCTGGAACCGGTGCTGCGCGAGACGCTGGGTGCGATCGTCTTCCAGGACCAGGTGCTGGAGGTGGCGATGGCGCTCGCCGGGTTCTCGGTGGGCGAGGCGGAGGGGCTGCGGCGGGCGATGAGCCGGAAGCGATCCGAGGCGGCGATGCGGCGCTACCGGGAGCGGTTCATCGAGGGCGCGGTCGAGCGCGGGGTCTCGGGCGAGGTGGCCGAGCGGGTGTTCGGGCAAATCGAGGGGTTCTCGGGGTTCGGGTTCCCCAAGGCGCATTCGGCGGCTTTCGGGCTGCTCGCCTACCAGTCGACCTGGCTGCGGGTCCACTACGGGCCGGAGCTGCTCTGCGCCCTGCTCAACGAGCAGCCGATGGGCTTCTATCCGCCCGACGCGCTGGTGCACGAGGCGCAGCGGCGGGGCCTGGAGATTCTCCCCCCGGACGTCAACCTGAGCGAGCTCGATTGCCGGGTGGAGACGAGCGGCGCCGCGGCGGGTGCGGCGGGCAATCCGCCGGTGCGGATCGGGCTCGGGTACGTGGCGGAGGTGGCGGAGATCGACGCGCAGGCGGTGGTCGACGAGCGCCGCCGGGGCGGGCCCTATCGCAGCATCGCCGACCTGGCCGGCCGCTCCGGGGCCAGCGCCGGCGCGCTGCAGCGGTTCGCCTGGACGGGGGCGTGCGATTCGCTGGTCGACGAGCCGGTGCAGATCGAACCGATCGATCCAGAGGAGGAGCGCAGGCGCCCCGCGCTGTGGGCGGTCGGCGGCGCGGCGCGGGCGGCCCGGACCGATGACGGCGCGCAGCTGGCGCTGCCGCTGGACGGCTCCCCCACCCCCGAGCTGCCGCCGCTCGGGCCATGGGAGCGGATCGTGGCCGATTACAGGATGACCGGAATCACTCTCGGCGAGCACCCGATGGAGCTCCTCCGCCCCGGCCTCGCTTCCGAGGTGCTGAACAGCGAGGAAATCGGCCGCACGCGCGACGGCACCCGGGTGAAGGTGGCGGGGATGGTGGTGGCGCGTCAGCGGCCGGCGACGGCCAACGGGGTGGTCTTCATGCTTCTCGAGGACGAGCGCGGCACGATCAACCTGATCGTGCCGCCGCCGGTGGTCGAGCGCTGCCGCCTGGCGGTCAGGACCTCGGGGTTCGTGCAGGCGGCGGGCAAGCTCGAGCATCGCGAGGGCACCACCAACGTGGTCGTCTCGCGGATCGAGCGGCTGGAGCGGCCGGATCTGCCGCCGTCGAGGCCCCACCACATTGCACCAGCATCACCACAAAATGGGTCGCGCTTGCGCGCGCCCTCGCATCCGCGCTATCGCGCACCCTCGCATCAACGCGAGACCGGGCGCGAGCAGAGACACCGGATCCCGATCGAGGCCGCGGATACCGCGGGCGGGCTGTCGAAGCGGGGCTTCGACGGCGTGCGGGAGGCGGCGATGGCGGAGCTGGCCGCCTCGCTGCCCGCGCCGCACAGCTTCGGGCGACGGGGCCGATAGGCGCCGCTGCAAGTTTCCCTGCAAATCCGCGGGTTCCGTCCGACCCCCCTCCTAGCTTGCCGCCCATGACAGCAAAGCTCATAGATATCCGAGAGCGGCTGCTCGACGCCGCCGACGTGGTGATCGACTTCGCGACATTGGGGGAGTACGGGATCGAGCCCGAGCCGCCTCGCGCCTGTGAGAACAGGCCGTCCGGCCTCGCCTCGGGGGCACCCCACTCGCTGCACGATCGCGCCGGAGCTCCGGAGCGGATCGCGGCCTGAACGGCTCGCGCGCTCCGGACCACCCGACACCCAGCTGCTGAGCGCCGCGCCTCGCGCTGCGACGGACGTCGTGGGAGGAGCGCGAGCCGGTCGCTCAGTTCGCCCGGGATTAGCCGATGTCCTGTCTCCCGGGCATCAGGAGCCGGGCCAGATAGCCCGCCAGGATCCCCAGGATGATTGCTCCAATCACGATCTCCCTTTCGTTGCTGGCGTCGCGAGCTTGCCCGGGTCCGGGCAAAAGAAAACCGCCCCCGAGGGGGCGGTTCAGAAAGACCGGCGGCGACCTACTCTCCCGGGCGGTTGCCCGCCAAGTACCATCGGCGCTGAGAGGCTTAACGGCTCTGTTCGGAATGGGAAGAGGTGTTTCCCTCTCGCTATCTCGCCACCGAAAGGTTTCGAGACGGCCCCTGTGGACCTTGAAAACCGCATTAGGCCGGATAAGAAGTAAAAATCCGTCAAGCCCTCGACGCATTAGTACCGGTCTGCTGATCGCATTGCTGCGATTACACAGCCGGCCTATCAACCTGGTGGTCTACCAGGCGTCTTACTCCCTCAAGGGGATGGGAGAGCTCATCTCGAGGCTGGCTTCGCGCTTAGATGCTTTCAGCGCTTATCCGTGCCGCGCGTAGCTAACCAGCAGTGCCCTTGGCAGGACAACTGGTACACCAGTGGCGCGTTCATCCCGGTCCTCTCGTACTAGGGACGACTCCTCTCAACTCTCCAACGCCCACAGAAGATAGGGACCGAACTGTCTCAC
>Ga0299913_10000734_pt1 | contig 22145 bp, 23 predicted proteins | sample RVTome_9_FD_201360 | JGI IMG/M metagenome (GOLD analysis project Ga0299913, IMG submission 201360) | Soil microbial communities from uranium-contaminated site in the Upper Colorado River Basin, Wyoming, United States - RVT155D38 (version 2) ... | reverse complement strand
AAACCTTCGCCGACGGGCCCTTGTCCCGGCGACAGATACATCGCGGCGGCGTACGACACGATGAAGAAGAGGACTCGCGTTACGGCTACCAGCACCGCGGCCTCGACCCATGGTCGCCGCGTCTCGGACATCAGTCCTGTTCGGGCATCCAGCGGATCTTCAGATCCCGGGCGGCCCGGGCTTCATCTGGTCGCCTCACTGGTGTCGTGACCGGCGCCTCCCGGAGCAGCTCCGGGTCGGTCTCGGCCTCCCCGACGGCTCGATTCATCGCCGCTCCTAGAGCGTCGATCGTTTCTTTGGATTCCGTCTCGGTCGGCTCGACCATGAGGGCTTCCTCGACCACGAGCGGGAAATACACGGTCGGAGGGTGGAAGCCCAGGTCTATCAATCGCTTTGCCACATCCAGCCCACGGATCCCGTGCTTCTTCAGATGCTTCGCGCTGGAAACGAACTCGTGGGTGCATAGCCCTTCGTACGCGGTCGGCAGCGAGTCGGCGACGAGGGTCCTGAGGTAGTTGGCGTTCAGCACCGCGCGCTCGGCCACCTTACGGAGCCCTTCCGCTCCCAGCGAGCGGAGGTACGCGTAGGCGCGCACATTGATCCCGAAGTTGCCGTGGAACGAGTGGATACGTCCGATGCTGTCGGGACGATCGTGGTCCCAGTGCCACCGCTCGGTCCCCTCGTCGAACGTCAGCACCGGGGCGGGCAGGAAGCGTGCCAGCCGTTCGGATACCGCGAGCGGTCCGGATCCGGGCCCTCCCCCACCGTGTGGCGTAGCGAACGTCTTGTGCAGGTTCATATGGACGATGTCGAAGCCCATGTCACCCGGGCGCACGACCCCAACGATCGAGTTGAAGTTGGCGCCGTCGTAATAGAGCAACCCGCCCACCTCGTGGAGAGCGGCCGCGATCTGCTGGATGTCTCGCTCGAATAACCCGAGTGTGTTCGGGTTCGTGAGCATCAATCCGGCGACGTCGGTATCGAGGACCGAGCGCAGCGCGTCGATATCAACCAGACCTCGCTCGTCGGATGGCACCTCGAGGGCCTGGTAGCCGGCAAGGGTTACGCTGGCCGGGTTGGTGCCGTGGGCCGAGTCCGGGATGATCACCTTGCGCCGCTCGTCACCCTTCGAGCCATGGAACGCGCGCATGATGAGCAATCCGGTGAGTTCTCCTTGTGCCCCGGCGGCCGGCTGGAACGTCAACCTCGCCATCCCCGTCGCCTCACACAGGGATCGCTCGAGCTCGCCGAGCAGAGCGAGAGCTCCTTGGGCCAGCTCGTCGTCGCACATCGGGTGCAGGGTGTTGAACCCGGGGAGGGCCGCGGCGTCCTCGGAGACTTTGGGGTTGTACTTCATCGTGCACGACCCCAATGGATACGCGCCGACGTCGATCGCCCAGTTCCGTTGGGACAACCGGGTGTAGTGCTGAACCAGATCGCGTTCCGAGACCTCCGGCAGACGCGCCGGAGCTGTCCGACGGTGCTGCTCGGGGATCACGTCCTCGAGGGATGGCGCGTCGGGCGGGCTCTCGGGCAGGGACCACGAACGGCGGCCCTGCCGTGACAGCTCGAACACCAGCGGGAAGTTCTCGTCGTCGACCGTTCTTGTCCCGGCGGAAGGTTCTAGGGGTCTGCTCATCCCGCCAGCTCCTTCTCGATCGCCTCAGCGAGCGCGCCGATCTCTGATTCGGTCCTCTTCTCCGTGACCGCTACCAAGAGACAATCCGATAGCTCGGGGTACCAGCGGCCGAGTGCCGGCCCTGCGAGGAAGCCCTTCTCCGCGAGCCCACGTGCGAGGTCGCTCGCGTCCATCGGGGTCTGTAGCACGAACTCTTTGAAACGGGGACCGGCGAACCTGACTGAGCAACCCGGGACGGCACCGAGGCGTTCGGCAGCTAAGGCCGTGTTGCGGGCGCAGATCTCGCCGAGACGACGGAGCCCTTCGGGGCCGAGCCACGCGAGATGCACCGCGGCATGGATCGCCATCAGGGTCTGGTTCGTGCAGACGTTGGAGGTCGCCTTGGCCCGCCTGATGTGTTGTTCGCGCGCCTGCAGCGTCAGCACGTAGGCGCGTCGCCCGTCGGCATCGAGGGTCTCCCCCGCTATCCGTCCGGGCACCTGCCTGACGAGGTCGAGCTTCGTGGCGAACAAGCCGACGTAAGGTCCTCCGTACGCGAGCGCGTTGCCGATCCCCTGGCCTTCGCCGACGACGACATCGGCCCCCCGGTTGCCCGGTGGCTCGAGGACGCCCATCGCCGTCGGGTCCGTGACGACCACGCTGAGCGCACCGGCACGATGAGCGACATCCGCGGCCGTGTCGATGTCTTCGAGTGCTCCGAAGACGTTCGGATACGCGCTCACGACCGCGGCCGCTCCGGTCACGTCGACCGAGGTCCAATCGACGGTCCCGTCGGGTCCGTACGGCGCCACGGTCACATCGAACCCTAAACCTGAGGTATAGGTCCGAAGTACGTCCGTATAGTGGGGATGCACGGTCGCGCCCACGACGGCTCGATCTCGCTTCGTGACCCGTGCGGTGAGGTTCACGGCCTCGACCAGGGCGCTCGCCCCGTCGTAGAGCGAGGCGTTGGCCACCTCCATGCCGTAGATCTCGCACACCGCGGTCTGGAACTCGTAGATCGCCTGGAGGACGCCTTGCGACAGCTCCGGTTGGTAGGGCGTATACGAGGTGGCGAACTCGGCCCGGCCGGCAAGGGCGCGGACCGCTGCAGGCACGTGGTGGTCGTAGGCGCCGCCGCCCGCGAAGCAGGTCAGGTCGGCTGCGCCCCTGGACCGCGCCGCGAGCGCCCGGAGATGCCTCATCAGGGTCAGTTCGTCGAGCGCGTCCCCGACGTCGAGGTCGCGGCCCAGACGTACGGAAGCCGGCACGGCTTCGAAGAGGTCGTTGAGGTCCTCGAGGCCGATCGCCTCGAGCATGCTGCGGTCGTCTTCGGGGGTATGGGGCAGGAAGTCCATGGGGCCTCGGTATCTAGAAGTCTATTTGTCGATAAGTCGTCACGAGCGGATGAACGGCGGCTTGACGATATCTCCCGCTATGGAACGCCCCCGCGCGTCTATCGCGACCTTGTCCCCCACCGCCGGGACCGATGCGGCCGGACCGAGGGCGAGCGCGATCCCGGTTCCGAGGGTGGGCGAATGGTTCCCGCTGGTCACGGTCCCGACCTGGGTGTCGCCGACCAGGACCGGATAGCCCTGGCGGGGCACGCCCTTGTCGAAGCAACGGATCCCGAACAGCTTCCGCGCGGGTCCGTCCGCCCGAACCTTGGTCAGCGCCTCTTTGCCTACGAAGCCGGTGTCCCAGGCGATCGCCCACCCCAGCCCGGCCTCGAGGGGGTTGATATCGAGACTCAACTCGTGGCCGTAGAGCGCGTAACCCATCTCGAGCCGGAGCGTGTCACGAGCCCCCAGTCCCACCGGAGCCGCGCCGGAGTCGAGCAACGTCTGGAACGCGCGTTCGGCTACTTCGACGGGCGCATAGAGCTCGAAACCTCTCTCTCCCGTGTACCCGGTTCGGGCCACCATCGCCTCCGTCCCGTACAGGTCCATGGGTGCCCAGCTATAGAGCTTGAGGCCGGTCGCGTCTGTCGCCGGGAACGCCTTATCCCACACCGCGAACGATCCCGGTCCCTGCAGAGCGAGGATCGCGTACCGGTTCCATTCGTCAACCGGTTCTCCCCCGGTCGCACGGATGGCATCCGCCACTGCGTGCACGTTAGAGGCGTTCGGGACCACGAGCCATCCGTCGTCGGCGATCCGGTAGATGAAGATGTCGTCGATCGTTCCGCCGGTTTCGGTAAGGACCAGCGAATAGGTGGCGCGTCCCGGCTCGAGGCCGATCACGTCGGCCGTCACCGCGTTCTGGAGGGCATCGCCGTTCGAGGTCCCGGAAAGCCGCAGCTTGCCAAGATGGGAGACGTCGAAAAGGCCCGCCGAGGTCCGCACGGACTGGTGCTCTGAGATCACTCCCGAGTACTGCAGGGGCATCTCCCAGCCCCCGAAATCGATCAGCTTGGCTCCTAGCGACCGGTGGGCCGGCAGCAGCACGGTCGCGCGCGTATCGGTCATCAGCCGGCCAACGGCACGCCGAGGAGAGAACGTGGGTCGGTGGGGGCCGAAGGATCTGCATCCGGCATCCCCTGCGAGGGCTCTTCGAGCCCGTACTTGATCAACAGGTTCAGGTAGTCGCGCTGGTACAGGATCTTGCACTTCACATCGGGGTAGAGCTCCTGGAGGCGCCTCGCCTTGCGATTCTTCTTGGTCACGAGCTTCTGGTTCAAGGTCGTGATCTCGATGTAGGTGTCGTAGGCCGGAAGGTAGAAATCGGGCGAGAACCTGTGGGTCACATGCCCTTCACGGTCCCAATCGATGTCGAACGTGGTCGGCTCGTAAGCCCATTCGATCTCGTAGAAATCCAAGAGCTTGGCGAACTGCCGCTCGCTGTTGTGTGCGAAATTGACCTGCTCGTGGGGAAGAGGCGGAGAAGTAGGTCCGGTTCCCTCTGGGATCTTTACCCCTCCCGGGCGGTGGGCTGATTGTCGGGAGAAACGTAACCCACCTCGGACTCCGCCGGACGGAGTTCGCGAAGGGTTCCCTTGAGCTCTTCCCGCACCTTGCCGACGGCAACGACGGCCCCGAGCACGCCCTGCCCCGAACGCAATAGGTCGATGACCTCGGCGTCGCTGGTACAGGCATAGACGCTCGTCCCATCGGTCGCGATCGTCACCTTGGACCAGTCGTCCGCGATGTGATCGCGCACGTACTCGATCGCCGACCGGATCTTCTGGAGGCTCGCCCCCGCGTCGGTCAGGCTCTTGATGAGCTTCAGCTGGAGAAGGTCGTTGAAGGAATAGAGACGCTGCGTGCCGGAGCCCTTCGCTTCCTGGATGGTGGGCGAGACCAGGTTGGTCCGCGTCCAGTAATCGAGCTGGCGGTAGGTGATGCCCACGATCTTGCACGTCTGTGGGCCTCGGTACCCCTGTGTCTCGATGGCCTCCATGGTGCCTCCCCGGTCACGTCGTGTGGTGAGAGTTCACAAAGCACATCCCCGTAGTTACGAGGGTGGAAATCGTAGACCCCAGCGCGCGCGGTGTCAACGATAAGCCTGAGGCTGGACTTGAGGCTTGGGGCTGGAGCTAGGAATCCCCCGCGAAATCGGCGGGGCTGACCTCGTCGAGGAACTGCCTGAAGCGCTCGACCTCGGTCTCCTCTTCGTCCTTCAGCTCGATCCCGGCTTGTTCGAGGACGCTCTCGTCGGCATAGATTGGAGCGTTGATACGGACCGCGAGCGCGATGGCATCCGATGGTCTCGACGAGACCTCGATAGCGCGGCCCTCCTTGCCCATCCGGATCGTCGCGTAGAACGTCGAGTCCACGAGGTCGTTGATCAACACGCGGTCCACGCTGACCTCAGTGCTGGTGAGGATGTCTTTCAGGAGGTCGTGGGTCATCGGCCTAGGTGTCTCGATGCCCTGGAGCGCGAAGGCTATGGCCGTGGCTTCCACGGCCCCGATCCAGATCGGGAGATAGCGTTCGCCGTCGACCTCTTTGAGCAGCACGATCGGCTGGTTGGAGGGAAGCTCCACACGCACGCCGACCAAGGACAGCTCCAGCATCCGTCGAGGCTAACAGAACAGGGGCCCTACCCCGCCTCGCCGAACAGGCCTCCGGCCAGGATCAACGGGTCGTTCGCGAGGCGCGCTACGTCCTTCACGGCCAGCACCTCCGGGACGTTCCGATACTTCCCCTGGAAGTCCATCCCGTAACCGAGGACGAACACGTCGGGTATCTCGAAACCCTTGTGCTCCAACGGGACCGGAACGATCCGACGGGCTGCCTTGTCGAGCAGGGTGACCGTCCTCAGGCTGCGGGGGCCGCGCTCGGCGAGGGTCCTGCGCAGATAGGTCAAGGTGAAACCGGTGTCCACGATGTCTTCGACTATCAGTACGTCCCGGTCGGTGATGTCCGTGTCCAGGTCTTTGACTATCCGCACGACGCCCGACCCTCCCTGGCTCCCGGCGTATGAGGAGATGGCCATGAAGTCGATCTCGAGAGGGGCATCCATAGCGCGCGCGAGGTCGGCCAGGAACAGCGTCGAGCCCTTCAGGATAGAGACGGCGACCGCCGGTCGATCGTGTGGGAAGGCCGCCTGTAGCTCTGCTGCGAGCTCCGTGATGCGCCCGCGGAGCTCGTCTCTGGTCACGAGGGTCTCGACGATCTCCGAGTTGTCCACCATCGTTAGCCCCCCACCAGTCGACCGACTATCCCCAACAGTCCCGTCACAGCGTCCGTCGCCCACGAATCTTCCACGGGGGTCACCGAGGTGGTGGCGATAGCGTCCACGGTATCCAGTGTGCCGACATCCGAGGTCACAACCACTTGTCCCACGACGTCCCCGGGAGCAAGAGGCATCTTCAGGGTCTCGGACGGATCGAATCGGTAGGCCACGCGGTCGGGGCGGACCGAATCCCGAACCGGCCGCGCGGCCACGACCTCCGTGGAGCCGGTGTCGAAGACGAGGGCCCCGACGGCCGTCCCGCGCCGGAATACGACCGTGCGAGCGAGCCGTGCCCACCCGAGGTCCAGCAGCGTGACCGCGTCCATCGCGGCGTCCACGGAGTGCATCGCCACCGCGATCAACCGCCTCCCGTCACGCTCGGCGGAGGCGACCAGCACGTTGCCGGCTCCCGCGGTGAATCCCGTCTTGACCCCGGTGGCGCCGGGATAACCCTCTAGCAGAAGATTACGGTTGGTCACGGTGATGGCTCCGGCAGGGCCATCGATCCGAGCTCTCGGGGTCGCAACGATCCGTGCCAGGAGAGGGTCTTCGATGACCTCTGCCGCGATCAGGGCTAGATCCCTAGCGCTGGAGCCGTGTCCGGGCATGTCCAACCCGTGAGCGGTGACGTAATGGGTGTCGGTCGCCCCGAGCTGGTCGACGGTCTCGTTCATCCTGGTCACGAAGGCCTCGTGGCTGCTCGCGACGTGCTCGGCCAGAGCCACCGCAGCGTCGTTCGAGGAATCCAGCAACAGGGCGTACAGCAAGGCTTCTACCGAGTAGATCTGCCCCGCACTGAGGTCCAGTCCCCCGCCTCCGATCCCGGCCGCCGTCGCGGACACCATGACGGCTTCGTCCGGCGCAGCGTGATCTAGGACGACCAGCGCGGTCGTCATCTTGGTCGTGCTGGCGTTGGGCAACGAGACTGAGGCTCGGCGGCTGAAGAGCTCACGCCCGGTGTCGTCGACCACGAGGCACGCGGTACAGCTCACTTCCAGGGATCCGCCGCGGGCGGGCGCCTGGATCACAGAAGCGGCGAGGGCGACGACCGCGCAGAGCGCGAAGCGACTTATCGACAAATACACAGATCTACAACGGTTAGAGCAGGTCGCGCATTGTGGAGCGCAACATGGCATCTCTGAATCGCTGCGCGAGACCCATGATCTCGGCGATCGACCGAGCGGCCTCTTGTTGAGCCTGGGGGTCACGTCTCTTGCTTACCGGAGAGACGATCTGCTCGAAGAAGGCGGATTCCCTTTCCGCGAAATGCCGGTACATCTTGAGGTGGCGGGGTTCCACCCCATAGCGGATCAGACCGGCAGCGGCCTTGGCCGCAACCAGGTCGTCTCCGTCGAAGGTGTCCTTGGACCCGTCGATGATCCCGAACTCGATCAGACCCTCGAGCGAGCGCGGTTCCAAACCGGCGGCCGGCCCTAGTTCCTCCCTCGTCAGTGTCACTTCCGAGGCCGTCACGCCGGACGCCTCGCGCGAGGAGACCGCAGGGGGTGGCCCAGGTGTGGCCGGGGGGACGGCGGGGGGCGTCATGGGTGCCCCTATCCCCTCCCCGTTGGTGCCCGAGGCGAGGCGTTCCTTGATCACCTTCAGGGGGAGGAAATGGTCCCTCTGGAGCCCGAGGATGTAACGGAGGCGCTCGACGTCTTTGTCGAAGAACTTGCGATAGCCCGACGGCGTCCTCTCGGGCTCGATCAGACCCTCCGACTCGAGGAAGCGGATCTTCGAGATGCTCACGTCCGGGAAGTCGGAGCGGACGTTCTCGAGGACCTCTCCGATGCTCAGGTAGTCACGGGAACGAGAAAGTGGCACGGTTATGACCCCGCCAGGAATATGAGCTTGAACTTGCCTACCTGGATCTCGTCACCCGAGGCCAGCGACGCCTCCTCGACCCGTTCGCGGTTGACGTACGTGCCGTTCAGGCTTCCGACATCGACCACTCCGAAGCCACCGTCGGAGCGGCGTATCTCGGCATGCTTCCGGGACACCGTGACGTCGTCCAAGAAGATGTCCGAGTCCGGGTGTCGGCCGATCATCGTGGAGTCCGTGTCGATGAAGAACTTGCTCCCCGCGTTCGGACCCCTCTTGACTATCAGCACGCCGCGCCCCCCCTCGAGCTCCTCGGGGGCGATGTGGATCTCTTCGTCGAGCTCGGCCTCCAGCTCCGCGGGCATGAACGTGATCGTCGTGTCGCTCCCGGTCGCTTCGGCGAGCGGGGTGCCGCAGGACGAACAGAAGTTGGAGCCTTCGGGATTGCGGTGTCCGCAGTTTGTACAGAACATGGGCATGACCCTATAGGACAGCTTTAGGGTTGGCAAAAGCGCGAAAGATCATGCGCTCGCCTCGATGAGCTTCCGGTAAGCGTCGGCGGTCAACAATCCATCGAGGTTCTGGTCCCCGGCATCGATCACGACGAGCCAGCCCCTCCCGTAGGGATCCTCGTTCACCAGCTCCGGCGATTGCTCGACCTCCGGGTTCTTCTCCAGGACGGTGCCGGTGACCGGGCTGTAGATATCCGATACCGACTTGGTCGATTCGACCTCGCCCAGAGGTTTGCCCGCTTCCACCGCGGTCCCGGCCTCGGGCAGCCCGACGAAAACGACGTCACCGAGCTGATCCTGGGCGTGATCGGTGATGCCTACGACGATCCTGCCGTCGTCGAGGCGCGCCCACTCGTGTTCGGCGGTGTAACGACGGTCCTCGGGTAGCTCGGTCACCTGGTCTCCTTTCGATCGCCGCCACGCCGGCGGTCGACTTGTCGACTCATCAACTTGTCGTCTCGGTACCCCGAGCCACTACCTCTTCCACGATCCGCGCGTAACGATCGGCCAGTTCCTCGGCATCGGCCATCGTCGGCCCTTCGGCCCACACCCTGCACTGAGGCTCGTCGGGGGCCGGGATCACCAGCACCCAGCGGTTGTTCTCGACCATCTTGACCCCGTCCAGGAGCACGAGCTTGCCGGATGCGGCAACCGAGGCCACGTGCCTCATCACCGCTCCCTTCAGGTCCCATGGGGTCCTCACATCGCGCGTCACGAGGTTCACCTCGGGCAGTGCATCCACCACTTGGGAGAAGGGCGCATCGCCGGTGGCGAGCAGCTCCAGAGCCTTGCAGAAGGTCATGAGGGCATCGGGTGCGGGCATCAGGGCTGGGAAGATCAGGACCCCTTCCGAATTGCCGGCGAACGTGACGTCCGAGCGTTGAGCCTTCGCCATCAGGGCGGGGAGACCCGTCGTCGTGCGCAGGAGGGACCCACCGGCGGCGGCAGCGATGTCCTCACAGGCCCAGGAGCACGACACGGGCACCGCGACGGTGCCTCCTCCGGCTCTCCCGGCCTCGTGCTTCAGGAAGGCCAGCAGCGTCCGCTCCATGTTCAACACGCGGCCGGTGTCGTCGACGAGGTGTGCGATCTCGCCCCCCGGCTCGAGTAACACGCCGAGGTCGGATCCTGAGTTGCGAACGTGGTCCGCGAGGTTCTCGCGGAGGCGGTCCAGTTCTCCGGCCGTGAGCACCGGTCTGTGCTCGTCGACGTACGCATTCACGGAGAGCGTGTCGCAGCCCAGCCGGCCGAGGACCGAAGGTCCGATCGTCGAGGCGGGGCCGAACGCGTAATCGACGACGACCTTGGGTGCTCGCTGCTTGATCGCGTCGACATCTAGAGCACGCAACAGACCGGAGGCGTACTGCTCGAGAGCGCGCGCCGGGAACTCGAGCTCGCCCAACTTCGAAGGGCCTGCCCTACGGTAGTCCTCCCGGAAGAAGATGCGCTCGATCTTGCGTTGGTCGCCCTCAGGGAGGTCCGCGCCGTCTCCATCGAACAACCGGATCTCGACGACCTCGGAGTCTCCCGGAGACGTGCGGACGCTTACGCCGCCCGAAGCCTGCTCGCTGCGAACGGTGAACCGGGTCAGGGGCATAGGGGTCAGTTCGAGGTCGTGGCACGTGACGCCCGTTGAGTTCAGGCCCGCTATCAAGGCCCGCTTGAGGGTTCGCGCAGCTCGACTCCCATCGCGACCGGTGACCACGACGCTTCCCCGCTTGAGGGTCGACCCGTAGGCCATACCCAGCCTCACCGCAGTCATAGGCGTGATCCCCACGTTCACGATCCCGGACACACCCCGCGTGCCGAACAGGCTGCGCGAGGCTCGCCGTTCCCGCACGATGCTCTGCGTGACGATCGCCCCGGCCTCTACGGTTTTCGCCGGATAGATCTTCACTCCCGCCTTGATCAATGCTCCGGCCCCGACGTTGACCTCGTCACCGAGGACCGAGCCTTCCTCCAAGGTCACGCCGCGGTTAACGATCGCACCGCGGCCCATGATGCTGTCGGTGACGCGCGCGTATGGACCTACTCGAGCGCGGTCCATGAGCACGCCGTTCGTGATCACCGCGTCATCACCGATGAAGGAGTTCGCTCCGATCACGGCATGGGGGCCCACGCGAGTACCGGGCCCCACGAAGGAGTTATCTCCGATGAGGAGTGGACCCTCGAGGCGAGCGCTGGGGTTCACTTCCACGTCCTCCCCTACCCACACGCTCGGGCGCAGCTCGAACCCGGGCATCCCGAGGTTCACCAAGCCCGACAGGGCGTCTCGCTGGGCCTGGAGGTACGCATCGGCGTTGCCGACATCGGTCCAGTACGCATCGGTGACATAACCGAACAGAGGGAGTCCCTTGTCGAGCATCATCGGGAACAGCTCGGAGGAGAAGTCGTACGGCTGGTCCGGAGGGATCAGGTCGAAGATGTCCGGCTCGAGGACGTAGATGCCGGTGTTGATGGTGTCCGAGAAGACCTGACCCCAGGTCGGCTTCTCGAGGAATCGTTCGATCCGCCCGTCGGCGTCGGTCATCACGATGCCGAACTCCAGAGGGTCGTTCATCTGCTTGAGCACCAGCGTCGCAGCAGCGCCCTTCGAACGATGGAAGGCGATGACGTCGGAGAGATCGATATCGGTCAGTGCATCGCCCGATACGACGACGAACGTCCCGCTCAGCAGGTCCTGGGCACCCAGAACGGATCCGGCGGTGCCGAGTGGAGCGTCCTCGGTCGCGTAGGAAAGAGATACCCCGAGGTCGGAGCCGTCCCCGAAATAGTTGCGGATGACCGACGAGAGGAACTGAACGGTCGCGACGATGTCGGTGATGCCGTGCTTGCGGAGCAGCTCGATGATGTGCTCCATCAACGGCCGGTTCGCGACGGGAAGCATCGGCTTGGGCATGTTGGTCGTGAGGGGGCGGAGCCGGGAACCCTCTCCCCCGGCCATGATCACCGCTTGTAGGTCTCTATTCACCAACCGGTGGCCCCTTCTCGGCTTTGAGCGTCAAGGCTTCCCTCGCGTACATCGCTCCCGATACCCAGTAGAGCACCGCTCCAACTACTACTAACACCCATGCTGGGGCCTCGAACCAGTGTCCCCACGTCAGGCTCGTCTGAACGATAGCGAGTCCCGTGAGCCCGACCAGCAGCGCGGCGGTAGCCGACTTCCCTATGAAATTGACCCTGATCTTCTGCAGCGCTCCCCGGTGCACCACGGGGTAGAGGGCGAGGATCAGCACATCGCGTCCCACGATCAGGAGAGCGACCCACAACGGCACGACATCGGTGGCGACGAGAGCTACCACCAAGGCCGCTATGAAGATCCGGTCGGCTAAGGGATCGAGCAACTTCCCCAGCTCGGTCACCTGGTCGAATCGCCGAGCGATCCAGCCATCGAAGAAGTCCGTCCATGCTCCGGCGGCGTATAGGAGCACGGCAGCGTCCGTGCGATCGCTTACGAAGAGCCATACGAACACCGGCACGGATGCCAACCGCAGGAACGACAGGATGTTCGGGATGGTGAAGATCCGATCCATGTGGTCGGGACGGCCGGATTTGAACCGGCGACCCCTGGTCCCCCAGACCAGTGCGCTAACCAAGCTGCGCCACGTCCCGTTCGTGCCGCCTGATGATACCGGCGTGCTCCGTGGAAACCGCCGTCAACCCTCTACCTTCCGTCGACGCTTACGAACCTCCATCTGGAACGGCGTGCCTTCGAAGGGCTCGACCTCTCGGATCCGCCTCTCGAGGTACCTGACGTACGTCTCGTCGAGCCGGTGGGTCGCGAAGAAGATGAACCTTGGCGGCGCAACGTCTGCCTGGACGGCGTAGAGGATCCGGTTGTTGCGCCCCGATGATCTCGGCGCCGGACGCATCTCCTGCGCTTCTTCGATCACCTTGTTCACCTCGGAGGTTGACAGCCGGCGGCGGTGGGAGTCGACGGCACCGAGCAGGGCCGGTATGAGCTTGTCCACCCCCCTCTTCGTGAGGGCGGAGGTCCGGACGACGCGGGCCCACGGGAGGAAACGGAGCTTGTTGTCGATGTCGCGTTCGAGTCGCTCCCTATCCGTCTCGTCCTTCGTGATGATGTCCCACTTGTTCAAGACGATGACGCACGCCCGGCCCGACTCGACGATCTCCTCTGCGATGCGCTGATCAAGTCCGGTCGCGCCCTCGGACGTATCTACGACCAGCAGCACCGCGTCGACGCGCTGCAGCGTCCTGCGCGAGCGGATGAACGAGAAGTATTCCAACGGATCCTTGATCGATACCTGTCTCCGCATGCCGGCGGTGTCGAGGATCCGCAGGCGCCGCCCATCCTCGATCTCGATGTAGGAATCGACCGGATCGCGCGTGGTGCCCGGGGTTACGTCGGTGATCGAACGTTCCTCACCCAACAACGCGTTCAACAGCGACGATTTTCCGACGTTCGGCCGTCCCACGATCGCGAACGTGGCCCACACGTCGTCCGGATCTGATGGGGTGTCCGGGAGCGTGGCCAGCAGGGCGTCCAAGAGATCACCCGATCCCCTGCCGTGCAGGGCGGAAACAGGGTGTGGATCCCCGAGGCCGAGCGAATAGAAGCGGGCCGCCTCACTCTCCTCCCGCTGCGAGTCGACCTTGTTGGCGGCCAGCAGGACCGGCTTGTCCGAACGCCGCAGCATGTCCGCCACGACGAGGTCGTCGGCTTGCGGGCCGACGGAGGCATCGACCACGAGCACTATGACGTCTGCGTAGTCCATGGCCACCTGCGCTTGCTCGGCCACGCGGGCATCGAGCCCCCGAGCCCCAGGCTCCAGTCCCCCGGTATCGACGAGCTCGAAGGAGCGCCCTCGCCAGTCGGCGGTGAACGCGTGGCGGTCCCTGGTCACGCCCGGAGTCTCCTGGACGATCGCCTCACGGCGGCCCAGAACGCGGTTCACCAGGGATGACTTGCCGACGTTCGGACGGCCGACGACCGCCACGACGGGAGTCTTGCTCGCTGCCACCTTGCTCATGAGCCGCCATCCTGCTCGACCAGAGCCACGATGGCGGCTACGACCTCATCGAGGGTCATGTCGCTGGAATCGATCAGGCGTGAACCGTGGGCTTGTTGCAGCGGGGAGACCTCTCGGGTCGCGTCGGTGGTGTCCCGCGAGTGGATGTCTGCGGCCATCTCTTCGATCGTGTCCGTGTCTTCGTCGAGTCCTAGTTGCCGCGTCCGGCGCAAAGCTCGTTCGGTCGGCGATGCGGTCAGATAGACCTTGATCTCTGCATCCGGGAACACGACAGTGCCTATGTCCCGCCCTTCCACGACGATGTCTCGGCGTTGGGCGAGACGACGTTGTAGGGGAACCAGCGCGGCCCGGACCTGTGGCTGGGACGCTACGCGCGCCACAGCTTGTGTGACCTCCGCAGAACGCAATCGCGAAGTCACGTCGGTGCCGTCGATCGTTAGGGAGTTGTCGTCCAGCGAAACGTCCATCGACGCTACGAACGCGTCCAGGCTCGCACGATCGCCGATGTCCAGGCCATCTCTAAGAGCGGCCAATGTGACCGCTCGATACATCGCTCCCGTGTCCATATGAGCGAAGCCGAGCGCCTGCGCGACCGCCCGGGAGGCCGTGCTCTTCCCTGCTCCGGCCGGCCCGTCGATGGCGACGATCACCTGTTCCTGCCTTGTGCCCGGCCGAGCACTTCGAGGAAGGTCGGGAACGACGTTTGCACGCAGCTCCAGTTCTCGACCGTGATCGTGGAGTCGGATACGAGTCCGGCGATGGCGAAGGACATCGCCATCCGGTGGTCGCCGAGGGAGTCGACCTTGCCTCCTCGCAGGGCCGTGGGGCCCTTGATGATCAAGCGGTCTCCCGCGACCTCGGCTTCGCCCCCGAGGGCCCGCAAGCCACCTGCGATCGCGGCCAACCGGTCGGTCTCTTTGGCGCGCAGCTCGCCCACTGCTTCGAAGACGGTCTCTCCTTCGGCTTGCGATGCCACGATCGCGAGGACGGGGATCTCGTCGATGAGCGAAGGGATCGAGGCGCCCTCGACCACACAGCCGTGGAGCTGTGACGCTCTAATGCGGATGTCGGCCACCGGCTCGCCGGACGCGGTCCCGGACGGATCGGTAGAGAGGTCGGCCCCCATCTTCTGGAGGACGCGCAGGGCTCCAGTCCTCGTCGGGTTCAGCCCGACGCCCGTCACGAGGAGATCTGAACCCTCGAGCAACGCGGCGCCGGCGAGGAGATACATCGCGCTCGAGATGTCGCCGGGGACATCCCATCGCATCGCTAGGGGGCGTTGCCCTCCGGTCACGCCCACGGTCGTCGGACCCATGTCTAACGTCACCCCTGCGGCCCGCAGCATGTTCTCGGTGTGATCTCTGCTGCGGACCGGCTCCGTAACCGAGGTGGTGCCCGATGCCTGGAGACCCGCGAGCAAGAGAGCGCTCTTGACCTGCGCGGATGCGATCTCGAGGTGATGATCGAAACCTTGGAGCGGACCACCACGGATGGACAGCGGCAGGCGATCCCCGTGTGCGCGCCCGTCGATGACCGCCCCCATCGCACGTAGCGGGGCCACCACCCGCAGCATGGGCCGTGCGCTTAGGGAGGCGTCCCCGGATATCACCGCGTGCCCCTTGAGCCCTGCGATCAGGCCGAGAAGGATCCGGACCGTGGTCCCGGAATTACCCGCATCCACGACCCCCTGGGGTTCGGAAGGCCCGCCTGCGCCCCAACCCTCAACCTTCACTATAGAGCTACGGTCCGGTGCGGAGACGGTAGCGCCCAGTGCTTCGACCGCCGCGAGGGTCCGCTCGACGTCTTCGCCGCGGTTGGCTCCGCCGATCGTCGAGGTCCCGGACGAGAGGGCGGCCAGCATGACGGCGCGATGCGAGATGGACTTGTCGCCGGGAACGGCGATCGTTCCGGTCAGGGGGCGGGTCCGGCGGCTCTTCGTAGGTGTCATCGATTTATCTACAAATCCCTAAGTAGTGAAGTCGATATCGGGATGGTCCACGTGATAGCCCCTGGCTTCCAAAGCCTTGGAGAGCGCCTCGGCCTCGTCGCTCCCGGCTACTACGAGCTCGAGGCGACCCCTACCCCCTTCGGTGGAGTGGACGATCCGGAGGTCCTCGATGTTGGCTCCGAGCTTCCCAGCCTCGGTCGTGACTTCCGCAAGGACGCCGGGACGGTCGGGCACCATCAACGAGAGAGCCGTCGGCTCTCCGTCGATGTCCGGCTTGGCGAACAGCTCGAGCCGAGCCGTCCTCGACCGGCTGAGCCACGCCTCGAGCTCGTCCCATCTCTCGTTCTCGATCAAGGTAGCGGCGTCACCGAGCGAATCCCCGAAGCGCCTCAGGGAGTGCAGCACGGCGGCGCGATTGGATCTGAGTATCGAGATCCATAGCCCTGGGTCACTGGCGGCGATGCGGGTCACGTCACGGAATCCACCCCCGGCCAGACCCAGGAGCGCTTCTCGATCGCCGGCCCGCGATGCCATATCGACCAGCGCGCTGGCGGTTATCTGGGGGACATGACTAAGCCGGGCGACGAGCGAGTCGTGCTCCGAGGGGTCCACTGCAACGACCCGAGCTCCGAGCGTGGTTGCCAGCTGGGATGCGGCGGCATACGCGCCCGACGACGTCACCGGAGTGGGGGTCAGTATCCAGGCGGCGTCCTGGAAGAGATCGGGATCGGCCGCCTCGATGCCCCGTCGCTCGGAGCCGGCCATCGGATGACCCCCGACGAAGCGTCCGCCCACCGCTGCCTGGCCGGCGAGCACCATCTCGGCCTTGGCGCTGCCCACATCCGTGAGCGTAGCGGAGCGATCGACCGCCTCCGCGATGCTATCCAGGAGGGGCTGGACCTGACCCAGGGGCACCGCGATCACGACGAGCTCCGCGCCCGCAGCCGCGTCCGCCGGATCCTGAGACGCCCTCGAGATTGCCCCTCGCTCCAGGGCTTCGTCCACGGACTCCTGGTCGCGGTCGTAGCCGACGAGGTTTACCCCCGGAAAGGCGCGCCGGAGCCCGAGGCCGATCGAGCCTCCGATCAAGCCGGTCCCGAGCAAGGTGACGTTACGCATGCCTAAAGGTCTCCTTTAGGTTTCTGGTTCTCTATTCGGGAAGGTCCGTGCGTAACTGCCTCGCTTCGCCGAGGTAGACGTGGCGGAGGCTAGCGTAGTCACGGTCCGTGTAGAGGTGCACGAGGACACGGATGCAGCGGGCGACGTCGCCCGGCACCTCGATCTCCTGCGCGCAGAGCAGAGGGACGTGGGCGATGCCGATGGCCCTGGCCGCGGCGGCGGGGAACTCGGCGTTGAGGTCGGGTGTCGTCGTGAAGATGAGGCTCACGAGGTCGTCGAGCTCGACGGCGTTGCGTTCGAGCAGCTCCCGTAAGAGCTCGGACGTGCCGGTCACGATCGCGGAGGCTTCGTTGGCCGCGACCGTGGTCGCCCCCCGCAACGCTCGTAGTGACTTATCTTCTTGTCTATCTGTCGACATATCTACTCCTGCTAGAACCGTCTCACCAGGCACAACGCTGTCTCGCGCCTATCTACCTGTCTACAAATCGACAGTAGACATCACAGGCCGGCCGCCCTATAGAGGGCCATCACTTCTGCCGGACCGAGCTTCCTGTACGTGCCCGCTTTGAGCCTGCCCAGCTTAAGGGGGCCGATGGCCACCCTCACCAGCCGGACGACGGTGAAGCCGAGAGCGTCGAGCATCCGCCGGATCTCCCGGTTACGCCCTTCGGTCAAGACCAGCTCGAGCAGGGTGTCCCCCCGTGCCTGCTCCACGATCTGAGCTCCCCGGGCACGGGCCGGACCATCGTCTAGCTGCACGCCGGACAGGAGGGCACGGATCGCCTTGTTCCCTACCGAACCCCGAACCTCGGCGAGGTAGGTCTTCGGAACCTCGAAGCTGGGGTGGGTCAGGCGGTGCGTGAGCTCTCCATCGTTCGTGAGGAGCAACGCGCCTTCCGTCTCGATGTCCAGGCGCCCCACCGGCCATACCCGTTCGTCGGTCTCGATGTAGTCGAGCACCGTTTCCCTCCCTTCCGGGTCGTCCGAGGTTGTGACCACGCCGACGGGCTTGTTCAGGAGGTAGTAGCGCAGCTCGGCCTGGAGGGGGACGCGTGAACCATCAACCTCAACTTCATCCTTGGCCGGATCCACGCGCTGGCCGAGGCGTGCTCGCTTCCCGTTGACCTTGACGCGGCCCGCTTCGATCATCTCTTCCACGGCCCGGCGGGACGCGATGCCCGCATGCGACAGGACCTTCTGGAGGCGCTGCGGCTCGGTATCCGGCATCTGGTGCTGCTAGGCGTTCGGGGAGAGCTTGGCCTCCATGTCCTCGACGGCTTCTGCGTCGGGCATGAACTCTGCCAGAGGAGGGAGCTCCTCGGTGGATCGCAACCCCATACGCTCGAGGAACTCCGGACTGACCGTGAACATCACCGGTGATCCGGGGCCGGGGTCGCGCCCCGACTCCACGAGCAGGCCGCGTTGTTGCAGCGTCTTGACGACGCCATCCGAGTCGACGCCGCGGATCTCCGAGATCTGGGCTCTCGATATGGGCTGCCGGTAGGCGACGATCGCAAGGACCTCGAGCGCCGCTCCCGTGAGGCGGGTATTGGTGTGACTGGTGACGAAGCGCTCCAACCACGGGTCGCACTCCGGATCCGTGTACAGCCGCCAGCCGCCGGCCGTCTCCCGCAGGACGATGCCCCGCTCCTCGCTCGCGTGGTGGGCGGCCATCTCTTCGAGGAGCGACTGTACCGTCGCCTTCGGCACCTCGAGCACTTCGCCGATCAGGCTGGCCGGCACCGGCTCGTCGGCCAGCAACAGGATCGATCCGATGATCTTGCGCTCGTTCATCTCTGCTCGCCTCCCCGATCGACAACGACCTCTGCCACGGTGTACTCCTCGGCCTCGGCCATGACGTCTTCGGCCCCGACTTCCCCCGTCCAGGAGGCGGTGATGTCTCCGAACCGGGTCGCCTGCTCGAGGTCGATCGCGCCGGCCTTGAAGAGCTCGAGCAGCGCGAGGAACCGGACCACGACCTCGATCCGTTCGGTCCGGAACCCGCAGAGCTCCTCGAACGAAAGGCTCGCCCCACGCTCGAGGGTTGCGGCGATCTCAGATATGGCGTCCTTCACCGAGGCCTTGATGGGGCTGACGTGTGAGGTGTCCAGCACGATCACCGGCTTGGGGGTGAACACGAGAGCGGCAGCGCGAGCCAGGTGAACGAGCTCGACGCGGGCGAGCAGGTCGGGAGCGAGATCCACGAAGCGGTCCTCGAGGGACACGGCGCGGCCGTGGAACGCGTCTCCCTCTCTCAGGGCGGAGGCGATCCCCGCCCCCGCGTCCCTGAAGGTTGCGCACTCGACCAGGCGAGCCAGGAGCAGGTCTCGCTCCTCGAGGAGCTTCGATGCGGTCTCGTCGTCGGCCGACCGGGGCAGCAAACGCGCCGACTTGAGCTCGAGCAACGTAGCGGCGACCACTAGGAACCCAGTGGCGGTCTCCAGATCGAGCTCGGGCATCGCCTCCATCGCCGCGATGTATTCCTCGGTGATCGTCGATAGGGAGACGTCGTAGATGTCTACGCGCTGGCGGGTGATCAGGTGCAAGAGTAGGTCCAGGGGACCTTCGAACACCTCGAGCTTCACCTCGTATGCCACGGTTCTCCTATCGACTTGTAGACATGTCTACAACCTCGGTTACCGGCCCTCAGACTATCGGGAGCGGCCCCGTAGGGAGCGGCTTTCAGGACCTCGATCCCAAGCCCGTACGGTCCCTCACCGCCACCATCGTGGCTTCGGCGACCTCGCCGGCACGATCCGCTCCCCCGGCCAGCAGCCTTGAGGTCTCCCCGGGGTCGGAGGCGAGCTCCTCGTAACGAGACCGGATCGGTTCGAGTGCGTCGGCAACCTCCTCGGCCATCGCGCTCTTGAAGTCTCCGTAGCCCTTGCCGTCGAACCTGGCCTCGAGCTCCTCCACGGTGGCGCCCGTGAGTAGGGAGTGGATCGTCAGCAGGTTGGTGAGCGCTGGCTTGTCGGGTGCGGCGATCACCTCTCGCCCGGAATCGGTCACGGCGGAGCGGATCTTCTTGACGATCGCATCCCTGGGATCGGTGAGCTGGATGCTGGAGTTCGGGCGTCCGGCGGACTTGCTCATCTTCTGGGTCGGGTCGTCCAGCGACATGACCCGGGCCCCTGCCTTGGGGATGAAGGCCTCCGGGAGCACGAAGGTGTCCCCGAACATCTGGTTGAAGCGGCCCCCGATGTCCCGCATGAGCTCCACGTGCTGGCGCTGGTCCTCCCCCACGGGGACCCCTTGGGCCTGGTAGAGGAGGACGTCGGCCGCCTGGAGCACCGGGTAGGTGAAGAGTCCCACGCCCACGGATTCCGTCTCGCCCTTGGATTTCTCCTTGAATTGGATCATCCGTCGGAGCTCGCCCATACGGGCGATGCAGGTGAAGACCCACGCGAGCTCGTTGTGCTGGGTGACATCGGACTGCACGAATAGCACCGCGCGCTCGGGGTCGATCCCGCAGGCGAGAAGGCTCGCCCCCGTCTTGAGGGTTTGCTCCTGGAGGGTGGTGGCGTCCCACGGGAGGGTCATCGCGTGGAGGTTGACCACGCAGAAGAACGCGTCGTGCTCGGTCTGCATCGTCACCCAGTTGCGGATCGCTCCCAGGTAGTTGCCGAGGTGCAGTTCACCGGTGGGCTGGATGCCGCTGAACACCCGCGTGGGAGCTGCATCTGTCAAGCTTGGGTTCAGCGTTAGCCTCCATCCGAGATGGTCGCCGGGCGGGCCCCGGATGGCGCCTACAATACCGGCCCGATGACCCACGACAGCAACGAACCCACCCCGCAGTCACCCTGTCCCTGCTGCCGTTGCTAGACATCCTGCGAACCGATCCGGTCGCGTTCCTCATGCTGGCCGTGTCGATCGTCTATGCGCTCGCATTGCACGAGTACGCGCATGCTCTCGCCGCCGACCTCCAGGGAGATCGGATGCCGAGGGCCTTCGGACGGCTGACCTTGAACCCTGCGAAGCACCTCGACCCACTGGGGACCCTCATGATCTTCCTGGTTGGGTTCGGGTGGGCCAAACCGGTGGAGTTCCGCCCTTCGGCGCTGTCCTCCAAACGCTTCGGGGCCGCGATCGTCGCCCTGGCCGGGCCGATGATGAACATCCTGCTGGCCACCCTGGCCGCTCTCGTCCTGGCCGTCTTCTCCATCGACCCCTTCGAGAGCGTCACGGGGACGTTCTTGAGGTATTTCTTCTCTCTCAACGTGCTCTTGGCGGTCTTCAATCTGTTGCCCTTGCCGCCCCTCGATGGCTCGCGCCTGCTGACGATCTTCCTGCCCCCCGACCGCCAAGGGATCATCTATTTCCTCGACAAGTATGGATTCATCATCCTGTTAGCCCTGGTCTTCTTCGGCGGCATCAGGTTCATCGAGCCATTGATCGATGGGCTCGGCAGCCTCATCCTCACCCTGACCGGGCACTAACCTCGCTGTCTCTAAGTCGACTTATCGCCGCGCCCACCAGCCCGCTTTCGTGGCCACTTGACTACTTGTCGACAAAGCGACTTAGCTACTGCGGAGTCACGGTGACCCCCGGGTACCAGGCCTTCATGTCACCCCTTCGCCCTCGTCCTGCGAGGGAGCGCCGGCGGGGGTCCCTCGCAGGACGAACAAGTGGGACGGGCTCCCCCATCGGTTCGTTCTCCGGTGCAGGGTCGCGTGGGTGCGCTACACCGCACCGGCTCACCCGTCTGGATCCCAGGATCTTCAGGATCCTCCGACTACCAGACGTGGGGAGACCCAACCCTTGATGATCGGTTGAGGTTCTGGATTCGTATAACGCTGAACTGGACCGTTATAATTATCCGGGACCTTGATGGCAGGCACCTGAAGGGCCGGACGGATCGCGACGCCGGATCAGGGATACCTATGGTTGATCGGCATGGTTGATCGGGTCGGCTCCGTCCGGCCAGTTCCGAGCACCTGACGGGGAAGACGGGCGTCGAGTTCCGATGGGATGCCATCACCGTCGGCATGGTCGGTGGCACGCTAAGAGTGTAGATATGACGATAAGGCGATCTATCTATAGGTCCACAAATCGTCAGACTGCCATCATCGACTTATGGAGTTATCTACTTATCTATATGGCTTAACACCACCGATATAGGCCCGCAAGACGGGTCACTATATCGATATATCGCCTAATAGATCAGGAGACAGATAGATAAGATGCCTTGTCATCTTGTTGTCGATCCCTCGCACTTCCCTACCCTGGTCGAGTAGGCCCCGATCGCCCGGCGACCGGGGGCGTCCGCATCGGAGTCGCCACTACCAGCTGCTACCGAGCATGATCCTGCAACGGTGGCAGGGATCTTGGGTTTGCTCTATGGGTCAGGACGCGCGGTCGCAACCACCGGCTACCGCGTCCCCAGAATCCCTCCAGTCCCCCAAAAGGGTAAAGGGATAGTCCACGGTTAGACTCCCAGCCTGCTTCAGACCACCGGC
>Ga0299913_10000733_pt1 | contig 22155 bp, 15 predicted proteins | sample RVTome_9_FD_201360 | JGI IMG/M metagenome (GOLD analysis project Ga0299913, IMG submission 201360) | Soil microbial communities from uranium-contaminated site in the Upper Colorado River Basin, Wyoming, United States - RVT155D38 (version 2) ... | reverse complement strand
TCGAGCGCTGGTCGGTCGACGGCACCGAGGCCGAGCGCACCCGCTACGAGCTCTTCCCCGACGGCAACCGCTTCCGCGAGCACCTGGAGGTCTGGAACGGCGCCGCCTTCGACCCGGTCACGACGACCGAGTACGCGTACTGGAGCCGCTCCCACCTCGCCGAGGTCCGCCACCCCGGCGGCACGGTCACCCGCTACGACTACGACTGCCGCGGCAACCTCGACCGCGTCTGGGACGCGAACCACCCCTACGGCGGAGACGAGGCCACGACCCCGCCGACCCAGCGCTACGCCTACGACCCCCTCGGCCGTCTCACCACGCTTCGCCAGCCCTGGCCCGAGTACACCGCCGGCTGGGACGACGCCGACCCGGCCAACGAGGCGGTCACGACCTACGGCTATGACGCCCAGGACCACCTGACCGCGGTCACCGACGCCAACGGCAACCTCACGCAGTACACCTACAGCGACCGGGACCTGATGACCCAGGAGATCTCACCCGTCTCCGGCATCACCACCCACACATACGACGAGAACGGCGAGCTCCTGACCACGAGGGACGCGCGGGACATCACGATGACCCAGGTCGTCGACGCCGCCGACCGGGTCACGAGCGTCGACTACCCGGGCACCGACCTCGACGTCACCTACCACTACGGCACCGACCCGGCGCTGTTCGAGAAGGGGCGGCTCACCGGCATCGAACGCGCGGGCCACACGGTCGTCTACGCCTACGACCGCTTCGGCCGCACCATCCAGGACGGCGAGCTGACCTACGACTACGACCCGAACGGCAACCTCACCGACATCACGTATCCTGGCGACGTGAGCGCCGAGTACGTCTACGACTTCGCCGACCGTCAGAAGAGCCTGACCGTGACCACCCCGGCGGGCTCGGTCCCGGTGGCGACCGGCGCGACCTACCGGCCGTCCGGGCCGCTGAGCGGCCTCGGCCTCGGAAACGATACCGCCGAGACGCGGAGCTTCGACGAGCGCTACTTCCCCGAGTCGATCGCCTGGTCCGGCCCGCCGCAGCACGCGTGGGCCTACGACACCGATGCCGTCGGCAATGTCACCTCGATCGAGCGGACGACCGCCTGCCAGGGCGACGCGACGATCTCCGATCAGACCTTCACCACGGAGGCGACCGTCGAGTCCTGCGCCGGTCTCACCGTCGGCCCGAACGTCACCCTCACCGCCACGGCCGACGTCGCCTTCCGAGCTGCCGGCTCGGTCCGCTTCACGAACGGCTTCGCGGTCCAGAGCGGCGCCCGCATGAGCGTCGAGCCCGGTGCCGTGGTCGACCCGCCCGAGCTCCGCCTCTTCGACTACCAGGACGGCCCCTACTTCCTGACCCGCGGCGATGGCCCTTGGGGCGAGCGCGACTGGACCTACGACCGCATCGGCAACCGGATCACCGAGACCAGAGACCGCTCGGGCACCCCCGAGACCGACACCTACACCTACACACCCAACGGCAGCTGCAATCCGGCCATCGAAAGCTGCAACACTCCACGTCTCGACGAGATCGCCCTGGCCCCCTCGGGGCTTGCCGACTACGAGTGGGACGACGCCGGCCACCTCGAAACCCTGACCCGCGGCGCCAACCACCTCGACTTCACCTTCGACGACGCGAGCAGGATGTCGGCGATCGACCGCACCAGCGACTCGGCACTCTTCCTCTACGACGGCCGCAGCTTCCTGCGTTCCGCCGCCGAGCCGGATCCGGCGCCCAGCGTCGAGCCGCTCTACGACTCCGCCGGCCTCCTCCACGCGCTGCTGGAGAAAGATACCCCCACCGGCCCCGAGCGTCGCCACACCTTCTTCTACCTCGCTGGCCGCCCGGTCGCCCAGCTCACCCAGGAAGGCAGCGCCGAGACCTGGCACTACCTGACCACCGACCACCTCGGCACACCGCTCCTCGCGTCGAACGAGGCCGGGAGGGTCCTCTGGACCGGCGGCCTCGAGCCCTTCGGCCAGGACTTCGCCGCGGGAACCCCGAGCTCCGCCCTGGCCAACGACCTCTTCCTGCGTTTCCCAGGCCAGTGGGAAACTGAGCTGTGGGCCGACGCCACTCTTGGCACCGGCGGGCTCTACTACAACGTCCACCGCTGGTATCAACCCAACACCGGGAGGTACACGCGGCCGGAGCCGGAATGGGATGGGGACTTCAAGAACGTCAACCACTACCTGTACGCGATCGGAAACCCCGTCAACTTCTGGGACCTGAACGGTCTCAAGTACAACCCGCCTCCTTTCGCCGGCTACGTCGAGAACCAATCTCCATGTCCTCTGCTCGTCTTCGGGGATCCGAGCCCTCGGAGACTTTCTGAGCCGATCGTGATCCCGGCGGGCCGTGTGCGCTTCTACGGACTGATCCGTGACATCGGTCGCTCGCCTTTCCTCGGCGATATCGATTTCGTGTGCTTGAACGGGACGTGGTTCAAGATCCGAGGACCCGCCTGGGTCACGGATGATCGTGAGCTGCGGTCGCTTCTTCCCTCTCGACCTGCGAATCCTGAGGAACGACGAGGCTTGCCGCCGTGCAAGGATCCCCCGTGCCAGTGCACGCCACCCGGGAGGCCCTAGTGGCCGCTCGTCGGCTGGGTGTCGTTGTCGGGATCGGCGTCCTCTTGGTCGCCGCTCTCTGGAGTATCCAGCTGTACCCCTACTGGCAGACCGATCGGATCTACGAGGAGCTCGCGGCCGCAGGACCTCGAAGCCGCGCCGACGTAGAAGCGAAGCTAGCGGGCTTCCGAGGAGCTCAGGTCTCCGAAGCAGAGACTATGCAGCCCATCCTGCGTGAGCGGCTCCAACCCGACCGCGAGTACTGGCGGTACACGAGGTACGCTGGTTTCCCGATCGACGCGGTGTACGAGGCTGACGGGTCGCTCTACGCTCTCTGGCCCACCTACGAGTAAACGCCTCCACCCGCGCCGCCCTCTATCTGGCGGTCATGCCCTCGACCTTGCGCTTGAAAAGGAAGGCCCTTGCCCTCGGCCACCCCCGCCTGGGGCCGCCCTGGCGGTCGGCCTTGCACATAACGGCGAGCGCTATGTCAACTTGGGGCGGGCTCGGGTGGTGGCGGCTGAGGGTACCCGGCTCCGGCCACCGCGCCCCACCCCGGGCCTCCGAGGCGAGCGGCACCGGGTCTCTCCGGCCCCGTCCGGGCCCTCCCGCCCGAGGCGGCGGGCAGCTTTCCGCTCCGCCTGCGGCTCCGCTCCAAACTGCCCCGGACGGCTTGCACCCCACCCGGCGCCGGGTCTTCCGCTGCCTGCGCGCGGCGCCCCTGCGGGTCGCCGTGCTCGGGCTCCAGCCCCGCCGCCCACCCGCCCGAGGCTCCTCCTTGAGCCGCTCTCTCCAGGCCGGCCGGGTGTACACTGCGGGCGTGATTCGCGCAGCGGCTAAAAAAGGAGTCTGCCCCGGCTCGCGACCGACCAGACGCCGACCTGGCCATCAGCGCCGGCGCCCCCGGGGCCGAAAACTCGCGTCAGGGGGTGTCAACTCCGCTCGCCCCCTGCGTCGGGCTTCCAGCCGCCGTAAGTCGCAGAACGCACTAGGGATGCGGGCCGAGGTACGACGAGATCGCGTCGGACCACTCTTTCACCGCTGGTATCAACCCGGGATGGGCTCGTACACCAGGCCTGACCCTCTCGGGCTAAGCGGCGACGTCCACCCGTACCTCTACGCGCAGGCCAATCCGCTGGCGCTCATCGACCCGTTCGGCGAGAAGTCGCGGACGTGCTGCACCCCCATCACCGGCGGCGGTCCGTTGGCGGCGTTCAAGCACTGCTTCATCGAGACCGTGGACGACGAGATCGCCCAGGCGCTCGGGGCGGGAGCTCGTCGTCCAGCACGGCAGCGATCCAAACGTCGTCGACCCGGCCGTCGACCTCGTCACCGACCACGAGCACTCCCCGCTCGGAGACCTCGAGAGGACCGAGCTCCCGGCCGGCAACGAGATCCGCTACGGATACGACCACGCCGGGCGGCTCGACCGCGTCGAGCGCTGGTCGGTCGACGGCACCGAGGCCGAGCGCACCCGCTACGAGCTCTTCCCCGACGGCAACCGCTTCCGCGAGCACCTGGAGGTCTGGAACGGCGCCGCCTTCGACCCGGCGGGCGGCAAAGCGAGGGCGCAGTCTCTCGCGTGGCTAATTCCCGATGAAGCCGGGGACTGCCTGGGGCTCGTGGCGTATCCGCCTATCGCTGGCCTGCCTACTCTCGGGGCCCTCCGCCGCCTTGGGTGGAGCTGAGTGGGTCGACGAGAAGCTAACTTCACGCGGGCCGCCCTCCGGTCGCTTCAATCCTCTCCACGATCCTCAAGGAGAACTACGATCTCGTGTTGTGCCTGGCATTTCGCAGCAAGAAACATTGCTGTTCAACCGATAGCCCAGAGGGAGTCGGCCCGTGCGGCGTACGGTCACTCTTCTTCTCGCGATGACAGCCGTGGTCGGGTGCGCGCTAGCTGTCTCGGCCGGGTACTGCCTGTTTGCTTCGCCTTTGTCGGCGAACCGGGAAGATCCATCCTTGTAGCCGGGAGGAGTGGGGCGTCAGAAACCCCACGGCTACCAGGAGAAGTGCGATAGCCCCGAAAGGCCCGACGGCCGATCGATCTCGAGGACGAGACGATCGAGGCTGATCAGCAGGTCCGACGCGATCCCGTCGTACCTCGGCCCGCATCCCAAATGCGGGCGTCTTGCTCGCAGCGGGTCTCGACCTCCTCGGTCTTTGGTCGCCGATGGCCGAGGGTGTAGTGCCCTAGAGACGCCGCTCGACCCGGACCGCCCGGAGCCTCTACCTGGCGGTCATGCCCTCGACGCTGCGCTTGAAGAGGAAGGCGTCGAGAAGGACTTGACGAGCCCTTGTCGCGGTCGGGGAGTCGCTCGACCTCCTGGAACTGCTCGAGGAGCTGGCGATCCTCGAAGCGGGCCTTGGCGGCCTGGTCGGTGGTGCCGTCGAGGAGGTAGTCGCTGGTGACGCCGAGGGTGTCGGCGAGGCGCTTCAAGGTCTCGGCGACGGGTTGGGACTCGCCGCGCTCGTAGCGGCCGATGAGATTGGGGTGGAGGCCGACGAGCCGGCGAGCTCGACCCGGGTGAGGTCGCGCTGCTATGCGGAGCTGTCGGAGCCGGTCGGCGAATCCGGTCTGCATCGTCGTGTCCTCCACCGTCTGAGGTGCCTTCACACCCCGTAGTCTCCCTCCTGGCGGTCGATCCCGTCGCAAATCCCAGCCTTCTGCGGTAGAGATCGGATACCTCCTGACGTGACTTTTCGGCCCCGGGGGGCGCCGGGGCGGACGGGCTGGGCGTCTGACGATCCGCGCGACTCTGCTAAAATCCCGGAACTCAGGACCACGACAAGGAGGAATCGATGAGTACCAAGAATCGTGATCTTGCCTTCATCCTCGCCGCGTTGACGGTCGTCGCTCCGGGCACGGCGAGCGGACAACCCGAAGCTCTGACCGTGGTCGAGTCGGGCTACGTAGGAATCGGCACTGAGACGCCGACCTCGAAGCTCCACGTCATGGGTGACGGCAGTGCCGTGACCTTACATGTCCAAGAGGGCGGAACGGTTGCACCTCGAGAGCTGCTCCGGCTCGACAACAACGGTCAGTCGATCGTCATCATGAACAACCTGGCCGAGCCCGAGAGGTGGTCCTTCGGGACGTTCGCGAATCGCTTCATCATGAACAACCAGGCGTCGCCCGGTATCGAGCTTCAGATCAGCAACACGGGAAACCTCACGATCAACGGCAGCCTGACCACCGCCACTCAGACCTATCCCGACTACGTGTTGCAACCGGGATATCCCCTGCGACCTCTCGATGAGCTACGGCTCTTCATAGAGCGGGAAGGGCACTTGCCCGGCGTCCGCACTGCTGAGGACGTCGCGCAAGAAGGTGGCGTGAACATGAGCCAGCTCCAGATGATCCTCCTCGAGAAGATCGAGGAGCTGACGCTCTATACGCTTGAGCAGCAATCGCATATCGAGCGGCTCGAGGCGCGACTCGAAGCGTTCGAGAGCGTCGCCGGGCAGATCAAAGGTGAACCGGTACTCGGCCCGACAGCCACTTCGTCCCCACTCACCCCGTGAACTTGTACCCCAGCCGGTGGACGGTCACGATCAGGCGCGGGTTGCCCGGGTCGTCTTCGATCTTCTTGCGGAGCTTGGCGATGTGCATGTCGACGGTGCGGGTGAAGGGAATGGCGTTGTAGCCCCAGACGGAGTCGAGGAGGCGCTCGCGGGAGAGGACCTCGCCGCGGTGCTGGACGAAGTACTCGAGGAGCTCGAGTTCGCGGGGGGTGAGCTCGACCGGGGCGCCGGCCTTGGTGACCTCGCGGCACCGGAAGTCGAGCTCGAGGTCGCCGAAGCGGACGGTCTCGAACGCCGGGGTGCGGCCGTTGGCGCGGCGGAGGACGGCCTCGACGCGGGCGAGGAGCTCCATGAAGCCGAAGGGCTTGGTCACGTAGTCGTCGGCGCCGAGCTTGAGGCCGAGGACCTTGTCGATCTCCTGGCCGCGGGCGGTGAGCATGATGATGGGCACGGCGTTGCCGGCGCCGCGGAGCTTCCTGCAGACGTCGAGGCCGGTCATCTTGGGGAGCATGACGTCGAGGATGACGAGGTCGGGGGCCTCGTCGAGCGCCCTGTCGAGGCCGTCGGCGCCGTCCTTGGCGACGGCGACCTCGTAGCCCTCGTAGCGGAAGCCGTCGGCGAGCGCCACGGACATCGCGTCGTCGTCCTCGACCACCAGGACGCGGGGGGCGGCCTCGCCGCCGGAGGGCTGGGGCATCGCGCTGCGGGGGGCGCTCGGGCGGTTCGTGTCGGTCGCGGCGTCCATCGGCTCCTCCGGTCGTCGTCTCTCGTCGGGCGTCTCGTCGTGGCCCCGGCTCACGCCTCGCGCGGTCGCGGGCGCTCGGGGCCGAGGAGCGGCAGCCGGCCCTCCCCCGCCGCCGGCGAGGCCGCCCCGCCCGCGGCCGCCTCGGCCGCCGGCGCTTCCGCCTCGTCCTCCACCGGCACCAGCGGCAGGCGGATCGAGAAGGTGCTCCCCTGCCCCGGCCGGCTGTCGACCTCGACCTCGCCGCCGTGCGCGCTGACGACGTGGCGGACGATCGCCAGCCCCAGGCCGCTCCCCTTGACGTCGTGGACGAGTCCGGTCGACACGCGGTGGAAGCGGTCGAAGATCTTCTCCTGCTCGTCGCGCGGGATGCCCACCCCCCAGTCGCGGACCGAGACGACCGCCTCCTCGCCCCGCCGGGCGAGGGTGACGGCGATCTCGCGCTGGTCGCCCGAGTACTTGACCGCGTTGTCGAGGAGGTTCGCCACCGCGTGGCCGATCGCCGCCGGGTCGATCCGCACCGGCAGCGGCCCGCGCGGCCCGGCGTAGGCGACCTTGAAGCCGCTCTGCTGGAGACGCACCTGGAAGGTCCTCAGGGTCTCGGCGACGAGCTCCTCGAGGTCGGCGCTCTCGAAGCGGTAGCTCTTGCGCCCCGACTCGATGCGCGAGAAGTCGAGCAGGTTGTTGATCAGCTGGGTCAGCCGCCGCGACTCGGTCTCGATGTACTCGCCGTACTCGCGGATCTTCGCCGCGCTCTCGACCCGACCGAGCCGCAGGAACTCGCCGAACACGCGGATCGAGGCGAGCGGGGTCCTGAGCTCGTGGGACACGTTGGAGACGAAGTCGGACTTCATCTCGGAGAGCTTCATCTCGCGCGAGGCGGTGCGCAGGGCGAGGACGACCCCGCCGAGGAGCACCGCGGCCAGGAGCGCCGACAGCCCGACGTTGAGCTGGAAGTTGCTCCGTGCCCAGTCGCCGGCGGTCGGGTGGCGGCTGGTCAGCCCGAGCGTCCAGTCGGTGAAGGCGAAGTCGAGCGGCCGCTCGGCCTCGAAGGCCCGCGGCGCCCAGCCGGCGGCGGCGGTCGAGAAGACCTCGTCGCCGTCGCGGTCGGTCGCCGCGACGATCGGGTCGCGGCCGCGGTCGCCGGGGAAGAAGCTCGGCAGCGCCTGGGCGACCGCCTCGGGCAGTAGGACCGCGCGCAGCCACCCCTCGTCGAGCACCATACCGGCCACCCCGACCACCCGCGAGTCCTCGTCGGTGATCGGGTTGAGCAGGATCCGGTGCTCCGGGTCGCGCTCCTCGACCGACAGGCTGACCGGCTCGACGACCCCGCCCTTGTGGGCGAGGATCTGCCACGACGACGCCGCGACGTAGACCGCCCGCACCTCGGGCGACCAGGGGGCCGGCTCGAGGGTGGCGCACTCCGGGTCGAAGTAGAGCGGCTTGCCCGCCGCCTCGCCCTCGAAGTCGACGACGAACAATCGCCGCGCACCCTCCGGCGGCTTCTTCCTGAAGTAGGCGGCGGCGTTCCCGAGCGCGCCCTCCTTGGTGAAGACGTAGGACGGGAGGTTCAAGCTGCGCTCGGCGATCGCCCGGTAGCGGAGCTCGACCTCGCCGGCGACCGCGCCCAGGTAGTTGTCGAGCGCCGCCCGCTGGGCCACGGTCGAGGCGTGCTCGAGCTTGACCAGCCAGCGGTACTGCAGGCACAGGAGCACCACCAGCGGTACGAGCACCGCGAGGAAGCCGAGCCAGAGGGTGCGCCGCTTGAGCGCCATCCGCGGGTCCACCGGCTCACTATAGGACCTGACGACGGCGGGCACACCCCTCGTACGGGCGCTTTTACGAGATGTTTACGGCGTTTGCAACGTTTTACGACGGCGTGAGGACATTTACAGACGGCGGCGGCGAGGATGCTCCCGTGTTCGACCCGTTCCACCCAACCGAGCAAGGAGGCTCCCGATGAAGCGCAGCACCGCGTTCCTGCTGTCCGCCCTCGCCCTCGTCGTCCTGGTCACCGGCGTCGCCTACGCCGGCGGCGGCCACGGCGAGTCCCACGCCTCGGCCGAGTCCTGCCTGTCGGCGAAGGCGGCGAAGATCGCCCAGGGTGGCTGGCTCGGCATCGAGACCGAGAAGGCCGCCAACGGCTACGCGATCACCAAGGTCTACCCGGACAGCCCGGCGGCCAAGGCCGGGTTTCGTGCCGGTGACGTTCTCCTGGCGGTGAACGGCGCGCGGTTCGCCGACAAGGCGGCCGTGAAGGCCGAGAAGGCGAAGCTCCGCGTCGGCTCGACCGTGGCCTACACCGTCGCCCGCGGCGGCTCCGAGCAGACCGTCCGCGCGACGCTCGGCGAGGTGCCGCGCGAGGTCATGGCGCAGTGGCTCGGCGAGGACGTGCTCGACCACCACGTCGAGACGCGCGTCGCCGAGAACTAGCCGCGGCTCCTTCCTTCACGGTGCCCGGCGACGGGCCCCTCACCCACCGGGGCGGGCCGCACGGCCCGCCCCCCTTCCTCCGCCTCCTCCCCGCGTCCCCCGCCGCCGCGGCTATAATCGCGGGCCGGACCGGCCGCCGCCGTGCGGACCGCAGACGTGACGAGGAGAGCGCGTGTCGCAGAAGGAAGAACCGATCGAGCTGGAAGGCCGGGTGACCGAGGTCCTCGGCAACGCCAACTTCCGCGTCCAGGTGACCGAGGATCACAGCGTCCTCGCCAAGGTCGCGGGCAAGATGCGGCGCTTCCGCATCCGGGTGCTCGAGGGCGACCGGGTGAAGGTGGAGGTCTCCCCCTACGACCTCAACCGCGGCCGCATCACCTACCGCTACCGCGATTAGCCCGCCCTACTGCGAGCGCGGATCGCACGCCATCTCGGCCGGTCCTCGCTCTTCCCTCGCTCGACGTAGCTCCGCTACGCCTCCCTCGGTCGATCGCTCCGGGTCGCCCGACCTGACGCACGCTCCACGCTCTCGCGACGGGCGGGCGTGAGGCTCCGAGCCGTCCTCGACCTCACGGACACGTCGGGAACGCGTCCGTGTCCTGGATCGGGGGGAAGGGGCGCCCGGCCGGGTTCGGGTAGCGGCGCTCCTCGTTCGTCTCGACGTCGGTGACGACGAGATCGACCTCGACGTCGGTCAGCCCGGCGGCGAACACCCAGAACCTCTCGAACGGGGTGCAAGCGTCGAGCACCTTGACGACCACCTCGACGTTGTCCTCGTCGAAGAACCAGAGGTAGCCGGTGTCGCGGGTCAGCTTCTCGACCTTCGCCTGCTGCGTCGGCCCGCTGGCGACCCGGAACGAGGCGCGCACGCGGAAGCGGTAGCCCTCGCCCAGGCACAGCGTGAGGTCGTCGCGGACGCAGTCGTCGGGCGGCGGGGCCGGCCCGGTGAGCCGGTAGAGCGAGTCGCCGGCGGTCAGATACACCTCGCCGTCCGCCCCCTCGCCGAAGGAGGTCAGCCCGGGCGAGCGGAGCTGCGGCACCTCCCGGGCGACCGGCGACGCGGCCCCCGCGTCGGCCGCCCACACCCGGCCGCTGCAGAAGTCGCCGAAGAGATAGGTCCCGCCGAGCCCGTCGATCGCAGCACCCCGGTAGACGACCCCGCCGATCACCGCGCAGTCGGAGCCGGTCGGGTACTCGAGCACCGGCAGGACGTACTCCGCCCCGCCGCAGGGCGGGGGCGCGTCGTCACACCCGTTGGAGCGGCCGGTGCAGGTCGTCCCCTCCATCGCCTTCCAGCCGTAGTTCTCGCCGCCCGGGCTGGCCGCCGGCTGGCGGTCGATCTCCTCGCGCGTCCCCTGGCCGACGTCGCCGATCCACAGGTCGCCGCGCAGCCGGTCGAACGAGAACCGCCAGGGGTTGCGCAAGCCGAAGGCCCAGATCTCGGGCCGGGCGAATCCGGGCAGCGGCGGCTGGACGGCGAACGGGTTGTCCGGCGGGATGCCGTAGTGAGGCGGAAGATTCGGGTTCGCGTCGACGTCGAGACGGAGGACCTTGCCGAGGAGGCTCTCGAGGTCCTGCGCTGCGCACAGAGGGTCGAACGAGGCGCCGCCGTCGCCGAGGCCGGCGTAGAGGTAGCCGTCCGGCCCGAAGGCGAGCTGGCCGCCGTTGTGGTTGGCGAACGGCTGCTCGATGTGCAGCAGCACCCGTTCGCTGCCGCCGCGGGCGACGTCGGGGTCGGCCGAGACCTCGAACCGCGAGATCACCGCGTCGCCCCCGAGGTCGGTGTAGAAGACGAAGAACCGGCCGTTCTGGGCGTACCGCGGGTGGAAGGCGACCGAGAAGAGCCCGCGCTCGCCGCCCGCGAGCACGCGGTCCCGGAGGTCGAAGAACGGCAACGACACCCGCTCGCCGTCGCGGACGATGACGATCAGCCCCTCCTGGAGGGTGACGAAGAGGCGCCCGTCCCCGGCGTGGGTCACCGCCACGGGCGCCGCCAGCCCGCCGACGACGCGTTCGAGCCCGAGCTGCCCGAGCGGCGGTCCCGGCTGGGCGGCGGCGGGGAGGGTCGGGCCGACGGAGGCCAGGACGCCGCCGGCGAGCGCGGCGAGGACGAGAGCGGAGGGGACGGACCGCCCCGCACGGACGGCGCCGGCGGTGGATCGCGGAGCGGGCTCGGGCGGGGAGGCGGTCATGGCGCGGCACGCTATCGCACGCCGCACGCCGCGCCGCGCTTCCCTGCTCGCGCCGCGGCCGGTCGGCCGCCTGCCGTCCACGACGTCCGTCACCGTACCGGCCACCCTGAAACCTCGCGGCCCGGCGCGGCGTAGTCGCGGGTGAGCGTCGTCCACCGACTTTCCCATTCCGTCCCGTCCAGGAGATCCCGCGATGAGGCCGCACGATCGAGAGCACGAGCCGTCGGAGGCCGCCCTGGCCGCCGACCCCGCACCCGAGCCAGAGACCGCCCCGGAGGCCGAGACCCCGCTCGATGCCGACGAGCCCGCCCGCCCGCGCCGCCGCTGGCGCCGCTGGGCGATCGGCGCCGCCGGGCTCGTCGTCGTCGCCGCCGCCGCGCTCTTCGTCACCAACCGCACGGTGAACGGCGACGAGACGGCCGCGGCGGCCGAGGCCGAGAGCGAGGAGACCGAGGAGGACGAGCCGATCCCGGTCGAGCTGGCGACGGTCGAGCGCGGCGAGATCGCGGCCTGGATCACGGCGACCGCGAACCTGGTCGCCGAGGGCGACGTCATGGTGGTCGCCGAGGCCGAGGGCCGGGTGATCCGGGTCGCCGCCGAGGAAGGCGACTGGGTGCGCAAGGGGCAGACCCTCGCGCTCCTCGACCGCGGCGACGCGACGATGCAGCTCGAGAAGGCCCGGGTGCGCGAGGAGAACGCGGCGAGCGTCCTCGCCCGCGGCGAGGAGCTGGCGCGCGAGGCGCTGATCAGCCGCGAGGAGCTCGAGAAGCGCCAGACCGATCTGGCGCTGGCGCGCCAGGAGCACGCCGAGGCGAGGTGGCGGCTCGCCAAGACCGAGATCCGCGCCCCGATCTCCGGCCGGCTCACCCTGCGCAACACCCAGCCGGGCCAGCACGTCGCGCCCGGCAACGAGCTCTTCCGGATCACCGACGCGGATCCCCTGATCGCCCGCATCTACCTCCCCGAGCGCGAGGTCCTCGCCCTCGACGCGGGCCGGCCCGTGGCGATGACGCTCGACGCCGCACCCGACGTCGCCTTCCGCGGCCGCATCCGCCAGATCTCGCCGGTGGTCGACGCGGCGACCGGCACGATCAAGCTGACCGTCGAGGCGATCGACCCGCCGCCCCAGGTGCGCTCGGGGAGCTTCGTCACCGTGCGGGTGGTCCGCGAGCGGCGGCCGGAAGCGGTGCTCCTGCCCAAGGAGGCGGTGGTCCGCGAGCTCCAGCAGGCGCACGTGTTCGTGGCCAAGAAGGCGAAGGACGGGCTGGTCGCCGAGCGGCGGGACGTGACGCTGGGCCTCGAGGAGGGCGGCCGGGTGCAGGCGCTCTCCGGGCTCGAGCCGGGCGAGGAGCTGGTGGTCGCCGGCCAGGGCTCGCTCGAGGACGGCCAGGCGATCCGCAAGCTCGGCGCCGACACGAGCGCCGCGGTGGCCGACGCCGACGGCGCGCCCGCCGAGCGCGAGGGTTAGCAGCCCATGAGCGTCGTCGACTTCTCGCTGCGCCGCCGGGTGACGGTGGCGATGGTCGCGGTGGCGGTGGTGCTCTTCGGCGTCGTCGCCTTCGGCCGGCTGCCGGTGTCGCTCCTGCCCGACCTCACCTACCCGAGCCTGACGGTCGAGACCCGCTACCCGGGCGCCGCGCCCGTCGAGGTCGAAGCGCTGGTCACCCGGCCGGTCGAGGAGGCGGTGGGCGTCGTCTCCGGCGTCGGGCGGCTGACCTCGAGCTCGCGGCCGGGGCTGTCGCAGGTGGTGCTCGAGTTCGGCTGGGGCCGCGACATGGACTTCGCCGGCCTCGACGTGCGCCAGAAGCTCGATCTCTTGACCCTGCCGCGGGAGAGCGAGCGGCCGGTGCTGCTGCGCTTCGACCCGGCGAACGAGCCGGTGCTCCGCCTCTACCTGACCGGCGAGACCTCGCTCGCGCGGCTCCGCTACGTCGGCGAAGAGGTGCTCAAGAAGGACCTCGAGTCGGCCGAGGGGGTGGCCGCGATCAAGGTCAACGGCGGCGCCGAGGAGGAGATCGAGGTGCGGGTGGACGAGGGGCGGCTGGCGCTCCTGGGCCTGTCGATCCAGGACGTCGCGAACGTCCTCGGCCGCGAGAACGTCAACCGTGCCGGCGGCAGCCTCTACGAGGAGGAGGCGCGCTACCTGGTGCGCGCGATCAACGAGTTCGGCGGCACCGAGGACGTGCTCGACACGGTGATCGCCACCCGCGAGGGGCGCAACGTGCCGCTGTCCGACGTGGCGAGCGTCGTCCGCGGCACGAAGCGGCGCGAGGTCGTCACCCGCTTCGACGGCGCGGAGGCGGTCGAGCTCGCGATCTACAAGGAAGGCGACGCCAACACGGTGAACGTGGCGCGTGCGGTCAAGGCGCGGATCGCCGCGCTCGAGCGCGGCGAGGAGCTGCCGGCCGAGGTCGCGATCGCCTACGGCGCCGACACCTCCCGCTTCATCGAAGCGTCGATCCGCGAGGTGCTCTCGAACGCGGTCGTCGGCGGGCTGATCGCCATGCTGGTGCTGCTGCTCTTCCTCAAGAGCCTGCGCTCGACGCTGATCATCGGCATCTCGATCCCGATCTCGATCGTCGCCACCTTCTTCCTGATGTACCGCACCGGGACCACGCTCAACGTGATGGCGCTCGGCGGGCTGGCGCTCGGCGTCGGCATGCTGGTGGACAACGCGATCGTGGTGCTCGAGGCGATCTTCAAGCGGCGCGAGGCCGGCGAGAGCTGGTGGGAGGCCTCGCGGCACGGCGCCTCGGAGGTCGGCCGGGCGGTCGCCGCGTCGACCTTGACCACGGTCGCCGTCTTCCTGCCGGTCGTCTTCCTCGAGGGGATCGCGGCGCAGATCTTCCGCGACATGGCGCTGACCGTGTCGTTCTCGCTGCTCGCCTCGCTCGCCGTGGCCCTGACGCTCATCCCGATGATGACCGCGGTCTCCGGCCGGCGCGAGGACGCGGCCGAGGCGGGCGGCGGGGTGGAGGGCGCCGGGCCGGTCCGGCCGGCAGGCGGGCGGTTCCGCCGCGGCGCGCGCGCCGTCTTCGTCACCGCACCGGGCTACGCGGTGTTCGGCATCCGCTGGACGCTGCGCCAGGTCGGCCGCGGCCTCGCCTTCGTCTTCCGCCCGGTCTCCCGGAGCTTCGACCGCGGCCTCGACGCCCTGGCCCGGGCCTACCCGCCCACCCTGGCACGGGCACTGCGCGCGCGGCCGGTGGTGCTCGGCATCGCGCTCCTCGCCTTCGCCGGCGCCCTGGCGCTGATCCCCACCCTCGGCTTCGACCTGATCCCGACCTTCTCCCAGGGCGAGTTCGCCTTCCGCGTCGAGCTGCCCGAGGGCACGCCGCTCGAGGCGACCGACGCCTGGGTGGCGAACGCCTCGCGCGGGCTCGGCGGCGACGAGCGGATCGCCTCGTACGCCTCGGTCGCCGGCGGCAAGGGCTTCGCGCTGACCGCCACCGGCAGCGAGGGGGAGAACGTCGGCCGCATCCAGGTCAAGATGGCCGAGGGGACGGGCTCCGAGGAGGAGCGGGCGGTGATCGCCGACCTCCGTACCCGGCTCGCCGCCGCGGCGGGCGACGGCGCGGTGCGCTTCGAGCTCGAGCGGCCGACGGTCTTCACCTTCCGGCCGCCGATCGAGGTCGAGGTCTACGGCGACGACCTCGGCCGGGTCCACGACGCGGCCGCCAAGGTCGCGGCCCGGCTCGAGGAGGTCCCCGGCCTCGTCGACGTGCGCTCGTCGGCCGAGCTCGGCAACCCGGAGCTCCAGATCCGCTTCCTGCGCGAGCCGCTCGCCCGGCTCGGCCTCGACCTCGCCCAGGTCGCGGCGGTCGTGCGCGGCAAGGTGCAGGGCGACGTCGCGACCCGGCTCACCGAGGGCGACCGCGAGATCGACATCGTCGTCCGCTCGCTGCCCTCCGGCGAGGCATCGACCAAGGACGTGCGCGACCTGATCGTCGGCCAGCGCGAGGGCGTCCCGATCTACCTCGAGTCGGTCGCCGCGGTCGACCTCGCCGAGGGCCCGACCGAGGTCCGCCGGATCGGCCAGAAGCGGGCGGCGGTCGTCTCGGCCAGCCTCTCGGGGCGCGACATGGGCGCCGCGGCCGAGGACGTGCGCGCCGCCCTCGCCGCGGTCCCGCTCCCCGCCTCGGTCACCGCCGAGCTCTCCGGCCAGGAGGAGGAGCGCCGCCGCTCGCTCGGCTCGCTGGTCTTCGCGATGGCGCTGGCGATCTTCCTCGTGTACCTGGTGATGGCCTCGCAGTTCGAGTCGTTCGTCCACCCGTTCGTCGTCATCTTCAGCCTGCCGCTCGGCGCGATCGGCGTCGTCGCCGCGCTCGCCCTGACCGGGCGGCCGCTCGACGTCGTGGCGATGATCGGGGCGGTGATGCTCGCCGGGATCGTGGTCAACAACGCGATCGTCCTGATCGACGCGGTGAACCAGCGCCGCCGCGCCGGGATGCCGCGCGACGAGGCGCTGGTCGCCGCCGGCAGCGACCGGCTGCGGCCGATCCTGATGACCTCGGCGACGACCATCCTCGGCCTCGCCCCGATGGCGCTGGGGCTCGGCGAGGGCGCCGAGCTGCGGGCGCCGCTGGCGATCACCGTCATCGGCGGCCTGCTGTGCGCGACGCCGCTCACCCTGCTGGTGATCCCGATCGTCTACTCGCTCTTCGACCGGGCGCCGGCCGAGGCGGAGGGCGAGGCCGCCCTGCCCGCCGAGGAGGCGGCGTTGCAGCCGGTGCCCGGGGGCGGCCTGGTGAAAGGAGCGGGAGCGTGAGGGCGCCCGACGGCCTCGGCGGCTGGAGCTTGCCGCGGCTCGCGGTCGACCGCCCGGTGACCACCGGCATGGCGCTGGTCAGCGTCCTGGTGCTCGGGGCGATCGCGGTCGCCCGTCTCCCCCAGGCGTACCTGCCCGAGGTGGACGCCCCGTTCATCGGGGTCGAGATCCCCTACCCGAGCTCGAACCCGACCCAGATCGAGAAGGAGATCGTCAAGCCGGTCGAGGAGGTGCTCTCGACGCTCCCGGCGGTCAAGTCGCTCGGCGCCCGGGCCGACGCCGACGGCGCCTTCTTCGAGCTCGAGTTCGACTGGGGGCAGGAGCTCGACGTCGTCCGCATGCAGGTGTCCGAGAAGATGGAGCAGATCGAGCCCGAGCTGCCCGAGGGGATCGGCGACGTGCGGATCTTCTCGTTCAACACCTCGGACATCCCGATCATCCAGGGGCGGATCGCGGCCACCGGCGTCGACCTCTCCGAGAACTACGAGCTGATCGAGAGCCGGATCATGAACCGGCTGCGCCGGGTCCCCGGCGTGGCGCGCGTCGACGTCGGCGGCGTGGCGCCGAAGGAGATCTCGATCGACCTCGTGCTAGCCCGCATCCAGGAGCACGGGGTCGACGTCGGCGAGCTGATCGACCGGCTGCGCGGGGCGAACGCCAGCCTGGTGCTCGGCGAGGTGCGCGAGGGCGGCATGCGCTACACCGCCCGCGGCCTCGGCGCCTTCGACAGCGTCGAGGCGCTGGCGGACCTGCCGATCGACGAGCGCGGCCTGCGGCTGGGCGACGTCGCCGAGATCACCTACGAGGAGCCGCCGATCCCCCACGGCCGCCACCTCGACGGCAACTTCGCCGTCGCCCTCGACGTCTACAAGGAGTCGACGGCGAACACGGTCGAGGTGGTGCACGCGGCCCAGCAGGTCATCGACGAGGAGATCGCGAACGATCCGCTCCTCGCGGGGATCCGCATGTTCGTCTGGGAGGACCAGGCGAAGGCGATCACCGACGGCATCTCCGGGCTGACCAAGGCCGGCTTCATCGGCTCGCTCCTGGCGCTCGGCTGCCTCTGGTTCTTCCTCCGGCGGCTCGACTCCACCCTGATCGTCTCGGCGTCGATCCCGTTCTCGATCCTCGCCGCCTGCGCGGTGCTTTACTTCAGCGGCAAGACGCTCAACATCCTGTCGATGATGGGGCTCATCCTCGGCGTCGGCATGCTGGTCGACAACGCGGTCGTCGTCCTCGAGTCGATCGACCGCAAGCACCGCACCGAGCGCGACCGGAAGAAAGCGGCGCTCTGGGGGGCGAAGGAGGTCGGGGTCGCGGTCGTCGCCTCGACGGTCACCTCGCTCATCGTCTTCCTGCCGCTCATCGTCGGCGCCAAGAACCAGCTCACCACCTGGCTGGGCGAGGTCGGGATCGCGATCTCGATCGCCTTCGCCTGCTCGCTGGTCTCCTCGCTGACGCTGATCCCGCTGATGTCGGCCCACCTGCTGCGCGAGAAGCGGACCCGGCCGAGCCGGGCCGTCGACTGGCTCGAGGGGCGCTACGTCCGGGCGCTCGGCTGGACCCTGCGCCACCGGGCGTGGACCGCCGGCCTCCTCGTCGCCGTCCTCGCCGTCGGCATGGCGCCGCTCTTCACCGACCTCGTCGACAAGGCGATGTTCTCGGGCACGGTGAACAACCGCCTCTACCTGCGCTACGAGTTCTCGGAGTTCACCTACCGCTCGCACGCGGCGCGCGAGGTCGACAAGGTCGAGGCCTTCTTCGACACCAAGCGCGAGGAGTACGGGATCGACTCCGTCTACAGCTTCTGGGAGGAGAACTTCGCCGCCACCACCCTGAACCTGGTCGACGAGAACCGCTCCGACGAGGCGATGAAGGAGCTGCGGACGAAGATCCGCGAGGAGCTGCCGACGATCCCCGGCGTCCGCCTCCTCTTCGACGACGACGCCCAGTCCGGGGGGTCGACGACCTACTTCGCGGTCAAGCTCTTCGGCCAGGACAGCCAGGAGCTCGAGCGCCTCTCGACCGAGGCCGCCCGCCGGCTGGAGACCGTCGAGGACGTCGAGGACGTGCGCACCGCCGAGTCCGCCGGCCAGCGCGAGGTGCGGGTGACCCTGGACCGCGAGAAGGCACGGCAGGCCGGGATCGACCCGGCCACCCTCGGCGAGATCTTCTCCTTCACCCTCGGCGGCATGCGCCTCGCCCGCTTCGACGCCGGCGAGCGCGAGGTCGAGACCTGGCTGGCGCTGCGCCTCGAGGACCGCGAGTCGATCGCCGACCTCGAGCGCCTCCAGGTCGGCGGCGGCGACGGCCGCCCGGTGCTCCTGGGCGAGATCGCCAACTTCGAGATCGTCCCCAAGCCGCGCCAGATCCGCCGCGAGAACCGCAAGGTGCAGGTGGCGGTCGACGCCACCTACGACGGCGAGGAGTGGGAGAGCGCCAAGGAGGAGATCGGCCGCCTGATGGACGCCCTGGATCTGCCCGCCGGCTACTCCTGGAGCTGGAACGACCGCATCCTCGAGCAGGAGGGACAGGACCAGCAGATGGGCGTCAACTTCATGCTCGCCCTCCTCCTCGTCTACCTGGTGATGGCCTCCCTCTTCGAGTCCCTCGCCCAGCCCTTCGCCATCCTCGTCTCCATCCTCTTCGCCTTCCCCGGCGCCGCCTGGATGCTCGCCGCCACGGGTACGCCGTTGAACCTGATGGCGCAGATCGGATTCCTGATCCTGATGGGCATTGTGGTCAACAACGGGATCGTGCTCCTGGACCACTTGAATCGGCTGAGAGGGGAAGGGTTGCCGACGAACGAGGCGATCCTGGCCGCGGGCCGCGAGCGGTTGAGGCCCATCCTGATGACCGCCTCGACGACGGTCCTGGGTCTGGTGCCCCTGGCGATCCCCGGCGCGACGGTGGGCGACGTCTTCTACTACCCCCTGGCCCGGACGGTCATGGGCGGCCTGATCTCGTCCTCCATCCTGACCCTGCTGTTCCTGCCGTACGTGAACCTCGGCGTGGAGGGGGTGGCGGGGTGGTTCAAGAGGCTGTGGCGGGCGAGCGAGCGGAGGACAACCCGAACTCAGCTCTCCGAACTGGGCTCAGGCTAGGACACTCTCCTCTTCGCTTCCCTTAAAACGAACTTGCTGGAAAGGCCCAGTGTAGCAACTCTGCTACACTCGCCAGGTGACGACGATCCCTCAGCGCACGCTCCGCAACCAGAGCGGGGAGATTCTGCGCCGCGCCGAAGCCGGAGAGCGGTTCGTGATCACGGTGCACGGCCGACCCGTGGCGGAGCTCGGGCCACATCGTCGCCGTCGATGGGTGCCCGCGGAGGCGGTCCGGGAGATGCTGGCGACCCCGACGGACCCGGAGTTCTCGAGAGATCTTCGGCGAATCGGCGATGAACCCCTCGTCGATCCGTGGGAGCGGGGGCCGAAGAGCCGGTGAAGGGCCTGCTCGACACCTCGGTGGTCCTCGCGGGAGAGGTCGAAGACCTGCCGCGCGAGACCGCGATCTCGGCCGCCACCCTGGCCGAGCTCCACTTCGGCCTCCACCTCGGCAAGTCGGCACAGATCCGGGCGCTGAGGCTCAAGAGGCTCGCGCAGATCGAATCGCTCTTCGACCCGCTGCCGATCGACGACGCCGTCGCCCGGGCGTACGGTGAGATCGCGGCATCGACGATCCGCTCGGGACGGACGGTCAGGACTCGGGTCATGGATCTCCTGATCGCCGCCACGGCTCGTGCCCACGATCTCCCGCTCTACACCAAGAATCTCCGGGACTTCGAACCGCTGGCCTCGCTCGTGGACGTCCGCGGTGCCTGAGGCGCAGGGACCGGCGGCACTCAGACAAGTGTCTCGGTCCGGGGTTCGGTCCGCCTCCGGTTGAGCCAGAGGTAGAACGGGATGCCGAAGCCGAGGCCGCCGAGGAGGGAGAGGAGGACGAACCACGGCCAGCGGACCGGGCCTGGCGGCTCGATGGCGAAGAGGTACGCGAGGAGGCCGACGGCCAGGAAGGCGTCGAGGATGAAGGCGACGGCGAGGTGGTTGTCGAGGACCGCCTGGACGCCGTCGAGCTCGACGACGAGCCAGTAGACCAAGAGGCCGTTGGGGACGAGGAGCCCGAAGAGAGCGATCGCCAGCAGCACTCTCGCGGCCGTAGGGCTCACGACCGCGACCCTCTCGACCGCCGGCCGCGCCGCCGCGGCTTCCCCGTCCCCGACCGGTCCGGCTCGTACTCCACCCGGACGATGCCGTTGCCGAGGGCGCGGCTCGCGACGAGGCGGAGCGTCTGCGGCTCACGGGTGCGGCGGGGGAAGAGGGGGATGCCGTCGCCGAGGAGGATGGGGATGACGCCGAGCTCCCAGCGGTCGACGAGGCCGTACTCGTCGAAGCTGGCGATCGACTCACCGCCGCCGAAGAGGCAGACGTCCTTACCGGTGTCCCCGAGCTCGCGCCGCAGATCGGCGGCGAGGTCGCGGACGTCGCCGGCGAAGGTCTCGACGCCCTCCGGCGCGCCCTCGAGCGGGCGGTGGGTCTGGACGATGCAGCGCCCCTCCACCTCCACCGCGTGCCCGTGGGCGACGGTCCAGTCCCAGGTGGCGCGGCCCATGACCATCGCCCCGATCGTGCGGAAGAAGGCGGCGAAGTCGATCTCCGGGGTGAAGTACGGCTCGAGCCAGTCGACGCCGCCGTCGGCGTCGGCGATGTAGCCGTCGAGACTGACGGCGAGGAAGGCGCGGAACCTCGGGCCGACGACGACGTCGCCGGCCACGGCAGCCTCGCCCCGCCCGCCCGCCGTCTCTTCTCCGGACCCATCCTCCACCGTCATGGCCAGCAGCCCTCGTCGGTGAAGCCGCGCTCTGTGAGCCATTCGCGGAGTCGGCTGAAGTAATCGGCGGTGTAGCGGCGGGTGCCGTCGGGGTCGGTGACGAAGAAGCCGTGGTCGGCGTCTTCGATGACGACGATCGTCTCGTCGCTGCCGGGGGAGGCGGCGAAGGCGCGGGCCAGGGCGGCGCGGCTGGGGACGAGGGGGACGTTCTGGTCGTACTCCGCCAGGAACCAGAGGACGGGGAGGTCGAGGCGGGCGAGGTAGGGCTCGGGGCCGATCGGCCAGTTCTTCGCTCCCCAGCTCCACCACGTCGCCGACCAGCGCTCGCTGATCGGGCCTTCGCCGAAGGCGGTCCGGTACCAGGGCTCGTCGAGGTAGGGCGCGACCAGGGCGTCGGTCGCGGCGAGGGGGCGGCCGGCGGTCGCCATCCGCTGGATCTCTTCGAGCAGGGCCGTGGCGTGGTCGAGGTCGAATCCCCCGAGCCCCTCCTGGCGGTTCTCCTGGCGGACCTCGTGGACGAACGCCTCGCCGGAGCTCACCCCGGGGCCGGGCGCGGGCGACGAGGTAGGCGGGAGCGGGTTCGACCGTCGCCGCGATCGGCGCGACCCAGCCGCCCTGGCTCGAGCCCCAGTAGCCTGCCCGGGCGGGGTCGACGTCTGCGCGCTCGACCGCCCACCGGAGCGCCGCCGCGGCGTCCGCGGCGAGGGTCTCGAAGTCCGGCTCGGACCAGTCCTCGGCGGGAACGCCGCGCTTGTCGTAGGTCAGGGTCGCGATGCCGAGCTGGAGCGGGTGGGTGTCGAAGGTGGCCCCGTGGCGGACCGTCGGGCCGGACCCGCCGACGAGGACCATCAGCGGGTGCGGCCCCGGGCAGTCGGGCACCAGGAGCTGGCCGGCGATCTCGGTGCCGTCCGCCGACCGCCAGGCGACCCGGTGGGTGGTGTGCGGGTACACCCTCGCGCCGCGGATCGGCGGGCTGCCCTCCTCGCGCCAGACGACCTCGTCGAGCCCTCCGTCGGGGCCGGGAACGAACTCGAGGGTCGCTCCGTCGGGCGGCCCGAGCGACCGGAGCACGAGCTCGCTCTCGCGCCGGAACAGTAGGGG
>Ga0299913_10000731_pt1 | contig 22200 bp, 20 predicted proteins | sample RVTome_9_FD_201360 | JGI IMG/M metagenome (GOLD analysis project Ga0299913, IMG submission 201360) | Soil microbial communities from uranium-contaminated site in the Upper Colorado River Basin, Wyoming, United States - RVT155D38 (version 2) ... | reverse complement strand
CCAAGATGGTCATCCTCGACGCCGGCCACCCCGACATCCTCGAGTTCATCGATTCGAAGCTCAACGAGGAGAAGAAGGCCTGGGCGCTGATCGAGGCCGGCTACGACCCGAGCTTCACCGGCGAGGCCTACGGGAGCGTCTTCTTCCAGAACGCCAACCACTCAGTGCGCGTGACCGACGACTTCATGGGCGCCGTCGTCAACGACCAGGAATGGACCACCCATTCGGTCGTCGACAAGAAGCCGATGGAGACCTACAAGGCCCGCGACATCTTCCGCAAGATGGCCGAGGCCGCGTGGGTCTGCGGTGACCCCGGCATCCAGTACGACACCACGATCAACGACTGGCACACGTCGGCGAACACGGACCGGATCCACGCCAGCAACCCGTGCTCCGAGTACATGTTCCTCAACGACACCGCGTGCAACCTCGCGAGCCTGAACCTCATGAAGTTCGTGCGCGCGGACGGCGAGTTCGACGTCGATGCCTACCGCTACGCGGCCCGGCTCACGATCACGGCCCAGGAGATCCTCGTCGACAACGCGAGCTACCCGACGCCGAAGATCGAGGAGAACAGCCACCGCTTCCGGCCGCTCGGGCTCGGGTACGCGAACCTCGGGGCGCTGCTGATGAGCCGCGGCCTGGCCTACGACTCGGACGAGGGGCGGGACTACGCGGCCGCGCTCACCGCGATCATGCACGGCGAGGCCTATCGCCAGTCGAGCATCGTCGCGCGCGACCACGGCGGCCCGTTCCTCGACTACGACCAGAACCGCGAGCCGTTCCTGCGGGTCATCCGCAAGCACCGCGACGCGGCCTACAAGATCCCCGACGACAAGGCCGTCCCGGCCGACATGATCGAGGCCGCCCGGGTCGTCTACGACGAGGCGCTCGAGCTTGGCAAGGTCAACGGCTTCCGCAATGCCCAGGTGACCGTGCTCGCCCCGACCGGGACGATCGCGTTCATGATGGATTGCGACACGACCGGGGTCGAGCCCGACATCGCGCTCGTCAAGTACAAGAAGCTCGTCGGCGAGGGCTTCCTCAAGATCGTCAACCAGACGGTCCCGGCCGCGCTGCGCAAGCTCGGCTACGGCGCCGAGCAGGTCAGCGAGATCCTCGACTACATCGCCGAGCGCGAGACGATCGAGGGCGCCCCGCACCTCAAGCCCGAGCATCTGCCGGTGTTCGACTGCGCGTTCAAGCCGGCCAACGGCGAGCGGTCCATCCACTACATGGGCCACGTCCGGATGATGGGCGCGATCCAGCCGTTCATCAGTGGCGCGATCAGCAAGACCGTCAACATGCCCGAGGCCGCGACGGCCCAGGAGATCGAGCAGGTCTACCTCGAGGGCTGGAAGCAGGGCCTCAAGGCGATCGCGATCTACCGCGACAACTCGAAGCGCAGCCAGCCGTTGTCGACGAGCAAGAAGAAGGACGCCGAGGCGGTCGACTCCGACGCGGTCGCCCAGCTCAAGGCGCAACTCGCCGCCGCCCAGGTCGAGGCCGGCAAGCCGCACCGCCGGCGCCTGCCGTCGGAGCGCACCGCGATCACCCACAAGTTCGAGATCAGCGGCCACGAGGGCTACATCACGGTCGGGCTCTATCCCGATGGCCAGCCCGGCGAGATCTTCCTCAAGATGGCCAAGGAAGGGTCCACGGTCAGCGGCCTGATGGACACCTTCGCGACGACGGTCTCGGTGTCGCTCCAGTACGGCGTGCCGCTGCGCGACCTGGTCAACAAGTTCGCCCATGTCCGGTTCGAACCGTCGGGCTTCACCGGCAACCCGGAGATCCCGATCGCGAAGTCGATCGTCGACTACCTCTTCCGCTGGCTCGGGTCGCGCTTCCTGTCGCCCGACGAGAAGGCCGGCCTCGGCCTGATCGACCGGTCGGCGGTCGTGCCCGAAGCCGAAGTCGCCGCGCTCGACGCGCCGGTGGTTTCAGGCACCGAACCGAAGGCCGAGGAGGGCCCGAGCGCCGTCGATGAGGCCATCGCGGGCCCGTCGGTCGGCACCGCCCCCACGACCGTCTCCGACCCGCCGCCCGACGCCCCGAAAGCCACGGCGGTCGCCACCGAACCCGTGCCGGCCGACCGAGACGAGCTGGCCGTGATCGCCTCGAATGGGCACGCGAACGGTCACACCAACGGCCATGCCAACGGCAACGGCAAGCCCGCGGCCAGCCCGATCACCCTGAACCTCGGCGCCACCAAGGTCAGCTTCCAGACCCAGGCCGACGCCCCCAGCTGCGCCGACTGCGGCTCGATCATGGTCCGCAACGGCAGCTGCTACAAGTGCCTCAACTGCGGCAGCACAAGCGGCTGCAGCTGAGTGTGAGCCCGTCAAGCATTCCGACCGGGCCTGTCGTCTAGCAGGGGTCATGATCCTTGCGCGTGGCGTTCTTCGACCCCGATCATGATGACCTCGAAGGGGCCGTCAAAGGACGACTACTCGAGACGCTCACCCGGCGCGTCCTCGAGCGCCTGGGGTACAGGGATGTCGTGCTTCGGGCAAAGCACTCGAGTCTGGAGTACGACGTCGAAGGAAGGCATCACCTCACCGATACGGTCCTGTCCGGCGAGGCGAAGGCCCATGAATCGAAGATTTCCGGGCACGACATCTCATCGTTCGTTGGCAAGCTGTTGCCGCTTGCCGCCAACGGTCAGCGTTTGGACGGTGTGTTCATCTCCACCTCGCCAATTACGTCCGAAGCCCAGGACTACATCGATAGCGGTCCAACGCAGCTGATCCCTGCGATAAGGCTCCGGGTTATCGCAGGGGAAGGTGTGCCGGCGTTCCTCAACGAGATAAGGCTTGTCACCGATGATGAGACCGTCAGGTCTAGAGTCCGCGCCGATTTCGGACTCGAGACCCTTGATACGTGGATCGTCACCTCCGACCGCGACCACTTCATCCTCGCGACTGTCGGACCCGACCTTTTAAACCCACCTAGTGGCTACATCGTGCTGGCGGCTGATGCGGGACCCTTAGAGCTCGATCCGCCGACGCGCTCTAGGCTCGAGCAGCAGATCTCGAATTTGGCCGGCCTTCCATCGATTCTGAACCGCGCGCTGGGCGCCGTTGTTCTCAAGCGCCTACCGAATGTCGCCGAGGGCGCCGGGTGGTTTGACTACAAGTTCCCCGCGCCGCCGGATTACTTCGTCGGGCGCGGGCCGGAGATCTCTGAGATCCGCGGCATCGTTAACTCAATCGCATCCAGGGATACCGCACTTCGGGCCATCCAGATCGCAAGTCGCTCGGGGGTAGGCAAGAGCTCTCTCCTCATCAAGCTCCCGAGTGAACTCAAGCCAGCGGTCTCACTAACTGTGGATGCCCGCAGCATCCGGACACCTGGCGACGTTCGTTCCCTCGTCGCGCAGCTCGTGGATTCAGTGAACCAAGCCACCGGCAGCGCGATCGCCCTCCCTCGCAATCAAGATAGGATCGACGGCTCTCTCGAAGCGATCGGATCCGTTCTCGGTGAGTCCAATTCAATAGCGCTCGCACAACTTGATCAGTTCGAATCAACGCTGAGTATCCCGGACGTTTTCGCCGCGATCCTTGATCTGATCGAGACGACCACGCGCAGCGAGTTGCCGGTCGTCTGGGCATTAGCTCGAAAGAATGACGTGGCCGTCACATTCGACGACAGCGTGCTGATCGACCTTGGTCGCCTAAACGACCTTACGAGGACGATCGGCCTCTCGGACTTCTCACCAGCAGAAGGCAGGCAACTACTTGTTGAACTGGAGCGGGAGCTTCAGCAGGGTCTGCGGCCCGACCTCGCTGAGGCGATCTCGACCTTCTCAGGCGGGTTTCCATGGCTGCACAAGCGACTCTGCGCCCACGTCCTCGCGACCAGTGAGGGTGGCGTATCGCAGCGGCAACTCGTGCAGACTGGCCTGCGGGCCGAGGACCTGTTCGAGGAGGATCTCGCCGGGCTGACGGAGCAGGACAAGGGCCTCCTCAGAACCATGGCCGCACACCTTCCGAACACTGCACCGGAACTCGCAAGACGGCTCGAGAGCGATGTTGGAGCGCAGCGACTCACAACAAAGCTAAACGACTTCCTCGGCCACAAGCTCCTCCGACTCTCGGGGGACGTCTACGACACCTACAACGACGTTTTCAAGACATACCTGATTACTCAGCGAATCCCATTTCAAACGCGGTTCGTGTTCCGTGTCCCTCCGGCCGCGACAATGAACCTCCTGCGCGTGATCGCATCGGTCGAACCACTGGAGCTGGTGGACTTTCAGCGACAAGTTGGTGGCAACCCAATCTCCGTCCTGAACAAGCTCCGTGAGTTGCGACTTCTGGCTCTGATTGAACCAACGCCTGGGCGAATCTCGCTTACACGAGAGGCTCGGGACGCCATTGAGACCGGCTCCTTGGGCGATGTACTTCGTAGCGGGCTGCGGGCAAATGCCTTGGCGAGTCATGTTCTCGATCTTGCTTCGATCGCCGGGGAAATTGCCATCGAGCAGGTGGCCGTGGAATTGCAGCGTGAGCTGCCACATGTTGATGCCGCGCAGGGAACTTGGGAGACATACGCAGGGAACTTGGCCGCATGGCTCGACTACGCTGGCCTCGTGCGCAAAGAAGGCGAAATACTTCGCCTTCCAGACTCTCCACCCGATGCCGCTCTTCGGGGCCGCGAGTTTTACCGAGGCACTTTCAGGACCGGGACGTTCGTGCCCTCGGTCAGACCCTCAAAACTTGTTGGGGTTCTGATGGAGCTTCGCGCTGGGGAATTGTCGCGAGAGACGTTGGCAAATGAGTATGCCGACGATGCCACAGGCCTGATCCGCGACGGAGTTTCCCTAGACCTTCTGGTGACCATCGACGCCCGGATAGGACCAGGGCCCCAGGCCCGCATGCTTTTTGAGCGCGGTCAGACAATCACCGTGAAGGATCTCGCAATGCTCGCTGCGACCAAGCCCAATATGCGCGAACTCCTCGACGCCACGCAATCTGGAATAGTCACCGAAGCGAGGCAGCGCGAGATCCTCCTGGCATACGGTTCAGCTCGCTGGACTGAGGCAACGTGGCGATGGCGACTTGGCATCTTAAGGGCTTGGTTAGTCGCCACCGGCTTGGTCAAATCCGGGCGTAATGGTTTGGTCTCAGTGCCGGCGGACACGCTACCGATTCCAACACGCTCGCCCAAATAGGTCCGTGATCTGGTGCTTATGAGCGCGCGTATAGGCCCCTTGACAACCCGTCGTATCGTGACGCTTCCCCGTGTCGACTCGGCCGGCCGAGTGTCCATGAGCGAGGCTTCGAGATGACCAGACAGCAGTTGCGACGAGATCCCGCCGCCCGGGTTGCCCCAATGGGCACCGGTCGGCTCGTCGTGGCCGCGCATCTCGAAAACGGGAACGACGGATGGAGGTTGTGTCGGGGATAGGCCTGTCCCGCTGACGCATCTTCCAACCGGTCCCTTGAGTCGAGGGGCCGGTTTCGTTTTGAATCGCTCCCCAAGGATTGCGGCACTTTTGCCGCTGTTACGCCGGCTGGAGGTCCGGCAGACATGTCAACCGAGACAGACGCTTCATCGTTGGTTTCGACCGCAATCACGGCGCTCCCCCAGGTCACCAAGCCCGGGCGCGTGCCGATCAAGAGCTGGGTACTCGACATCGACGGTATCGCGCTCGAGCAGGCGACCAACCTGTCGAACCTGCCGTTCGCCCTCAACCACGTCGCCCTGATGCCCGACGCCCACGCGGGCTACGGCATGCCCATCGGTGGCGTGCTGTTCGCCGAGCGCGCCGTCGTGCCGTACGCCATCGCGTCGACATCGGCTGCAGCGTGGTCCTGGTCGAGACCGACCTCACCGTCGAGACCCTCGGGTCCGACGGCCCCAAGTCGGTCCTCGCCCAGGTCGCCCGGGACGTCCCGGTCGGCACGGCCAGCCAGCCGAAGCGGGTCAGGTGTTCGTCATGCTCCACTTCGGTTCGCGGAGCCTGGGCAAGACGATCTGTGACGCGTTCCACAAGAGCGCGCTCGCGCAGAACCTGGCCTGGCACTCCGAGCTGCCGCATCCCGAGCTGGCCTACCTTGCCGATCGGACCGACGGCTTCGCCGGCTACTGGTCGGCGATGACGTTCGCGCTGCGGTTTCGCCGAGGTGAATCGGAGTCGGATGCTCGACGTGGTCGAGACCGCGTTCGCGCGGCACACGACCGTCGGGCGGATGGAGCGTCTCGTCGACGTTCACCACAACTACGCGGCCTGGGAGAACCACTTCGGTTCGAACGGGATCGTCCACCGCAAGGGCGCCGTGCGCGCCCGGGCCGGTGAGACGGTCCTCATCCCGGGCTCGATGGGCACCGCGTCGTACGTTGCGGAGGGTCTCGGCAACCCCGAGTCCTTCGAGACGTGTCAGCACGGTGCCGGCCGGGCGATGAGCCGGGCCATGGCGCGCAAGGCGATGACGTCGGCCGAGGTCCATGCCGAGATGGCCTCGCTGGGCGTCGCGCTGCACTCGGGTGACCCGAAGACAGTCGCCGAGGAGGCCGCCTTCGCGTACAAGGACATCGAGACGGTGATGGCCGCCTCGACGTCCCTGGTCCGGCCCGTCAAGCGGCTGACCCCGCTGGGTGTGGTCAAGGGCTAGTTCCGCTACCCCGTTCCATGGCCGCCGGTCCTTCGGGCCGACGGCCGAGCGCGGCCTATCCGACAGGTAGCGCCAGAATCCCGGCGATGATGAGCCCGATCGCCACCAGCGGACCCACCAGACCGATCGCGATCGGAATGCCGTAGGCGTATCGCGAACGCTCCGCGAGCACCCAGGCCTGGCTGTTCAGGCCGGTGTAGGCGAGTGCGCCGAGTCCGATCGGGACCAGCCACGCCCAGGGTCCGGCAGACCAGCCGAGCAGCAACCCGAGGCCACCGACGAGCATCGTGGCCGCGGTGGCGTACTCGGCCAGCCAGTGTGGGGCCATCACGCTGCCGTTCCTGTCGCGTGCGCGCAGGAGTCCGCGAGTGCGGTCGATCTCCGGGCTGCGCAGGATGTCGACACTCCACATGCCGGCCATCCCGATTCCCATCACCAGCATGAAGAGGCCGACGGGCGTGGTCATGGTGCATAGGCTCGCGGGCCGGTGGAAGCCCAGCGAGTGCCGAAGGCAATCGGCTGGCGTGTCGAACCGCCAGTTCCTATACCCGGGCTACCTCGCTCGGTCCGCAGCGGGTCCAGCGGGCACGAGCCGCTGCAGGCGTTCCGGGTCGGCGACGATGTCGATCGATTCGATCCGCGCGTCGCGGACCCTGAAGCCCAGCACGGCGTACGGCCGCTCTCCCGCGTAGACGACCAGGCCCGGCGTGCCGTTGACGAGCGCATGTCTCCCGCCGCCCGCGAGCGACCGGAAACTCAGGGCGACCTCCGCCACCTTTCGTGCCCCGCTGACCTCGCGCTCCGTACCGGGGAAGAGCGACCCGGTGTCCGCACGCACGACGACGTCCGGGTCCAGCACGGCAAGAAGGGCCTCGAAGTCACCGGCCTGCGAGGCAGCGAGGAACGCCTTGACCAGCTCGCGCTGTTGAGCTGGATCCGCGGTCGGTCCCGAGGCACCGGTCCGGCGCACCCGCCGACGGCCGCGGCTGGCCAGCTGGCGCGTCGCCGGCACGGACCGTCCAACGATCGGAGCGATTTCAACGAACGGCAACCCGAACACGTCGTGCAGCACGAACGCCAGCCGCTCGAGCGGACCGAGTGTGTCGAGAACGACGACCAGCGCGAGCCCGACGGCGTCCGCGGCGAGCAGGTCGTCCTCGGGTCCCGCCACGTCGACGAGGGACACGATCGGATCGGGCAGACGCACGCCCGACGGATCCTCGCGCCTGCGGCGGTGGCTTCGGAGCGCGTCGAGCGACAGCCGGGCGACCACCGTCGTGAGCCACGCCCGCATGTTCTCGACCTCTTCGGCGTCCACTCGGGTGAGGCGAAGCCAGGCGTCCTGGACGACGTCCTCCGCGTCGGCAACCGAGCCGAGCATGCGGAACGCCACGGCTCGCAGGTAGCCGCGGTGGGCCTCGAACTCTCTGGCGAGCTGGTCGGCGCCGGTCGGATTCGTCATCGGTGGCTCTCGTCCTGGGTTGCGGTCGCCTGGCGGTCGGTCACGTCTGCCGTGTGGGTGGCGTCACCCAGTTGACGGCGCCGCTCGACGCAACGTGACCAGGGAGATCATCCATGACCAGCGCTCCTGCCTTCATCCGGGCCTCCGGGCCGATCACCAGCCGCCTGCTGCGACTCGGGCTGCCGATGGGACCGAACCTCGTGCTCACGGTTCGCGGGCGCACGACCGGTCAGCCCCGCAGCACTCCGGTCGCGGTCGCGGAGCACGACCGTCGCCGCTGGGTCGTCGGGACATTCGGGGAGGTCCACTGGGTGCGTAATCTTCGGGCAGCAGGCGAGGCGTTGATCCACGTCGGGGGTCGAGAGCTGGCTGCCACGGCCCGGGAACTGCCCCGGGATGAGGCCATCGACTTCTTCAAGCGGGTCCTACCAGCCTACGTGGCCGCGCTCCCGCTTCGGTGGCGGCTGTTTGTCAAGTTGTTCCTGCGCGTCGTTGCGGGCGAGATCCTTCGGGACCCGGCTCGGGCGGCCGCGCATCACCCGGTCTTCGAGCTGAGCCCCCACGTGCCGGTCATCGACTGAACCGAGGACGAAGCCATCTATCGACCCGCGGCCCGGGACGGCACCCGCGTGGCCCCACCGAGGACCGACCGTGGGCCCAAGCCGTCGCTGAGGCGCGCCATCCGGGCGGCTTGATCCGCAAACCCTTGATGCCGGCGTAGGCGTGCGCGTTCGTCGTGGGTGCCGTTGGCCGCCCACAGATCGTCGACCAGCTGGGACCGCGACTGCCGGTCCGCTTCGGTCCAGAGCTCGAACCATCGTCTCGTGTTGACGGGCCGATTGGCGATCCAGACAATCGGGCCGTGGAGCCTCGAAGCCGATCGAAGCGCGCGGCTGATCTGGCCACGCGGCTCGAGGCTGCAGCGAACGCGCTGATCGCGGTCGTCGAGCCGATCGATCCGGATCGCTGGCGCCAGGTCCCGGGCCCAGGTGTCTGGTCGGTCAGCAAGGACGTCGAACACGTTGCCGAGGCGGCCGTCTATCACCAGTGGATCGTCCGAACGACGATCGGGCAGAAGGTCTCGTCACGTCGGCCGGGCATCGAGCGACTGCAGATGGTCTCCGGCCTGTCGCCCCAGGATGCGGCCTCGCTCGTGCGCGAACGCACTGTGGAGGGCCGGACGATCCTGCTCGGCTTGACAGATGAGCAGCTCGATCAGCCGACTCGACCGCTCCGGGCTCGCGGGCAACGGCTGCACGAGACGATCGAGCTGCTCCTCATCGGCCATTACAACGCCCATCGCGCGCAGGTCGAGGCGAAGCTCCGCGCGTAGCGACGCCCGTCGCGCGCGGATGGTGAGGTAAGCGATGCTTCGACGATGCCGACGACGCCTCGCCCGATCATCGATTCGGTGGTGCGGTCGGTCTGCGGCCGTCGGTCCTTCGGGCCGGCGGCCGATCGACGCCAGGCGCTACGCCGCCTCCGGAATCTTCCCGGCTGCGACCATGTACACGGCCGCCTCCTCGACCCCGTCGACGCCGAGCATCGTGTTGATCGCGTCGTCCATGAACGCACCGACGCCGCACGCGCCGAGGCCCATCGACGTCGCCGCGAGATACGCGTTCTCGCCGATGTGCCCGGCCTCGAGCAGGCCGTACCGGTAGCTCCGATCCTGGTACTTCGGCCGCATCCGCTGGAGGATGATGGTGAGGAACAGCACGACGCCGCACGTGCCGAGGAACTCCTGGGCGATCCCCTGCTCGACGACCTGGGCTCGGAAATCGCCGGGCCGCAGGAGCTCGAGCGCGTGCCGCCGGACGTCATAGTGGTAGACGCCCGGTTCGAGACCGTTGACCCGATGGACCACCGGATAGAGCTCGATCGGGTAGAGCGCGCCCGACGACGGCGCGGCCCGACGCGCGTTGCCGTGCAGGCCCGCCGTGATCCCGCCTGAGAGGTACAGCAGCCGCGAGAGCTCGTCGAGCGTCATCGGGGTCGCGGCGTACGTCCGGGTCGACCGCCGCGCGGCGATCGTGGTCGGAGTCGGCGGCCCGATTGCCAGATCCTCGTTGGACACCTGCGGCATCGGGACGCGGTCCGTGCCCCGGTGCTCCTTGTACAACTCGATCGGTTGTCCCCAGTTGCCGACGGTCCCGAGGGCATCAAGGATTCCCGGCTTGCTCCACTGGTGGTAGATCACGCCGACGTCGGAGCCGGCTTCGATCGGCGGCGGTGGACGTAGGCCGCGTCCGACCAGCCACCCACCGACTCCACCGACCGCAAGCCCGAACAGGCCACGACGTGACAGCACCGCGCGCCCGAACCATGTCGATGGCTGCTGAGGTTCCACGTCGATGTGCGACCGCGAGGCAATCCGCCTGCCCTCGGCGTTCGCGGGTCGCGCGCCGACGAGCGACGACACACGGTACCGGCCGTACGCAGTGAGGCGGCCCCAGTTGAGGACGACATGGGCGATCGCGAAAGCCCCCATGACGTACCCCGAGACGGTGTGATACCAGAAGTCGTTGAGGTCCCACACATCGGAGATCAGACCGGTCGCCGCGGTCACCATCCCCGTGGTGAGCAAGCCAACGCTGATGAGAAAATCGAGGTCATGCCGTAGTCTGGTCATCGCGCTGTCACCGCTCGCCCGAACGTCGCGACCACCCCAAGGCGGGCCGTCGCGGGCCGCACCCGAATCCTAGGCCCACGGGTCACGTTCCGCCTGTGAGCCGTCGGCGAACGGTACTCGGCTAGCTCGAAGGCGTTCCTGCTCACCAACGACCGGGCGATCCGCGACGCGACGAGCATCCGCCAGCTCGAGGCCCGTTGATTCGAACCCGGGCAAGCGCTCCCGCCTTGCTGGAGCCCGGCACGGCGGCCATCGCGGCGGGCGGGTCTGCGCTGCTCGACGAGCCTGTGCCCGTGTACGCCGGCTCAGCCGCCGCTGATCGCCGTGATGACGTCGACCCGCGAGCCGGCACCGATCGCGCTGTCCAGGTCGGCCCGCTCGCCGTCGACGTAGACGTGGATGTGCGTGCGGAGCTTCGGGCCGGGCTCGCACAGGCGATCGCGGAAGCCGGGCCACTGAGCCTCCAGCGCGTCCAGCATCTCCCCAACCGTGGCGGCCGACAGCTCGAGCCGGCGCGGCAGGCCGGGGAACAGCGGGGGCAGCGTCGGCGGGAGCCGGATGTCTGCCACGGTCAGGCGTCCACCACCGCCACCTCGACCGAGGCGATCGACGGCAGGTAGCTCGCGATCTCGGTCCAGCTGTCGCCCTCGTCGATCGACGCGAAGACCTGGCCCGTGCTCGTCCCGACGTACAGCCCGAAGTCGTCGAGCGTGTCGGTCGCCATGCCCTCGCGCAGGATGCCCAGATAGGCGCCCTCCTGCGGGAGCCCGTTGCCCAGCCGCTCCCACGACGCGCCGGCGTCGCGCGTCCGCCACACCGCCAACTTCCCATCGGGCATCGTGCGGCCGTGCCCGGGGTCGAGCACCGTCGTGAAGAAGGTATCGCGGTCGTGCGGATGGACGGCGCAGGCGAACCCGAAGCTGGTCGGCAACCCCTCGGTGATCTCGGTCCAACTCTGCCCGCCGTCGTCGCTGCGGTGCGTGCCGACGTGGTTCTGCTGGTAGAGGCGGTTGCTGTCCTGCCGCGACATGACGAGCTTGTGGACGCAGAAGCCGACGTCGGGGTGCTCGAGCGGCCAGTCCGCGCGCAGGCCCTGGTTGCGCGGGGTGAACGAGACGCCGTCGTCGGTCGTCTCGAAGATGCCGACGCCCTGGACGATCGCGAGCCAGCGCTTCGCGTCGTCGGGGTGCTGCAGGATGGCGGGCACGCCGAGGTGGCCGGGCGGCTGGTTCTCGGGGTCGTTCCACTTCGGCCGTGCCGGGTGGCCATCGATGGTGCTCAGCAGCGACCACGTCGCCCCACCGTCGCGGCTCTCGAACACGCCCGGCATCTCGGCGCCGGCGAACACGCGCCCGTTCGCCGCGGTGAGGCCCGAGACCTTCGACAACTTGAGCGGGCCGTCCCCGTAGGTCAGGCCCTCGCTCGATTGCTGCCACGTATCGCCGAGGTCGGTGCTGCGCCAGATCGACGCGCCGTGCCACTCGCTGGCCCCGGCGGCATAGATCGTGCCGCTGTCCGGCGCGTGAATGGCGTGGTAGATCGGCCAGCTCTCGCACATGGGCCCGCGGATCTGCCAGTCACGCCTGGCCTCGTTGCTCTCCAGCAGGAACACGCCCTTCCGGGTCCCGACAAGGACGACCGTCTTCGACATCACCCGACCTCCGACTGCAGCTCGCCCCGTAGAGTCTCACGACAAGAGACCGACTTGGCGAGCCGAACTCATCGGATACCGGAATCCAGGGCGCCAGCCGACGATCGCGGCAACGCCTCAGTCGGTCCGCGCTGACCGGGGCCTCTGTCGCCCAGCGAGGACACGTCCAATGCGGACGACAGGTTTGACGACATCCTTGTGAATGCGTAGTGTATTCGTTGTGACACCACTCGGGATGCGCTGATGCACGTGGTGCTCGACGCGAGCCCGTTGATCTACCTCGCCAAGCTGGATGCCTTCGATGCTCTGTCCGCCGCCGGGCACACGGCCGTCGTGCCGCCTTCCGTGGAAGCCGAGACGGCCCGCCCCGAGCTGGCCTTTCGTCACCCGGAAGTCGCGGTCATCGAGCGCGTCCGGACCGAAGGCGCCCTTCTCGTCGAGCCCCTCGAAGAGCGTGAGATCAAGCTCGCGCACCAGCTCGCGGAACGGTACGGAGGTCTCCACCAAGGGGAGCTTGACGTCCTCGCCATGGGGTCCCTTCGCAATTGGCCGGTCTGCCTTCACGAGCGACAGGCGTCCCGAATCGCGCGAACTCTTGGAGTCTCGACCATCCACCTCGTCGAGATCCTGTTCGCCGGCACGTCCGACGTCGACCTGCTCGAGCGACGAATCCGCACCTTCGCCCGGCTCACGAACATGACGATGGAAGACCTTGATGTCCTGCTGGAGCTGACCGGGAAACGACCATGAACAGAGACCACGACGACGAGCGAACGGCACGATCGCAGGTGACCCTTCGGCTCGATCGCGATCTGCTCGAGCGGATCGATAACCTCGCCGGTGAGTCGGGCGTCGACAGGACCGACCTTGTGCGACGGCTCCTCACGGACGGCCTGGCGCAGCGCCGCATCGAGCTGGCGCTTGACGACTATGCGGCCGGACGTCGCTCCGCGTGGTCGGCGGCCCAGATGGCCGAAGTCGGCCTGTACGAGATGCTCGACCGGATTGCGGAAGCCGGGATCGCCTATCGCGTCGACCCCGATGCCCTCGATCGCCTTCGAGGCACCACGACGCCGCCACCCTCGGGCGCCCCGCCGGAACGTCTGTCGCGGCCCGGGAAGAACCCTCGGGCGGAGTCGGACATCGATGCGCTTCGCGATCGGTATCGACCAGTCACGACACGAATCCTGTTCGTCGGCGAGTCGTCGCCAGCGGGAGGCACGCATTTCTATCGATCGGACTCGATCCTGTATCGCGCGACCCGCGAGTCGTTCGGTGCCGCACTGTCCGTCGCGCCGCCCCCCGAGGGCGAGGCGTTCCTGTCATGGTTCCAGTCGCTCGGCTGTTGGCTCTTGGACCTCGCAGCCGAACCCGCCAACCGGTTGCCGGAAGACGATCGGGTCCGAGCTGTCGACGTTGGCGTGCCCGCGCTCATGGAGGCGATCCGGGACCTGCGCCCGGAGCGGATTGTGGTCGTCCTGCGGCGAGTCGCTCCGGCCACCCGGCGCGCTGCCAGCCTGGCCGGCTTTGACGATCGCGCGATCGACGTCCTGCCATTCCCGACCCGGCAATGGCGTCCTGTCTTCGTGGATCAACTCGCAGGGATCCTTCGCGACGTCCTCGGTTCGGGGTCGATGCTGGACGACAGCGGAGCGAGCTCGCGGCGCTCAGTGGTTGCTGAGCGGCCGGCAAGGTATGGCCCGGGACGCCTCCATGACGTCATCGCGGACGTCCTGCGAAGGCATGGCAATGGCTGGATGAGGGCGAGCGCCATTGCCCGAGCGATTGCGGCCGAGGACCTGTGGCGTCGACCGAGCGACGGTCGCCACCCGCCGCCGAGCCAGATCAGTGCCCGCGTGCGATCGAGCTCCTACGCAAGCCTCTTCCAGACGAGCGACCTCGGCATCCGGCTCCGGGACTCCTGACGGACACGATCCGAGCTGGATCCAAGCGTCGCGGGCCGGCAACGCCTTCGAGGCGCAGCATGCCGAATGGCCTATTGGCCCCTGCGGCCAATTGTGAGACGCTCCGAGAGGCGCCCCGTCCCCGCAATCGACGCGTCAGAGGGGAATTTGGTGGAACGCCGTCCGTGGCCGGCCACGCGGCTCATCGTCGGTCTCGTCTTCGTCGCCATGCTATGGCCGGGCTCCATTGCCCACCCAGCTACCGTGTTGGCCGCCGACCTCGTCCTCACTTCACCGGCGTCGGGCGCCAACGTCCCCGCATACGGCGCGGTGTTCGCCTGGACCGCGGTCGAAGAGGCTTTGGGCTATCGAATTCAGGTCGCGGACAATCCTGCGTTCGCGGAGCCGTACCTTGACGATGAGACCGTCCACAACCGCTACCGACCATCGACGGACGTGATCGTCGGCGCGACCCATTGGCGCGTGGCAGCGAAGGGCCCCGAGGGCATCGGTCCTTGGGTCAGCGGGCAGTTCACCACGGTCTGGGCGGATGCCCCGGCGCTTACCGCTCCGGCGACTGGAAGCACCTTCCTGTACCCCCTCCACGCGCCCGTCTTGCGCTGGACGCCCGTCATCGGCGCGAGCTACTACGAGGTCTGGTTCACGCTGCCCGGAGAGACCGAACCGTACTGGCAGTTTGCCGCGGCGACCGCATTGGTCTTGGCCCCGGGTCTGCCTCCAGGGGCGTACAGCTGGAAGGTCCGGGCGCGAGGCGCTGGACCGAACGCCAGCGCGTTCTCGGCGACTCGATCGTTGGTCGTTGAGTGGCCGGACGCGCCGGTGCAGCTCGCACCGGCCGACGGGGCGGAATTGGCAAACCCGGTCTTGAGCTGGAAAGCCGTTCCGGGGGCGGTTTCCTACGAGTATCAATTGGCGTTGACCCCGTCATTCGACGGCATCCAGCCCTACGGGACTCGTGCACTCTCCACTTCGCTTCCGTGGGGCTGGCACGGCGTAACGGTCTATTGGCGCGTGCGCGCGCTATTTGCGCCTGGCGGACTCGGCATGACCGCTTCGCCGTGGTCTGCCTCCCGGGTCGTTCTTGACGTTGGGGTTGTTGAAGGCCCGGTCGGTCTCTGGCCACCCGATGGCAGCATCCACCAGACCCTGCCGACCCTCAGGTGGGCACCTGACCCTGAAGCGAGCGCATACCAACTCCAAGTCCGGAGCGATCCGAGCCTGTTGAACGACATCGACGGATGCACCGTTCAATACAACTCGTTCTCGTTCGTCGAATCAGCGAACGGGAATTGCCGCCCACCGTCGGCAGGCACCGTCTATTGGCAGGTCCGGATCCTTGGAAATACACACACGCCCGGTCCATCAACGATGGGATCGTTCGAATACGACCCACCAACTGGAGGGCCGGCCCTGACCGAGCCGGTCAAGGCCATCCTCACGTCACCAGCCGACTGCTCGGTTGGCGATCCATGCCAGGCGCACGGAGCCGCTCCATTGCTTACCTGGGCGCCAGTCTCGGGCGCGGCGTTCTACCGCGTCCTTGTCGCGATGCCAAATGGAGGAGGCGGGGCGCTCGACGATGTCGTCGGCACGTCGTACGTACCGTCCCGCCTCTTGTCCAACGAGTTCGGAGAAGCATACGGCTGGGCCGTGATCGCGTGTCCCTCCGTCCTTGCCTGTGCAGACGTGACGTCTGCCCCACCCGACCGCTCGTTCCGGATCGTGCATACGCCACCAGTCCTCGAATCCCCTGCAGACGGGGCGGTCGTGAACGGGCCGCTCTCGTTCAGCTGGACGCTCCCTACCGTCGACGCCCCCGCGGCCGGCCAACCTTGGCCGCTACTCCCGGCTGTGGACCTCGAGCTTCTGGAGGTATCCGACACCCCGGACTTTCCGTCCGGCCACCAGTGGGATCCGTACTACGTGTTGGAGCGCACCTTGTACTGGCGCGTGTCAACGTCCCCCTTCGGCGCGCCGTTCTCGGCGACCTCCGAGATCAGATCTCTCGTCCACCGTGTTGACCTGCCGATCGCCACAGCGCCGGCGAACGGCGCAATCGTCGGATCGTTGCCCGAGTTGCGCTGGGAAATGCCGGACACCATGACGATCTGTGAATCAACGGTCGGGATCGGCCCCATCGTGCGGGGATACGACGCAGCGACACCGGCCCGCGTGCTACCGCCGGGAAGTCACACCTGGCGTGTTCGATGCACCGACAGATTGGGTCATGAAGCACCGTGGGTCCAGAGCTCGTTCGAGGTCGCCATTGCCGCGCCGACATTGTTGTCGCCGGTGCAGGGGGACGAGGTCAGCCAGCCAATCGACTTCATCTGGTCGGGCCCGGCCGACGCGACGATGTTCTGGTTCGAGAGCAGCGCCTCGAGCACATTTGACTCGACGGTCGAGGCCGGCTGGACGATCCACCCGACGTGGACTAATCGCGTGGCCTATCCCTCCGGGACCGTGTATTGGCGTGTTCGTGCCTACGACGGAGGGGTCGGAGTCTTGCTCGCGACATCCGCCGTTCAGTCGGTCAAGGTCTCGAGCCCACCGGACACGGCTTCACCGTCGGGCACTGTGTCGATTGCAGGCGACTCGCCCTATGCCCGCGCGGTCGCGGTGACTGTCAGCGTCTCGGCGACGGACGCGAGCGGCGCGGTCTCCCATGTAGCGCTGTCCAACGACGGAGCCTCTTGGGTGACACGGACGTATGCGCCGACGCAGCCGTGGACGCTCAGCCCAGGCGACGGCATCAAGACCGTGCACGTGAAATGGAAGGACGACGCCGGCAACTGGAGCTCGGTCAAGACCGATACAATCGTGCTTGACACGGTCACCCCGACGGCCTCCGCCCCGACGCGCACGTTCGTGACTGGCAGCTCGCTCAGCTCGGGCAGGGTCGCGGTCCGCCTCGCCTGGCTGGGCAGTGATGCCCTGAGCGGGATCGCCCGCTACGAGCTCGCCCAGAGCACCGACGGCGGACCATGGACGACGGTCTCGACGAGCCTGGCGAAGGCATCCCTGGACCGGTCGCTGGCGACGCAGCACAGCTACCGCTTCCGGGTGCGCCCGGTCGACAAGGCCGGCAACGTCGGAGCGTGGGCGACCGGGAGCGCTCTCACGCTGTCGCGCTACTCCGAGGGCAACACCCGGATCCGCTACAGCGGGACGTGGCGGACGACACGAAGCTCGGTCTACTGGGGCGGGGTTGCGAAATACGCCTTGACCGCGGGGGCACGGGCGACCTTCACGTTCACCGGTCGCTCGATTGCCTGGGTCAGTCGGCGCGGGCCGGGCCGCGGCAAGGCCGAGATCTTCGTCAACGGCACGAAAGTCGCCACGGTCGATCTGTACGCGTCGAGCTACCAGAACCAGCGGGTCGTCTGGTCGAAGGCGTGGTCGACCACGGCTCCGCGCACGATCACGATCCGAGTCGTCGGCACGAGCGGCCGCCCACGCGTCGACATGGACGCCTTCATCACGGGGAGTTGAGGCACTTCGGTCCGCCCGAAGCCGCCCGCCGAGCTACCGGTCGCCGACGACGGCCGTGAACCCACGATTGCCGAGGCCGGCCGCTTCCGCGGAGCGCAGCCGTTCCGCGGCCGCGTGGACCATCGTGAGCGGCGGTTCGCCCGCGGCCTCGAGGACCAGGTCGAGATCCTTGCGCGCGAGCGCCAGCCGGAAGCTGGGTGGATGTTCGCCGCGCTCAACGTCGCCGCGGACGCGCTCGACGAACCCGCCGAGCCCGGTCGCCTCGAGCGCGTCGAGGGCCACGGCCGTTTCGACGCCCAGCCGCCTGGCCAGGCCGAGCGCATCGCTGAGCAGGACCGGAAGACTGCCCGTGGCCGCGTTCGCGACGAGCTTGAGAGCCGCACCGCTTCCCGGCGGCCCGGCGTGAACGACCTCACCGAGCACCGCGAGAACCGGCTCGGCGAGCGCGATCGCGGGGCCATCGCCGCCAACGAGGATCCGCAGGGTCCCGGACTCGACGCGAGCCAGCGACCCGAGCACCGGCGCGTCGATCAGTGCCGTGCCCGGCGGCAGGCGGGCTGCGACCTCGAGGACCGCCGCGGGCCCGACCGTCGACACGTCGACGAGCACCAGCCCGTCGTGCACGCTAGATGCGATCCCGTCATCGCCCAGGACCACGGCCCGCAGGGCTGCCGGGTCCGCGAGCATCGTGATGACCAGCTCGCTCGCCGCCGCGACCGCAGCCGGCGTAGACCGGATCGCGACCCCGGGCACGGCCGCCGGATCGATGGCCGTCCGGTTCCAGCCGCTCACCGGGTGTCCGGCCGCAACGAGGCGCGCCGCGATCCGGCGGCCCATCGCGCCGAGCCCGCAGACACCAATCCGCATCATGACGCGACCCGGTCGCGCGGAACGACGGCCATCGCGTCGACCTCGATCAGGGCGTCCGGCGAGAACAGCGCCGCCACCTGGACCGTGGTGCTGGTCGGCGGGTCGGACGGAAAGAGCCGATCGCGCAACGCCCGCAGCTCGGACAAGCGCGAGAAGTCGACGAGGTAGCTCGTGAGCTTGACGATGTCGGTCAGCTGGCCACCCGCCGCTGCGAGACCCGCCTCGATGTTGCGCATCGCCCGCTCCGACTGGGCCACAATGTCGCCGGGGCCGATGAGCGAACCGTCGGCGTCGGTCCCGATTTGGCCGGAGATGAACACGAGGTCAGCGTCGGCCGGGCCGATCCGGACCACGTGCGAATACGGACCCGGCGGGGCCATAGTCGGTGGATTGAAGACGTCACGACGCATCAGGACAAGACCTCAGATGTACGTTCTAGTAGACATTCGTCCACTATGGTAGCAGACACGTCCAGCGGCGACGCGGCGAACCAACCCGGCGAGGTGCTCGGCGAACGGATCCGGGCGCGTCGGCTCGGACTCGGCTGGTCGCTCAACGACCTGGCGGCACGGGCCGGCGTGAGCCGCGCGATGCTTTCGAAGGTGGAGCGTGCCGAGAGCAGCCCGACGATCACCGTCCTCCAGAAGGTCGCGGCCGCGCTCGGCGTGAGCGCCGCGGCGCTGATCGGCGTCGAACACGACCGGCCGGTGATCGTCCTCCGTGGTGCGGACGCAGCCACGTTCCGCGATGGCACGACCGGCTACGAACGCCAGCTCTTTCCGGCCGTCGAGGGCTCCCCGGTCGAGCTCATTCGGGGCCGGCTCGTCGGCCGCGGGACCTCCGGCGATTTGTCGGTCCAGCCGGCCGGCTCACGCAAGTACGTCGTGGTCGAATCCGGCGAGGTCGTCCTTCAGGTCGCCGATGCGCGGTATCCCCTCGAGGAAGGCGATGTGTGCCTCTTCCCCGCGGACGTGGCGCACCGCTTCGACAACCCGGGTACGCGGCCGTGCCGGCTGCTGATGATCAAGCTGCCCATCGCCACGCGCCCGTAGGTCCATCGGAGCCGACCGTCGGTCCGGTCAGGAGAAATGCCAGCGAAAGTCGTCGTAGGTTCCCTCCGCACTCCACCCGACCATCGCCTTGTACGAATCGCCTGGCCTGTGGCACGTCGTGAACACGTACGACGCGCCGCTGCGGAATGGCTCCTCGGGGTCGAACCAGAGAACGTAATAGGGGTGCTCACCAACGCCGACCCATGGCTGCAGCCTACTCGTCGACGGCTTGGGGACCGGCGCGGGCCAGACGATCTTGAGGTCGTAAGAGACGATCTCGGTCCACTCGCTCGTGCGGCAGTTGACCAGTGGATTGTCTGTCGGCTCGCGCCTGCTCATGGACACCTGGATGCCTTTGATCGTGAGCGTCTGGCCGAACTTGCCCGCGACCTCAACCTTGCGGGGCGTCGGTTCCGGAGCGGGGTCGGGGACGGGCTTGGCCGTCGGTTTGGCGGTTGGTTTGGCGGTCGGGCGAAACGTGGGCTCTGGTGTCGGGGCGCGCGTCGGTTCAGGCGTCGGCGTCGCGGTTGCTTCCATGGTTGGAGCCGCGGTCGGAGTCGGAGTCGCCGGGTCAACCGTCGCCGATTCGGACGGCGCCGCGGTCGGAGTCGGAGCGGCAGCGACTGGCCCTGCACTCCGGGACGCCTCGGTCCCTCCGCCTGACGTGCCGCCGATGAGGACGAGCAACCCCAAGAAGGACGCCACGACGACGATGGACACGGCGATGCGCGCTCCCGCGACGGCCGTGCGCGCGATGGATGAGAGACGGCGACCCACGCTCATGAACCCCACCAGCACAGGATGAAAGGCATGCACTGGACGGGTGCAGGGACGAGTTCAGCCTAGCGCGCCATGGACCCCGCGCGTCATGCACCAAATGGCCCCCGGAGCAGGGACGATCGGGGGCCCTACCTCTCCACGATCCGCTTCAGGCGGCCGAGGTCGCCCTGGACCGAGCGGCGGACCATCGGCCCCTGAAGAAAGCCCGGCAAGCGGTACACCCCGCCGCCCGAGCCGCGGATGCGGATGCTTGCGCGGGTTCGATTGCCGTCGGCGGGCTCGAGAGCGTAGTCGACGTCCATCGGAAACGGGCTCTCGAGCGCGTGCATCGAGACGAGCCGGTCGGGTTCGATCGCCTCGACCCGCATCAGCCACACGATCGGGCGGCCGAGGAAGCCGCCGATCCGGCGGACCTGCGACCCGACCGCGAGCGGCGGCGGCGTGACGAGCTCGACGCGATCGACGCCGCCGATCCATTCGGGATCGCGAGCCGGATCGAACTGAACCCGTGCGACGGCGTCGGGCGGTGCGTCGATGACGAGGCTGGCCGTGACGTCCATCGCCGGCTCAGAAGTCGAAGAAGGGTTGCGGGGTGGCGGTCTCCGCGTAGCCCTTGAGCCGCAGGATGATCTGGGCCCAGGCCGGCGTGACGATCGGGATGACGGGGTTGTCGGGATCGTAGTCGCGGTGCGAGAAAAGGAGCCGCGTGCCGGGCTTCTCCGGGTTCGGCTCGACGACCCAGCGGATCGTCGTGCCGGCCCACCATGGCGGGAAGCCGCCGGTCACCCATTCGAGCCCGTGGGCGCCGTCTTGGACCTCGAACTCGAACGGCTGTGGAACATCGGGGAACGACACCCGCAGGCTCGATCCGTCGAGCTCCGTCCGCTTCGACCACCAGGCACGGATCGCGTCCTGCGTCTCGAGCGCCCTGCGGACGGCGTCCGGCTCGGCGTCGATGTCGAACTGCATGAGGATGTGGTAGTTGCCCATCGCGCGTCCGGTCCTCCAATCGATCTATTTTAGTCTGGGCTACAGTAGCGGCCCCGGGCGTCTATTTCAACCCTGGCTAAAATGGCGACCATGGATGCCCTGCAGGTGATCGGCGAGCCGCGCCGGCGCGAGATCCTCCGACTCGTCTGGGATCGAGAGCGGACCGCCGGCGAGATTGCCGCGCAGTTCGACGTGACGTTCGGGGCCGTGTCACAGCACCTCGGGGTCCTGCGCAACGCCGGCTTCGTCAACGTGCGGCGGTCCGGCAACCAGCGCTTCTACCGGACCGACCGTCGAGCGCTGGGGCCGCTCGCCAAGGCCCTCGAAGCGATGTGGGCGTCGTCGCTCGACCGGCTGGCTGAGGCGGTCGAGGCCGACCCGGACCCGGGTCCGGCGCGACCGTGAACGAAACCGACGTCATCGAGGTGGAGCGGCGGATCGCCGCGCGACCGGCGGCCGTCTACCGCTACCTCACGGAGTCGGCGCTGTGGGCCCGCTGGCAGGGCGAGGCGGCCGAGCTCGAGCCGGTTCCGGGCGGCCGGTTCGTGGTCCGGATGGCCGAAGGCCAAGTCGTCGAGGGGCAGTTTGTGGCGGTGGAGCCGGACCGCCGGGTCGTGGTGACCTGGGGCTGGGCCGGTCATCCGCGCATGCCGCCCGGGACCACGACGGTCGAATTCGAGCTCGTCGCCGACGGGGACGGGACGCTCGTCCGGCTGACCCATCGGG
>Ga0299913_10000730_pt1 | contig 22213 bp, 19 predicted proteins | sample RVTome_9_FD_201360 | JGI IMG/M metagenome (GOLD analysis project Ga0299913, IMG submission 201360) | Soil microbial communities from uranium-contaminated site in the Upper Colorado River Basin, Wyoming, United States - RVT155D38 (version 2) ... | reverse complement strand
GCATCCGATCAGTGTCGGCGAGCTGATGGAGATCTCCGACGGCGGCGGCATCATGCCGCCGAAGTCGACCTGGTTCGAACCCAAGCTGCGTGACGGGCTGCTGACGCACGTGATCGAGCAGGCCCGCGGCTGAGCCGCGGCCGACCACCAACCGTCCTCCTCCGCCGGGACCATGAAGGTACTCGTCGCCGACAAGTTCGAAGCGTCCGGGCTCGACGGCCTGCAGCGGGTCGGCTGCGAGGTCGTCTACGAACCGGCGCTGAAGGACCAGACGCTCGTGAAGGCCATCGCCGAGACCGGCGCCGACGTGCTGGTCGTGCGGTCGACGAAGGTGGATGCCGCGGCGCTCGAGGCCGGGCGGCTCGCTCTCGTTGTACGCGCGGGAGCGGGGTACAACACCATCGATGTGGCGGCTGCCTCGGCCCGCGGGATCTATGTGTCCAACTGTCCAGGCCGGAACGCCGTGGCGGTCGCCGAGCTCGCCTTCGGGCTCATCCTCGCGCTCGACCGCCGCATCGTCGACAACGTGGCGGACCTGCGGGCGGGGCGCTGGAACAAGCAGGAGTACGGACGCGCGCGGGGCCTGCAGGGCCGGACCCTGGGCCTCCTCGGCTTCGGGCGCATCGCCCAGGAAGTGGCCCGCCGCGCGCAGGCGTTCGGGCTGAACCTCGTGATCTGGTCGCGCCGCTTCGCGTCAGCGGAGAGGGTGGATGCCGAAGCGGCCGGTCTCGACAGCGGAGCGCGGGCAACCCGCGTCACGTTCGCGCGCACGCCGGCGGAGACCGCGGAGCGGTCGGACATCCTGAGCGTGCACGTCGCGCTCACACCGGAAACCCGCCGTCTCGTGGACCAGACCGTGCTCTCCCGGCTCAGGCCGGGCGCGATGTTCATCAACACTGCGAGGGCCGAGGTGGTGGACTACGCGGCGCTGGAGGCCGCCGTTCGCGAGCGGGGCCTCCTGGTCGGCGTGGACGTGTTCCCTGATGAGCCCGCGGCCTCACAGGGGGAGTTCGCGAGCCCGCTGGCGGCGCTGCCGGGCGTGTACGGGACGCACCACATCGGCGCCTCGACCGAGCAGGCGCAGGAGGCGGTTGCGGCCGAAACCGTTCGTATCGTCGAGTCGTTTCAGCAGACGGGGCGCGTGCCGAACGTGGTCAATCTGGCAGCGCACTCGCCCGCGACCCATCGGCTGGTCGTGCGCCACCGGGATCGGCCGGGTGTGCTCGCGCACGTCTTCGACTGTCTCCGCGCCGGCAACCTGAACGTGCAGGAGACCGAGAACGTCGTCTTCGAGGGAGCGGAAGCCGCCGTGGCGAGCATCAACGTCGACGGCGCGCCCGGACCCGAGCTCGTCGAGCAGATTCGAGGCGGCAACGAGCACGTGATCGACGTTCAGGTGATACGCCTCTAGACAGGCCGCGGGTTCCATGAGACGCGGCAACACGTGATCGGAGCCGTTGGCACCTGCCGGCACCTGTTGGCACCTGCTGGCACCTGTTGGCACTTGTTAGGACCTGTCAGCACCTGTTAAGACCCGATTCTGGAGTTCCTCATGCCCGTGACCACCCGTGTCTTCAATTTTTCATCCGGTCCCGCTGTTCTGCCCGTGTCGGTGCTCGAGCAGGCACAGCGCGACCTCGTGGCGCTGCCCGGCGTCGGCATGTCGATCCTCGAAATCAGCCATCGCTCGGCTGCCTTCGAGGCGATTCTGCAGAAGGCGGACGCCGACATCCGACGGCTGGCGGCCGTGCCGTCGAATTACAAGCTGTTGTTCCTGCAGGGAGGCGCCTCGACGCAGTTTTCGATGGTGCCGATGAACCTGCTGTCCGCGGGGCAGACTGCAGACTACGTCGTGACCGGCTCGTGGGGCGAGAAGGCCGCGAAGGAAGCGCGCAAGATCGGAAACGTCCACATCGCCGGATCGTCGCAGGCGACGAACTTCGATCGCATTCCGGCCGACGCGGAGCTGACGTTCACGCCCGGCGCCGCCTACCTGCACGTGACCTCGAATAACACGATCGAGGGCACGCAGTGGAAACGGCTGCCGGGGGCCGGCGGCGTCCCGCTGGTGAGCGATGCCTCGTCGGACATCTTCAGCCAGCCGATCGACGTCTCGGCATACGGTCTGATCTACGCCGGGGCGCAGAAGAACCTCGGCCCGGCGGGCGTCACGCTCGTCATCGTCCGGGACGATCTGCTGGCGCGTTCCGCCAGGGCGCTGCCGACGATGCTCAACTATGCGGTGCATGCGGAGAACGCGTCGCTGTACAACACGCCGCCCGTGTTCGCGATCTACATCGTCGGGCTCGTGGTGGAGTGGCTGCTGGCGAACGGCGGTCTGCCCGCCATGGCATCGCTCAACGAGCGCAAGGCGGCCCGGCTCTATGCCGAGCTCGATCGCACCGGCTTCTGGAGGCCGACAGCCAACAAGCACGGCCGGAGCCTGATGAACGTCACCTTCCGCCTCGGATCCGAGGAGCTCGAGAAGAAGTTCGTGAAGGAAGCCACGGCCGAGGGGCTCGACGGGCTCAAGGGACACCGGTCGGTCGGCGGCATGCGCGCTTCGATCTACAACGCCTTTCCCGAGGAAGGCGTCGACGCGCTGGTCTCGTTCATGCGGGAGTTCGAGCGGCGGAACGGGTAAAGGCTCGCGGTTACTCGATCGGCACGTGGCGCGGCGGCCCGCGGCGGCGCCGCCGACGTCGCCGTTGCGGCGGCTCCTGATCGGCGGCCACCGCGAGCGGGCCGCTCGTCTCCACGAAGCGGAGCCAGTGATCCACGATGGCGGCGTCGCCGCCGTGGATTTCGAGCCAGGTGAGCGCCTCCCGGAACGGTGCGCGATGCAGGAGCGCCCGCTTCGCGCGAGGGCTGGCCTCGATCTCCCGCAGCCGCCGCTGGAGCGCGAGCAGCTGGCTCAATCGCTCCAGATCGCGCCTGGCCAGCGGCAGGATGCCGAGTGAGGTCCTCGGATCCCGCAGATCGCCACCGGGCCGGGCGCGGCGCCGCTCGCGCCCGCGTCTGCCTCCGTCCGCTGGCGGCTCTCCCTCGCCGGGATCCACGGCCGGCGGACGACGGCCCGAGTAGCCGCACGGAACGAGGAGCGTCCCCAGCAGCACCGAGTTGGTGAGCGAATCCGGCGGCGCTTCGGAGCGCCTGCGGTACGCATCCAGCGACGCCAGGGAGCGAGACAGCGCCTCGCTCTTCGCCGCCATCAACTCCGGCGCAATCCACTGCAGCAGCCCCAGTTCCGCGAGGTCGCGGAACGATCGCTCGGCGGCGCCGGAGCGCAGGATCTTGTACAGCTCGTCCAGCAGACGCGCGGGGGCGCTGCGCGCGATCTCGGATGCATGGCGGCGGATGCCGTCGAGAATCGGGGGATCGATCGTGAAGCCGAGCCGCGCCGCGAGCACGATCGCCCGGAGCATGCGGACGGGATCCTCGCGAAAGCGGATGTCCGGGTCACCGATGCAGCGGATGACGCGCGCCTCGAGGTCGTTGAGACCGCCGACGTAGTCGATGATCGAGAACGTCGCGATGTCGTAGAAGAGCGCGTTCACCGTGAAGTCGCGGCGGAACGCGTCCTCCTCGGGCGTGCCGAACTCGTTGTCGCGCTGGACGAGGTGATCCCGACCGGCGGGCCGCTCGATCGCGGCCTCTGGTTCCGCCGCGGCCGCCTCGGCTCCCGCGTCGAGCGGGGCCGCGGGACCGGGATCCAGGTCGATCTCGCTGATCTGGCGCCGGAACGTAGCCACCTCGATCGTCTTCTGTCCGAACTTCACGTGTGCCAGCCGGAATCGCCGGCCCACGATCCAGCAGTTCCGGAACGCGCGCTTCACCTCGTACGGAAGTGCGGAGGTGCCGATGTCGTAGTCCTTCGGCGTGCGACCGAGCAGCAGATCGCGGACGCTGCCTCCGACCAGGTAGGCGACGTAGCCGAAGTGCCGGAGGCGGTTCAGTACCTTGAGCGCGTCGGGGTCGATCTGACGTCGGGAAAGAGGGTGCTCGGCCCGAGGGACAATCCGCGGGGTGACCATGCGGCTCGAATTGTAGCAAACGGTCCGGCCGACGGATACCCAACTCGCTGAGGGTCACAGACTTAGCGTCGCACGGACGCTGTGCTACCATGCGACCGGATGTCGCACACGCTGCGCCTGGCTGCGCTCACGCTCGCCTGGCTCGCGGCCGTGACCCCCGCTTCCGCGTCCGGGCCGGAGGCCCTTGCGCGCGCGCGCGAGGCCTACAACGAGGAACGCTACGACGAGGCGATCACGGCCGCGCGCAGCGCGCTCGCGTCACCCGGTCTGGTCGACGCGTCCCATCTCATCATCGCGCGCGCCCATCTCGAGCGCTACCGTCGAAGCGCAGAGTCCGCCGATCTGGGCGCGGCGAGGGATGCGCTCCGCACCATCGATCCGTCACAACTGGACGGCGCGGACCGTGCGGAGCTGCTGGTGGGGCTCGGCGAGTGGCTCTTTTTCTCGGAGCGCTTCGGGGCGGCCGCGGCGCTCTTCGCGGACGCGCTCGCCCATCCGGATCTGGGCCGGGGCTCGCGCGAGGCGCGCTCGCGGGCGCTCGACTGGTGGGCCAGCGCGCTCGACCGCCACGCCCAGCGGACGACGGCCCGGCGCGACGACGTGTACAAGGACATGCTGGCGCGCCTGGAGGACGAGCTGCGGCTCGACCCGGGCTCGGCGTCGGCGAACTACTGGATGGTGGTGGCGTCGCGGGGAATCGGGGATCTGGAGCGCGCCTGGCAGCTCGCCATGGCCGGCTGGATTCGCGCAGGGCTGGCTCCGGACCGCGGAGCGTCGCTCAGGGCCGACATCGACCGGTTCGTACTGACCGCCATCATTCCCGACCGGGTGCGGAACGTGGAGCGCGCCAGTCAGGATCAGCGGCAGGCGGTCGCGGACGGCATGGTCACCGAGTGGGAGCGGTTCAAAGCCGACTGGGAAGGCGGCGGGGGCTGACGCCTATCCCTTGGCATCCTTCCAGCTGCCGCCGATTCCGATGTCGACCGTGAGCGGCACCTTCAGGTCGGCGGCGTGCTCCATCCGTTCGCGTATCAGCTCCGCCGCCCTTTCCGCGTCGTTCCGGGGAGCTTCGAACAGCAGCTCGTCGTGAACGGTCAGAATCATCCTGGTGGGAGATGACGCGCCGGCGAGCGCGGCGTGGACGTCGATCATCGCGCGCTTGAGGATGTCCGCGGCCGTTCCCTGGATCGGCAGGTTGACGGTGACGCGCTCCGCCGCCGCCCTGACCTGTCCGTTGCGGCTCGTGAGCTCGGGTACGAGACGGCGGCGGCCGAACAGCGTCCGCACCGATCCGGTTTCGCGCGCCCTCGCAAGCGTGTCCTCGATGAAGCCTCGCACGCGCGGGAACCCCGCGAAGTAGGCGTCGATGAACTCCTGCGCCGCCTGCTGCGTCACGCCGATGTCCTTCGCCAGCGTGAACGCCGTCTTCCCATACAACAGCGCGTAGTTGATGATCTTCGCGCGCCGCCGCAGCTCGTGCGGGTCCAGCGCCGGCGTGGGCCCGAAGACCTGGAGCGCGGTGCGGTCGTGGATGTCCTCGCCGCGCCGAAAGGCCTCGATGAGGCTTTCGTCCTCCGAGAGGTGCGCCAGGACGCGCAGCTCGATCTGGGAGTAATCCGCCGAAATCAGCACGTTGCCGGGATCCGCCACGAAGGCGCGGCGGATCTCCCGCCCGAGCTCGGTGCGAATCGGGATGTTCTGGAGGTTCGGATCGCTGCTCGAGAGGCGGCCCGTCGCGGCCACCGCCTGGTTGAAGCAGGTGTGGATCCGTCCGGTCGCCCTGTCGACGAGCTGGGGAAGGGCATCGATGTACGTGCCCTTCAGCTTCTGCAGCGCCCGCCATTCGAGCACGAGACGGGGCAGGTCGTGCGCCAGCGCCAGCTCCTCCAGCACCTCGAACGCGGTGGACACCGCGCGCGTCTTGCCTGTGCGCTTCGAGGCCGGCAGCTGCAGCTTCTCGAAGAGCACCTCACCGAGCTGGCGTGGCGAGTTGACGTTGAAGGGGCCGCCCGCGAGCTCGTAGATGCGCGCGCTCAGGCGCTCCATCTCCTGCTCGATGCGCGAGGATTGCGCCCCGAGCGCCGCGCCGTCGATCCGCACGCCCGCGCGCTCCATGTCGGCCAGCACGGGGATCAGCGGCAGCTCCAGCTCGCGATACACGGTGTCGAGCTGCTCCGCCTCGAGGAGCGGTGCGAAATGAGATGCGAGCTGCAGCGCGAGGTCCGCCCGCTCCCCGGCATACGTCAGCACGACGTTCGCCGGCACCGCGCCGAGGGTGAGCGCCTTCGCTCCCCGTCCGCAGATCTCGTCCCCGGTGAGCGCCTTGTAGGAGAGGCGTTCGAGCGCCGCCTCCTCCAGCGGGTGCGCCGATCGGGTCGCGTCGAGCAGATAGCTCGCGAGCATCGTGTCGAAGGCAATGCCGTGGAGCTCGATGCCGTAGCGGGCGAGCAGCACCGCATCCGTTTTCAGGTCGTGGCCGACCTTCGCGACTCCAGCGTCCGTGAGGAGCGGTCCGAGTGTGTCAACGATATCGCGGGTCTCGAGCCCCGGCCCGCCGAGCAGCGCGCCTTTCTGGACGGCGACGTACCACGCCTGCCTGGGGGACGTCGACAGCGCGACGCCGAGCATGCCGCTGCCTGCCGGAGCCCCGGGCGCATCGTCCGGCAGCACGCGAATCGCCACGCGGCCTGCTGTCCTCGCCGCGCGTACCGCGTCCTCGAGCTGCGCGACGGTCTCGATGGCCTCGTAAGTTCGCACCACCGAGTCCGCCGTCGGCGCGAACTCCATCAGCAGCGATCGGAAGCCGAGCTTCGAGAACAGCTCGAAGCAGCGTGCCCTGGACGCCCCCCGATAGCGGAACCGCTCGAGCTCGAACTCGCAGGGCACGTCGGTCCGGATCCGCAGCAGTTCCCGGCTCTCCCGAGCCGAGGCGGCGTGCGCCTGGAGCGCCTCCCGGTACTTCTTCTGCGGGACTTCCGCCGCGTGCTCCAGCAGCCGATCGAGCGAGCCCCAGGCGGCAATGAGATCCTTTGCCCCCTTCTCGCCGATGCCCGGCACGCCCCTGATGTTGTCGATGGAATCACCCATCAACGCGAGCACGTCCACCACCTGGCCGGGCGTCACTCCCCATTTCTCCGCGACGCCGGAAGGGTCGTACCACGCGCCCTCGTCGCGCGGGTTGAACACCTGGATGCGCTCGTCGACGAGCTGAAAGAAGTCCTTGTCGCCGGTCACGATGGCGACGCGATGCCCCTCCTCCGCCGCGCACCGGGCGAGGGTGCCGATCACGTCGTCGGCCTCGAAGCCTTCGCGCGTCACGATCGGGACGCCCATCGCTTCGCAGGCCTCGTGCACCCACGGGATCTGCTCGGCGAGATCGGGCGGCATCGCGGCGCGGTTGGCCTTGTAGTCCGCTGCCAGCCGATCGCGGAACGTGGGGCCGGCCAGGTCGAACGAGGCGCCGATGTACTCCGGGTGGTGGTCCGCGATGAGCTTGCGGAGCATCGTCACGAATCCGTACACGGCGTTGGTCGAGCGGCCGTCGGGGCCGCTCAGCCCGCGGATCGCGTGGTACGCGCGATACATCTGCGAGCTGCCGTCGATGAGGAACAGCGTGGCCGTGCGGGACATCGATGCAGGGAGGATCCGGCGCGCGGCCGGAACGAAAAAGTATATCATTCGCCGTTATGCTTCACGGCCGGGAGCCGCGGGTGGAGATGCCCGCGCGTGTCCGTCTCGGCCGGTCCGGCGTGGCGCGCCCATCGGTTCGTCTCTTCACGCGGCCGGCGTTCGCGGCACTCGCGCTCGCCCTCGTGGTGCTCACCGGCGCGGGCGGGTGCGGCGCCATCGGGCGCGCCTACGAGTACGAGGAAGTGCTGCACCTCTCGCTCGACGGATCGGCCACGCTGTTCGTGAACGGATCCGTGCCGGCGCTGGTCGCGCTGCGCGGGCTCGACCTCGATGTCAACCCTCGCGCGCGCCTCGACCGGGTGAAGCTCAGCGAGGCCTACACCTCGCCGGTCACGCGGGTGGCGCGCGTCGGATCCTCCCGCCGCAGCGGCCGGCGCTTCGTGCACCTGCGAATCGAGGTGCAGGATGTCCGTCGTCTCGGCGAAGTGCCGCCGCTGTCCTGGTCGGAGTACTCCTTCGTCCCCGGCGACGATGCGGTGGTGTTCAGGCAGATCGTGGGATCCCCGGCCGGACCGGAAGTCGGCCCCGTCGGCTGGACGGGGACCGAGCTGGCGGCGTTCCGGCTGCACCTGCCGAGCAGGATTCACTATCACAACGCGCCGTCTCGCGAGGTGAGCCGCGGGAACATCCTGGAGTGGGAGCAGCCCCTCAAGGCGCGCCTGGCGGGCGAGTCGGTGTCGATCGAGGTGCGCCTCGATACGAGAACGATCCTCTATCGCACGCTCTGGCTGTTCGGATCGATGATTCTGCTGGTGATCGGGCTCTTTGCGGCCGTCATCCTCTGGGTCGTCCGCAAGGGACGGCGAGCGAGCTTCGCCGCCGCCAGCCCGGGGAGGATGAGATGACCTGGAAGACGCTTGCCGCGAAACCGAGCGTGCTGCGCTGTTCCCGCTGCGGCCGCTTCGCCGACTGGGCCGAGGCCCGGCTCCAGGTCGTGTGCGAGTGCCGCCCGCGCCTCGATCTGCCTCCGGTGCTGACACGTGACGCATCCGGCGCCGATCGCCAAATCGCCCTCGACCTGTTCCGCCGCGACTTCGGACGCACCGACGTCGCCGCCTTCGGCGAGGTCGTCGCTCTGGACGCACATCCGGACCTCCTCGTCGCGGAGATGGAGGGAGAGATCAGCGGCGCACTGGCCTGGCGCCGCCGCGGCGACGCGCTGCAGGTCGTCGCACTGGCCACAGATCCCATGTGGCAGCGATCCGGCGTCGGAGGTCACCTGCTCGCGGAGGCGGAAGTCGCCGCGCGGCGGGGGAACCTCACGCGGGTCATCATCGCTACCACCAACGACAATCTGCCGGCCCTGTACTTCTACCAGCGGCGCGGGTATCGGATCACCGAGGTCGTCCGGGGAGCCGGCGCACAGCACGCCGCGGCGCCGGCGGCGACCGGCTTTGCCGACATTCCGGTGCTCGACGAGCTCAGGCTCGAGAAAGTCCTGTAGCGCCTCCGACGTTCTCGGCGCCGGCATGTCAACGCGCGACGATCGCGAAGGGCACCCGGCATGGCAGCTGACCTGCCTCGCTGAACCAGGTGACGCCCTCGTGCACCAGATCGATGGACAGCACGTAGCGCCCCGCAATCGCCGGCGTCTCGATCACGATCGGCACGCGGCACGCGGCCCCCGGGTCGAGCGCATGCGGCAGCGGCGATCGCCGTCCTTCCAGACCGATCGGCACGCCAGCCCTGCTCAGCCACCGGTAGCTCACGAAGACCGGCGAGTCCCCCTCACTGCTCCAGCGCCGGTAACCGGTGTTCCGGACGGCGATCTCGGTGTGGACCTCGCTGGCGGCCGGCGCTTCGGTCGGACCCTCGTACGGTTCGTAGACCACGTCATAAGGGCCGGTGACGGCCGGAGCGGGCGCTCCCGCGCCCGCAAAAGGGCCCGGTTCACGCCGGGTCCTCGGCGGACCGGGCGTCGCATGCACCATCCAATGGCGTCCCCATAGATCGCGGTTCCCGGCCAGCAGACGCTCGTCGATCGCTTCGTACACCGAGTGTGCGACATCGCCGAAACGTTCCTGCCACGCCGTCGCCGGATCGAGCTGAGGAGGGTAGGTGTTCAGCCCGCTCACGGTGCCGCGGACCGTCAGGCTGAACCCTTCGAAGAAAGACTCGAAGTCGTCCAGCGTGTAACGGTGCTCGACGGGCTCGCCGCCAGCCTCTCCCGCCGGCGGTGCGGACGGCCGCTGCACCGGCGCCTGGAACTCGTGGTCGAGGCGCGCACGGATCTTGTCGAGCTCTCCCGCCACCCAGTCGAAGTCCAGGCTCTCCCGCCAGCGCCCGAGCGAGTCGCCGATCGGCTCGATCAGCAGGAAGTCGTCGGTCAGCGAACGGAACCGCGCCACGAAGCCGGCGGGGTCGAGCAGGTGATGGAACGCGTTGAACATCGTCACCAGGCTCGCGCGCCCCGGTGGCGAGTAGCCGGCCACGTCCGCCGAGACGAACTCGATGTTCGCGAGCCCCAGCCGCGCCGAGTGCCCGGCGGCGACGGCGATCGCCTGAGGGCTGTGATCGACGCCGATGAACCGCACGGCGGGACGCCGTCTAGCGAGCTCGCACGTGATCTCGCCCGGTCCGCAGCCCAGATCGAGCACGGTCGTCCCGTCGTGGATGAACGGCCCGGCGAGATCGGCGAACCGCCTGATGGTGATCGATCCCGCATAGGCGGGCGAGAAGGGATCGTGGGACAGATCGAGGAAGGCGGCGTCGTGAAACCGCCGATCGTCCGCCGCGGACCAGCGCAGGGTCCGCCAGCGGAGATTGCGAAGAAGCCGCAGCGCGTCGCGGATCACACGGGGCATGGCGAAGCCGGGAACGGGAGCCACGGCGCCGGAGCGCCGTGGCGCTCAGCTTATCGCAGGCCCGGGGTGCGAGCGCCCTCGCCGGAGCGAGCATTCGACCCACCGCCGCGCGGCGAGGAGCCGCCAGCTTCAGTAGTTCTCGAGCACGGCGTCGATCTCGGCGTCCGTCTTCAGGTGGTTCTCGACCTCGAACGCCCCGTAGTTCATCGCCAGCGACCGCGCCAGCATGCGCTCGACGTTGTTGTTCACCACCCCCGTCAACCTCACCCGGCCATGCTCGACGACGATGTGAATCGGCGGGTTCGCCATGGCGGCGTAGTGCCAGAACGCCGAGTTGCTGTAGATCGCGCGCGCGATGCGGTAGCGCAGCTCTTCGTCGAACGGCGACACCGGCAGGACGGTCAGCTCGTTCCGCACCTCGCGCACGCCCCCGACGCGCGCCACGCGGCTGGCGATCTCGTCCTTCTTGAACGGCATCGTCACCTTGCCCACCAGCGTCACGATGCCGTTGTCGACCGCCGCGCTGACATCGTCGAAGACCGTGAACCGCGAGTAGCGGCGGACTTCACTCGTGACGTCGCGCAGGATCTGCAGGTTCTTCCGGTCGCCTCCGTAGACCACCTCAGCTGAAGCCGGTAGGGCCAGCGCCGCGGCGAGCATTCCCATCAACAGAATCCGCAGGGCCATGATCCGTTCTCCGTCGCAGCAGGGGACTGGCAGCGACCGAGGCTTCCGCAAGGCGGATGCCAGCTAAAACAGGCCTGAAAACCGCTGAAACCGAGTCGAGCCGGGTCTGAATGACCTGACTGGAGGACGGCCGGAGGGACAGCGGATCAGAGGAGGAGGATGGTGGCGATCCCGAGGGCGACCACCAGCAGCTGGCGGACCGCGCCTCCGGTGATCCGCCCGCTGTGAAGATCGGGGATCAGGTCCGCCATGGCGATGTAGAGGAAGCTCGCGGCCGCGACGCAGAGCAGCACGGGCCGCACCGCCGGGATCAGGTCGACGAGCAGCACGGCCAGCACCGCGCCCGCCACGGCGGAGGCGCCCGAAATGACGTTCAGCGCGAGCGCGCGCGTCCGGCTGTAGCCGGCGTGCAGCAGGATGGCGAAGTCGCCGACTTCCTGGGGGATCTCGTGGGCGGCGACGGCGACGGCGGTGCTGACGGCGAGCGGAAACGAGGTGAGCACGGCCGTGCCGATCATCGCGCCGTCGATGAAGTTGTGCACCGCGTCCCCGACGAGGACGAGCGGCGCCGCGGTCCCGTGTACCTCGCAGTCGTGCGTATGGCAATGCCGCCACAGCACCAGGCGCTCGAGCACGAAGAAGAGAAAGATCGCCGCGAGCAGGGTGCCGAACACCTGCTCGGGCGGACTCAGCTCCAGCGCTTCCGGCAGCAGCGCCATCAGTGCGACGGCGAGCAGCGCGCCGACCGCGTAGCTGACCAGCCACGGGATGAGGCGCGCGCGGACATGGTCCGGGAAGAGCAGGAGCGCTGCCGCGACGAGCAGGCCTCCGAGGCTGCCCGCCAGGCTCAAGGCCACTGCCGTGATCAGGGGAGTCACGCGGCGCCATCATATCAAGGGCCCCCGCGCAGGTTGCGGCGGCGGCGGCGTCAGGTCGCGAAGTATCCCTGGCGCGCCCGGACGCGATACCGCCGATCCTTCACCTCGACTCGAATCGAGTGCCACCGGCCGTCCTTCGCGGCCGCCGCCGGATACGCGAGGAAATACTGCCGGCTCAACTCGTCCGCGATTCCGGCCGTGGCGGGATCGAGATCGCGCGCGGAGTCGATGATCTCCGTGCGCCCGCCACTCTCGTCCGTCATCGAGCGCAACGCCTCCTCGTTGACGCGCTCGTCGGACCGCGACCACACACCGGGACGGGGATCGGGAGGCACCGGCGTTCCCGGCCACTGAGGGCGGCGGCCGGGTATCGGGAACGGCAGTGGCCGCGGGCGTCGAGTCCGTGGTCGCGGGCGCATGATCCCGGTCGTGACCGCGCCCTCGCCGTCGATGCCGATCGCGTACACGAGCAGCTCCGAACGGCGGATCTGGTCGCGAAGGTCCCGGATCGTCGTGCCGGAGCTGGTGTCGTTGCCATCCGAGATGACCACGAGGGCCTTCTTCCGATGCCGCCCGCGCTCGGCCAGCGGAATGGCCGCGGCCACCGCGTCGTACATCGCGGTGCCGCCGCGCGGCACGATTCGCCGCAGCGCCCGCGAGACCGCGCCCCGGTCCGCTGTCCACCCCTGCTCCAGCACGGGCGCGTTGTTGAACTGGTACAGGAACACCTCGTCATCGGGACCGAGCAGGTCGTACAGAAAGCGATCGAGCGCTGCCCGCGCACGGTCGAACTTCTCGCCCGCCATGCTGCCGCTCGTGTCGAGCACGATGCCGAGGCTGACCGGTACCCGTGCGCTGCTGAAGTGCGTAATCTCCTGCGCCACGTCGTCCTCGAAGATGGCGAAGTCCTCCTGCCGCAGGCCGGGAACGAAGCGGCCGGACCGGTCGGTGACCGTCACCGAGACGTTGATCAGGTCGACGCCGCTCCGGAACCGGAAGCCCGAGTCCTCCTGGGCGCTCGCATCGCCGTTCTCCTGCGCGATCGGCACGGATACGCCGCAGACCAGCACCGAGACGGCCGCTGCCAGCCAGACGAGCGGCCGTCTGACGGGACGGGACGCGACCCGAATGCCGGAACGATCCTGGCGAAGCCGTCTTCTCACCGTCTCACGCTCAGCGGACCGCCGGCCCTCCGGCGATCGATGTGGGGCAGCACGTCGTTACCGAGTTGAAAGCGCACGCGATAGCGGCCGACGCCGCTCGCATCCTCGATGGAGGCCGAGAAGGAACGCGACCGGACCGGATCTGCGGCTGAGGGCTCCGGCGTGTTCGCCGTCGCGGTCCGTATTCGGCTCAGTTCCCGGCCCGAGCCATCGAACATCTGGATCAGCGCATCGACCTGCCGGCCGTCGAGCGCTGCGGGCACGTTCACCGAGCCGGTGACGATGAGAGATGAGGCGCGATGCTCGTGTCCGAGCGACATCAGCACGAGCGGCGCGGTGACGGAGGGTTGCTCCGTGCCGCCGCGTCCTCCAGTGGCCAGCGCGAGCGCGATGACGGCGGCCGCGACGAACGGAACCGCCGTTGCGGCTCCAAAGCGCCGCCATTCCACCTGCGGTCCCGAGGCGCCGGGAGGCTGCTCCGCGAATAGCGAGCGACCGGTGAACGCGTTGTCCGCGGGAAGCGCCGGCGCTCCGTCGCGTGGATGCTCGGGCGTGGCGCTCTCTTCTAGGACCGCCTCGCCCTGCTGCCCGCCTGCGTTCGCCGATTCGCCTCGCACGGCAGCGGCCAGTGCGGCCACTCGCGCCTCCGAACGCGCGCGCTCGTCACGGCGCACGAGCGCCACGTACACGAGCAGCACGCAGGACGTGGTGAGCGAGGCGAACGCGATGAGGGCGAAAGCCGTGTTCATGTCCAGTTCTCAGCGGAGCCTGAACTCCATCGCCACCTCGACGACCACGTCCACCGGCGTGCCCATCCGCCGCGCGGCGTCGAAGCGCCACTGCCGGACGGCTTCACGCGCGCGCTCGTCGAGTCCGTGCCCGAGTCCTCTGATGACGCGGACGTCGCCGACCGAACCGTCGCGCCTGACAACGATTTCCATCAGGACGTCGCCCTGTATGCCGTTGGCGCGTGCCGCCTCGGTGTAGGCGGGTTTCACCTCGCGGAGAAGCCGCGGTGGCTCGACGCCGCTGCCCGGACGGTACGGTCCTCCCCCGGTCCCGCCGCCTTCCCCGTGGCCGATGCCGCTTCCGGCGCCGTCGCCAAGGCCTTCACCGGCTCCGGCGCCAGTGCCTTCGCCCATGCCCGGCCCGCGGCTCTCGGTGGCCGGCTCGGGCGGGGACTCCAGCACGCCTGGCGTCTCCTGCTCGTCCGCCGGAGCCGGTACAACCGGAGCCTCGAGCGGCGATTCGGGTGGCACGGCGGGCTGCGGCGATGCCACGGGCGGCGCCAGCGGGGGCGGGATCGGGCTGCTCGTCTGCGCGCGCCCGCGCCGTTCGGCCCGGCGAGCCGGCTGCGGTATGCGTGCGCCGCCGCCGCCCCCGCCTCCGCCGGGGCCGGCCAGCGTCACATAGATGAGGCGCGTATCCGTCCTGGACGGCGGAATCGACTGGGCGGAAGGACCCGTTCTCGACGCCAGCACCGCCACCACGACGATGACCGCGACATGGAGTCCGCTTGACGCGGCGAACAGCCCGGAAGCTCTTGGTGCTCGTGCGGAACTGACAGGGACCAGCTGCTCACCGCACCCCACCGGAAGCCCCTCGAGCAGTGCTCTCGCGACCCGAAGCGCCTCCGCTCCCTCGATGAACGCTCGTGCACCGGATGTCTGAACCGTGCGGATGGCACCGCTTCTGACGAGTGCGGTGACGGTCTCCTCGGACACACCCGCGGCCCGGGCCACCTCGGACGGCGCGAACACCTCCGGGGCTGTCGACGCAGGCATGACGTGCCAGGAGGCAAAAGCGCTGCCTGAGGCGTGCGGCGCGACGAACCCGGAAAGCGGTGAATTCAGGCCGGAACCGGACCGTGTGCGGAATCGCGCCGCCGGCGCCGCTGCCGGGCTGTGCTCAGGCCATGACACCGGTGGTCTCCCCGGAGGGCAGGCCTGATCGGAATTCAGGCGCTTCGGGCGGCCTCGACGAAGCTGATGCCCTCGCGCGCTCCAATCTCGCGGGCGGCACGGAACCCCGCGTCCAGCAGGGCGCGCTGCAGTGCCCCGTCGGCCTCCGCCCGCTCCGCCGCCGCCGGACGGCGCCAGGGCCAGCGGCCGCCGAGCGCTCTCAGTACCACGACCCGCCCCCCCGGGCGGAGCACCCGGAACGCCTCGGCGAGCAGCGCCGGGGAGGTCACGCGCGCGCCGGGGTGCGGCCGGTCGTCCGCGATCACGAGATCGAACTGCTGCTCCCCGTGCGGGAGCGGAACCGTCACGAGGCCCCGCTCGACGAACACGCCACGCCGCTCCGCGCGGCGGCCGATCGCATCCGAGCGCGCCGCGTCCGGCGCCAGCGCGACCGCCTGGCCGCTGAGTCCGACCTTTGCTGCGACGTCGATCGGCAGCCTCTCGTCCTCCGCGCACAGCATCAGCACGCGGCAGCCGAGCGCCGCGCCGCTCATCGCGATGATCAGGGGATCGCGGGGTGCCGCCTTCCGAAACAACGCCATCGTGCGCTCCCGGCGGCGCGGGCCTTCCGGTGCCCTGCCGGTACGAATGGTATAGTGCTAGCCCGATGAAGCCAGCTGAGATAGCCCCGGCCCAGGGCAAACTGGGCATTCTGCTGGTTGGCCTTGGAGCCGTCAGCACCACGTTTATCGCAGGTGTCCTCGCCGTTCGTAAAGGTCTCGCCAAGCCGATCGGATCGCTCACGCAGATGGGCACGATCCGGCTGGGCAAGCGCACGGAAGGCCGCTCTCCACGCATCGCGGACATGTTTCCGCTCACCCGGCTGCGCGACGTCGTCTTCGGCGGGTGGGACATCTTCGAAGAAGACTGCTACGAGGCGGCGTGCACGGCGGGCGTGCTCGAGCCGGCGCTGCTCGAGCAGGTGAAGCCGGAGCTGGCCGCGATCAAGCCGTGGCCGGCGGTGTTCGACCGGCAGTACGTGAAGCGGCTCGAGGGACGCCACGTCAAGACCGGACAGAACAAGAAGGACCTCGCCGAGCAGGTCATCGCCGACATCCGCCGCTTCAAGGAGGAGCAGGGCGTCGATCGCCTCGTCATGATCTGGTGCGGCAGCACCGAAGTCTTCATGAAGGAGGCGCCCGCGCACCAGTCGATTGAGGCGTTCGAGCGCGCGCTCGAGGCCAGCGATCCCGCGATTCCCTCCAGCATGATCTACGCCTACGCGGCGATCAGGGAAGGCATTCCGTACGCGAACGCCGCGCCGAACCTGAGCGCCGACGTGCCGGCGCTCGTGCAGCTGGCCTCGCAGACGCGCGCGCCGATTGCCGGCAAGGACCTCAAGACCGGTCAGACGCTGATCAAGACGATCATCGCGCCCGGCCTGAAGGCCCGTCTGCTGGGCGTCGAGGGCTGGTATTCGACGAACATTCTCGGCAATCGTGACGGGGAGGTGCTGGACGATCCGGATTCGTTCAAGACCAAGGAAGAGAGCAAGAAGTCGGTCCTGGACTACATCCTGCAGCCGCACCTCTATCCCGACCTCTACAGCAACATCCACCACGTCGTCCGCATCAACTACTACCCGCCGCGTGGGGACAACAAGGAGGGCTGGGACAACATCGATCTCGTGGGCTGGCTCGGCTACCCGATGCAGCTCAAGATCAACTTTCTCTGCCGCGACAGCATCCTGGCCGCGCCAATCGTGCTGGACGTCGCGCTGTTCCTCGACCTGGCCAGCCGCGCCGGCATGAGCGGCATCCAGGAGTGGCTGTCGTTCTACTTCAAGAGCCCGCAGCACGCCCCCGGGCTCTATCCCGAGCACGACGTGTTCATCCAGCTGATGAAGTTGAAGAACACGCTGCGGTACCTCGCCGGCGAAGAGTTGATTACGCACCTGGGACTGGAGTACTACGACTAACGACTCCGGTCCCGCTTCCGAGAGACATGCAATGGGCGCGAGCCTGTTCCAGCCGGCGCTGCTGGCCGGCATCCTCATCGGCGTCCTGTCCACGCTGCCGATCGTCAGCGCGGGGAACTGCTGCTGCTGCATGTGGGTCATCGGCGGCGGGGCGCTCGGCGCCTGGCTGCTCCAGCAGAACACGCCGCGCGGCATCACGGTCGCCGAGGGCATGCTGGTCGGGCTTATGGCGGGCGTGATCGGAGCGGCCGTGGGGCTCCCGATCAACATCGCGTCGCAGGCCGTGCTCGGGCAGATCGTCGATCAGCGCGAGCTGCTCGACCGCATCATCGAGAGCGCCGGACCGATCCCGCCCGAGCTCGAAGATGCGCTGGCCCGCGCCCGCGAGACGTCGATGAGCGCCGGACAGGGAGCCGCCCGGATCGTGCTCTCGTTCGTCGTGTCGCTCGGCGTGAACCTGGTGTTCGCGACCCTGGGTGGGCTGCTCGGAGCCGTTCTTGTCCGGAAGGACGCCGCGCCGTCCGAGCTGGAGCCCGGGCCAGCACCGCCGCCGGCCCTGTAGCCACGTCCTCTCGCGCGCGCCGGAGGTCGCCGGTCCTTCGTGCGGCAGCGCACCGTTCGTGCCTCTGGAGTGTGGTTGATGAGCGAACCCCGCCGGTCTTCCCCCGACATCGACGCGCTGCTCCAGGAGAATCGCTGGTTCGATCCGCCGCCCGCGTTCGCCGCGGCCGCCCACGTCAACGATGCGAGCGTCTACGACGAGGCGGACCGCGACCCCGAGGGCTTCTGGGCGCGCTTCGCGGCCGAGCTCGAGTGGCAGCGTCCCTGGACGCAGGTCCTGGACTGGAAGCCGCCCCACGCGAAGTGGTTCGTCGGCGGCGGCATCAACGCGAGCGTGAACTGCCTCGATCGCCACGTTCGCACGGCGCGGCGCAACAAGGCCGCCATCATCTGGGAAGGGGAGCCGGGCGAGCGCCGAACCGTGACCTACTGGGAGCTCTACCGGGAGGTCTGTCAGTTCGCCAACGTGCTCGAGTCGCTCGGCGTGAAGCACGGCGATCGGGTCGCCATCTACCTCCCGCTCGTGCCGGAGCTCGCGGTTGCCATGCTGGCGTGCGCGCGAATCGGCGCCGTCCACAGCGTCGTGTTCGGCGGGTTCAGTGCCGAGGCGCTGCGCGATCGCATCAACGACGCGCAGGCGAAGCTGCTCATCACGGCCGACGGCGGGTTTCGCCGGGGCCATACCGTTCCCCTGAAGCGGATCGCGGACGAGGCGCTGCGCGAGACCGCCTCCATCGAACACGTGGTGGTCGTGCGGCGCGTCGGCGCGGCCGTGGAGGCCGATTTTCACGCGCACCGCGACCACTGGTACCACGATCTCCTGCACGGCGCGCCGTTCACCCACGAGCCCGCCCAGGTGGACGCGGAGGACATGCTCTACATCCTGTACACCTCCGGCACCACCGGAAAGCCGAAGGGCATCGTCCACACGACCGGTGGATACCTCGTCGGCACGTACGCGACGACGAAGTGGGTCTTCGATCTCAGGGAGGACGATGTCTACTGGTGCACCGCGGACATCGGCTGGGTAACGGGTCACAGCTATGTGGTGTACGGGCCGCTGGCCAACGGCGCGACCGTGCTCATGTACGAGGGCGCCCCCGACTTCCCGCAGCGCGATCGGTTCTGGAGCCTGATCGAACGGCATGGCGTGACCGTCTTCTACACGGCCCCGACGGCGATCCGCGCGTTCATGCGCTGGGGCCCCGAGTGGCCGGAACGCCGCGACCTGTCGAGCCTCCGGCTCCTCGGCTCGGTCGGCGAGCCGATCAACCCCGAAGCCTGGATGTGGTACCACCTGCACATCGGGCGCGAGCGCTGCCCGATCGTGGATACGTGGTGGCAGACCGAGACGGGGCAGATCATGATCACGCCCCTCCCCGGCCTGACGCGCACGAAGCCGGGATCCGCGACGCGGCCGTTCCCCGGCATCAAGACCGAGATCCGCACCGACTCCGGCGCGGCCATTGACGTCGGAGGAGGACTGCTCGCACTGACCCGCCCCTGGCCGGCGATGCTCCGCGGCATTTACGGCGACATGGACCGCTACGTGAAGCAGTACTGGAGCCGCTGGACGCCGGACGTCTACTTCACCGGCGACGGCGCCAAGCGCGACGAGGACGGCTATCTGTGGCTGCTCGGCCGCGTGGACGACGTGTTGAACGTCGCGGGCCATCGCATCGGCACCATGGAGGTCGAGAGCGCGCTCGTCGACCACCCCGGGGTCGCGGAGGCGGCGGTGGTCGGACGTGCCCACGAGATCAAGGGGCAGGCCGTTGCAGCCTTCGTCACCGTCAAGGAAGGCATCGACAGCGGCGGACCCTTCGCGGATGAGCTCCGCGCGCACGTCACCCGGAAGATCGGCGCCATCGCGAGGCCCGACGACGTGATCTTCGCGGCCGATCTGCCGAAGACACGATCGGGAAAGATCATGAGGAGACTGCTGCGCGACATCGCCGAAGGCCGTGCGCTCGGGGACGTGACCACCCTGGCCGACCCGGCCGTCGTCGCCGCGCTGAAGTCCAAGTACGAGGAGGACCCGGGATAGGCGATATCGTCCGGATCCAGCCCTCGGACGGTCTGGGGAACGGGGAACACGCCGGGCGCCGGGGCCGTATCCTACGATGAGCGACCGGGCCGTCCGTCCCTCGGGGGAGCGGCGCGAGTCCGCAGAAGACGACGAGGCAGCATGCCGATCATCGAGACCCAGGATCTCTGGAAGACCTACATCATGGGCGCCGAGGAGATTCACGCGCTGAGAGGCGTGTCAATCTCGATCGAGGCCGGCGACTACGTCGCCATCATGGGACCCTCCGGATCCGGCAAGTCCACGCTGATGAACCTGATCGGGTGCCTCGACACGCCGTCGAAGGGCAGCTACCTGCTGAACGGCAAGGAAGTGGCCGAGATGAACGACAACGAGCTCGCCCGCATCCGCAACGAGGAGATCGGCTTCGTCTTCCAAACGTTCAACCTGCTGCCTCGCGCGAGCGCGCTCCATAACGTGGAGCTGCCGCTCGTCTACGCGGGCGTGCCCGCGAAGGAGCGTCAGGAGCGCGCGCGCGAAGCGCTGCGGAAGGTCGAGCTGCAGGAGCGCATGACGCACAAGCCGAACGAGCTCTCGGGCGGTCAGCGCCAGCGCGTCGCGATCGCGCGGGCGCTCGTCAACAATCCCTCCATCCTGCTCGCCGACGAGCCCACCGGAAATCTCGACTCGAAGACCGGCGTCGAGATCATGGCGCTCTTCGAGCGGCTCCACGCTTCCGGGAACACCATCGTGCTCGTCACGCACGAGGCAGACATCGCGGCCCACGCGCATCGCGCCATCCACCTGAGAGACGGTCAGGTCGAGAAAGACGTTCGCCAGGCGGCCTGATCGCCGGCGTACCGCTCTCTTCCTCCGGTTGCACAGAATTTGTGTGCCCGGCGTTTCCGTGAACGATTACGGCGCTCACCCCCTGTGTAGAATGGGCCTCCGGCAGGCTCGTCCTTCGTCATCTTACGGTCGGAAACACGCTGGAGGAGGGCGCCCATGCGGGCGTTGAATCAGGCCATGCGCCATCTCTTCATCGCCGGCGGATTGAGTCTCCTGCTGTGCGGGCTGCGGCGGCGGCGGCAGCGGTGCAGGGCCCTCGGCGCGGCCGACCGGGCTCGTCATCGTCGCGCAGGAAGGCGTCCTCTTCCTCGGGCAGACCTACACGTTCACCGCCAGTCTCCAGATGTCTGACGGCACATCGACCCCCGTGGCGGGCACCTGGGGGTCCGATGCTCCCACCGTCGCATTCGTGCAGGCGAGCACCGGCCAGGTGCAGATCCTCGGCATCGGCGAGGCGACCGTCTTCGTGGACGCGCAGGGCCTGCGGGGCACGCGCCGCATCCGTGCGTCAGTGCACTACCAGGGTGAGCTCGACGGCGTGCTGCGAGTGACGAGCTGTTCGGATGGCGGCATCTTCGCCGAGATCGACGTGTGCGGCGAGACGCCGAACGGCACCCGCTTCGGCTTTCTCGGCGAGTTCACGCAGAACGGCGAGACGGTCGTTGCGACGATGGATCTCGGCGAATGGCCGGCCGATCCCGTGACGGCCACAGTCAGTGGCGCCGGCGAGCTGCGTTTTTCGAGCGAGCACCGCCGCGAGGACGAAGGGCTCGAGTACATCGCGACGGCGCAGTGGGTGTTCCGCCCGCGTGGGACGTCTCAGGTTGAAGGAACCGCGGTCTGGCGTGCACGGGTGGCCGGTATATCGGGCTTCTGGGAGCTGCGCGGGGACATCGTTGCGGACACGATCACGCGATCGCTGACGACGGGCGCCTCCCCGGGCGGTGCGCCGGGAGTGCGGTCATTCGGAGACGCCGTCCGCGTTCTGCGGCCATAGGCGCGGCTGCGAACCGTTACCGGGGACCGGCTTGCCAGCCAGGTTCGGCGTCAGATCGCGGCCCAGTGTCCGTCGGCGACTTCCCTGAGCGCGGCGGTCGAGTCGACCGCCGAGGGATCGAGTGCAATCCGCTGCCGGTGGACGTCGGGATCCGGGACCGGCACCGCCGAGAGCAGCGCCTTCGTATATGGGTGGCGCGGCGCGTCGAAGAGCGCCGCCGTTTCGCCCATCTCGACGATCCGTCCCCGGTACATCACGGCCGTCCGGCTGCAGATGTGCCGCACCAGTCGAAGATCGTGCGCAATGAACAGGTAGGTGAGGCCGAGCTTCGCCTGCAGGTCCATCAGCAGATTGACCACCTGCGCCTGGATCGACACGTCGAGGGCCGAGACCGGCTCGTCGGCGATGACGAATGAGGGATTCAGCGCCAGCGCCCGCGCCAGCCCGATGCGCTGCCGCTGGCCGCCGCTGAACTCGTGGGGGAAGCGGCGGGCGAGCGCTGACTCGAGTCCGACCAGCTCCAGCAGCTCGTCGACGCGGGCGCGACGCGTGGCACGCGTGCCGATCCCGTGAATGATCAGCGGCTCGCCAACGATGTCCCCGATGCGCATGCGGGGATTCAGCGAGGCGTAGGGATCCTGAAAC
>Ga0299913_10000729_pt1 | contig 22233 bp, 20 predicted proteins | sample RVTome_9_FD_201360 | JGI IMG/M metagenome (GOLD analysis project Ga0299913, IMG submission 201360) | Soil microbial communities from uranium-contaminated site in the Upper Colorado River Basin, Wyoming, United States - RVT155D38 (version 2) ... | reverse complement strand
AGTTCGCCTGTTAGGATGCATCGGTATCTAGCCAAGGGTGCGGGCAGGACGCGCCGCTCCGATCCGGAGTGCTACCCCCATGACGACCGTGGAGGCAACCACCTCACTCGCGGCTGCCCAGAACCTGGCGGCGCCGCACATCATCACCGAGCTGCCGGGGCCGAAGGCCCGAGCGATCATCGCCCGCGACGAGGCCGTCGCCAGCCCATCCCTCACGCGAGCCTACCCGCTGGTGGCGGCGTCGGGCTCCGGCGCCGTCGTGACCGACGTCGATGGCAACCGATTCCTCGATTTCGCCGCCGGCATCGCCGTCTGCTCGACCGGCCACGCACACCCGAGCGTCGTGCGAGCCATCCAGGAGCAGGCCGCGCAGCTCATCCACATCGCGGCCACCGACTTCTACGAGCCGCGCTACCTCGAGTTCATGGAACGCCTGGCCGCGCTGGCCCCGTTCAGGGAGAAGGCGCGGGTCTTCGTCACCAACTCCGGGACGGAGGCCGTCGAGGGTGCCATCAAGCTGGCGCGCTACCACACGCATCGGTCCGGGATCATCGCCTTCGAGGGCGGATTCCATGGCCGGACGATGGGCTCCCTCAGCCTGACGAACTCGAAGATCAAGCAGCGCGCCGGCTTCGGTCCGCTGCTGCCGATGGTCCATCACGCCCCGTTCCCACGCGTCCGCGCCTGGCGGGAGGGTTCCGGCGGCGACGGCTCGGCCGAGCTGGAGATCCTGAAGCGGGCCATCCTCGGACGCATCATCGCGCCGGCGGATGTCGCGGCCATCGTGGTCGAGCCGATCCAGGGCGAGGGCGGCTACTTCCCGGCGCCCCGCGCGTTCATGGAGGGACTGCGCGCGATCTGCGACGAGCACGGCATCCTGCTCATCGCCGATGAGATCCAGTCGGGTATGGGCCGCACCGGCCGCTGGTGGGCCATCGAGCACACGGGCGTCGAGCCGGACATCCTGACCACGGCCAAGGGCATCGCCTCCGGGATGCCGATCGGTGCGTTCATCGCCCGCGACTCCGTGTGGACGTGGCCGCCCGGTGCCCACGGCTCCACCTTCGCCGGCAATCCGGTCTGCGCGGCCGCGGGCCTGGCAACGCTCGACATCATCGAGTCGGAGGGGATGGCCAACGCCGCTGCCATGGGCGCCCGCCTGCGAGCCGGCATCGAGCGGGTGGTCGGCAGCCGGGGCGTCGTCCGCGACGTGCGAGGCGAGGGCCTCATGCTCGGGGTGGAGTTCGACTCGCACGAGGTCGCCGAGGCCGTCCAGAACGCCGCATTCCGGCTCGGGCTGCTGACGCTCGAGTGCGGCGAGTCGTCGCTTCGCTTCAGCCCGCCGCTCGTGGTGAGCCCGGCCGAGGTCGACGTCGCCGTGCGCATCTTCGGCGAGGCGCTCCACGCCGCCGGCCATCCCGAGACGGGAATGCGGGAGACGGGCGGCTGAGAAACTGATGTGCTCGCCGTGGAGCGCAGCGAGGGCCCTCGGGCGCTAGTTCAACAGGTCGGAGAGGCTGGTGAGCGTGAAGCCACGGTCCCGCAGCCCGGGCACGATGAGCCGCAGTGAGTCGAGCGTCTCGTACCCGCCCAGGTGGAAGAGCACGTTCGATCCGTTGACCGCGTTGCCGACCACCTTGGCAGCGATCTGTTCGGCCGTCGGGCCGCCATCGCTGATCGGCTTCCAGTCGATGGTGTCGATGTCCCACATGAAGGTCTTCGTGTAGCCCACCGATGCGACCGCGTTGAGCACGGCGTCGTTGAACGATCCATACGGCGGCCGCCAGTAGGGCTGCGGATCCTGGCCCGTGCCGGCCCGAAGGATCGCCTCGGCCTGGGTCAGCTCCTGGCGGATGCGATCGGCGCTGAACGCCCCACCGGCGCACGGCTGGGTCGACGGTGATCCGCCGCCGCCGCGCACGAGATCGCAGTGGTACATCGTGTGGTTCGCGATCTCGAACAGCTCCGGGTGCGCCTTGATGATCGCCATCACCTGCTGTCCCTGCGCGGTCTCGCTCATGATTCCGGTGGCGAAGATCGTCGCGCACACCCGGTTGGCGATGAGGAAGTTCATGATGTCGACGGCCGGCTCCATCCGACCGCCCATGTCGAAGGTCAGCGCCACGCCGGGTCCGGCGTTCGGGATCGTGCGGAAGACCTGGACCGATCCGGCGGCGACGCGGTTGCCGGCGGTGCATCCGCCCCCGCCGGACGGAGGCTGGGTCGGACGCGACGTGGCGGGCGGGCTGATCGGACCCGGCCGCGGCGTCACGTTCGGATCCCCGCTCACCAGGAGGATCCAGCCCGGCTCGATGACGTTCGGATCGGTGGCAAGCGACGGGTAGCGATCGGCGTTCCAGGCCTGGAGCTGCGTTGTCGTGGTGCCGTAGGCTCGCGCGATTGCGGCCAGGCTGTCCCCCGCACGGACGGTGTACTCGGTCCCAGCGATCGGGGTCGGGGTTGATCCCACCGATGGAACGGCGGACGGGGCTTCACTGGCCGATGCGCTGGCCGACGGCCCCGCCGTCTCGGTCGGCGCTGCGACGGATGGCGACGGCGACGCCGATGGCGTGCTCCCGGGAGTCGTGCACGCACCGAGCAGGAGGAGCACGGCGAGGACGGCCGGGATGGCCGTGGGTCGCTGCATCGGGCTAGTTGAGGTGGTAGCCGAGGTCGACGGCGGGCACCGGCGGCAGGGCGCCGTCATCGAGGAGCCGCATCTCGCGGCGGAGCAGGCCGAGCTCCGCCCGCAGCCGGGCCGCCGCATCCGGCAGCTCGAGCAGAGCCTGCTTGCGGACGAGCTCCACCTGGAGCACGCCGCCCACCGCATAGCTGGCCGCCACCGGATCGTCCGGCAGCTGAATCGGCTTGAGGACCTCGTCGAGGGATGCGGTCACGCTCCGGGACTCCTTCACGTCGTCACCACCAGACGCCGTGCGGGCCACGAAACGTTTCACCGTGGTCAGATACGCATCCAGCGCGCGCTGCACCGTCGGAAGCAACGCCTGTGCCCCGTCACCGACCGGCTCCGGGATCTCGTCGAGCTCGACGAGCGCGTATGGCCCTGACCGATCGACCCGCCCGAGATGGGCCCGGGCGACGCCGACCACGAGCAGCACCCAGCGTCCATCGGGAAACTGCTCGGCGCTTCGTACCTCGCAGATCGTGCCGATCGACCGTGCCACGGCGTCACCGCCGACCTCGAGCCCTTCGGTGATCATGCTGACCACGAAGCGTCCGGCGTACGGCGACCCTTCGCGCATGAGGTCGGCCGCCATCGCCCGGTAGCGCTCCTCGAAGACGTGGAGCGGGAGCGGCAGGTGCGGGAAGAGCACCGTGTGGAGCGGGAAGTGAGGGAGCTGCATCGAGCGCATGCTGGCACCGTGGGGCGGAGGCGGCAAGCGGAGAGCGGATCGTACCGACCGGGGCCGACGAGTCAGCCGGCCTGGATCGACGCGACCCAGGCGGCGATCTCGGTCCGGCGCTCGGCGCCCAGCCTGTCGAGGATGTGCTCGACATGGGAGGCAACGGTCTTGGGCGTGATCGTCAGCTCTGTCGCGATCTCGCGGTTCGTCCGCCCGGCGGCGATGAGGGATGCGACCTCGAACTCGCGAGCGGTCAACGGCGCCCACGGCTCCTGCACCACGCCACGGCGCCGGAGCCGCGATTCCACCTCGAGCACCGCCTCGAGGAGTGCGTGGGCACCCATGTGCTCGGCGGCGCTACGCGCCTTCGTGACGAGCGCGGCCGCCTCTCCAGGACGGTTGGCGCGCAGCGCACAGCGCGCCAGGTCGATGGTCGAGCCGCAGCCCTCCCAGGAGCGTCGCCGCTCCAGCCAACCGGCCCGTGCCGCGGTCAGCGACGCGCGTGCCCGGCCGGTGGCGCCGCGGGCCAGCTCGAGGAGGCCCTCGGCGTGGTGGATGGCCGGCATCGTCCCCGGGATCGAGCGCTCGCGCAGCGCGGCGGAGACGTCGGCGACCCAGCGACCGGCAGCGGGCAGGTCGCCCAGTGCGAGCCGGGCCCGGGTGCCGGTGACGAGGAACGGGTACAGGTAGACGGCGTCGCGAACGGCACCGGAGGCGCGATGACCCGCATCGGTGTACTCGATGGCCTCGGCGTGCCGGCCCTGGAGCAGCGCGGCCTCGGCCAGTCCCCACAGCGCCGGCGAGAAGCGCTGGAGCTCTCGCATCTCCTCGCCGATCGCGCGCGCCTCGCCGAGGATCGCCTCGGCCGTTGCCCAGTCGGAGCGCCCGAGCGCGAGGTAGCCGAGGACATGGAGGGCGGTGATGCGCGTCGTGACGCCGCCTCGTCCGTCGGCGAACGCGTGCTGGGTGACTTCTTCAGCGTCGGCCCACTCGCCAATCGCCCACAGTACATGGCCGAGATGCGAGGCCATGTAGTGGCGGTGGTTCCACTGCTCGGTACGCTCCGCATACTCGATCCCCTCCCGGAGCCAGCGCTCGCCGCGCTCGTACTCGACGACGACCGATGCGCATGATCCGATCATCCGATACGCGCGGGCCGCTTCGGCCTCCAGGCGCAACGAGCGCGCGCGGCGCACGGCCTCCTCCAGCCGCGCCCAGCCCTCGCCGTGCTTCCCCGCGAGCATCAGGACCGACCCGAGCGTGACCAGGGCATTGAGCTCGGTGATCTCGTCGCCCGCCTCCGCGGCAAGCGCGATGGCCTGGCTTCCGTGATCGACAGACTCGTCGAGCCGCCGGTCGAGCATGTAGGCGGCGGACAGGCCGGCGACCAGCCGCGCGCGGACGGAGGCGTCCGCGTCCTCGTCGCCGTCGAGCTCGGCGAGGCCGCCGGTGAGCGCCGCCACCCGGTCCTCGAGGGGATCCCCCAGGAGATGGCGCGCGGCGACGAGTGGAGGCAGCAGGGCGGCGGCTTGCCCCGGCCGGCCGGCATCCAGAAACAGCCGGCGTGCCTCGTCGTAGCTGGCAGCGGCCGACTCGTTGTCGTCGGTGGACGCTTCCTCCGCGGCGCGGGCGGCATGGAGGGCCGCGCGCTCGTCCACGGCAAGGTCATCGGGGGCGCATCGGATCGCGCGCCGGTAGAGATCGAGCGCCTCGCGATGAGCGGACAGGGCGGCCGCACTCGTTGCGGCGGCCCGCGCGTGGTGGTAGGCCTCGTCCCGCAGTCCCGCAGCCTCGAAGTGCGCGGAGAGATAGCCGTCGTCTCCCAGCGTCGGCCGGCCCGCGACGTGGCGGGCGACGCGTTGGTGCAGGGTGCGGCGTCGCGCCAGCGTCATCCCGGCCTCGAGCGCGTCGCGAATGAGCGCGTGGCGCACGTCGAACCAGCCACGCGCGCCGACGGGGACGATGAAATAGCGCGACTCGAGCTCGGCGATCGAGGCGGCGACGATGTCGACCGGGCGATCGGCCACCGCGGCGAGCAGGTCGAGGTCGAAGCTGCGGTCGATGATCGCCGCGGCATCGGCGGCCAGGCCCGCGTCCTCGCTCAGCGCGGCGCGCCGGGCCAGAATCGCGTCGGTCAGGGTGTCTGGGACCGGCATGCCCGGCTCGGCCGAGGACGGATCGAACCGCATGGCGCCCAGGATCTCCTCGACGTGGAGCGGGATGCCGTCGCTCCGATGCTGGAGGGTCTCGACGACGTGGCTCGGGGGTGGCAGGGATCCGTGGAGGAGGTGCCCGGCCATGGCGGCGGTCTGCTCGAGCGTCAGTCGTCCGAGCCGTGCCTCCTCGGCGAGCCGCTGGGTGATCAGCCGGGCGCGCCATTCGCGCATCGGCACCTGCGGATAGAGCTCGTCGCTGCGGTACGTGCCCACGACCAGCATCCGCAGCGACTCGACGCGGCGGGCGAGCTGGCCGAGGGTCTCCATGGTCAGGTCATCGGCCCAGTGGAGGTCCTCCAGCGCCAGCATCACGGCGCCGTCGGACGCCAGATCCGCGATGCGATCGGCCACCTCCACGACCAGGATGCGGCGCCTCCGGTGAGGGTCCCCGCGACCCCTGTCGGCCGCGGCCGTCAGGCGCGCGAGGATCGCCGCGCCCGCCTCGCGCTCGGCATCCGTGCCGCCGATCGCAAGGGAGTGGGCAAGATCGAGGAGGAGCGCACCGGGCAGCTCGAGATCGCTTGAGAACGCTCCGGCGGCGACCACGCGCATACCCTGGCGCGACGCCTCACGGCCGATCGAGCCGAGCAGGCGCGTCTTGCCGATCCCGGCCTCGCCGGCGAGGAAGAGCAGGTGGCCGCGCCCACCCCGCGCGCCCTCGGCGCGCCGCCTGCCGAGGTCGAGCAGGTCGTCGCGGCCGATGAGCACGGGCGTCGAGAGCGGACGATGGACGATTGCGATGGCACCTCCCTTCCCGTTCGAGTTTAGGCACGCATCGCCACCCTCCATCGGGAGAACGACCGATGGAGGATGGTGCGTGGCGCCCCAGGCTGTTCGGGATGTCGCCGAACGGCGACGAAGCAAACCGCAGCAGAGAGAAGGGAGCCAGCATGGCGAAGTTCATGGACGTCCACTCCGGATTCGTGGGCGTCACGAGCGGCCAGCTCGAGGAGGCGCACGGTCGCGACCTGGCCATCGAAGCCGAGGAGGGCGTGCACTTCGAGCGCGCGTGGCTCGATCCGGAGATCGGCAAGGTCTTTTGCCTCTCGACCGCGCCCAGCCGCGAGGCGGTCATGCGCATCCACGAGCGCGCCGGCCATCCCGTCGGCGAGGTCTACGAGCTCTCCGTGGAGGTGGCCTGATGCGAAGGACGATCCTCGCCGTCGGCGCGGCAGCTCTCGTGGCAGCCGCACTCGTGCCGGCCGTCCTCGCCGCCGACGATCCGATCCAGCAGATCCGCCAGGCGACCGCACGCTTCAACAGCCCAGTCCGTGCGACGCAGGCCGGCTACGGCCCGTTCCCCGCCGGCGTCCCGCTCCACGAGTGCATCATGGCGTTCGACGACAGCGGCGGGATGGGGATCCACTGGGTGAACGGCGGGCTCCTCGACGCGGAGCTCGATCCGAGCGAGCCGGAGGTGCTCGTCTACGCCCCGAAGTCGAATGGCGGGCTCGAGCTCGTGGCGCTCGAGTACGTGATCTTCGACAGCGCCGTGCCGGCGGGCACCACGCCCACCGTCGTCGGACAGGAGCTCACCTTCGTGCCCGAGGGCAACCGGTACGACGTTCCGGCATTCTGGCAGCGCCACGTCTGGTTGTACGAGGACAACGAGGCGGGGCTCTTCGCCGACTTCAACCCGTCCGTCACCTGCTGACGGCATGTCGGGTCGGGCGCATCGCCCGGCCCGACATCGGTCTCCCCCTCGGGATCGATCGGTCGATCAGGACTCGTCGACGAAGGTCGTGTCGATCTGCGCGCGCTGCAGCTTGCCGGAATAGTCGATGTACACGCTCTTCCACTCGCTGAAGAAGTCGAGCGCCGCCTGGCCGACCTCGCGGTGGCCGTTGCCGGTGGCCTTGACACCCCCGAACGGCAGGTGCGCCTCGGCACCGATCGTGCCGTGGTTCACGTATCCGAGGCCGGACTCGAAGTCGCGGATGGATCGGAAGGCCAGGTTGATGTCCTGGGTGAACAGCGACGTCGACAGGCCGTACTTCACCCCGTTCACGATCCGCACCGTCTCGTCCCAGTCGTCGACCGGGATGACCGACGCCACCGGGCCGAAGATCTCCTCCTGTGCGATGCGCGCATCCGGCCGGACCTCGGCGAAGACCGTGGGCTGGAAGAAGGAGCCCTTCGCGAGCTTGCCGTCGCGCGCCGGCTCACCGCCGATGACGAGATCGGCCTCGTTGCGGCCGATGGCGGCGTACGACGCGATCCGCTCGACCGCCTGATCGTTGATCACCGGGCCGACGTCGGTCATCTCGTCGAGACCGTCGCCGAGGACGAGCTTCGCCACGCGCTGCTGGAGCCGATGCACGAAATCGTCGTGGATCGCGCGGTGGACGATGAGCCGCGAGGCGGCGGTGCAGCGCTGGCCAGACGTGCCGAACGATGACCAGATGACACTGTCGAGCGCGAGATCGAGATCCGCGTCCTCCCAGATGACGATCGGGTTCTTGCCGCCGAGCTCGAGGCTGACGCGCTTGAGGGTCTTCGCGGCCCGGGTGCTGATCTCGACGCCGGTATCGGTGTGTCCCGTGAAGCTGATGACCCGCACGTCGGGATGGTCGACGATGGCGTTGCCGACGTCTGCCCCCGAGCCGGTGACGACGTTGACGACTCCGTCCGGAAGGCCACCATCCACGAGCAGCTCGATGAAACGCAGCATGCATGCCGGCGTGTCGGAAGCCGGTTTCAGCACCGCCGTGTTTCCGCAGATCAGCGCCGGAAACAGCTTCCAGGCCGGGATCGCCACCGGGAAGTTCCAGGGCGTGATGATGCCGACCACGCCGATCGGTCGGCGAATGGCCATGGCGAACTTGTCGGGCATCTCGGACGGCACGGTCTGCCCGAACAGGCGCCGTCCCTCGCCGGCCATGTAGTAGGCGACGTCGATCGCCTCCTGCACGTCGCCACGGGCTTCTGGCAGCACCTTGCCCATCTCGCGTGTCATCAGGCGGCTCAATTCTTCCTTGTGCTCGGCGAGCAGCCGAGCGATCCGGAACAGGATCTCGCCGCGCTTCGGTGCCGGCATGGCGCTCCAGGCAGGGTAGGCCCGAGCCGCCGCCGCCACCGCGGCCTCCACGTCTGGCGGGCCCGACGAGGGGAACTCGCCGATGACGTCGTCGTGATCGGCCGGACTGACGCTCGTGAACGTGGCGCCCGATGCGGCCGCCTTCCAGTCGCCGCCGATCAGGTTTCGGTACGTGGTTGTCACGGGAACTCTCACTCCTTGGGCACACCGGGGGGTCGACGCCGCTGGCAGCGTCATCGGCGATTCTATCCTCGTTGTCGCTGCCGGCGGCTTTTCCCGGCCGAGCCGGGACATTCGCCCCTACGGTCCGGATCACGACCATGGGCATCATGGGCGAACAACTGAAGAACCATCGTGGTGGGTTCCTGTATCCAACGATAACGGGGCTGAAGTAGTGGCAACCCCACCATGATGGCTCCGGCGAGCGCCGGTCCGGCAACGGACCGGCGTTTGCCATGCCGCGTCCGATAAGCCGCTGGTAAGTGGCTGTGAAGACAATCGCGTCATCATGGTGCGCACGCCATCCGACCTCGTGATCGCCGGCTCGCCTCCGAACGCTAGGAGGCTGCCCACATGCTCAACCGACGGAATCTCGCGGCGCTGATGACCGCGTTCGTCCTCTCCGTCCTCACCGCCGCCCCTGTCGGGGCGGCCAAGCCCGTGAAGCCACCGGCACCGATGCCGGGCGGCGAACGGCCGCTGACACCCGACGAGCTGGCCGCGTCGGATCGCAAGATCGCCGGCGCAGAGGCCTACATCGCGTCAGTCGATGCCTCGGGACAGGACCTCGTGGCGCTCAGCTGTGTCACGCCCACGGGGAGCACCACGTCCGCGACCACCCAGGCCTGCTACGTGCCCCAGGCCTACCTGCCGGTCGAGGCGCGCGACCAGACATTCGGCCATTACTGCGGGCCGGCCGTCGGCCAGGTGATCGCCAACTACTCGTGGGCGATGAAGTCCGGCGTGAACAAGTACACCCAGGGAAGGATCGCCGGATGGATGAAGACGGACGCCAACGGCCTGACGAACGCGCCGGAGCTGGAGGATGGCCTCGAGTCGGGCACCATCGGCTCGCCGCGACGCCCCGCCGGTTGGGACTGGGTGGTGTCCGGCCTGAGCGACCTCGACCGCGATGGCACCACCGCCGACGAGCTCCAGAACTACGTCCGCTCGAACGTCAGCGGCTCGAAGATGCCGCTCGCCATCCCGGTCAAGCCCCACTCCCCGTGGTCCTCGTACCACTTGTCGAGCTGGCCGAAGGCGGTCAACTCGCCCGGCCACTGGATCGCCGCGTACGGCTGGTACAGCTACTGGACCGGCACCACGTTCGCGCGCATCTACTACACGGACTCGTCCCGCGACGAGGGCGGCTCGACCGGCAAGTTCTGGAACCCGACGCGTGACATCGCGGCACTCGTCATGCAGCACACCAAGCGGTTCGTCTGGTGAGACGCCGACACTCGGGCAGGGCGGCACTGGCCGCCCTGCTCGTCGCCTGCACCGGGTGTGCCTCGCCTGCGCCGACCGAGCCGTCACCGACGCCGCCGGCCGTGCGGATCGCCTCCGCGCAGCCGTCTCCCACGGTCGAGTCACCGGACCCGACGCCGACGGCCACGTCACCCGGCGGCCTGGCCGACGAGCTCGACATCGGCGTCCTCCGATCGGAGGTGACGGGGGACCTGCTGGAGTTCGCGAGCACCGGGACGAGCATCGTCTACTCGTCGGGCGGCCGGGGAGCGGGGACCGGGGCCCCGGATCTGTGGCGTCTCACGCCCGGCCCTGATGCCGTCCCGGAGCTGGCCTGGCACAACCCGACGCGCGATCACTCGATCGTGAAGCTCGACGGCGACCTCGACACCGTTGCGTTCGTCGAGATGCCGGTCGACGGCGAGCGCGCGTGGAACCTGTGGGTGCTCCCGCGGGATGGCGAGGCCGTGATCCTGGACTCGCATCCCGGCGACGAAGCGGTGCCCAGCCTGGTCCCGAGCTTCAGCCTCTACGAGCCGTCCATCGTGTGGACCGCCTTCGACCGCGGGCCGTCCGGCCCGGTCTCCCAGATGCTCGCCGCGTCGGCACCGGACTGGACGCCGAGGGTGGTGGCGGAGCTCCCGGCGGCGGAGGGCGAGCTGTGGCTTCCGTCGCTCTACGGAGACACCGTCGTCTACGCCGAAGTCCGCTATGCGGCTGATCGACGGAGCGACGAGCGCTCGGTGCACCTGGGCACCATCGGCGCATCGGAGGAGCCGTCACGGCGCCTCGATGCCTCCGGGCTCGCAACCATGCCGCAGATCGTCGATGAAGTGGTCGTCTGGAAGGAGGCGGACCGCGGGTTCAATATGTTCAACTGGGGACAGATGTTCCGGTACGACCTGCCGTCGGGCAAGGTGTCGCCCCTCGACACGTGGCCGCAGGACTACGTCAACTACCCATCGGCCGGCAGCCGTTTCATCGCCTGGTGGGGATCGAACAGCACGACGCTCGGCGTCTACGACCTCGTCCTCGATCGGGCGCGGCTCATCGAGCGCCACGCCCCGGATGGCCGGGTCAGTGCCGTTCGGCCGCACCTCCGCGGCGACCTGCTCGTCTGGATGCATGCAGACGACACGCCGCCGGGACGCGTCCGCGAGCTTCGCTACGCCTTCCTGCCGGGCGTCCGCGACCTCGAGCCCTGAGGGCCGCGTTCAGGGACGCGTCATGCGCATCACGTCGAGCGCCTCGTCCAGCTGGTCCTCGGTGATCCGGCCGCGCTCGACGTGGCCGCGCTCGACGACGACCTCTCGGATCGTACGGCGCTCGGCGAGCGACTGCTTCGCGATGCTCGCTGCCTCCTCGTAGCCGAGGTAGGCGTTGAGCGGCGTGACAATCGACGGCGAACCCTCGGCGTACTCGCGGAGCCGTTCCACGTTGGCGGTGATGCCGTCGACGCACCGGTCGGCCAGGAGGCGCGTGACGTTCGCGAGCAGGCGGATCGACTCGAGCAGGTTGCGAGCGATCACCGGCAGCATGACGTTGAGCTCGAAGTTGCCGGCGGCCCCTCCCCAGGCCACGGCCGCGTCATTGCCGACGACCTGCGCGCAGACCATCAGGGTCGCCTCCGGAATGACCGGGTTCACCTTGCCGGGCATGATGCTGCTCCCCGGCTGGAGGTCGGGAAGGTTGATCTCGCCAAGGCCGGCGCGCGGCCCCGAACCCATCCAGCGCAGGTCGTTGGCGATCTTCGTCAGGCCGACGGCGACCGTTCGCAGCTGGCCCGAGAGCTCGACCAGCGCGTCCCGGGCCCCCTGGGCCTCGAAGTGGTCACGCGCCTCGGTCAGTGGAAGCCCGGTCGAACGGGCGAGGTCGGCGATGACCCGGGCACCGAAGCCGGGCGGTGCGTTGATCCCCGTCCCCACCGCGGTGCCTCCCAGCGGCAGCTCGGAGACCCGAGGGAGGCTGGCCTCGAGCCGCTCGACGCCCAGCCGCACCTGGGCCGCGTAGCCGCCGAACTCCTGGCCGAGCGTCACGGGCGTGGCGTCCATGAGATGCGTGCGCCCGGACTTCACGACATCGGCGAACTCGTCCGCCTTGCGACCGAGCGATGCGGCCAGGTGCTCGAGGGCCGGGATCAGCTGGGCGGTCACGCCGGCCGTGGCCGCGACGTGGATGGCCGAGGGGTACATGTCGTTCGACGACAGCGGATGGTTGACGTCGTCGTTCGGGTGCACCGCGCGGCCGATCCGCTCCGCGGCGAGCGTCGCCAGCACCTCGTTCATGTTCATGTTGCTGCTGGTCCCCGATCCCGTCTGGAACACGTCGATCGGGAATTGGGCATCGTGGTCGCCGCGTGCGACCTCCCCGGCGGCGTCGACGATCGCCTGCGCCAAGTCCGCGTCGATCATGCCGAGCTCGCGCTTCACTGCCGCCGTCGACCCCTTGATCCGCGCCAGGGCCTCGATGAGCCCGCGCTCGAGGCGCATGCCGGAGATCGGGAAGTTCTCGACGGCCCGCTGCGTCTGGGCGCGCCAGCGAGCGTCGGCCGGGACATGCACCTCTCCCATCGAGTCGTGCTCGACGCGCTCGTCGGTCATCGGCTGAAGTCGGCGGGCTCCGCGTCCACGAAGCGGATGACCGGCGGGATCAGGTAGGGCAGGTGCCCGTCGTCGAGCTCGGTCAACAGCCGCGTCGACTGGCCGATGAGCTCGTTGACGAAGATGCCGCGGTGAGCGGGCTCGAAGGGCCGGAGCTTGGCGACACCCTCGGACAGCTTGATGCGAGCCCCGCGCGCATTGCGACGCTGGAGGTGGAGCAGCCCGGCGGCCACCTGGATCAGGCCCTGGTAGAACTCGCGCTCCGCGTCCGGTGCGGCCCGCCAGATCGTCTCCCAGGCCTCGTGCGCATGCCAGTACCGCACACCGTTGAAGAGCGCCACACCCTCGCGGAACAGGCGCTCGGCCTCGCCGGGCTCGAGCGGCTCCGTGCGTCCGCGCGGCAGGTCACCGGGCGTGGCGGCATCGGTGCGGACGGCGGCATCGCTCATCCGACCGATCGTAGCAGGCCGGCACCTCGCCGGCCGACCCTGGCCTCAGGCGACCGAATTTGCGCGACGCTGCAGATCGGGCTCGCGAGGAAGGGCGCGGGCAATGGCCTCGCGGAATCTGATCCCTGACGAATGGCGCGCCAGCCATCGCAGGTAGTCGGGATCGTGGCGGGCGATGTCGGGCACGGTCCAGCCGGCGTAGCGCCCGAAGTCGACGACCATCGGGCCGTCATCCGGGCGCCGCGGAACCCTGGCGTCGGCGCGGCGCGCCGCAGCGACGAGCTCGCGGAGCGCTCGCTGCGGGCGCCATGACCGAGGCATCCACATCGGGCTAGGCTGCGCGCATGCAGCTGAACGCTCCGCGCTGGTGGCAGACCGGCGTCGTATACCAGGTCTATCCGCGCAGCTTCGCCGATGCGGACGGGGACGGCACCGGCGACCTGCCGGGAGTCACGAACCGGCTCGACTACCTCGCCTGGCTCGGCGTCGACGCCATCTGGATCTCGCCGTTCTATCCCTCTCCGATGGCGGACTTCGGCTACGACGTCGCCGATTACACCGACGTCGACCCGCTGTTCGGCACGCTTGGCGACTTCGACGACCTGCTCGCCGCCGCCCACGACCGCGGCATCCGGGTGCTCATCGACTACGTGCCGAACCACACCAGCGACCAGCATCCGTGGTTCGTCGAGTCACGCAGCTCACGGGACAACCCGAAGGCGGACTGGTATTACTGGCGCGACCCCGGACCGAAGGGCGAGCTGCCGAACAACTGGATCAGCATGTTCTCCGGCCCGAGCTGGACGTGGAGCCCCGAGCGGAAGCAGTACTACCTCCATACGTTCCTCCCGGAGCAACCCGATCTGAACTGGCGCCACCCGCCGGCCCGTGCCGCCATGTTCGACGTCGCCCGCTTCTGGCTCGATCGCGGCGTCGACGGCTTCCGCATCGACGTGGCGCCGATGGTCATGAAGGATCCCGAGCTGCGCGACAACCCGCCGAACCCGTCCTCGGCCGAGGTCGAGCGGCTCGGCGCATGGGGCACCCAGCTCCACCTCCATGACCACGCCCACCCGGACATGCATGAGCTGTATCGGTCCTTCCGGCGCCTCCTGGAGTCCTATCCCGGCGATCGGGTGAGCATCGGTGAGCTCCACCATCCCGACTACGACACCTGGGCGAAGTACTACGGTGAGCGGCAGGACGAGATCCACGTCCCGTTCAACTTCCACCTGACGTACAGCGCCTGGAACTCCGATGCGGTCCGCGCCGCCGTCGAGGGCGTCCAGGGCGTACTGCCGCCCGGCGCATGGGCCAGCTGGGTGCTCGGCAACCACGACCAGCCGAGATTCGCCTCCCCGCGACGTGCCGGGCACGACCAGGCGAAGGTCGGGATGCTGCTGCTCCTGACGCTGCGAGGCACGCCGACGATCTACTACGGCGAGGAGATCGGGATGGTCGACGTCCCGGTGGCGCGCGCCGATGCCCGCGACCCCGTGGAGGCACGGGAGCCCGGTCGCGGCCGCGACCCCGAGCGCTCGCCGATGCAGTGGGACGCCTCGCCGAACGCCGGATTCACCACGCCGCAGGCAACGCCGTGGCTGCCGGTTGCCGCTGATGCCGAGGAGGTCAACGTCGCCGGCCAGGCCGAGGACCCCGAGTCGATCCTGAGCCTGACCCGCCACCTCATCCGGCTGCGCCGGGAGCACCCGGTGCTGCGCGCCGGTGACTTCGAGCGGTTCGGCCCGACCCCGAGCGGCACGTACGCGTTCCGTCGGTCATCGGAGGCGGGGCAGCTGACGGTGGCGCTCAACCTGACCGGCGAGCCGAGGTCCGTGCCGGACGCCGGCCCGGGCCGCGTCCTCGTCGGGACGGATCGCTCGCGCGACGGCACGTCAGTGCGCGATGTCGTCGAGCTCGCCCCGAACGAAGCCGTGGTGGTCGAGCTGGCCTGACGGTCCGGAGCCCCCAGGTCATCGGTCCTCGACGCGCGGTGGGCCGGCCTCGATGCGGCGGCGGGCGTCGACGACCGGGTCGAGCGACTCCCAGTTCGACTCGATCCACCACGTCGCCCCCGCCGCGGCGAATCGGCGCAGCTCGTCGCCGGCGTCGCCGGGCTCCGTCGAACCCTCGAGCACGATGTCATAGCCGTCGAGGGACCCGCGCCGCTCGGCGACCCAGTCGCGCATCTCGGCCACGAGGTCCGGGTTGTACGCGCCACCGCCCGCCACGTTCGGGAGCAGGCCGTCGTGGCGAGCCGCCCGAGCCATGGACTTCTCGGCCGGCCAGGCGCCGACGACCCAGATCGGAATGCGCGGCTGCTGCACCGGCGTCGGCCGGAAGGCCATCGGCTCGAACTGGTAGTGCTCGCCGTGGAAGCCGAAGGGCTCGCCCGTCCACAGTCCGGCGAGGATGGCAAGCGTCTCGTCGAGCTTCTCCGCGCGAGTGCGTCGGTCGGTCGACTCCCCGACCCTGCCCCAACCGGCGTCGTCGAGGGCGCCGAGGCCGACGCACAGCACGAATCGCCCGTTCGAGACGTGGTCGAGCGTCATCGCCTCGCGTGCCACCTTCCAGGGACGGCGGCGCGCCAACGGCTGGATCATGGCGCCGATGCGGACGCGCTCGGTGGCCATCGCGAAGGCGCTCATCAGCACCCACGGATCGTGGACCTCCATCGTGTCGCCGACGTGGATGCCGTCCCAGGTGAAGACGCCGTCCCAGCCGTTGGCCTCGGCGGCGCGCGCCAGCTCGATCTGCTCATGGACCGGACCGCTTGTGATGATGACGCCGTACCTCATGCGCCGATGCTACCGATCGGCTGCACCGGTGTCCGCGCCGCATGGCGCGGATCGGCCCAGTGGTCTCTCGATGAGGCGACTTGCGGCTCCGGCACGTATCTGCGACGCAAGACGCCCTTCAACATCCCGGCTTGCCGCGGCCGCACGTCACAGGGCTCGGGAGACCCGTTTCGTGGCGATGTTCCGAAATACGTGCTTCACCGGCAAGCGGCGGCCGCGGAGGAACCGGGCTCAGTCGACGATCTTGGCCATCACGTGCTTCACGATCGTGTAATCCTCGATCGAGTAGCTGCTCATGTCCTTGCCGTAGCCGGACTGGCCGAAGCCGCCGTGCGGCATCTCGGACGCGATCGTCAGGTGATCGTTGATCCAGACCGTGCCGTAGCGCAGTGCCTTGGCGGCACGCAGCGCGCGCTTCACGTCCTTCGTCCAGACCGATGCCGCCAGGCCGTAGGGCACGCCGTTCGCCCACGCCAGGCCCTCCGCCTCGTCGCTGAAGCGCTGGACGGTGACGACGGGGCCGAACACCTCGTTCTGGACGATCTCGGCGTCCTGCGCCACGCCCGTCACGATCGAGGGCTGGTAGAAGAAGCCCTTGTCGCCGATGGTCGCACCGCCGGCGGCGATCTCGGCCCCGTAGCCGCGTGCCCGCTCGATGAAGCCGGCCACCCGCTCCTGCTGCGACTTGCTCACGAGCGGACCCATGTCGAGATCGGGATCGGAGGCGGGATCGCCGGTCGTGATCGACTCCACCGCCGGCACGAGCGCCTCGATGGCGCGATCGTAGCCGTCGCCCATGACGATGATGCGGGTGGCGGCCGTGCAGTCCTGCCCGCTGTTGAAGAACCCGGCGAGCTTGATCGTATCGGCCAGCGCCTCCATGTCGGCGTCGTCGTACACGAGCACCGGCGCCTTGCCCCCGAGCTCGAGATGGACGCGCTTCACCGTCTGGGCCGCGGCGGCGGCGATCTCCTTGCCGGTGGCGGTATCGCCGGTGAGGCTGACCATGTCGACGTCGGGGTGACGGATGAGCCGATCCCCGACCACGGCCCCCGGCCCGGTGACGACGTTGAAGACGCCCTTCGGAAAAATGTCGGCGGCAAGCTCCGCGAGCCGGAGCGCGGAGAGCGGCGTCATCGAGGACGGCTTGAGGACGACAGTGCAGCCCGCCGCGATGGCCGGGCACAGCTTCCAGATCGCCATCATCAGCGGGTAGTTCCACGGCGCCACCTGGCCGACGACCCCCGCCGGCTCCCGCCGGATCATGCTGGTATGCGTGTTGAGGTATTCGCCGGCCGCCTTGCCCTCGACGACGCGGGCGGCGCCGGCGAAGAATCGGACGTTGTCGACCGTGAACTCGACGTCGAAGTCGGCCGTGCCCTTCGGCTTGCCGACGTTCTGCTGCTCGAGGAGCGAGAGCGTCTCGGTATCCTTCTCGATCGCATCGGCGAATGCGTACAGCGCCTTCGACCGATCCTGGGGTGTCGACTGCGACCACGTCTCGAACGCTGCGCGCGCGGCGGCCACAGCCCGATCGACGTCGCTCGCGTCGCCCTTCGGGACTTGCGCAATCTCTTCCTCCGTGGCCGGGTTGATGACCGCGGCGGTCTCGCCTGACGCGGCATCGGCCCAGTTGCCGTCGATGAACATCTGTTGACGTGGTGCGGTCAGGGTCATGACGTGGCTGCGACCTCAGGGACTGATCGGGTGGTTGAGTCGGCATGCACCGATACAGGTGATTCTACCCAGTTCGCCTACGGAATCCACCACACCACGCTGGCCGTTTGACCGATTCCGGACCGAACGCTGGGAGCGATGAATGTCAGGCGTTGACCGGGCGGTATCCGCCATCGGCCACGCGGGCCATGACGAACAGGAGGTCGGCCAGGCGGTTCAGGTATGGGAGGACGAGCGAGTCCGGCAGCCCGTCATCGGCGGCGAGGGCAACGCTGCGACGCTCCGCACGACGGACCGTGGTGCGGGCGAGGTCGAGGGCCGCCCCGGCCAGGCTCTCGCCGGGAAGGACGAACTCGGTTGGCTGCTCGACCATCGTCTCGAGCTCGTCGATCTCCCGTTCGAGCGCCGCCACCATCTCCGCGGTCACGCGCGACGTGCCGTCAGCCAGGCGATCGCGACGCTCGACGTGCGTGGCCAGCTCGGCGCCGACCACGAACAGCTCACGCTGGAGCCGAAGGAGGAGGGTCGAGAGGTGAGCCTCGATGCGGTCCGTCTCGGTGCCGATGGCGGCGCGCGCCAGCCCCAGCGCCGACACGGCCTCGTCGGTCGTGCCGTACGCATCGGTGCGCAGATCGGCCTTGCTCACCCGATCACCGCCGAACAGCAGGCCGGTCGAGCCGTCGTCGCCCTTCTTCGTGTAGATGCGCATCCCGCTCAGAACAGGCCGGGCGGGGGCTCCCAGCGATCGGCGAGCAGCGTGACCTTGACCGGTGGACCGACGACCTCCTCGGTCTTGGTCTTCACGTTCTGGATCAGCTCCCCGGCCCACGGGCAGAACGGGGTGGTCAGCACCATCTTGATCTCGGTCGGGGCGCCATCGGAGCCGATGTCGACCGCCTTGATGAGATCAAGGTCCACGATGCTCATCCCGATCTCCGGATCGAAGATGTCGTAGAGCGCGGTCATCACCTCGTCCACCTTGCCGAGGTTGGAATCGATCGTCATGACGCAAGTGTACGCGCATGTGCCGCCGAGCACCTTCGCCGGCCGAATGGCCGGGGCTCAGAGCAGGGCGGTGTCGTACACGGGGTGCGGGTTCGGAACGAGCGGGCGAACGCGGTGATACCCCTCGTGGATCGGCCCGCCGGCCTCGATCGCCGCCCGAAGCGCGGCGATCTCCGCGGCGGTATCGCCGCCCTGGCTGGCGTGGCACTCGAGCGCCTCGAGCTTCCGCGTCGCGACATCGGTGATGTCGATCCGGTGGGTGACCACCTGTTCCTCGGGAGAGAGGTCGAACAGGTTGCCGCTCGGGTCGAAGATCGGGGAGATGACGTACACCGAATTCGGGGCCAGGCCGGACTCCGCGAGGCGCTCGACCGCCCAGCGCGTCGCGTTCCCGACGACCACGTGGTCGGGGTGGCCGGTCACGCCGTGGGGTCCGAACGTCACGACCGCCTGTGGCCGGCGATCCATCAGCCACGCGGCGATCTCCTCGACGAGCGTGTCGAAGGGCTGATCGGCCACGCCGCCGTCCGGGTAGCCGTCGAGCAGCGACACCTCGTCGAGGCCGATGACGCGAGCCGCGCCGATCAGCTCTGCCTCGCGCCGATCCCCGGTCGCGGGGTCCGGCTCGCCGTCCGGGGTGCCCGCCTCGCCACGCGTCACGACCAGGAGACGCGTCGTGGCCCCGGCGTCATGCGCGACGGCCAGCGCGCCGGCGCAGGTGAAGCTCTCATCATCGGGATGGGCCAGCACGACGGCCAGGCCGCCCGCGCGGATCGGGTGGCTCACCGAACCTCCTCGTTCACATCGTTGTCGGGCTCGTCCGAGAGCAGGGTCCAGCCCCGTTGCTCGACGGCGGTCCTCATCGTACGCAGGACCGCGAGCTTTCCGCTTGCGACCTCGGCAATGAAGCGGCGCGTCCCGGCATCGTCGAGCGTCGAGCCGGGCGGCGCGCTGCCACGGCCGACGTTCAGCCAGGCGAGGTGATATCGGTCCATGCGGCCCCACACGCGCTCCAGGAGCTGGTCCGATGCAATCAACCATTGACGGAAACGCTCCCAGTCCGGATCGTCCAGGAGCGAGTCGCCGGTGGCGATGAGCTCATCGGTCACGGCCAGGAATGCAGAGCGGGACATGACCGCAGGGCGCTGGTTCACGGCTGGCGAGTATAGAGTCGACGCTCTCCGGACGGCGTTCGTACCATTGCTCGTCGTTCCGCGCGCACGGGAGACTCGGCAGGTATGGAGCGAAGCGGCGGGATCCACGTGTCACGCACCGCGATCGGCCTGCTCGTCGCCGGGCCGTTCATCGCGATCCTGGCGGTCGCGCAGGCGCTTCCGCCGGCGGACCTCGTCGCGACCGAGCTGGGATGGGTGGCGGCGATCATGGCCGTGCTGCTCGTCGCGGCCGCGACTGCCGCTGCCGGCTGGTGGCTCGTCTCGGGGATGCGCAGCGGATCGGTGGCGGAATTGCTCGCCGGGGGCGGCTCCGCGGCGGTCGCGGGCGGGGCGATCGTCGCCATCGCCGGATCCGACGTGCAGATCCCGCTCGTCGGCGGCGCCGCGGCACTGCTGGCCGCCGCTGTGGCCGCGCGGCGCGGCCTCATCGTCGCCGGGCGAGGCGTTCGCGTGGCGAGCGCGGCGGCCGTCATTGTGGCAGCCGAGATGGTCGTCCTGGCGGAGCTTCTGCCGGCGATCACCGAGCTCGTCGACCCGGCTCGCATCGTCGTCGGCGGTGCCGCCGTCATCCTGGCCGCGGCGGCGGCGGTGGCCGCCTTCGGGCGATCCATGTCGCCGGTCGCGTCCATCTTCCTTGTCGGGACCGTGGCCGCCATCGACGCGACGGCGGCGCGCGGACCGCACCTCGAGCAGGTCATCGGCCTGGCGGCGCTCATCACCTCACAGCTGTTCGCCATGGCGAGGAATCTGGCCTGGAACGACGAACCGGCTGCGGAAGGACCACAGCGCCTGCCCGCCCTCGCCCGGCTCCTGGACGACGCCATCCTGCGCTTCGACGGCCGGCTGGGGTTGCGTGACTGGAACCCGGCGGCCCAGAAGCTGCTCGGCCTGGACGCCAGCTCGGCCGGCGCCCGGCTGGAGGATCTGCTCGGCGTCTCCCTGGCCGAGCTCCCGGCGCATGACGGACCAGTTGAAGTCCCGACTGCCGTCGGCGGGCTCCGCATCAACCTCCAGCGCACCCGGGACGGCCTGAACGCCCTGCTGCGAGACCCGGCTGCCACACCGGAGGCCGAGCGCCTTGGCCGCGAGCTGCGGGGCACGATCGAAGAGCTGCTCCAGTCGCGCCGCACGGTCGAGCTGCAGCGCCAGGAAATCGAGCGAGCCGCCACCGTCGACCCGCTCACCGGCGTGACGAGCCGCACCTCCGTCCTCGAGCGCCTCCGCCTCGAGATGGCCCAGGCCCGCCGGTACCAGCACCCGGTCGCAGTCGTACTCCTCGACGTCGACGACTTCTCGGAGATCAACCGGCGCCACGGCACGGCCGGCGGCGATGCTGTCCTCCGCGAGGTCGCCCTGCGCATCCGGCTGCGCGTCAGGGAGGCCGATGCGCTCGGGCGCGCCGGAAGCGACAGCTTCATCGCCATCCTGCCCCACACCGACGAGGGCGGAGCCGCCACATTCTCCGATGCGCTCCAGCACCGGCTCGGACTGCGCCCGGTCGCCATCGGCGTCGAGCCGGTGCCGGTGACCATCAGCGTCGGCGTGGCCGTCATGCGATCCGGCGAGGAGCTCGATCTCGACGGTCTGCTGAGTCGCGTCGACGAGGCGCTCGCCAGCGCTCGCAGTGCCGGCGGCAACCGCATCGCCTTCGATCGGCTGCACGGGCTCGCACGGCTCGAGGATCGGCGGACCGACCACACGCGGCGCGCCGAGGACGAGCGTCCCGCCTGATCCGCGGCGTATGACATCTGGTTCCGAGCGGCACGCGGGCGACCCGCGTGCCCGCCTGTAAATGAGCACGAACCGGCTGGCGGAAGCGGCGCGGCAGCATTGGTGAGTTATCCACCGATGTCATACAATGTGTGGGAAGTTCCTGTGGATAACCCCCTATCCTGGCCGGCCGTGGGCTGGCACCGTGAGGCAAGCATGCCAGCCACCTCCGCCGCGCTCTCCGCGAAGCTCATCTTCCCGACGAAGGAGATCGTGGAGGAGTACTACCTTCCGATCATCTACACGGCCTGCCGTACCTGCTACTCGGAGCTCGTCCCCGACCGGATCTGGGACAAGGCGGTCAGCCGCGACGTGGCCGATGAGAAGCAGCAGAGCCTGGTGCGCAAGGTCATGGAGTCCGGCCACGGCAGCACCATCGAGCACGTGAACTTCACGTTCGCCATCAGCGGTGTCACGCGCACGCTCTCCCATCAGCTCGTGCGCCACCGCGCGGGGACGGCCTTCGATCAGCAGTCGCAGCGCTACGTCAGCTTCAAGAAGCGGGACAACTACACGATCCCCGACAGCGTTACGAAGGGCGACCTGCCGGACGACCTCGCCGGCCGATTCCAGCGCGCGATCGACGAGAACCTCGACCTGTACGGTCAGCTGCTGCAGGCCGAGGTCCCGGCCGAGGACGCGCGGTTCATCTTCCCGAACGCGATGCAGACGAA
>Ga0299913_10000727_pt1 | contig 22257 bp, 22 predicted proteins | sample RVTome_9_FD_201360 | JGI IMG/M metagenome (GOLD analysis project Ga0299913, IMG submission 201360) | Soil microbial communities from uranium-contaminated site in the Upper Colorado River Basin, Wyoming, United States - RVT155D38 (version 2) ... | reverse complement strand
CGGCGACCATTCCTTCGACACGGCGCCGCCGGCCGACATCAGGCAGATGTCGGTGTCGGAGAAGTCAAAATGCTCGAGCGCTTTGACCTTCAGGGTTTTGTCGCCGAAGGAGCATTCCGTCCCGACGCTGCGCCGGGAGGCGAGCGCCACCACCTCGTCGGCGGGGAACCGCCGCTCGTCCAGGATGTCCAGCATTGCGCGGCCCACATTGCCTGTGGCGCCGGCCACCGCGACCTTGAAACCCATTGTCGAAGCTCCGGAATTCGCCCAGCCGCTGGTTCAGCAGCCCGGACGGGAGCGCTTCTAGGCGAGAATGGGCGGAAAGACAACGGCGGCGCGAGGGACGCCCGTTAGGAGCAGCGCCGGCCCCAGGGGGTGTCGACGCAGCCGCCGCCACCGCGGGACTCGTTGTAATGCGCCGTCAGGTAGTCGAGCAGCACCTTGCGCTCGGCCTCGGTCGGCTTCGGCATGTTGTGCTCGGCGATCATCCAGTCGATCGTGTCGTCCCAGCGCGAGCGGTTCATACCCTGCTGGGTGACTGTCGGCATGGCGTGGCAGCCGGAGCACCAGGCCAGCACATCGTCGCGGCCGGGGCCCTCTGGGAGCCCTTGGTAGGGATCGTCCTGCGCATGACCAAGGAAACTCGGGCTGGCCAGGGCCAACCCGAGAACCACAATCCTCGTCAGGGCACGCCGCAGGCGCATCAGGCCGGAACCGTGACCGCGATGCGGTGCATCGAGTTGTTGAGGTAGCCGCGCGGATTCCACATCACCGCGAACGGCTGCATCTCGCCCTGGTCGTCGGTCGCCCGCGCCCAGATCTCGTAATAGCCCTTGCTGGGGAAGTTCAGCTTCGCGCGCCACCGCTGCCACGAATACTTGTTCGGCGGCGGAGCGAGGTCGGCCTTGATCCACGTCGAGCCGAAATCGATGCTGACATCGACGCGCGAGACGTCGCGGTCGCCGGCCCAGGCATGGCCACGCACCTCGCCCCCGCGTTGCATCGTCGCGCCGGTCGTCGGCGAGGTGATCACCGACTTCACCGGCATCGACTCGATGATCTCGAAATCGGGGAGCGGCACCCTGTCGCCCGGCTTCACCGGATAGGCCGGCACCCGGTAGGACATGCCGGTCATGCCGGGGCCGTCGTGCACCTTGTTGCGCAGCGTGATCTGCCGCAGCCACTTCTGCGAGGCGGAGCCGGGCCAGCCGGGCGCGATCAGCCGAACCGGAAAGCCGTTCAGGGCCGGAATCGCATTCCCATTCATCTCGAAGGCAACGATGGTGTGCGGGTCCATCGCCTTCTTGATCGGCACGCCGCGCGAGATTGCCGGCTTGTTGGGGTCGCCGCTCAGGTGCGGATCCATGCCGTAGTGGGCGGTGTAGACCGCGCTGTCCCTGAGGCCGGCCGCCTTGAGGATGTCGGCAAGCCGCACGCCGGTCCACTCGGAATTGCCGACCGCACCGATGGTCCACTGGTTGCCGCGTGCCGGGGGATTGAAGCCGGCGCGGCCGTTGCCACCGCATTCGATCTGCAGCTTCAGCTTGACCGGCTGGAAGCGGGTCTTGAGTTGGTCGAGCGTCAGTTCGAGCGTCTGGTTGACCTCTCCGTCGATGACGAGCTTCCAGCCCTGCGGATCGCCCTTTTCCGCCATCTCCGGCACGAGGCCGTTGTTGCGGACGAAATGCTGGTCGGTGGGCGTCACATCCGGGTCGAGCAGGTTCGCCGGCGTCTCGCCGTTCATCGGGCGGTCGTTGTAAACGATGAGATCGGGCTTGCCGGGGAGCTTGAGGTCCTTCTTGCCCTGCGCCAGCGCCACCGGCAGCAGACCGGACGGCATCTCGGCCGCGAACGGGATCGTCGAGCCGATGGCGGCCCCCATGGCGGCGAGACCGGTGTTGCCGAGGAACCCGCGCCGGCTCACGCCAGTGCGGCGTCCGAACACGACGGCATCGGCGCGTTCCGGATCGTCGGCATACAGTTCTTGCAGGGAACGCTCGATCTTGTGGGTCATGAAGTCCCTCCCTTAGCCGCTCGCGGCGGCGACCGCGCGTCCATGGCCCCCGCCATGACGCGTTGAGGAAGAAACGCGTGACCCGGAAAATTTATTCCGCAGATATTTTTTGCTTTGCAGCTACGCGGCACATGGCGGCGCTGCACGGCGTGCCTCGCGCATCCGGGAGACGGTCGGCTCCGGCGGCTGGCCGGCGCGCGTTGCCGTCTGGGCGACATCGGCCACGGCGGCAAAGCGGTTGGCCGGCATGCCGAAAGCGGCCAGTTCGTACTGCAAGGGGCCGACGGTCCAGCTTCGACGGCTCGTTCCAGCGGTGGGCGGAATGCTGTACGCTGCGGAATACACCCGCATCTCCAGCCGGCAGCCGCGCGGCCCACGGTATGCCGCAACCAGCACCGACGTCCCGGCGACCTTCTCGACCTCGGTTCCGGCGAGCGTAAGCCCGCCGACTGCCAAATCGGGAATGATCGGGTGTGCGGGCAGTGCGGCAAGCACGATTGCGGCCTCGGGACGGACGCTTGGTTCCTCGTCGCGCGCCTGCCAGCCCAAAGGATCGAACACCGGTACGAAAATCGCCGCCGCGAGGATGGCGGCCACGACCGCGGCAGCAACACGGCCAAACGAGCGCTGCCGCCGGGCGGCAAGAGCAGGGTGCGGCCTGGGCGAGGGCGCCTCGTCCTCCAGTCCTTCAGCCAGGCTGGCCTTGAGCCGGGCCAGCGTTGCGTGGGCTTGGGCCAGCTCCCGCGAGCCCGCAATACGCGCCGCCAGCGCGGCGTGCTCGGCCGGCGGCAGTTCGCCGTCGATCAGCGCATTGAGGCGCTGCAGGTCGTCTTGCGGGGTCGGATCAACTGCCATGGCTCGACTTCAACGGCCGCACGGAGCTCGCCTCGATGGCCGCGAGCAGGGCACTGCGGGCACGGGTGATGCGGCTCATCACCGTGCCGATCGGGACGCCGAGCAAGTCGGCGGCCTCCGCGTAGCTGAAACCAGCGATATCGATCAAGGCAATGATTTCGCGGTGCTGCGCCGCAAGTGTCGTCAGGCCCTGATCGACGGTGATCTTGGCGATGCAGGCGTTGTCGAAGCGCCACAGATCGATCGGCGGCGGCTCCTCGGCCGGCGTGGTCCGCCTCCGGCGCAATTCGTCGAGCGCCGCATTGCGGACGATCCGGAACATCCAGGCGCGGTAGGCGGGTGCGTCCGCCGGGACGCGGCCGGCGCCGAGCGCGCGTGCCGCGGCTTCCTGGACGAGATCGCGCGCCGAGTCCGCGTCGCCCAGCATGGTACGGGCAAATGCCGCCAGACGCGGCAGCAAATCGGGCAGCTTGGAGTGCGGATCGTGGGCCACCGGACGCCTTCGGGTGGTTTTCGCTAAAGTCAGAACTATCGCGGCGCGGCGGAAATGACGCAATAGCGTCTTATCAGATCGTATGAGCGATTGCCGGTGCAGCCCCTCGGTTGGTGCGATTGCCAAGCCCGTTAACTTGTCGCAGGGTTGGAACCAACTAGACTGTTCCACGATTCGTATGAATATACGTGCGGAGGCGAGAGGATGCCATGCGGTTGACCATCGTAGCCTTGAGCGGAATTGCGGCGGCTGCACTTGCGTTTGCGCCGCTTCCGGCCGATGCCGCTTCGAAAAAGCGGACGACGGGCGTGTCGCAAAGCGACGTCAATGTGTCGAGCCAGTCACGGCGCCGCAATGCGCGGCAGAACCGGGCCCGCACCCGCATTACGGTCCGGCCGCGCTCCTTCCTCGATCCCGGCACGGATGTGCTGCCGGGTGAGCGCAAGTATCTCGACTATGCGATTCCGCCGAACTCCTACAGCGGCTTGAGCGTGCTCGATAACACGGCATTCTATCACCGCTCGCCGCTGCCCGGCCCATTCGACCTGCCGGGCAAGAACAACCCGATGCAGTGGTGAGTGGTTTCACCCTCCCCGCAAGGGGGAGGGAGCGCGCGGTGCCGTCGGCGAAGCCTTGCCTCAAGCGATACGCATTCAGACCGACAGCCGCACCGTCTCCGTCCGCTCGAACGTCGCCCACACACCATCGTCTCCATCCCAGGCGCCGCGGCTCGCGCCCTTGGAGTATTCGGTGGCGCGCTGCTCGAAGAAGTTGGCGTGCTCGACTCCGTTGAGGATTTCCATCAGCCAGGGGAGCGGATGCGGCTTGAGCTGGCGGTGGCCGCCCTCGACCGCCTCGAAATATCCGAACACGGTCGGCAGCCGCAGCTGCGTCAACCGCCAGTCGGCGACGTAGCGCACATAGGTGTGAATCTCCTCCGGTGTCATGCCCTCGACCTCGCCAAGACTGAAGGCGAGATCGACGAAACGTTCCTCCAGTCCCACCATCGTCTTGGCGACATCGACGATGTCGTCGCGCACCGCCTTGGTCAGCGCGCCGGTTTCGCGATTCCATTCGTGGAACAGCTTGATGACGCCCTCGCAATGCAGGCTCTCGTCGCGCACCGACCAGCTTACGATTTGCCCCATGCCGTTCATCTTGTTGTGGCGCGGGAAGTTGAGCAGCATCGCGAAGCTCGCGAACAAGGCCATGCCCTCGGTGAAGGCGCCGAACATCGCCAGGGTGCGCGCGACGTCCGCCACCGTGTCGACGCCGAATTCGTGCATGTAGTCGGACTTGGCGCGCATCTCGGCGTAGTCGTGAAACGCCTCGAACTCCGTCTTCGGCATGCCCAGCGTCTTGAGCAACAGCGCATAGGCGTCGATGTGTACCGTCTCCATGTTGGTGAAGGCGGCCATCATCATCTGCACCGCGAGCGGCTGGAAGATCGGGATATAGCGTTTGAGGTAGTTGTCGCCGACCTCGATGTCCGACTGCGTGAAGAAGCGGAAGATTTGCGTCAGCAGCGCTCGCTCGCTGGGTGTGACCCGGTCGGACGCCCAGTCCTTGAGGTCGGCGCCGAGCGGCACCTCCTCGCCCATCCAGTGGGTTTGCTGCTGGCGCTTCCAGAACTCGTAGGCCCAGGCATAGCGGTCGACATCGTAGCTGCCGGTGGAGTCGAGCAGGCCAACGCGGCCTTTGCCGATCAGTGTGCGCGGGTCGACGTTCGACAGATCGATGGTCACTGACATGCCAGGCACTCCTCGTAGTCGGTTCGCGCAATCGCCTGGAGCGAGCCGGCCGCGGCTTCGTCCGCGACAAGCTTGCCGGCGAAGGCGGCGCGGGAAATGGATTTGGAGCGGCAGTAGTAGAGACTCTTGATGCCGCGTTTCCAGGCGGACCAGTGCAGCATGTGCAGGTCCCACTTATCGACATCAGCGGAAAGATAGAGGTTGATCGATTGGCTTTGGCAGATGTAGGGCGCGCGGTCTGCCGCAAGCTCGACGACCCAGCGCTGGTCGATTTCGAATGCCGTGCGGAACATCGCCTTCTCGTGCTCGCTGAGCATGTCGAGATGCGCGACCGAGCCTTCATGCTCGAGGATCGACTGCCAGACCTCGGGCGTATCGGCGTTCTTGCGCACAAGCAGCTTCGCCAGATGCGGATTGCGCACCGCGAACGCGCCCGACAGCGTCTTGTGGGTGTAGATGTTGGCCGGGATCGGCTCGACGCAGGCGCTGGTGCCGCCGCAGATGATGCTGATCGAGGCGGTCGGCGCGATCGCGAGCTTATGGGAAAAGCGCGCCATGATGCCGCGCTCCAGCGCGTCGGGGCAGGGCCCGCGTTCCTTCGCCAGCGCCACGGACGCGGCATCGGCTTCGCGCCGGATCTTGCGGAACATCTTCAGGTTCCAAGACTTCGCCAGCGCGCTTTCGAAGGGGATTCCTTGCGCCTGCAGGAACGAATGGAAGCCCATGATGCCGAGGCCGACCGAGCGCTCGCGCAGCGCCGCATAGCGTGCGCGCTTCATGCCGTCCGGCGCGACAGTGATGAAGTGCGTCAGCACGTTATCGAGGAAGCGCATGACGTCCTCGATGAATCCCGGCGCGTCGCACCATTCCTCCCAGGTTTCGGCGTTGAGCGAGGAGAGACAGCAGACCGCGGTGCGCTCCTCGTCGCGGTGGTCGCGGCCGGTCGGCAGGGTGATTTCGCTGCACAGGTTGGAGGTCGAGACCTTCAGGCCGAGCTCACGCTGATGTTTGGGGAGCGCGCGGTTTACCGCGTCGATGAACAGGAGATAGGGCTCGCCGGTCTGCAGCCGTGTTTCCAGGATGCGCTGCCAGAGCTGGCGCGCATTCACTTCGCGCACCACCTCGCCGGTCTTGGGGCTGCGCAATGGAAACATCGCTCCGATTTGAACTGCCCGCATGAATGCATCGGTGACGTTGATGCCGTGATGCAAGTTGAGGCCTTTGCGGTTGAAGTCGCCGGAGGCCTTGCGGATTTCCAGGAATTCCTCGATTTCCGGATGATGGATGTCGAGGTAGACGGCCGCCGAGCCGCGCCGCAGTGAGCCCTGGCTGATCGCGAGCGTGAGCCCGTCCATGACATGGATGAACGGCATGATTCCGGAGGTCTCGCCGCCTTTCACCTTCTCGCCGATCGAGCGCACGCGGCCCCAATAGGTGCCGATGCCGCCACCGTTGGAGGCGAGCCACACATTCTCGTTCCAGGTTGCGACGATGCCTTCCAGCGAATCGGGGACCGAATTGAGGAAGCAGGAGATCGGCAGGCCGCGTGTGGCGCCGCCGTTCGACAGGATCGGCGTTGCCGGCATGAACCACAGGCGCGACATCGCATCGTAGAGCCGCTGCGCATGCGCGACGTCGTCGGCGAAGGCGCAGGCGACGCGCGCGAACATGTCCTGGAAGCTCTCGCCGGCGAGCAGATAGCGATCGGTCAGGGTTGCCTTGCCGAACGCTGTCAGCAGGTTGTCGCGTGAACGGTCGAGCGTGAGATCGGCCGGCTTGGGCGGTGGTGAAAGCGGAGCGGGCAATGGCGCTGTGCGCGAGGGCATTTCCCCCCGTTCGTTCCCGCGCAAGCGGGAACCCAGGGCCGCGATTCGCGAGCGCTCCGCCCTGGACTCTGGATCCCCGCTTGCGCGGGGACGAACGGCATTGGGAGGCGCGATCAGATGACCGTGCGGATCGAAGTCGAAGGCAAATGACATCGGCAACCCCGTGTTGTTGGGGCCGAGGCCAAGCGGACGCTTTGCGATTCGCCGGAGGGCGGACGCCTCCGGCAGCAAGCGACCCACCGGGGCACCCCGCCCGTGGACGTTTCAGCGATCACGGCAGGTCTCCTGGCTTGCGGGTCGCTGCGGCTGCCGGCCTTCCCAGTGCATTCGCGCACCAGTGACCAAGGTTGGCAGCCGCTCGCCGCTGACAGTTGCGGGGGCAGCCCCGGATTCGCCCGACAGGGGCTCACCGGATTCCCTCTTAGCCTCGAACGCTACCAGATGTAGTAATCGAGGAACCGTGATGGCTATATATGGGATTATTGTGGGCGATTCTGTCAAGCGCGATTTCGCCGCCGTCACCGCATTCGTGCAGATCAGCCGGCGAGCCGCTCCATCTCGGCGATGACCGCTTCGCCCATCTCGGCCGTCGAGATCACCGTCGTGCCCTCCGACTTGATGTCGGCGGTGCGCAGACCCTTGTCGAGCGCCGCGGCGATCGCCTCCTCCAGCAGGTCGGCTTCCTTGCCCATATTGAACGAATAGCGCAGCGCCATGCCGAACGAGGCGAGCATCGCGATCGGGTTCGCCATGCCCTTGCCGGCGATGTCGGGGGCGGAGCCATGCACCGGCTCGTACATCGCCTTGCGCTGCTTGGTCTTCGGGTCGGCCTCGCCGAGCGAAGCGGACGGCAGCATGCCGAGTGAGCCTGTCAGCATCGCGGCGATGTCGGAGAGCATGTCGCCGAACAGGTTGTCGGTCACGACCACGTCGAACTGCTTCGGCCACCGGACGAGCTGCATGCCGCCCGAGTCGGCGAGCTGGTGCTCGAGCTGCACGTCCTTGAACTCGCGCTGGTGCACCTGCGTGACCACCTCGTTCCAGAGCACGCCCGTCTTCATGACGTTGCGCTTCTCCATCGAGGTGACCTTGTTGCGCCGCTTGCGTGCGAGCTCGAAGGCGACGCGGGCGATGCGCTCGATCTCGTAGGTGTCGTAGACCTGGGTATCGACGGCGCGTTTCTGCCCGTTGCCGAGATCGGTGATGGTCTTGGGCTCGCCGAAATAGACCCCGCCGGTGAGTTCGCGGATGATCAGGATGTCGAGCCCTTCGACCACCTCGCGCTTGAGCGAGGAGGACTCCACCAGCGCCGGATAGCAGATCGCCGGCCGCAGGTTGGCGTAGAGCTCCATGTCCTTGCGCAGCCGGAGCAGGCCCGCCTCCGGGCGCGCGTCATAGGGAACGGCATCCCATTTCGGCCCACCGACCGCGCCGAAGATCACCGCGTCGGCCGCCATCGCCAGGTCCATTGTGGCGTCGGTGATTGAGACCTGATGCGCGTCGTAGCAGGCGCCGCCGACCAGCCCGTCCTCGGTCTCGAACGTCCCCATGCCGTGGGCGTTCATCCAGGCGATCAGCTTCACGACCTCGGCCATCACCTCGGGGCCGATGCCGTCGCCGGGAAGGAGCAAGAGCTTGTGGGTCGCCATGGGAAACGCCTCGCGCAAGGGACACTGCGGCGAGTGCTACCGGGCAGGCCCGGAATTGGCAAGGCGTGGAATCAAAGACAAGCGGAGGGGTCATCAAGCTCAGCAACTCGCAGAGCCGCGCCACCATCCCAACATCTTTTCGGACTTGTAGTGACGAAGGCCAAGCACGGATTGGGGTGCCCATGGGACTGTACGCGGACTGGATCGTCCCCCGCCTGTGCCATCTGTCGATGCGCAACAAACGGCTGCTGCCCTATCGGCAACGCATCGTTGCAGCGGCCGAGGGACAGGTGCTGGAGGTCGGCATCGGATCGGGGCTTAACCTGCCGCTCTATAGCGTCAACGTGACTCGCGTGCTCGGGCTGGAGCCGTCGCCGAAGCTGATCGACATGGCAGGGCAGGCCGCGCGGCAGGCGTCCGTGCCGACTGTCCTGCTCAACGGAACCGCCGAGCAGATTCCGCTTGAGGACCGCAGCGTCGACACAGTCGTCATGACGTGGGTCGGCTGCAGTATCCCCGATCCCGGTGGTGCATTGCAGGAGATGCGTCGCGTTCTGCGTCCGGGCGGGCGGCTGTTGTTCGTGGAGCACGGCCGTTCTCCCGAGCCGGGAGTGGAGCGGTGGCAGGATCGTCTGAACCCGATGTGGCGCCGTCTGTCGGGCGGCTGCCATCTCAATCGCAAGATCGACGACCTCGTGCGCAACGCCGGCTTCCGCATCGATCGGCTTGAGACCGGCTACCTGCGCGGCCCGAAGATCATGACCTTCATGTACGAAGGCAGCGCTGTTGCTTGATCCGCCGTGGTGGCGGGCGCCTCGCGTACTGGAAAACTCGGGCGGAGTGCTAAAGGGCGGCAAGGCGGATGGCAAGCGCCGGCGGCCCTCGCGGCGGCGGGGCGACGATGCGATAGTCCCGCACCATGCACACCGACGCCATCGTGTTGGCGATCGCTGCCGCGGTCCTCATCGGGCTGGGGCTGATCCTTGCCCAGATCGGCCTGCGCGGCATCACGCCGATTGCCGCCGCGGCGATCAGTGTCCCGACCTCGATGCTGTTGTTCGCGCTTGCCACGCTGCTGGCGCTGGCGCTCGGCCGGTATCCCCTGGACGCACAGTCCTGGCAGGCGCTGCCGATCTTCGCGGCGATCGGGCTGCTCTATCCGGCAATGGTTACGCTGTTGAATTTCGAGTCGAGCCGCCGCATCGGTTCGGTGATCACGGGCACGCTTGGCAATTTCACGCCGGCGGTCGCGGTGGCGCTCGCGGTTCTGCTGTTGGACGAGCCGCTGCGGTGGGCGCACTTGATCGGGCTTGCCGTCATCGTGACGGGCGTCATGGTTCTGACGACGCCGCGCGGCGGCGGGCCTGCGCATTGGCGTTCCTGGGCGCTACTGCTGCCGCTCGCCGGCGCCGCCATCCGCGGAATTGTGCAGCCTGGCGTGAAGTTCGGGCTCGAGCTTTGGCCGAACCCTCTGGCGGCTGCGCTGATCGGCTATGTCATCTCTTCTTTTATCGTTCTGTCGGTGGTCCGGATGCGGACCGGACGATTCATGCCGGATGCGGCGCGCCGGTCGCGACTCTGGTTCGTGGCGGTCGGATTGGTGAACGGCGCCGCGCTGCTGCTGATGTATGCGGCGCTGGCGAACGGGCCGGTTGCGCTGGTCGCGCCGCTGCTCGCGACCTATCCCCTCACCACGCTGGCGTGGGGGGCGCTGTTCCTCGGGCGGCCCGATGCCGGTGCGCGGCTTCTCCTGGGAATTGTCACGACGGTCATCGGCGTCGTGCTGCTGGTGACGGCCTGAGCGGCTATAAGCCGCTGTGCCAGTTGTAACCCTGGTTCTCCCAATAGCCGCCGGCATCGTTGTTCTGGACGTACATCGCCGTGATGTATTTCGGGTTTTTGAAGCCGAGCTTGGTCGGCATGCGGCACTTCATCGGAAAGCCGTAGGCGCGCGGCAGCGTCTCGTTGCCGAACTTGAGCGTGAGTTGCGTCTGCGGGTGCAGCGCCGTCGCCATGTCGATGGTGTTGGAATAGCCTTCCGCGCACTGGAACCAGACGTATTTGGCGCGGGTGTCGGCGCCGATGCGCTTGAGGAAGTCACGTAGTGGAATGCCGGTCCAGTCGCCGATCGCGCTCCAGCCCTCGACGCAGATGTGGCGCGTGATCTGCCGCTCCTGCGGCAGCGCATTGAGTTCGTCCAGCGTCCAGGATTTCTTGTTGTCGATCAGCCCGCCGACTTCGAGCTTCCACGTGGTCCCGTCGACTTGCGGCGCTTCATCGAGGCTGTAGTAGGCATTGAACGGGAACGGCCTGGTAACGGCGCTCTCCGGATAGGTCGGCGCCAGCTTGTTCGGATTGAACAGCAACGCCTGCACGCCGTCGTTGAAGTGGGAGATCTTGCGCAGCACGTTCTCCGCCGAGACGCTGTCGACGATATCGCAGCCGGTCAAGAAGGTGAGCGCTCCGAGGCTTGCGGCGCCGCGCAGGAACGCGCGCCGGGCCGGATCGGGCATCAACTTGCCGGCGTCCTTGATCAGCAGCTTGGCATCGACGCCGGGAACTGGCTTGCGCGGGCGGGGCATACCGTCCTCCCTCATCGTCCGGTGATCATGGCGCGAAGGCTGCGCGGGACCAGCAACGCCATCACGACATGCAAGACAAGAAAGCCTACGATCGCCGCCATGGCGAAGAAGTGCACGTACCGCGCGGCTTCGTACCCGCCGAACAAAGCGGTGAGCTCCTGCAACTGCACCGGCTTCCAGATCGCGAGGCCGGACAGCACGATGACGACGCCGGCGAGGATGACGCCGAGATAGAGCAGCTTCTGCACGGCGTTATAGACTGATAGGTCGTCATGCGACAGCCGGCCGGCAAGGGCCGCGCGAGCGTCCGCAATCACTTCGCCGGGACGGATCGGCAACAGCTTGCGGCGGAACCGGCCCGTCACGATGCCCAGCACCACATAGACCAGCCCGTTGATGACCAGCACCCACATGGCGGCGAAGTGCCAGTCGAGGGCGCCGGCGAGCCAGCCGCCGATGGTGATCGAATTCGGGAACACGAAGGGAAACAGAGGCGCGGCGTTGTAGATGCGCCAGCCCGATAGAATCATCAGCACGACGGCGATCGCATTGATCCAGTGGGTCACGCGCACCCAGCGGGGGTGGATCACGGAACGGTCTGTCGCGGTGTGCGCCACCGGCGCGCGATCGGCTGTTTCGATGCTCATGCATTCGCTCCGGCCGCTCGGCCGCCCCAGCCGGCCGATGACGGGTGCCGGCGCGGTCGGCCGGCACCCGCGAAGGAATACTACTTCTTCATCTTGTCCTTGGACATCTTGTCTTTGGACATCTTGTCCTTCTTCATGCCGTCGTCCTTGGACATGCTGGATTTCTCCATCTTGTCCTTTTTCATTTTGTCTTGGGCGAGTGCCGCCGGCGCCAGCGCGAGCCCGAGCGAGAGGGTCGCGGCGGTCAGCGGCAGCATCAAACGGGATTTCATGAAAGATTCCTCCAGAGGTTATTGATGGCGAAACAGCCGCCATCATCTATCGGTGCGTTTCGGAGTGGCCAAAGGTTACGCGCCCTGTCGAAGTCGTGACCGGTGCGAGGTTCCGGTTGCGGAATGCGAGTTCCAAATTTCGCGAAATGTGGGAATCGCGGCGCCTTGCGCGAGGCCGTCTGAACCTCGACGGCAGGTTGGTCGCAGCGGCCAATTCAGAAGAGAAATGATTTAATCAATAAGTGCTTGCGTGGAACGGGCAATTTCGCAGTTCACCGCTGTGGATCGCTTATTGCACTCAGGCCACCGACTGCTTATGGATTGGCTGGTTCACAAGGATTTCTTTGCGATGGCCGATTCGAAGGCCCGGGCGGCGCGTCCGCTGTCGCCTCACCTGCAAATCTACCGGTGGTCGTGGACGATGACGATGTCCATTCTCCACCGGGTCACCGGAAGCGCGCTGTTTTTTGGGACGCTGCTGCTGGCGTGGTGGCTGATCGCCGCCGCGTCGGGCCCCAAGGCCTACGCCCAGGTTGAATGGTTCATGGGCACAATCATCGGCCGCTTGATCCTGTTCGGCTACACCTGGGCGCTGATCCACCATGCGCTCGGGGGCATCCGCCATCTGATCTGGGACACGCTGCACGGCTTCGGCGAGCAGGAGCGCATGCGCCTTGCCCAGGCGACGCTGTTCGGGTCGGTCATCCTGACAGTGCTGTTGTGGGTGGTCGGCTATCTGCTGATGGGGGGCACGCGATGACCGCGCCGCACCATTCGCCGCCGCCCCACCGCACGCCGCTGGGAATTGTCCGCGGTCTCGGCTCGGCGCGCTCCGGCACCGATCACTTCTGGAGCCAGCGGCTCACCGCGGTCGCCAATGTGCCGCTTGTGATCGCCTTCGTGGTGATCGTGATTTCGCTGCTCGGGCGCAATCATGCGGCGGCGGTGCAGATCATCGGCTCGCCGTTGGTCGCGATCATCCTGTTGCTGTTCGTCGCCTCGGTCACCTATCACATGCGCCTCGGCATGCAGGTCATCATCGAGGACTACGTGCATGGCGAGCTGGCGAAGCTGGCGCTGGTGCTGGCCAATACGTTCTTTGCGGTCGCGGTCGCGCTTGGCTGCGGCTATGCCATCCTGAAGCTGTCTTTCGGAGTTTGATATGGCGGGATCATCGAACGGTGGCGCGCCGGCCGTGAATGGCCGAGCCTACCCGATCGAGGACCACTCCTACGATGTCGTCGTGGTTGGCGCCGGCGGGTCCGGCTTGCGTGCAGTGGTGGGATGCAGCGAAGCCGGACTGAAGACCGCCTGCATCACGAAGGTATTTCCGACGCGTTCGCATACGGTGGCGGCGCAGGGCGGCATTGCCGCCGCGCTCGGCAACATGGGCGAGGACGATTGGCGCTGGCACATGTACGACACCGTCAAGGGCGCTGATTGGCTCGGCGACCAGGACGCGATCGAATACCTGTGCCGTAATGCGCCCGCGGCCGTTTACGAGCTCGAACATTGGGGCCTGCCGTTCTCGCGCCGCGAGGAGGATGGAAAGATCTATCAGCGTCCGTTCGGCGGCATGACCACGCACTATGGCAAGGGCACGGCGCAGCGCACCTGTGCGGCCGCCGACCGCACCGGCCACGCCATGCTGCACACGATGTACGGCCAGGCGCTGCGGCACTCGGCGCAGTTTTTCGTCGAATACTTTGCCATCGATCTCATCATGGACGACGAAGGGCGTTGCCGCGGAGTCGTTGCGATCAATCTCGATGACGGCGCAATTCACCGCTTCAGCGCGCAGATGACGATCCTGGCGACCGGCGGCTACGGGCGGACCTATCAGTCCTGCACAGGCGCGCATACCCAGACCGGCGACGGCAACGGCATGATGCTGCGGGTCGGCCTGCCGCTGCAGGACATGGAATTCATTCAGTTCCACCCGACCGGCATCTATGGCGCGGGCTGCCTGATCACCGAGGGCTCGCGCGGCGAGGGCGGTTACTTGGTCAATGCCGAAGGCGAGCGCTTCATGGAGCGCTATGCGCCGTCGGCCAAGGACTTGGCGTCACGCGACGTCGTCTCGCGCGCCATGACCATCGAGATTCGCGAAGGCCGCGGCGTCGGCGCGAAGAAGGATCACATCTTCTTGCACCTCGATCACCTCGATCCGGCGGTGCTGCACGAGCGGCTGCCGGGCATCTCGGAGTCGGCGCGCATCTTCTCCGGCGTCGACGTGTCGAAAGAGCCCATCCCGGTGCTTCCGACGGTGCACTACAACATGGGCGGCGTCGCCACGAACTATCACGGCGAGGCGCTGACCAAGAAGAACGGCGATCCCGACACGGTGGTGCCCGGCCTGATGGCGCTCGGCGAGGCAGCCTGCGTGTCGGTGCACGGCGCCAACCGTCTCGGCTCCAACTCGCTGATCGACCTCGTCGTGTTCGGCCGCGCGGCGGCACTGCGCTGCGCCGACATCCTGACGCCGAACGACAAGCATCCCGACCTGCCGAAGGATTCCGCCGAGATGGCGCTGGGACGGCTCGACAAGTTCCGCCACGCTTCCGGCGAAACGCCGACGGCTGAGCTGCGCGCCGAAATGCAGAAGGTCATGCAAAACAATTGCGCCGTGTTCCGCACTGGCGAGGTGCTGGAGGAGGGCCACAAGCTGATCCACGAGGTCTACGCGGGCATTTCGGACATCCACGTCACCGATCGTTCGCTGATCTGGAATTCGGACCTGATCGAGACGCTGGAATACGACAATCTGATCGCGCAGTCGGTCGTCTCCATGGACTCCGCGCTCAACCGGACCGAAAGCCGCGGCGCCCATGCGCGCGAGGACCATCCCGATCGCGACGACGTCAACTGGATGAAGCACACGCTGTCGTGGCTTGACTACGCGACCGGCAAGGTCACCATCGACTATCGTCCGGTGCACACCTATACGCTCACCAACGAGGTCAGCTACATCGAGCCCAAGGCTCGGGTGTATTGATTCAAGAAGAACGCGGACATGGCCGAATTCACGCTTCCCAAGAATTCCAAGATCACCGCCGGCACCACCTGGCCAACGCCCATGAAGGTGCATGGGGCGCTCACGGAGTTCCGTGTCTATCGCTGGAATCCGGACGACGGGCACAATCCACGGATCGACGTCTACCAGGTCGACCGCGGCGATTGCGGGCCGATGGTTCTCGATGCACTGATCTGGATCAAGAACCACGTCGATCCGACGCTCACCTTCCGCCGGTCATGCCGCGAGGGCATTTGCGGGTCGTGCGCGATGAACATCGACGGCGCCAATACGCTCGCCTGCACCAAGGCGATGGACGAGGTCAAAACTCCGATCCGCATCTATCCGCTGCCGCACACGGCGGTGGTCAAGGATCTGGTGCCCGACCTCACCAACTTCTATGCACAGCACGAGACCATCCAGCCGTGGCTGCAGACGGTGAGCCCGGAACCGCAGAAAGAATGGCGCCAAAGCCATGAAGACCGCACCAAGCTCGATGGTCTCTACGAGTGCATCCTGTGCGCCTGCTGCTCAACGGCGTGCCCCAGCTACTGGTGGAACAGCGAGCGCTATCTTGGACCCGCGGCGCTGTTGCAGGCCAATCGCTGGCTCAAGGATTCGCGCGACGAAGCGACCGGCGAGCGGCTCGATCAGCTCGAAGATCCGTTTCGACTTTATCGCTGCCACACCATCATGAATTGCGCCAACGCCTGCCCGAAAGGCCTCAATCCCGCGAAGGCGATTGCCGAAATCAAGAAGATGATGGTCGACCGGCAGGTGTAGCCGCGCGCCCCAATCGTCGTCCAAGCTGAAGCGGTTCCGCTCCAGCACGATTCCCCGCGGCGTGGCGCCGCACCGCCGCAAGTTTGCCGCTTCATCCGGGTTTCATTCGGAACACCCCGGCCGCCGAGGCGTTATGTCTCGTGGGGCGAGAGTTCCGCTGCGCGCAGGCGGCCACGGGTGCCATCTCGGCGTCGTGGCGAAAATGCGCGCCTCCGGGAACACGTGGTTTCAACAGCTTTGCGAGGTGATAATGAAAGGCCGGTTCATTCGTGTCGGATTGGTGACAGCCTTGCCGCTTGTGCTGGCGGCGAATGCCAACGCTCTGGACGATTCCGCCCTGCGGGTCGCCCAGGCCCAGGCCCAGGACCAGAGGGAGAAACCACAACAAAGAAGGGCGCAGCCGGCACAGGAGCGAAAGACAGATCCGGCCGCGCAGCGGCGGCAGGAGTCGACTCAGGGGCAAAAGCAGCCGCCCCGTGCCCCCGCGAGACAGGCACAAGATCAGCAGCGACAGCGTCCTTCCGCACAGCAGCAGGATCAGCGCCAGCAACGCCGTGAGAACGCCCAGGAACAGCGTCAGGAACGCCGCGAGAACGTCCAGGAACGCCAGCAGGATCAGCGTCAGGACCGTCGCGAAAGTGCCCAGGAACAGCGCCAGGAGCGCCGCGAGACCGTCCGCGAGAAACAGCAGGAGCAACGCCAGGAGCGCCGCGAGAACGTTCAGGATCGCCGTCAGGATCAGCGGCAGGAGCGTCGCGAGGACGCGCGGGATCAACGTCAAGACCGGCGCGAGAATGCGCAGGAGCGCCGTCAAGACCAACGCGAGAATGCGCAGGAGCGTCGCCAGGAGCAGCGCGAAAATGCGCAGGACCGGCGTCAGGATCGCCGCGAGGAGGCGCGGGATCGGCGGCAGGACCGGATTGATGACATTCGCCGCGAGCGCCGCGAATCGCGGGAGGGCAACCGCGTTGTCATCCGCGAGCCGGGGCGCACGATCATTCGCGAAGACGGGCGGACCATCATCCGTCATGACGAGGTCGAGCGCTTCCGCCGCTTCGGCGGCGGGGATATTCGCGTCGAGCGCCGCGGGAATGAGACGTTTGCGTACATTCAGCGCCCCGGCTATCGCGTCGTGACGGTCACCGGCGCCAACGGCCGGTTGATCCGGCGCGTGCGCCGCTATCCGAACGGGCGCGAGGTGGTGATCATCGACAACCGTCCGCGCGCCGGCGTGGGCTTCTTCATCGACATCGCGCCGCCGGTGATCCGTATCCCGCGCAATCGCTACATCGTTGAGGCCGCCGAGGCGCCGCCCGCTCTGTTGTACGAGACTCTGGCGGCTCCCCCGGTCGACAGCGTCGATCGCGCCTACGCGCTCGATGAGATCCGGTACAACCAAAACCTGCGCGAGCGCATGCGGCGCATCGATCTCGATACCGTCACCTTCGACACCGGTTCGTGGGAGGTGACGCCGGAAGAAGCGGCGCGGCTGGAGCCGATTGCGAAAGCCATGCTGCGTGCTACCGAACGTGATCCGCAGGAGGTGTTCCTGATCGAGGGGCACACCGACGCGGTCGGCGACGAGGTCGACAATCTATCGCTGTCGGACAGGCGCGCCGAGGCCGCCGCGATCGTGCTCACGGAACGGTACAACGTTCCGCCGGAAAACCTGACCACGCAAGGGTACGGCGAGCAGTACCTGAAAGTGGACACGCAAGACGACGAGCGGCGTAATCGCCGCGTCACGGTCCGGCGCATCACGCCGCTGCTCGCCGGCAAAGGCGAAGCGCCGAACACGTCCGGCGGCGGCTGACGGTTTCTAGTTACGTCGCCGATTAGCGATGCTCCCTTTCCAGAAATGGGAAGGGAGCATTTCTTGTTTGCTTCACCGGGATTGCAATTGCGGCTTCCCCGGCGGCGTAGTCCTCCGTGATTATGATGCCCGCCTCACCGCAGACAAAATCGCTTCGCACTGTTTGCCGTTGGGGGTGGTTGCTGACCGCTTCCATCCGAAGAAGGGCGACAGACGCCAATGACACATCGCTATCTGCTGGCCGCAATGACCGTTGCGGCGGGTCCGTTCGTGCTGGCATCCGAGGCAGACAGCCGCGATCAGGCGCCGTTCGTGGTGGCGCAGCAGCAAACTGATCCGCGAAGGAGGCCTCCGCCAAGGCCGGCGGTTCAGCCGGCCCCGCCGCAAGCTCCGGCCGCCCGCCCGCCGGTGCAGCCGCAGCGGCCCGTCGTTCAGCCGCAACGCCCTGCGGTTCGGCCTCAGCCTCCCGCGGTTCAGCGGCCGCAGCAATTTACGCCGCAGCCGCAGCGGCCGGTGGCGCAGCCGCCACGTCCGGCCGTCCAGCCTCCGCGCCAGGTGCAGCCGCCGCGCCCGGCGGGGCAGCCTCCGCGCCAAGTCCAGCCTCCGCGCCAAGTCCAGCCGCAACGCCCGGCAGTTCAACCCCTGCGTCCGGTCGTGCAGCCACGGCCGCCGGGCACGCAGCCGCAGCGGCCCGCAGCTCAACCGCTGACGCCCGGCGTCCAGCAACCGGTGGTCCGCCGGCCGGCCCCGCGTATCGATACGCTCCGCGACCAGCGCCGTGAGATTCGCCAGGGCAACCGCGTCGTGATCCGGGAGCCGGGCCGGACGATCGTTCGCGAAGGCCCGCGCACTATCGTCAGGCACGACGATCTCGCCCGCCTGCGTCTGCGCTCGCAGGGCATGCGCACTGAGTGGCGCGGCAACGAGAGGGTCACCTATGTCAACCGCCCTGGCGGGGTGGTCATCATCAACATCACGGACCGCAATGGCCGCTTGATCCGCCGCATCCGGCGCGACCGCTGGGGCCGCGAGATCGTGATCATCGACAACCGGCGGCGGCCCGGTGTCGTCATCGGTTTTATCGGCGCGATCGTGATCGCGGCGCCGATCATCGCAATCGCGCGCGACCGTTACATCGTCGAGGCCGATGTCGCGCCGCCGCCGCTGCTCTACGACACGTTGACAGCGCCGCCGGTCGAACCGCTCGAGCGCGCCTACTCGCTCGACGAAATCGCCGCGACGCCGAACCTGCGCGACCGCATGCCGCGCGTCGACATCGATACCATCACCTTCGACGCCGGCTCGTGGGAGGTGACGCCCGAGGAGGCCGACAAACTCGCGCCGATCGCGGACGCGATCCGGCGCGCAATCGAGAAGAACCCCACCGAGGTGTTCATGATCGAAGGCCACACCGACGCGGTCGGTGACGAGGTCGACAATCTGTCATTGTCCGACCGGCGCGCCGAGGCGGTGGCAATCGTGCTCACCGAGCAGTACGGCATTCCGCCGGAGAACCTGACCACGCAAGGCTATGGCGAACAGCAGCTGAAGGTGCCGACGGGCGCGGCGGAACGGCGCAATCGCCGCGTCACCGTGCGGCGCATCACCCCGCTCTTGACCGGCGAGGCGCAGCCGCAGGCGCCCGCCGATCCGCCGCCCGGCGCGCAGCCGGATCAGCCGCCGCAAAGCGACTCCGAGCCGCCGCCGGAGGCTCCGGGAACGCAGCCTGGCGGCGGCTGAGCGAGGCTACAGCTTGAGCTTCTTGCGACGTTGCGCCAGCGTGCGCAGCCGCAGCGCGTTGAGCTTGATGAAGCCTTCGGCGTCGCGGTGGTCGTAGGCCACGGCGCCTTCTTCGAAGGTGACGAGTTCCTGGTCGTACAGCGAGTATTCGCTCTCGCGCCCGATCACCGCGGCCGAGCCTCTGTAAAGGCGCAGCCGCACGCGCCCGGTCACGTAGGCCTGCGAATGGTCGATCGCCGCCTGCAGCATCTCGCGCTCGGGCGAGAACCAGAAGCCATTATAGATCAGCTCACTGTAGCGCGGCATCAGCTCGTCCTTGAGATGCGCGGCGCCGCGGTCGAGCGTGATCGACTCGATGCCGCGGTGCGCGGCGAGCAGGATGGTGCCGCCGGGCGTCTCGTACATGCCGCGGCTTTTCATGCCGACGAAGCGGTTCTCGACCAGATCGAGCCGTCCGATGCCATTGGTCTTGCCGAGTTCGTTGAGCGCCGTGAGCAGGGTTGCCGGCGACAGCCGCTGGCCGTCGATGGCGACCGCGTCGCCCCTCTCAAAGTCGATGCTGATGACCGTCGGCTTGTCCGGCGCGGTGAAGGGATCGTCGGTGCGCGAGAACACGTAGTCGGGCACGTCCTGCGCCGGGTCCTCCAGCACCTTGCCTTCGGATGACGCGTGCAACAGGTTGGCGTCAACCGAGAACGGCGCCTCGCCGCGCTTATCCTTGGCGATTGGGATCTGGTGCTGCTCGGCGAACTCGATCAGCTTGGTGCGCGAGGTCAGGTCCCACTCGCGCCACGGCGCGATCACGGTCACATCCGGCTTGAGCGCGTAGTAGGTCAGCTCGAAGCGCACCTGATCGTTGCCCTTGCCGGTCGCCCCGTGCGCGACTGCGTCGGCGCCGACTTTCTCCGCGATCTCGATCTGCTTCTTGCCGATCAACGGCCGTGCGATCGAGGTGCCGAGCAGGTACTGGCCCTCATAGACCGCGTTGGCGCGGAACATCGGGAACACGTAGTCGCGCACGAACTCTTCGCGCAGGTCCTCGACGAAGATGTTCTCCGGCTTGATGCCGAGCAGCAGCGCCTTCTGCCGCGCCGGCTCCAGTTCCTCCCCCTGGCCGAGATCGGCAGTAAAGGTCACGATCTCGCAGCCGTAGGTGGTCTGCAGCCACTTGAGGATGATCGAGGTATCGAGCCCGCCCGAATAGGCGAGGACGACCTTTTTTACGTCGCGTGAGGGCATTGGAAACCGCCTACAATCAAAGACAGGCGTCATCCTGAGGTGCCCGCGCAAAGCGCGGGCCTCGAAGGATGGCCACAGGGTGAAGCCCGGGCCGCATCCTTCGAGGCGCGCCTTCGGCGCGCACCTCAGGATGACGGATCGAAACGGCGCGGACTATAGGGGGAATGGGGGAGGGCGCAAGGAGGGCCTGCCGCGCCGGACCGCTCCATCGCAAGGCAGGGCAACCGTGTCTTCGGGGAACGCTTGAGCCATCGCCCGCTCCCATGCCACAACTCCGCTCCGGCCGGGGGGCCAAGGTGGAGCATCATCCGCATGCCATTTCGCGCCGGCGTCCGATTCGTCCTCTCCGTCCCGCTATTTGCCGTCGCGCTGACGGCCGCGCCGACGAGCCCTGCCTTTGCCGCGAAATGCGGCGGCGATTTCAATACCTTCATCGCGGCCTTCTCGCGCGAGGCGGCGGCGCGCGGCATCTCGCAGCGGACGATTGGCGCGGCGTTCGCGGGCGTTTCGCAGGACCGCGCTGTGCTTGCCTTCGACCGGCGCCAGCGGGGCACGTTCCGCAAGAGCTTCGAGGACTACGTACGCACCCGCGTAACGTCGGGTCGGCTTAAGCGCGGCGCGCAGATGCTCAAGCGGCATGGGGCTCTGTTCGCCCGTATCGAGAAGCAATTCGGCGTACCCGCCCCGATCCTGGTGGCGATCTGGGGGCTGGAGACCGACTACGGCAGCGGCGACATGGGCAAATTGCCGGTCATCCGGGTGCTTGCCACCATGGCGCACGACTGCCGCCGTACCGATCTGTTTCAGCGCGAATTGTTTGCGGCCTTGCAAATTATCGAGCGCGCCGACCTGCGGCTGGAGGAGATGCGCGGCGCTTACGCGGGCGAACTGGGACAGACCCAGTTTCTGCCGTCGTCCTACATCAAGTTCGCGATCGACTATGACGGCAGCGGCCACCCCAACCTGATCAGAAGCTCACCTGACGCGCTCGCCTCAACGGCCAACTATCTGCGCGGCTACGGCTGGAAGCGCGGCGGCTCATGGCAGGAGGGTTCGGAGAATTTCGAAGTGCTGCGCGAGTGGAACCGCGCCCTGGTCTATCGCAAGACCATCGCCTATTTCGCCGACCGGTTGGCGGGACAGTCCGGGCAGACGCAACGCTGAGGTAAGCCGTCGCGTTACAGCCGGCCCCACCACCCAAATGGCCCGGGATCGAAATGCCGGATGCGCCGCACCTGCTGCGCGGGCTTGCGCTTGCGCTTCTGCGCGATCAACTGTGACGGCTTAGCCTTCGGGTTGGTGCCCGTAACGACCACCACGGTGTTGTCCTTGCCCCGCTCGCGCACCAGCGTGAATAGGACCTTGGCATCGTTCGGATGCAGGCGCACGCAGCCGTGCGACGCAGGCGTCCGAGGCGCGAGGTCACGGTCGTGCCGTGGATCGCATAGCCACGATCGTAGAAAATCGAATACGGCATCGGCGCATAGTCGTATTTGCGCGAATACCATGAGCGGTGCATTCGCTCGACCCCGTAGCTGCCGTTCGGCGTGCCGGTGCCGTACTTCCCGGTTGAGGACTTG
>Ga0299913_10000726_pt1 | contig 22264 bp, 19 predicted proteins | sample RVTome_9_FD_201360 | JGI IMG/M metagenome (GOLD analysis project Ga0299913, IMG submission 201360) | Soil microbial communities from uranium-contaminated site in the Upper Colorado River Basin, Wyoming, United States - RVT155D38 (version 2) ... | reverse complement strand
GCGCCGTGGCCGCCGTGCTCAGCGTGCCCGAGGAGCGGGAAAGGGTCGCGGCTGCCCGGTCACGGGCGGATTCGGACTCTCGGCGGGCCACTCTGGGAGACTAGTGCGCGCGTGAATCCCCCGTAAATCAAGGCAAATCAGGTGAATTCTCTGCGATCCGTGTTCCTCCGGCCGGTGCCGTCTGCTTGAATTCTCAAATTGCCGGCGATCAGGAGGATCTGTGTCCGAGCAGCCCCACGAGGTCCAGTTCCTCACGATCCACGGTCATCGCCGAGCGTTCGTGAAGGTGGGGTCCGGCCCGGTCGTCCTGCTGCTGCACGGCCTCGGCTGCCACCACGGCACCTGGGAGCCGGTCATCGACACGCTGGCCCGGCACTACACCGTCATCGCGCCGGACCTGCTCGGCCACGGGCAGTCGGACAAGCCACGCGCCGACTACAGCCTCGGCGGCTACGCCAACGGGATGCGCGATCTGCTCACGGTGCTCGGCATCGACCGGGTGACCGTGGTCGGCCACAGCTTCGGGGGTGGGGTGGCGATGCAGTTCGCCTACCAGTTCCCGGAGCGCACCGAGCGACTCGTGCTGGTCGCCTCCGGGGGCCTCGGCCCCGACGTGACGCCCGGGATCCGCGCGATCAGCACACCCGGCTACCACCAGCTGATGGGCCTGCTGACCCTCCCCGGCGTGCGACACCTCGGCGTGGCCGGCCTGAAGGCCCTGTCGGCGACCGGCTGGAAGCAGACCCGCGACCTCGACGAGGTCGCCGAGATCTTCGAGTCCTTCAAGGACCCGCACGCGCGGACGGCGATCCGGCACGTCGTCCGGGCCGTCGTCGACTGGCGGGGACAGATCGTCACCATGGCCGACCGCGCCTACCTCACCGAGGCGATGCCGATGGCCGTGGTCTGGGGCCGCGACGACATGGTGATCCCGGTCCGGCACGCGAGCAACGCCGCCGCTCTCGCGCCCAAGGCGCGCGTCGAGGTGATCCCCAACGCCGGCCACTTCCCGCACAAGGACCACCCGGAGCGGTTCGCCAGGATCCTGCACGACTTCATCCGCACGACCCGGCCCGCGAGGTACTCCCGGGCCCGGGTCCGTCGGCTGCTCCGCGACGGTCAGGTCGGGCCGGTCAGCCCGCTGGCGAGCGTGACGGAGATCGGCTCGGCGTAATTAGCGCCTGCCTTACGCGTCGCCGCCTTCCTGCGCCCGGTCGGCCACCGCGGTCGGGTCGTCGATGCGGTACTTGTCCATCGCCTTCTTGACCAGGCCCCGGTCCACCCGACCGGCGTCGGCCAGCGCCTGGAGCGCCTGTACGACGACCGACTCCGCGTCGATGTGGAAGAACCGCCGCGCCGCGGGGCGCGTGTCGGCGAAACCGAAGCCGTCGGCGCCCAGCACCCGGTAGTCGCCGGGGACCCATCTGGCGATCTGCAGCGGCACCGCCCGCATGAAGTCCGAGACCGCGACGGTCGGCCCGTCGAAGCCGGCCAGCTTGTCGGCGACGTACGCCGTCCGCGCCTCCTCGTCGGGGTGCAGCAGGTTCCACTCCTCGGCCGCGGCGCCGTCGCGGGCCAGCTCGTTCCACGAGGTGACCGACCACTGCTCGGCCTGCACGCCCCACTCCTCGGCCAGCAGGCGCGCGGCCTCCCGCACCCACGGGAACCCGACGCCCGAGGCGAGCAGCTGCACCTGCGGGGTGTCCGCGGTCTCGACCCGGTGCAGGCCGCGGAGGATGCCGTCGACGTCCACGCCCTCGGGCTCCGCCGGTTGGCTGACGGGCTCGTTGTAGACGGTGATGTAGAAGATCACGTCCTCGCCGTGCGGGTGGTCGCCGGTCTCGCCGTACATCCGCTCGAGGCCGGACCGCATGATGTGGCTGATCTCGTAGGCGAACGCCGGGTCGTAGTGGACGACCGCCGGGTTGGTCGCCGCCAGCAGCGGCGAGTGGCCGTCCGCGTGCTGCAGGCCCTCGCCGGTGAGCGTCGTGCGGCCCGCGGTCGCGCCGATCAGGAACCCGCGGGCCAGCTGGTCGGCCATCGCCCAGATCGAGTCACCGGTGCGCTGGAACCCGAACATCGAGTAGAAGATGTAGAACGGGATCATGTGCTCGGCATGGGTCGAGTACGCCGACCCGGCCGCGGTCGCCGACGCCACCGCCCCGGCCTCGGAGATCCCCTCGTGCAGCATCTGGCCCTGCGCGGACTCCTTGTAGGAGAGCAACAGCTTGCGGTCCACGGAGTCGTACTGCTGCCCGCCGGGGTTGTAGACCTTCGCACTGGGGAACATCGAGTCCATGCCGAACGTGCGGTACTCGTCCGGCGCGATCGGGACGATCCGCTGCCCGATCTCCGGGTCCTTCATCCAGTCCTTGAGCAGCCGGACGACGGCCATGGTGGTGGCGATCGAGTTCTTGCCGGAGCCCTGCTTGAGCTCGGCGTACATGGCGTCGCCGGGCAGGGTCAGCGGCTTCGCGCGCACCACCCGCCGCGGCACCGAGCCGCCGAGCTGCTTGCGGCGCTCCATCATGTACTCGATCTCCGGGGCGTTCTCGCCGGGGTGGAACAGCGGCGGGACGCCCTTCTCGTCGTAGGAGCGTTCGAGGTCGCGGTCCGAGATCGGCAGGTAGAGCCGGTCCCGGTACTTCTTCAGGTCGTCCTGGGTCAGCTTCTTCATCTGGTGGGTGGCGTTCTTGCCCTCCAGGGCGTCGATCGTCCAGCCCTTGATGGTCTTGGCCAGGATCACCGTCGGCTGGCCGACGTGCTTGGTGGCGGCGTCGAAGGCGGCGTACACCTTGCGGTAGTCGTGCCCGCCGCGCGGCAGCTTCTCGATCTGCTGGTCGGTCATGTGCTCGACCATCTGGCGCAGCCGCGGATCGATCCCGAAGAAGTGGTCGCGGATGTAGGCGCCGTCCTCGGTGGAGTAGGTCTGGAACTGGCCGTCGGGCGTGGTGTTCATCCGGTTGACGAGTACGCCGTCGACGTCGCTGGCCAGCAGCGGGTCCCACTCGCGGCCCCAGACGACCTTGATGACGTTCCAGCCGGCACCCCGGAAGTTGGCCTCCAGCTCCTGGATGATCTTGCCGTTGCCGGTGACCGGGCCGTCGAGCTGCTGCAGGTTGCAGTTGATCACCCAGGTGAGGTTGTCGAGCTCCTCGCGTGCGGCGATCCGGATGGCGCCCAGCGACTCGGGCTCGGCCATCTCCCCGTCGCCGAGGAACGCCCAGACCCGCTGGTCGGTGGTGTCCTTGATGCCGCGGTTGTGCAGGTAGCGGTTGAACCGGGCCTGGTAGATCGAGTTGATGCCGGTCAGGCCCATCGAGACGGTCGGGAACTCCCAGAACTCCGGCATCAGCCGCGGGTGTGGGTACGACGACAGGCCGGCGCCGCGTCCGTGCTGGACCTCCTGGCGGAACCGGTAGAGCTGCTCCTCGTTCAGCCGGCCCTCGAGGAATGCCCGGGCGTAGATGCCGGGGGAGGCGTGGCCCTGGATGTAGACCTGGTCGCCGCCGCCCGGGTGGTCGTGGCCGCGGAAGAAGTGGTTGAAGCCGACCTCGTAGAGGCTGGCCGAGGACTGGTACGTCGCGATGTGCCCGCCGACCTCGAGGCCCTTGCGGTTGGCGCTGGACACCATGATCGCGGCGTTCCACCGGATGAAGGCGCGGATCCGGCGCTCGGTCTCCTCGTCGCCGGGGAACCACGGCTCGCGCTCGGGCGGGATGGTGTTGATGTAGTCGGTGCTCCGCAGCGCGGGCACGCCCACCTGGGTCTCGCGGGCGCGCTCGAGCAGCCGCAGCATGACGTAGCGGGCACGGTCGCGGCCGCGCTCGTCGAGGAGCGCGTCGAACGAGTCGAGCCAGTCCTGGGTCTCGTCGGGGTCGATGTCGGGCAGCTGGGTCGGTAGGCCCTCATGGATCACAGCGGGCTTCGAACCGGTGCGCGTGCCTGAAGTGGGGGGTGTCTCCTCGGTCACGCACTCATCGTCGCACGCGACCGAGGGGTCTCCACAGCCGCCGAGGGCTACTCCTGGGTAGGTCCGGGCAGCACGATCGGTGGACACGGCTTGCGTCGAGGGCCCTTCTCCGCTGGACTACTCCACACCTCGCGGTGCTGGGCCGCGAACCGACGACTGGAGGAACCGGTGAGCTCGACCGCGGGTGGCGGGACCGCCCAGACAGGACCCGCCGACCGGCTCGGCTTCAAGCCGGGCATGGTGATCCAAGAACTCGGCTGGGACCGCGACACCGACGACGAGCTCCGGGTGGCCATCGAGGACGCGATCGACGCCGACATGGTCGACGGCGACTACGGCAACGTGGTCGACGCCGTCGTCCTCTGGTGGCGTGACGAGGACGGCGACCTGGTCGACGGGCTCGTCGACGCCCTCACCGACCTCGTGGGCGGTGGAGCGATCTGGCTGCTCACCCCCAAGATCGGCCGGCCGAACGCCGTGGGCGCGGCCGACATCGCGGAGGCGGCACCGATCGCCGGTCTCTCCCAGACGACCACCGCCTCGGTCAGCAAGGACTGGACGGCCACCCGCCTGGTCGCGCCGAAGACCCCGGCCTGAGCCGGACGGACCCAGCAGAAGGCGGCAACTCCTTGATCCAGAAGATCCTCGCCCGCGCGGGCACGGCCGGCATGGGCGCGAAGGTGCTCACCCAGGCCGGCGTGATCCGTCCGATCTCGCCGCTCCGGCTGGCCAAGGTGGCCACGGCAGTGGCGCGATGGGGCACCGGCCCGGCCGGGGGCTTCGCCTCGCTCGCCGCCCGCTGGCCCGATCGGCCGGGTCTCGTCGACGAGCTCGGCACCCTCACCTTCGGTGAGATGCACCGGCGCAGCAACGCGCTCGCCCACGCCCTGCGCGACCAGGGGGTCGCCGAGGGGGACAGCGTCGCGGTGATGTGCCGCAACCACCGCTACTTCGTGGACGCGACCATCGCTGCCGCCAAGCTGGGCGCCGACATCCTCTTCCTCAACACCGCGTTCGCCGGGCCCCAGCTCGTGGAGGTCCTCGAGCGGGAGGGTCCGGGCGCGGTGATCCACGACGAGGAGTTCTCCGGGCTCCTCGACAAGGCCGAGAGCCAGCGCCGGATCCTGGCCTGGACCGATGGCGACGGCAGCGCCGATCAGGACCACACGCTCGAGAACCTGATCCGTTCCCACCCCACGACCGATCTCGGGGCACCGGACCGGCACTCCCGGGTGGTGATCCTGACGTCCGGGACCACCGGCACGCCCAAGGGCGCTCCGCGCAACGAGGCGGGGATCGACGCGGCGATCGCGCTGCTCGAGCGGATCCCGCTCCGGGCCAACACGCCCATGTACATCGGAGCGCCGCTGTTCCACACCTGGGGCTTCGCCCACCTCGCGCTCGGGATGCTCCTCGGCACCACCGCCGTACTCCGTCGCCGGTTCGACCCGGAGGACTGCCTGCAGGTCGTCCAGGACGAGCGGTGCCACTCGATGGTCGTGATCCCGGTGATGCTCCAGCGGATCATGGCGCTCCCGAACGACAAGCTCGACTCGTTCGACCTCTCGTCGGTGCAGGTGGTCTCCTCCTCGGGGTCAGCGCTGCCCGGCGATCTGGCCACCTCGTGGATGGACGAGTACGGCGACAACCTCTACAGCACCTACGGCTCGACCGAGGTCGCCTACGGCAGCATCGCCACCCCGGCCGACCTGCGCGCCGCGCCTGCCACCGCGGGCCGGCCCCCGGTGGGCACGGTGGTGAAGATCTACGACCAGGACGGCAAGGAGGCCGCGGCCGGCGAGTCCGGCCGCATCTTCGTGGGCAACAGCCTGCTGTTCGAGGGCTACACCGGCGGCGGCAACAAGGACATGATCGACGGCCTGATGTCGACCGGTGACGTCGGACGGTTCGACGAGCGCGGCCTGCTCTACGTCGAGGGCCGGGACGACGAGATGATCGTCTCCGGCGGCGAGAACGTCTTCCCCAAGGAGGTCGAGGACTGCCTGGCCCGGCACGTCGCGGTCGACGAGGTCGCCGCTGTCGGGGTCGAGGACGACCAGTTCGGCAAGCGCCTGCGGGCGTTCGTGGTGCTCAGCGACTCGTCGTGCACCGAGGACGACCTGAAGTCCTGGGTCAAGGAGAACCTGGCCCGCTACAAGGTGCCCCGCGAGATCGTCTTCATCGAGGAGCTGCCCCGCAACGCCACCGGCAAGGTGCTCAAGCGCGAGCTGGCCGAGCGGGACGAAGGTTAGTGGGTCTCTCGCTCGGGGGCGCGGCCCCGGACTTCACGCTGCGCGATCAGTTCGGCCAGGACGTCTCCCTGTCGTCGTACCGCGACCGGAAGGCGGTGGCGATCCTCTTCTTCCCGTTCGCGTTCACGGGGGTCTGCGCGGGGGAGATGGCCGGGATCCGGGACAGGTTGGCCGACTTCCTGACGTTCGACACCGAGGTGCTCGCGATCTCCTGCGACCCGGTCTACGCACTGCGCGCGTTCGCGGACCAGGACGGGCTCAACTTCCCGCTGCTCAGCGACTTCTGGCCGCACGGTGAAGTGACCCGCGCCTACGACGTGTTCGACGAGGAGACGGGGAGTCCGCTGCGGTCGTCGTACGTCATCGACAAGGCCGGCAACCTCGCCTGGTCGGTCCACAACGCCGAGCCCGTCGGACGGGACCTGGACGAGCACCTCGCCCAGCTCCGCGCTCTCGTCTAGACCACCGCAGAAGGATTTTGAGGATTTTCTGGAGATTTCCTCCCATCCCTTGGAGTGGCCGTCTAATCTTCTGCTTGTTGAGCCGCTGGTGACCCGAGACGCCAGCGGTTCAACGCTTTTTCGGGCCCGCGCCGGCGACGGGTAGTCTGCTGCCCGCTTCGAGCATTTCCGGGCGTATAGCTCAGCGGTAGAGCACCTCCCTTACAAGGAGGTGGTCGGGGGTTCGATCCCCTCTGCGCCCACCCCGGTCACCGCTGTCACATCAGGTCCGGAAAGCCCTCCGGGGCGTCCCTGAGCGGGTAGTCGTCCATCCATTGCCGGACTACCGCGGCCGATACTTCGGCGCAGTACTGCGTGAGGCCGAGCTCGTCGGCGCGGGCCCTGGTGCGGTCGGTCGGGTCGGCGTACCAGTGGGTGAGGGCGTAGTTCATGCCGTCGGGAAAGCCGGCCCCGTCCTCGCTGGTCCACGGCGCGGCGATGAACGCCGTGGCCGGGTCGCGCTCACGGTCGAGGGTGGCGTAGGCGTCGGCGATCTCCCGCACCCCGGCCATCGCCTCGGCGTCGGCGATGACCGTCTCGTCGTACCAGAGGATGTTGTAGCCGTGCTCGAGGTTATGAACGAGCACCGGGACGTCGGGCCGGTGCTCGACGTCGTAGAACGGGAGAGCCCGGACCTCCCAACGGTTGCTGTGGTCGCCGAACGACGGGGGAGCGGACGAGTAGGAGATCGGCTCGTCGTCGATGTGGGCGCCCGCCCCGCCGGCGGGTTCGCGCAGGACGTCGCCGCAGACCGGACCACCGGACTCGTCGCCGGCTGAGGTGTCCGTGGGGGGTCCCGCGTTCTCACGCCACGACCAGCCGGCGAAACCGATGACGACCAGGGCCAGGGGCATCACGATGGCGAGGCGCCGCCGGGTGGGAGACCCCGTCACGGGCTCTGCTCCTCGAGGTAGTCGTCGAGCACCTCGCGGACCTTCGCCAGCGACGGTCGGCGGGCGGGGTCCGGGTGGAGGCACCAGAGGATCAGCTCGGTGAGCGGCTCGGGGGCCTGGGCCAGGCGCCGGCGGAAGGAGCGGGACATCCGCGGGGAAGCCCATCGGGCTTTCTCGCCGTAGGGCAGGTCGTCGGTCAGTGTCTCGCCGAGGGTGACGCCGAGGCCGAACACGTCGCTCGCCGGCGAGAGGTCGTGGCCGGTGAACTGCTCGGGCGCGAGGTAGCCGTACGTCCCGGCATGCGGGCGGCCGTCGCCGGGTCGGGACGCCAGGCTCAGGTCGATCAGGATCGCCCGACCGGCCTGCACGATGACGTTCGACGGCTTGACGTCCAGGTGCAGCCAGCCCCGCCCATGGAGGTAGCCGAGCCCAGAGGCCAGCTGGCGGCCGAGCAGGGCTGTGTCGCTGGGTGCCAGTGGCGATTCCTCGATCAACGCGCCCAACGTGGCACCGGCCAGGGTCTCCATGACGACGGCGGGCCGAGGCTCCTCGATCACCTCGTAGACCCGGACCAGGTGCGGATGCGCAAGATCGCGCAGCAGCTCGCCCTCGCTGACCAGGGCCGCCCGACAGTGCGACTCGTGCTCGCGGTCCGGCCGGACCAACTTGACCACGCAGCGGCAGTCCCGCTCCCGGCTGTAGGCGTCGTAGGTGTCCAGGCGGCCACCCCGGCGCATCAGGGCGACCACGTCGTAGCCGGGCACGAGCTCGTCGCCGGGCGCGACGGCTCCCGCCTCGTCGTTCTCGTCCGCGGCCCTTCTCAGGGGGAAGAGGGTCATGGCCGGCTCCCGACGAGGTCCGGCGGCAGTACCAGGCCGTCATCGGGCGGTGCCACCTCGCCGTCGAGGAGCTGGACGACGCGGTCGGCGAACTCCAGCGCCACCGGATCGTGGGTGATCAGCAGCACGGCGCGCTCCCGGGCCGCGGTACGCAACGGCGCCAGCACCCGGCGGGCGGTGTCGGGGTCCAGGCCGGTGGTCGGCTCGTCGAGCACCAGGACCGGGCTGCCGCGGAGCAGGGCCCTGGCGAGCGAGAGCCGTTGCTGCTGACCGCCCGACAGGGTCCGGCCGCGTTGCCCGATCCGGGTCTCGTACCCGTCCGGCAATGCCTCGATGAACGTGTCGGCGTCCGCGGCGCGGGCGGCCTCCTCCACCTCGGCGGTGGTCGCGTCGGGCCGGGCGTAGGCGATGTTGTCGCGCACGCTGGCGTCCAGCAGCATCGTCTCCTGCATGACGACGCAGACGGCCTCCCGGACCGAGCGGATGGTGAGGTCGCGTACGTCGTGGTCGTCGAGCCGGACGGCGCCGCCGGTGGGCTCGACTTGGCGGGTCAGCAGTCGGGCGAGTGTTGACTTCCCGGCACCGCTGGGGCCCATCACGGCCACCACCTCGCCGGGCTCGGCGCTCACCGTCACCCGGTGCAGGGCGTCGCGGTGTGCGCCGGGGTAGCGCACGCTGACCTGGTCCAGCCGGACGCTGCCGCGGGGGGTGACGAGGTCCAGTGCGTCGGGGCGTTCCTCGACCGGGTGCTCGGCCAGCAGCTCGGCGACCCGCTCGATGCCGGCGGTGGCGGCGAACATGGCGGGCAGCAGGTCGCCGAGCTCGCGGATCGGCCGGTAGCACTGGGTCATCAGGGTCAGGAACGCGAGGAGGCCGCCCAGGGTCAGCCGGTCGGTCGACAGTGCCCAGGTGCCGAGCAGTACCACGCAGAGGATGCCGACGAGCTCGGCGAGGTCGACGACCGGCATGAAGACCGAGCGCACCCGGCTGGCCGCCATCTGGGAGTCGGCGATGCCGCGGTTCTGGCGGTGGAACGCCGCCACGGCCTCGTCCTCGCGGTTGTAGGCCTGCACCAGGGCGCTGGTGCCGATCGCCTCCTCGGCGACGGCGCTGAGCGAGCCACCGCGCCGGGCGCGTTCACGGGAGAGGTCTTGGACGAAGCGGGCGAACCGGGTGGCCACGAACCAGAAGACCGGGACCACGATCATCGAGGCCAGCGCCAGCTCCCACTGGAGCCAGAAAAGCGCGCCCACGAGGAACACGAGCTGGATGACCGCCGCCACCCCGGAGGTGAGCTGGCCGATCATGAACGTCTCGACCGAGCGGATGTCGGAGGTCAGTCGGGACATCACGTCGCCGAGACGGCGCCGCTCGTGGACGTGCAGCGGCAGGCCGAGGACGTGCCGGAAGGTGTCGGTGCGGAGTTTGAGGAGGAACCGCTGCGAGACCCAAGTCGAGAGGATGTCGTCGGCGCCGGAGACGATCGCGCTGAGGATGTTGAGTCCGACGTAGGTCAGGGCGATCCACAGCAGCGGCCCGAAGGCCGCGGGGACCAGGACGTCGTCGACGAGCCGCTGGAAGAGCAGGATCTCGGCGATCCCGATCAGCGAGGCAATAGCGAGCAGAGCCAGGCCCAGGAACATCCACCAGCGCAGCGGTCTCAGGACCGGCCAGAACTGGGTGAACACCGCGCGCAACGTCATGCCCGGTGCGTCCTCGACGAGCCGGGAGTCGTCTGCGCCGGGGCGCAGCGAGGCCACCAGTCGGCGCCAGGAGCGGCGGACGGCGTGGCGGCGCGGGCGCCGGACGGACCCCGGGAGGGGCCCGTCCGACGCAGGGCGAGCAGCGGCCACGGTCAGTTGGTGCGGCTGCGGCTGTTGCTGCGCCGGTTACGCCGGCACCGGCGGCGCCGCCACCTGCGCTTGAACCGACTGCACGGGCGGCGGCCGGAGGTGCTGTCGCCCCTCGCGGCCATCGTGGCCGGCTGCAGCGCGGAGAAGAGTGCTGACTGCATTGCGATCTCCTTTTCTCATCGAGGTCCAGCTCTCCGGACCCGGTGAGTCGCACTCTGCCGACCGGCCGTGAGGCCGACGTGAGGTCACGATGAAGGAGTTCTTACTCCGCGACTGGTGATCTCGGCGGGAGCGGTTTGGCTGTCGGTTCCGGTGTCGTGGATCGGACACCCGGGGTCATAGCCGCCGATCTCGATGTGGTGCGGGTGGCAGGTGCACACTCCCTGGGAGGTCACCGGTCGCCCCCGTCGACGAGTCGGGTTGGCCATATGGTCGTAGCCAGGCCGCGGGCCGCGTGGTAGTGGCGGCGCGGGCCTCGTGGTCGTTTGGTGAAGTCCTGGCCGGCGATCAACTTGTGGAGGCGATAGCTCCCTCGGCGCTCGATCTCTCGGTCCCCGTGCCTGCGGCCGTATCCGATCAGGCTGATGGCGAGCGTGGGTAGTTGCAGGCGCACGCACTCGAGTTCCTCGTCGGTGATGGGGCGGCCGTATCCGTCGAAGAACGCTTCGATCAGGTCGGGCCGCTCCCACCATGGGCCGATGAAGAGCCGGGCGAAGTCGGAGGCTGCGGCGTTGAAGCGTGCCGAGGCGAAGTCGATGACCCACAGCCGGTCGGCCTCGCGGAGCCAGTTGTGGCCGCCGTAATCGCCGTGACATGGGACTCGCGGGAGGTGGTCGAACTCCTCGCGCAGGGTGACGACACCCGCGCGCGCATACTCGAGATCGTCGGCCTCCAGCATTCCCGGGTCGGGTAGGCGTTGCAGAGCGACCGCGAGCTTGTCAGCGGTCAGCTCGCCTACGCCGGCTCCGCTCCGACGGGCGGGCGCCGCCTCGTGAATGCGTCGGAGGAGGCGACCAGCTTCGAGATGGTCCCTGGGCTCGAAGGTCCAGTCGGTGTGTCCGGGCAGGCGTTGGAGGATCACGGTGCGAAGTTCCGGGTCAGCGTGCCTCAACCTCGGGGCCTGGTCGCCGAAGTGAGGCACCCAGCGGGTGCAGGCGTTCAGTTCACACCGGAACTCCACCCTGGTCGGCGCGGTCTTGATGATCCACGGCTCGCCCTCGAGGTCGGTGACGGCAACGACTCGTCCCGCCCGCCGCGTGAGGTCCGCCGAGTACTCCATCGGGCCCAGGACCCCGGTTGCATACTCCAGGATCGTCGGCGTCGGCCACATTGCCGGGATGCTGGTCGGGGCGCATGAGCCGGCCGTGAGGCTCCGATGAGAGCCCTCTCATCCGCCCCTCATCATCCGCTCACCGGCGGGTTGCATCGTGATGCCGTCAATGAAGGCGGGCCCACTGGCCCCGACGAGAGGACACATGATGAGGAAGCTGGCGACCATCGGCTCGCTCGGACTGGCCGGAACGCTCACAGGGGCCCTGATGGCCTACACCGTGCCGACCGCGTTCGGCAGCGACGACGCCGCGTTCAAGCGCAACGAGGACACCCCCGACGTGGTGACCACGGTCGACGACGATGATGACGACGACTCGCTCGCGGGCCGGTCGGGTGCGGACGACACCAGCACCGGCGGGGACAACACCTCGTTCAACTCGGGCACCGGCAACAGCAACGACGGCACCAACAGCCGAGAGACCCGGGTCAGCCGGGACCGCGACCTGAGCCGCGACGACCTGACCAAGGACCGCACGCGGGACGGCCAGGGGCCGAGCAAGCGAGACTGGTCCCAGAACCGCACCAACGACCGGTCCCGCAACGACACCCGCTGACCATGCGAGACACCAGCGACAGCTGGCGGCTGTCCGAGGGTGACCCGATCACCGCCGAGCTGACCGCGATGCGGCGGCTCGGCGGTGGGTCGGCGTACGAGGCCTACCTTGCCTTCGATGAGATCACCTTCGCGCCGGTCGTGGTCAAGGTCGTGCGGCCCAGCCGGGTCGAGGATGAGGGCACTCTGCGCGGACTTCGCCGTGAGGTCGCCGCCCTGGAGAGCGTGAATCACCCCGCGGTCGTGCGCGGCCTTCGACACCAGGTCGATGGGGACCGTCCGCACCTGGTGCTCGAGCAGCTCGACGGGCCGAGGCTCTCGACCCTGATCCGGCGGTACGGGCCGCTGCAGCAGCAGCAGTACCTCCCGCTGGCCATCGACGTCGCCTCGGCACTCCACTACCTGCGCCACATCGGCTGGACACATCTGGACATCAAGCCGAGCAACGTCATCATGGGTGCGCCGGCCCGGCTGATCGACCTGTCCGTCGCCCGGCCGGAACGGGAGGCCACCGAGCTGCGGAAGCCGATCGGCACGGATGCGTACATGGCCCCCGAGCAGTGCGACCCACCTGGAACCGGTACGCCGGGTCATGCCAGCGACGTCTGGGGCCTGGCCGCGACCGTGTTCGAGGCGGTGGCGGGCTACCGGGCCTTCGACGACGGGGACCGTGAGGCGGACGACCTGGCCGAGCGCTTCCCGCAGGTTGTCGACGAGCCCTACGAGCTGCCCGGGAAGGTGCCGCCGGAGGTCGCCAAGATGCTGTACGCCGCCCTGGACAAGGACCCTGCCCGGCGCCCGCTCCCGAGCGAGTTCGCCAAGGCGCTCGAGCCGGTGCTGGCGCGCCAGCCGCGGCCGCGGCTGGCCGGCTTCAAGGTGCGCTGACCCGGCACCACCACGTGGGTCGTGCCTCCCCTTCCCCCGGGAGGCGCGGCCCACAACTCTAGTTGTGGAAGCGGTAGCCCATGCCGCGCACGGTGGCGATCGAGTCGGCACCGAACTTCTTCCGCAGGTAGCCGACGTAGACGTCGACCACGTTGGAGCCGGGGTCGAAGTCGAAGCCCCACACGTGGTCGAGCAGCTGCTCACGCGAGAGCACCTGCCCGGGGTTGAGCATGAAGATCTCGGCCAGCGCGAACTCTCTCGCAGAGAGATCTACCTCGCTTCCGCCCACGGTGGCCCGCCGGGTCCGCAGGTCCAGCCGGACACCGCCGGCCTCGACGGCGCCCAGGGAGCTTTCGGAATCGGTCGCGTGCACCTGGCGCAGCCGCAGCCGGACCCGGGCCAGCAATTCGCCGAACCGGAACGGCTTGGGCATGTAGTCGTCGGCGCCGCCCTCCAGTGCGGTCACCGTGTCGGTCACCGAATCGCGGGCGGTCAGCACGATCACCGGCATCCGAGAGCCCTGGGACCGGAGCTGGTCGAGGACGTCGAAGCCGTCCACGCTGGGCAGGCCGATGTCGAGCACCATCAGGTCGAAGTCGCCGCTGAGGGCGTGGTCGAGGCCTTCGCGACCGTCACCGCAGAGGGTGGTCTGATGCCCGTCGGCGCGCAGGCCCTTGGAGACGAACGAGGCGATCTTGGCCTCGTCCTCCACGATCAGGATGCGGGCCACGACGAAGTCTCCTCGGGGTGGGTCTGACGGATGGGAAGGGTAAGCACGAAGAGCGCACCCCCGGACGGGGCGTCCTCGACACGCACGGTGCCGCGGTGACCGGCGACGATGGCGCTCACGATCGAGAGCCCGAGCCCAAAACCCTCGTCGTTCTCGGCGACCACACCCCGTCCGAAGCGTTCGAAGATGTGCTCGCGGTCGGCCGGCGGCACGCCGGGGCCGGAGTCCCCGACCCAGATCCTGACGAGTTCCCCGGCGAGACTGGCGCCGATGGCGATCTCGTCGCCCTCCTGGGTGTGCTTCACCGCGTTGTCCGCCAGCTGCAGCACCGCCTGGGTGATCAGCTGGCGGTCCATGTCGACCCGGATGGAGGGCGCCCCGCCATGCTTCCAGTCGCGGTCGCCCAGGCCGCGGGCCTTCGCGACCAGGTCCTCGGTGAGCTCCGTGAGGTCGACCCGCTCGATCCGCAGGAAGTCAGGGCGGTCGCTCTTCGCCAGGAGGATGAGGTCGCGGGTGAGCCGGGCCATCCGGTCCACCTCGTCGAGCAGCAGCTTGCGGGTCGCCTCGACCTCGTCGGGGCTCGTGGTGTCGAGCAGCTCGAGGTGGCCGCTGAGCACGGTCAGAGGCGTGCGCAGCTCGTGGCCGGCATCGTCGAGGAACCGCTTTTGGGAGACGAACGCCGCCTCGAGCCGCTCGAGCATGCCGTTGACGGTCCGGGTGAGCGCGGTGATGTCGTCGTTGCCCCGGACCGGCAGCCGCTGCGACAGGTCGGTCGCCCCGATCCGGTCGGCGGTCGCGCGCAGGGTCCGCAGCGGGGAGAGCAGCCGTCCCGATTGCCACCAACCGATCACGAGGACCAGCAGTAGCGACAGGAATGCGACGATGGCGTAGGTGCGCATCGTCTCGTTGAGCAGCGCGTCCCTCTCCGAGAGCTCCTGGACCACGACCAGGGCGCCGACCCGGTCGTCGTTCTCGAACTGCACGGTCTGCACGGCGATGAGGACCTCGCCGTCCTTCGGACTCTCCCAGAGCCGGCTGCCGTTGCTGGGGGTCAGCTCCTCGATGATGCTGTCGAACTCCTGGTCGCCCAGATAGGCATCGTCGCCAGGTTCCTGGCCAGGAAGAGCGTCGCCGTCGTACCAGGCCAAGAAGGCCTCGGAAGGGCTGGCGACGTTGCGCTCGAGGAACGTCTCCAGCAGTGGGACCACTCCGTCGAAGGGTTCGCCGGTGTGCGGGTCGATGCCGTTCTCCTGGAGCGTCCTGAACTCCTCGACCTCCTGCTCGACCTCGTCGCCTGCCTGCTCGCGGTTCCGGTCGTGCTCGATCAGGTACACGATCGCGCCCGAACCGGTGAGGGCGACCGCGACCAGCAACGCCGCCGCCAGGGTGATCCGGGTGCGCACGGAAACGCCCGACCGCTGGGGCCGGGCGACCGTGGGAAGCGCTCGGGTGTCAGTCGTCGTCGCCCCCGCTGTCGTCGTTGTCCGTGTCGTCGTTGTCGTCACCATCGTCGTCGTCACCACCGCCGCTGCCGCCGGCGCTTCTGTCATCATCCCGCTCATCGCCGTCGTCGGCATCCCCGCCGCCGGGTGCGCGGCCGCCGTCGTCGGTGTCGTCGTCCGCCCCGTCGTCGCCGCCCTCGCCGAGATCGTCCGAGTCTTCGGCGGGCGGTTTCCGGCCGGGGTCCTGCTCGCGGCGGGGATCCAGGGTCGCTGGCCCGGTCGGCGTGGAGTCGTCCTGGATGATGATCCGTTCCCGGGGTGGTGACTGCTCGGAGGCCGCCACCAGCGACCCAGCAACGAACGCGGCAAGCGGGAGGGCCACGGCGAGGGCGATCAGGGTCTTCAGGAACGTGCTCATGCGCTGATGCTCCCCGGCCTACGTGGCGCCGCCGTGAGACGAACATGAGAGGACTCTCATCCGGGCGGCTGACTAGTGTCGTGAGTCGGAAGTCGTTATGCGGTTGGCGTGTTCAGGGTGTGTGCATGGCAAGGCGGCGGAGCGCTGGCATGCCGGGCGCACGTCGAGCGACGCCAACGCAGCGAGGTGCGTGCCATGGGCGCGCGAAGCGCGCAAGGACTTCTGACTTACGGCACTAGAGTGGCGAGGGTCACGCCACTGTCGTAGGAGGAACCGTGTTCGTCCCGTTCAGCGTCTCCGACTTCATCGACCGGGCGGTGCAGGTCTACGGCGAGCGGATCGGCGTCATCGACGAGCCGGACCAGCCCGCGGCCCCGCTCGGCGACGTGACCTACGCCGAGCTGGGCGCCCTCGCTCGACGGCAGGCCGCCCATCTCGACGACCTCGGCGTCGGCGTCGGCGACCGGGTGGCCGTGGTCAGCCACAACAGCGCGCGGCTGCTGGGCTCGTTCTTCGGCGTCACGGGCTACGGCCGGGTGCTGGTGCCGGTGAACTTCCGGCTTCGACCCGACGAGGTGCGCTACATCGTCGAGCACTCCGGCGCCAAGGTGCTGTACGTCGACCCCGAGCTGGACGAGGCACTCGCCGACGTGACGGCCGAGCACCGCTTCGTCCTGGGCCGCGACGCGCACCTCTACGCACCGGAGGGGGCGGAGCCGAAGCCCTGGGAGCCCGACGAGGCGGCCACGGCGACGATCAACTACACCTCCGGCACCACCGCCCGGCCCAAGGGCGTCCAGATCACCCACCGCAACATCTGGGTCAACGCGGTCACGTTCGCGATGCACGCGGGGGTGACCGACCGCGACGTCTACCTGCACACGCTGCCGATGTTCCACGCCAACGGGTGGGGGATGCCGTTCGCGATGACCGGGCTCGGGGTGCCGCAGGTCGTGCTCCGCAAGGTCGACGGCGCCGAGATCCTGCGCAGGGTCGAGCGGCACGGCGTCACGGTGATGTGTGCCGCACCGGCCGTGGCGGCCGCCGTCCTCGATGCCGCCCAGGACTGGGAGGGCGAGATCCCCGGACGGGACCGGGTCCGGATCATCATGGCCGGCGCCCCGCCGCCGACGAAGACCGTCGTCAGGGTCGAGGAGGAGCTGGGCTGGGAGTTCGTCCAGATCTACGGCCTGACCGAGACCTCGCCGCTGCTCACCATCAACCGGACCCGGTCCGAGTGGGACGACCTGTCGACGGAGGAGCGGGCCACCCGGCTGACCCGCGCCGGCGCTCCCGCCCTCGGCGTACGGCTGAAGGTCGAGCAGGCCGACGAAGGGACCGGCGAGCTGCTGGCCCGGTCCAACGTGGTCCTGGAGGGCTACTGGGAGCAGCCGGAGGAGAGCGGGAAGGCCCTCGCGGACGGCTGGTTCCACACCGGCGACGGCGCGGTGATCGGCGACGACGGCTACGTCACCATCCAGGACCGGAAGAAGGACGTCATCATCACCGGCGGCGAGAACGTGTCGAGCATCGAGGTCGAGGACGTGCTGTTCTCCCACGCGGCGGTGGCCGAGGTCGCGGTGATCGGCGTACCGAGCGAGAAGTGGGGCGAGACGATCAAGGCCCTCGTGGTGCTCGCCGAGGGCGAGCAGGCGACCGAGGAGGAGCTGATCGCCTGGTGCAAGGACAAGGCCGCCGGCTACAAGGCGCCGACGTCCGTGGAGTTCCGCGGCGATCTTGCCCGGACGGCGACCGGCAAGCTGCAGAAGTTCAAGCTGCGCGCGCCGTACTGGGAGGGCTACGACCGTCAGGTGAACTGAGCCCGACGCCCCGTTAGCCTGTCCGCCGTGGCCACGCTCAACGATCTCGTCGACCTGTTCCACGGCTGGTACCCCCCGGACACGGCCGACGACTGGGACGCCGTGGGCCTGGTGTACGGCGATCCCGGCGCGGATGTGAAGAAGGTGATGTTCGCCGTCGACCCCGCCCCCGCGGTCGCGGCGGAGGCCGCCGAGTGGGGGGCCGACCTGCTGGTGGTGCACCACCCGCTGTTCCTGAAGCCGGTGCACGGGTTCGCGGCCACCACCCCGAAGGGCCGGACCCTGGCCACGCTCGCCGGCGCCGGCTGCGCGCTGCTGACCGCGCACACCAACGCCGACCAGGCGGCCGGCGGGGTCTCCGAGGCGATGGCCGACGCCCTGGGTCTGAGCGAGCAGCGGCCGCTCCGGCGCGCTCCCGGGGCCGCCGTCGACAAGCTCACCGTCTACGTGCCGGTGGACGCCGCGGCACCGGTGCGCGCCGCGGTCGCCGAGGCGGGCGCCGGGCGGATCGGCCGCTACGACTTCGCGTCGTTCTCCTCCCCGGGCGAGGGGCGGTTCCGGCCGCTGGACGGCGCCGAACCGATGATCGGCTCCGTCGGGGAGATCGAGACCGTCGACGAGGTGCGGATCGAGGTCGTCCTCGACCGGGCGCTGAGGGGTCCCGTGGTGGCCGCGATGCTCGCGGCCCACCCCTACGAGGAGCCGGCGTACGACATCGCCGAGCTCGCCGATCCCGAGTCCGGAACGTCCGGCACCGGGCGGGTCGGCGTGGTGGAGCGGACCACGTTGGCCGAGTTCGCGGCCGCCGTGGCCGCGGCACTGCCCGAGACCGTCCACGGGGTGCGGGTGGCCGGCGACCCCGAGCGGCCGGTACGCCGGATCGCGCTGTGCGGCGGCGCCGGTGACTTCCTGCTCGACGAGGTGGCCCGGTCCGACGTGGACGTCTACGTGACCAGCGACCTGCGGCACCATCCGGCGGCCGAGTTCATGGACAAGGGCGGTCCCGCGCTGGTCGATGTCGCCCACTGGGCCGCCGAGTGGACCTGGCTGCCGGTCGTGGAGGCGAGGGTGCGTGAGACGCTCGGCGCTAGCGTGGACACACGCGTGAGCACGATCAACACCGACCCCTGGACATTGCGATTGTGAGCGAAGCGAGAGAGCGCAGCAGACTGCACATGACAGCCCAACGCACGACTGCGCTCGAACTGCGAGCTCACCAAAGAATTGTGAGAGACCGCCCTTGAAAGCCGACCCGTTCGCCCAGCTCAAGCTGCTGGACGTGCAAGCCCTGGACTCCCGGGCCGACCAGCTCCGTCACCAGCGCGCCAAGCTGCCCGAGATCGCGGAGATCGCAACCCTGACCGCGAGCCGCGCCGACCTGGTCGACAAGGTGCGCGACCAGCAGATCGTGGTGGACGACCTCACCAAGGCCCAGAAGAAGGCCGATGCCGATGTCGAGCAGGTCAAGGCCCGCCGGACCCGCGACCGGGATCGGATGGACCAGGGGCTGATCAGCAACCCCAAGGACCTCGAGCGGATGCAGCACGAGCTGGACTCGCTCGACCGGCGCATCACCACCCTCGAGGACGAGGAGCTCGAGGTGATGGAGCTGCTCGAGGAGGCGCAACGGATCCTCGACGAGCTCCGGCAGCAGGTGGCCGCGGCCGACGAGAGGTTGGAGTCGCTGGTGGCGGCCAGGGACCAGCGGACCGCCGAGATCGACGCGGAGCTCTCGGGCGTGACGTCCGAGCGCGGCCCCACGGTCGAGGAGGTGCCGGCCGAGCTGCTCGCCCTCTACGACCGGCTGCGGGAGAGCAAGGGCGGCGTCGGGGCGGCCGAGCTGCGCGCCCGCCAGTGCGGCGGCTGCCGGCTCACCCTCGACAACTCCGAGATCTCCCAGATCGGCTCCGCCCCCTCCGACCTGGTCATCCGCTGCGAGGAGTGCCAGCGGATCTTGGTCCGCACCTCCGAGAGCGGGCTATGAACGAGGACCGCCCGACCCCCCGCCGGGTGATCATCGAGTCCGACGGCGGGTCCCGCGGCAACCCCGGCCCGGCGGCGTACGGCGCGGTGCTCAAGGACGCCGACACCGGCGAGGTGCTCGCCGAGGAGGGCAGCACCCTCGGCGTGACCACCAACAACGTGGCGGAGTACTCCGGGCTGATCGCGGGATTGAGGCTGGCCCAGGAGTTTGCTCCGGACGCCGAGATCGAGGTCCGGATGGATTCCAAGCTCATCGTCGAGCAGATGTCGGGGCGCTGGAAGATCAAGCACCCCGGGATCCGCCCGCTGGCGATGGAGGCCAACCGGCTCGCGCCGTTCGGCACGACGTACACGTGGGTCCCGCGCGAGCAGAACGAGCACGCCGACCGGCTGGCCAACGAGGCCCTCGACGGCCTGCGCAGCGGCATCACCGTGCCCGGCCTCGAGGAGCACCCTCCCGCCGCCCCGGAGACCGCCCACCGGGGGTGGACCCCGCCCGGCGCCACCCCGACGACGATGATCCTGGTCCGGCACGGCGTCACCTCGCACACGGCGGAGAAGCGGTTCTCCGGCGGGCTGGCCGGCAGCAACCCCGGCCTCACCGACGAGGGCCGCGAGCAGGTGCGGGCCACCGGCGAGTGGTTGCGCCCGATCTCCGATGACGTCGATCTGGTGGTTTCCTCACCGGTGCGCCGCACCCTGGAGTCGGCCGAGATCATCGGCGAGCTGCTGGGCCGTGCGGTGGAGGTCGAGGACGGGCTCGCCGAGATGGAGTTCGGTTCCTGGGACGGGCTGACCTTCGCCGAGGTCGCCGAGCGGCACCGCGACCAGATGGACGCCTGGCTGGGCTCGCTCGACCATGCGCCCGGCGGCGGAGAGTCGTTCCGTTCGGTGGAGAAGCGGGTGCTCGCGGCCCGGGACCGTCTGGTCGGCGAGCACCGGGGCAAGACGATCGTCGTGGTCAGCCACGTCACCCCGATCAAGACCCTGGTCGCGCACGCGCTGGACGCGCCGCTGCTGTCGGTCTACCGGATGGAGCTGGCGCCCGCCTCGGTCACCGTGCTGACCTTCTTCCAGGGCGGCCCCACGGGGGACGAGCCGATGGCCTCGATGCGGCTCTACAACGCCCGCCCGATCGAGGCGCCCTTCCTGGCCCAGGCCCCGCGCTAGCAGCCTCCTACACGTCGGAGACGACGACGTCGACCCGGGTGCCCTTGCGGGCCGGCTCGTCGACCTCCACGGTCCAGCCGAGGTCGGCCAGCACCGCGGCCAGCTTCGCGGGCGTTCGCGGGTCGCGGCCGTCCTCGAGCAGGTCGCGGACCAGCCGGCCCTTGGTCGCCTTGTTGAAGTGGCTGACCACCTGGCGCCGGCCGTCGGCCTCGTGCAGCACCCGGACCGTTGCCACCTGCCCGCCCAGCTCGGCGGGCGGCCGCCAGAACGCGGCGTACATGCTCGACCGGAGATCGACGAGCAGACCCGGGCCGAGCGCCTCGACGACCGCATCGCCGAGCGCCGCGCGCCAGACTCCTGCCACCGGGCCGAGGCCGGGCAGGACGGCGTCACCGGAGAGCCGGTATGCCGGGATCCGGTCGCCGGGCCGGACCAGTCCGAACAGGCTGCTGGTGACCGCGACCCGGGTGGCTGCGCGGCGCTTGGCGGCGGGGGAGAGGGTGCCGAAGTCCAATGCGTCATAGAGCACGCCGGAGTAGACCCGGTCGGCGCGAGCGGTCGGCGCGGCGTCGATGCGGGAGTTCAGGGCGACCAGGTCGCGCTGGTTCGGCGACAGGTCGAGCACTTTGGCCGCGCGGGTGGGATCCTGGGCGCACAGCTCGATGAGCGCCTCCCGCACGGCCTTCCGGGCGTCGGTCAGGAGCGGGAAGCTGAGGGTCGCATCGTCGAGTGGCATGCCCCGGCGCGGGGCCAGCTTGCCCTCGCTGGGCGGCAGCAGGATCAGCACGAAAGCGAACGTTAGTGTCGTCGCATGCCGAGCAACCGAGTGGTCCGGGTCAAGGGCGACGGCGACTCCGAGGTCTCCGCGGTGCTCGAGCGGGGGATCGCCTCGATCCAGGCGGAGCAGGGGATCTCGCCGGAGTTTCCTCGGGAGGTCGAGGAGGCGGCGGCGCGCGCGGCGGCCAGCCCACGGCTGCCCGAGCTGGACCGCACCGAGATTCCGTTCGTCACCATCGACCCGGAGTCGGCGATGGACCTCGACCAGGCGCTGCACATCGAGCGCTCCGGCGACGGGTACGTCGTCCACTACGCGATCGCCGACGTCGCCGCGTTCGTGTCCCCCGGCGATCCGGTCGACGTGGAGGCGCACCGGCGCGGTGAGACGTTGTACGGCGCGAGCCACAAGGTCCCGCTGCACCCGAAGGTGATCTCCGAGGTTGCCGGGTCGCTGCTCGAGGGCGAGGTGCGCCCGGCGCTGCTGTGGACGGTCCAGGTGGACGAGACCGGCGAGGGCACCGACGTACACGTCGAGCGGGCCCGGGTGCGGTCGACGGCGAAGCTCTCGTACGTCGGCGCGCAGGCGGCGATCGACGACGGGTCGGCGAGCGAGACGCTGCTGCTGCTCAAGGAGATCGGCGAGCTGCGGATCCACCGCGACGCCGCGCGCGGCGGGGTGTCGCTGCCGCTGCCCGAGCAGGAGATCGACGTCAAGGGCCAGCGCTGGGCGCTGGAGTTCCGCACCATGCTGCCGGTCGAGCTCTGGAACGCCCAGATCTCGCTGCTCACCGGCTTCGGGGCGGCGACGCTGATGGTATACGCCCGGGTGGGCGTGCTGCGTACG
>Ga0299913_10000725_pt1 | contig 22277 bp, 23 predicted proteins | sample RVTome_9_FD_201360 | JGI IMG/M metagenome (GOLD analysis project Ga0299913, IMG submission 201360) | Soil microbial communities from uranium-contaminated site in the Upper Colorado River Basin, Wyoming, United States - RVT155D38 (version 2) ... | reverse complement strand
GTGAACCACTACCTCGTCAAGCCGTTCGACCGTCGCTGGCGGGATGCACAAGACACACTCGCCGGGCTCTTCTTCACCGCGAGGAACCCCCGCCGAGCCGCCGCCCTCGCCCGCGGTGATGCCCGGTCGGCACCCCCGGTTTCACTCTTCGAGAAGGCAGCCAACGTCGACGAGTTCAACGTGGTCCATGCCGCCGAGCGGATGGGCCGGCTCGGGGCCGATGTGCGAATCCTGATGGTCCTCGCCGACGGGATGACCCGAGGGTCGTTGTCCGCTCTCACCAAATCGGTGGAGGCAGTCGAAGCCAACGGGACCACCGTGATCGGGATCGGAATCGGCGACCACACCGTCGACCAGGCGTACCGACGTCACCAGATGGTCGACCAGCCCGATCAGCTCGCCAACGCCATGATCGAAGGGGCCCGCGGCGCCCTCCGCAGGAGCCTGGCCTTCTCGGGCATGGACACATGGTGGCTACGCGCATCAGATTTTGGAGACAAGGAGCGAGAAATTGCCTGAGACAGTCGTGTTCGAAGATCCCCAGGGGGAGGGGCCCCCGATCGAGATCGAGAGATTCGAGATCACCGACGACACCGCCGACGCCGATCTGCGTCTGCGCAAGATCCCCGAGCCTGACCCTCACTATGTGGATCTGGGGATGCTCTACCGCTTCGCCCAGGTGGAGCAGGCACGGCGAACCGACGCCGAGGGCCTGGTCCCGCTGCACGTCGCCGTCCGCGGCCACATGGGAACGGGGAAGGACCACGACATCGAGCAGTTCGCCGCCGCCATGGGTCTTCCCTACTTCCGCATCCCCCTGACCGGCGAGGTCCGCGACGTCACCTTGATCGGGTCGACGATGCTCCACGGAGATGGCAAGGGAGGCACCGAGAGCCGCTGGGAGGACGGTGACATCACCAGGGCACTGCGGGGACCGGCGCTCCTCAACCTGTCCGAGCTGAATGCGGCCGGGGCCGAGACGCTGTTCGCCCTCCATGGTCTCCTCGACCGCTATGCGGCCCTCGACCTGCCCAACGGGGAGACGGTCGGCCTGCGCGACGACGTCCGAATCTTCGGGACCATGAACCCGACCGATATCCGCGATTACGCAGGCACCCAGACCCTCAACAAGGCCTTCGCCGACCGATGGGCGATCTGGGAGAAGTCGTTCCCGGGCGAGGAGCAGGTCCAGGCAATGCTGCGCCGCCGCTACCCCAGCCTGAAGGATCCCTATGTCGACGCCATCGCCCGTCTGACGGTCGAGATCAATGCGTCGTTCGACGAGTCCGACACAGGCACCAGAGTGGAGACTCCGCTCTCGCTGCGCTCGGTCCTCGACAGGCTGCCAACAGGACTGGTGATCTACGCGGACGGCGACGATCCGTTGCGGGCGGCGTGGGAGGAGTTCGTCCTGCCTCAGACCGACCGTTTCGACCGGGACCACTACGAGACGGTGTGGAACGCCGTCGTGCGCAAGGGCCCATCGGAAAAGCCGTTCGGGTAGCGCTCGCCTGGACGTGGACCGCATAGACATCGAACCAAATTCGACCGGAGCCCTCGACGTCGGCGACGGTCACCAGCTTCATTGGGAGACATGGGGCGACCCCGAGGGCGTCCCGGTCGTCTTCCTTCACGGAGGGCCGGGCGGCGGCTGTCATCCCGGTCATCGGCGGATGTTCGACCCTGCGCGCTACCACGTGACCTTCTTCGACCAACGAGGTTGCGGTCGCAGCCGACCCCTGGCCCGAGAACCCGACGCCGATCTCACCCACAACACCACACAACACCTCGTCGGCGACATCGAGCGTCTTCGCGAGCTCCTGGGCGTCGACCGTTGGGCGGTCCTGGGAGTGTCGTGGGGGACGACGCTGGGGTTGGCGTATGCGGAGACCCACCCCGACCGGGTCACAGGAGTCGTCCTCGCCCTCGTCGGGCTCACCACCAAACGCGAGGTGCGTTGGATCACCGAAGGGGTCGCCAGGATCTTCGCCCCCGAGTGGGAGCGATTCGCTTCGTTCGTCCCCGAACACCTCGCCCACCTCCCACTGGTGGACGCCTATGCCCGCTTGCTGTTCGATCCCGATCCCGCCGTCCAGATCGAGGCGGCTCGAAATTGGTGCTCGTGGGAGGACACGCACATGGGGTTGGCTCCCGACAGCACCGCCCGTCTCTCGCTCGAGGACCCCGGCTTCCAGCTGGAGTTCGCTCGCCTGGTCACCCACTACTGGAGCAACGGCGCGTTCCTCGGCGAGTCCGAGCTGATGGACGACGCAGGTCGGCTCGACGGAATACCGGGCAGGCTGATCCACGGCCGCTTCGACATCAGCTCCCCGATCGAGACTCCGTGGCGGCTGTCCCGGGCATGGGCGACGGCGGAGCTGATCGTCGTCGATGACGCGGGCCATGGTGGTGGCTCCATGACCCGGACCATCGAGGAAGCGCTGCTCCAGGTCACCTCCTAAGGCGACGCTCACCATGTACGGTGCGAGGAATGGCCTATGACCTCGGGAACGAGGAGCTGAACGAGCGACTGCGCAGTCTCATCGCCGACAGCTCCGGCAACGAGAACCAGGAGCTGATCGAAGAGTTGGTCGTAACTGCCCTCAAGCTCCTACGCGACGGGGCAACGCGGGGCGACCTGAAGCTGATCAACACCGCTCTCAAGGAGATGCGGTATTCCAACCTGGTCTTCAGCCGACATCCCGAGCCCAAGGTGACCATCTACGGCTCGGCGCGGATCAAGGCGGACGACCCCAACTATGGATTGACGGAGCGGTTCGCCGCCACCATGGCGAGCCATGGATGGGGCGTGATCACCGGTGCCGGGCCCGGGCTGATGGAGGCGGGAAGCAAAGGTGCCGGTGTCGAGAACTCCTATGGAGTCAACATCCGGCTGCCCTTCGAGGCCACCGCCAACGAGTACATCGCCGACGGCAGGACCGTCAACTTCAAGTACTTCTTCACTCGCAAGCTCGCCTTCGTCAAGGAATCCCAGGCCTTCGTGATCATGCCCGGAGGCTTCGGGACCCTCGACGAGGCCTTCGAGCTCATAACCCTGTTCCAGACCGGCAAGTCCGATCTCCACCCCATCGTCCTGTTGGAGGCGGAGGGGACCGACTACTGGGCGCCGCTCATCGGGTTCATCACCGACAAGCTGATCACGAGGGGCCTGATCTCCGAATCTGACCTCCACCTGTTCCTCCAGACCACCGACCTCGACGCCGCCTGCCAGGAGATCTTCAAGTTCTACTCGAACTACCACTCACAGCGGTACACCGCGGGCAAGCTGGTCCTGCGTCTCCGGCAGGCTCCGGACGACGACGAGATGGCTGCTCTCAACGAAGAGTTCGCCGACATCATCGTCGACGGCGCCATCGAGAGAACGGAGCCAGGGCAGGCCGAGGTCGACGATGACGACGCACTGGACATGCAGCGGATCACGTTTCCCTTCGATAGACGCCAGTTCGGCCGGCTTCGCCAACTCATCGATCGTCTCAACGATTTGGCCAGTCTTCCCGAGACGACCGAGATCCCAGCGAGCATGAGCGAGGAGCAGGCAGAAAGACCCTGGTAGGGCGCATCCAGCTTGGTTCTTTCCTCAGAATCGCGACTAGAATTGTCTTGTGCGCGACATCCTCTCAGATCTCGTAGCGGAACAGCAGTTCCTGGATCAGTCCCTGCAAAGGATCCCTATCAAGGTCTGGGACCTGGTCACCCCGAACAAGCCGTGGACGGTGCGGGACACCATTGCACATCTCGCCGACTTCGAAGACCTGGGCGCAGACGCACTCCAGGATGGTGGCAAGATCGAGGAGTGGCAGGCGGCAAACGACATCGAGCCGCTCCGGCAGCGCCCGATCAAGAAAGGGCGGGGAATGCGTCCCCAGGACGTCATCGAGTGGTGGCGCGGAGGAAGGGCACGCGTCGTCGAGCCCCTCTCCCACATGAGCGGCGAGGATCGTCTGCCGTGGATCGCCGGAGACATGAGCGCCCGCACATTCGCCACCTTCCGTCTCACCGAGACCTGGATGCACGGCCTCGACATCTACCAGACTCTCGGCATCGAGGTCGAAGACACCCCACGGATCCGTCACATCTGCTGGTTTGGCTGGAAGACCCTCCCCTATGCCTTCAAACAGGCCGGTGAGCACTACGAGCCGGTCCGCATCGAGGTGATCGGCCCCGGGTACTCCAAGTGGATCTACGGGCCAAAGGACACTGATCAGCTGATAAAAGGGTCCGCCTCCGACTGGGCCCGTCTCGCCGTGCGCAGGACGGCTCCGAAGGACACCCGTCTCAAAGTCACCGGCGACTACGCCGAGAAGGCGATCGAGCTGGCGCAGACCTTCCTGTGACCGGGCCGCTCCCGCGGCTCGTTGGGATGGTCCACCTCCTACCGCTGCCCGGCTCCCCGCGCTTCGGCGGCTCGGTCGAAGAGGTGGTGGAGACGGCAGCCGAGGATGCCAGGGTGCTCGCCGACGCCGGATTCCCGTCTCTGATGGTGGAGAACTTTGGCGACACCCCCTTCTACGCAGAGACGGTCCCGCCTGAGACCATTGCCGCCATGGCCCTCGCCGTCGCCCGTGTCGCCGAGACCGGGGTGGCGAGCGGGGTCAACGTCCTGCGCAACGACGCGTCGGCTGCCTTGGGCATCGCGGCGGCCACTGGGGCCCGCTTCATCAGGGTCAACGTGCTCACCGGGATGATGTACACCGACCAAGGTCCCATCACCGGCAAGGCCGCCGAGATCGCCCGGTCCCGCTCCCACCTCGCTCCCGACGTCGAGATCTGGGCCGATGTGCTCGTGAAACACGCGGTGGCGCCGCCGGGGACGGATATCCGCCAGGTGGCACAGGACACGATCGAACGCGGCGGGGCCGACGCCCTCATCGTCTCCGGCTCCGGCACCGGCCACGCACTGGACCTCGACGAGGCCATTGCCGTGCGGGACGCCGTCCCAGCCGGCACCCGGCTGGTCGCAGGCTCCGGCGTCACCCTCGACAACCTCGATCGCCTCCTCGGCGTCGTCGACACGATCATCGTCGGCTCGAGCATCAAGGTCGGCGGCGATCCCAATCATCGACCGGACCCGCTGAGAGCCAAGGCGTTCGTGGAGAGAGCGGCAGAGAGAGGACTCGCATGACCATCAGGACCAAAACCGACAATGGCGTGGCCACCATCACCCTCGCCGACCCCGAGACGAGAAACGCAATCACCGGCGAGGAGATGCTGGAGACGCTGCTCGATGCGCTGGATGACGCCGAAACCGACCCCGACGTCGTCGTCACGGTGATCGAGGCAGTGGGCCCGGCGTTTTCGTCGGGAGGCAACGTCAAGGACATGGCTGCCCGCGAAGGTTTGTTCGCTGGTGCTCCGGCTGAGATGACCGAGCGTTACCGGGGCACCATCCAGCAACTCACCCGGTTTCTGGCCACGACGGACCTGGTCACGATCGCCTCGGTCAACGGACCGGCCGTCGGAGCGGGCTTCGACCTCGTGCTCGGGTGTGACCTCCGCATCGGGTCGCGCAACGCCCGCTTCGCCCACACTTTCATCGAGATGGGGATCATCCCAGGCGATGGCGGCGCCTGGCTCCTACCCCGCGTCGTGGGCTGGCAACGGGCCACCGAGCTGGCACTCACTGCGCGGTTCATCTCGGCCGCCGAGGCGGAGTCCTACGGGGTTCTCCTCGAGGTTGTGCCCGAAGACAAGCTGGAGGCCAGAGTGGGTGAGCTGGCCACGTCCATCGCCTCGAAGCCGAGACCCGCTGTCGTGATGGCAAAGCGTCTCCTTCGCCAGGCGAAGACCATGGACCTGGACGGGTTCCTCGAGTTCTCAGCCGCCCTCCAGGCGATCGCTCACACCACCCCGGAGCACGAGACTGCCGTGGCCGACTACGTCGGTCGTCTCAACTCTCGCGACTGACGCCAAACCCCGTCTTGTGGAGGAGCTTGAGCGTGGCCGCCACCGGGTTGGCCAGCTTCGCCGAACGCAACAATGCGTCGTGGGCGGCGAGGAATGCAGCGGCACTCTCCAGGATCCGGCCGATGGGGACGGTGTTCTCGGTGACCGCGGGAGCCTGTCCAAACGCGACCAGCCGGGTGCGGACCGATCCCCGACCCGGGGCCGGGACCCGGGAGGTGCCGCTGGCGACCAGGTCGGCGACGATGGGGCCTAGCCCATCGGGATACAGCCACTCCAGACGATGGAGGACGGTGTGCAGAGTCTCGTGACGGGTTAGTGAGGGGTTGTAGACAGCCTCGCCCTCCTTGACCTCGCCGATGATCACATCGATCGTGTCGGGCTCCAGCATCAGCAACTCGCCCTCGACGCGCAGCGTGCTCTGCACCTCGGGGTCGTGAGAGTCGGCGAGATAGACCGGACCGGGGAACCGCAGACCGACGATGTCGACGTCGGTGATCGTGTCCCATTGCCCATGTCGGTTCATTCCCTGGATCTGCCACTCGGACAGGGTCAGGTACCCGTTGACCCTCAAATAGACCTCGACCAGGCCGCTGGCAGCATCCACGGGGGCATTCTGGCAAATGAGACTGACGACTTATCCACAATCTGACTAGTCCCGACGAAACTCTGCCCGTGGGCAACGGTATGAAAGACCTTTCTGACAACTACCTCATCCAGGTGATGGAGGATGTCATCGAGGATTTGCACGGGCACGTTCACCGCGTCTCCAACCTCGCCGTGAATCTCGGACGCGGACTCGGGCTGGGCGAGGACGATCTCGATCGCCTCGCCCTGGCCGGAGTGCTCCACGACGTCGGGAAGATCCACATGGACCCGGGGATACTGGGCAAGCCAGGCCCGCTCGACCCTTCCGAACGCGACCTGATGGAACGTCACCCCGAGTTGGGTTTTGCGATGACCCGCAACCGTCTCGACCCCAAGATCGCAGAGGCGATCCTCTATCACCATGAGCGTTATGACGGAACCGGATATCCCTTCGGGCTCGTGGGCGATGCCATCCCGATCCTGAGCCGGATCGTGCTGGTCTCAGACGCCTTCGACGCCATGACCTCCAAGCGGGCATACCAGCCGGCGCTTCCCGTCGACTTCGCTGTCCACGAGATCACCAAGAACGCCGGCTCGCAGTTCGACCCAGCAGTTGTCGAGATCTTCATCGGCCTCGCCGAGGTCGACGCCCTCCCTCTCGAGATGAGCGCCTGAGCGGCACGCCCTCTGCCTAGAGGTCGTCTTCGGCATCCACATCGATCACCTCGCCGATGATCGGATCCCGGGTCCCCGTCGTGAAATTCGACGTGAAGACGGTCACGCGACCGCTGAACCTCTTGGTGATGAGCCGGTAGACGAGGTCACGCACCATCGGCAGCAGGAGCAGAAACCCGATGGTGTCGGTGATGAAGCCGGGCGAGATCAAGAACGCCCCCGCCACGAGGACGGCAGCACCGTCGCTCAGCTCACGGCCCGGGAGCCGCCCTTGATCGACTTTGGACCTCATTCGCCCCAACACGGACAATCCGGCTCTCTTCACGAGATATGAGCCGATGAGGGCAGTGGCGAGAGCGATCCCCAAAGCCCAGCCCAGCCCGATCCAAGACTGGACCCAGAAGAAGGTGGCCATCTCGAGGACGGCAATGAGTGCGAAGACCCCAAAGAATCTCATCGTCGGCAAACGGTAGTGCCGGCCCACTCCAAGATCCTCAAGGGCCGTTCCACCACGTGTCGTGCATGACCGGCTGCTTGGGGACCCGGTCTCTCCCCCGTGTCGTCGAGACGACCAGCCAACCCACGAGCGCCAGGAGAAACACAACGGCAACCACTCCGGCGGAGTCGACCGGAGATCCCGGTTCCCCGACGCCGACGATGAGAGCGGCCTGATCGAAGGTACCTGAGGGCAGGCTCGCCCGGTCAGACACTCCGGGGAGAGCGACGATGAGGAACTCACCGAGCGCGTCTGCGGGGTACGACGTCTCGTAGACGCCCAGGCTCGGATGCTCCAGGTCGGCGAATCGGAAGGGCAATGACCCTCCCGAAGCGGGGCGTATCTCGACGAGATCGGTTGGCTCCGGGAAGTCGACCGGCAAGCCGCTACGAGTGCCGGTCACCTCGAGCCTCAAACTCACCTCCTGACCCCGGCTTCCCCGAATTGTGAGCCCATCCGGATGCGGATAGACCTGATCATCGATGGCGATTTCGACACGGACGACGTGCTCTATCTCCTCAGTGGAGTCGGCCTCGAGCCCACCGAGCAGGGCCACCGCGATGAGAGCAAGAGCAAGCACCTGACTACTCAACGAGATCCGCCAACGGTTGGTTTCCCCCCAGGTGCATCTCTCGCTCCAGCGAATGGCCCAACGACTGGCCCGTGCCTCCTGGAAGCCTGGTAGCTTCCCGGCAACGACCAGGAGACACTTTTGGGCGAAGTTCAGCATCTTTCCGACCATCGTCGCGAACTGATCGCCGATGGCCGCCGGTCGACATTGAGAGCCACATGGCACAACGAAGCCGGGTATATCGTTCTCAGCCTGTGGCGCGACAACCTGTGTGTGGCCACGTCACACCTGACCCCCAGAGAGGCAGCCCGACTGGCGACATTCATCACTGGTGGCTTGGCCGACCTCGCCGAGGAAGGGGGACATCTGCAGGCACCGGCTGCCGAGCGCCGACGCCGACTCCTCCACTTACCAGTGTCTTCGTGGCGTCTCAGCCTTGGAACGGCCCTCGAGCGGCTGGCTCGACGTCTTCGCACCAGCCAATAGGAACGGGGAGTGGGCCCTTCTGTGCAGACCGGCGGCGAAGCCACCGGGCCCGCCGACGAGTTGCTCGACCTCCTCATCCGGCACACGACGGCATGGAACAACCACGACCTCGAGGAGTTGATGAGCCTCTTCGCCGAGGACTGCATCTTCGAGGCCTCAGGGGGTGATGAGGTCTGCGGCACTCGCGTCGCAGGCCACGCAGAGGTCGAGAAGGCATTCGAAGGTGTTCTCGAATCGATGCCCGACGCCCATTGGGGTGGGAGCCGTCACTACGCCCTCGGCCCTCACTACGGGGTATCCGAATGGACCCTCACCGGAACTCTGGCCGATGGACGTCGGCTCGAGGTCAACGGGTGCGACTTCCTGCAAGTGCGCGACGGCAAGATCGTCCTGAAGAACTCGTACCGCAAGCAAAGACCAGCCGTCTGACGCCCACATGGGCGAGGGCGGGGCAGCCAACCCCGGCCGGAACTTGTCACCAACCCCTGATACCTTCGCGTCGTGGACCCGCTGCGCAGCTTCTCTCCACCAACCCGCACCTGGTTCGAGGCTTCGTTCCCGGCGCCTACCCGCGCTCAGGCCGAGGGCTGGCCGGCCATCGCTCGGGGTGAGCACACCCTCATCCATGCTCCCACCGGTTCGGGAAAGACGCTCGCCGCCTTCCTCTGGACGCTCGACCGGCTCCTCACCGAACCCGTCCCCGACAAGCCGAATCGGTGCCGTGTCCTCTACATATCGCCGTTGAAGGCCCTTGCCCACGACGTCGATCGCAACCTGAGGGCGCCTCTCGCCGGCATCGGACACGCTGCCGAACGTCTCGGTGGCGAGCCACTCCCGGAGCTCCGGACCTTCCTCCGCACAGGTGACACACCAGCGGAGGATCGCCGCCGCATGGAGCGCAACCCGCCCGACATCCTCATCACGACCCCCGAGTCGCTCTACCTCATGCTCACCTCGGCGGTGCGGTCGGTGTTGAGCACGGTTCGTTGGGTGATCGTCGACGAGGTCCACGCCGTAGCCGGGTCGAAGCGGGGCGCCCATCTCGCCCTCTCGTTGGAGCGGCTCGAAGAGATCACCGAACAGCCCCCACAGCGGATCGGCCTCTCGGCCACCCAGCGCCCCCTGGAGACCATCGCCAACTTCCTCGGGGGTGGCACCGTCAGTGAGAACGAGTGGTCCCCACGCCCCGTCACGGTCATCGACGTGCCCCAGGACCGCGCCCTCGACATCGAGATCGTGGTTCCAGTCGAAGACATGAACGAGCCGGGCGAGAGCGATCCACTGGACCCCGACAACACACCAGCCAGGTCGATCTGGCCGGCGGTCTACCCGGAGCTGCTCGAGCAGATCAACGCCCATGGCTCCACAATCGTCTTCGCCAACTCCCGTCGTCTCGCCGAGCGGGTTTGCTCGGAGATCAACAACCTCGCCGGCACGGAGATCGCCAGGGCGCACCACGGCTCGGTTGCGAGGGAGCAGCGGCTCGAGATCGAGGAGGCTCTCAAGCGAGGTGAGCTCAAGGCGGTGGTGGCGACCTCTTCTCTGGAGTTGGGCATCGACATGGGCGCGGTCGACCTGGTCATCCAGATCGAAGCGCCCAACTCAGTGGCGTCCGGTTTACAGCGTGTGGGGCGATCCGGACACCAAGTCGGTGGCGTCTCCCGGGCCAAGATCTTCCCGAAGTACCGTGGCGACCTCCTCGTTGCCACTGTGGTGGCCTCACAGATGGCCGAACGCAAGGTCGAGTCGACCCGAATCCCGGCCAATCCGATCGACGTCCTCTCCCAGCAGTTGGTGGCACAGGTGGTCTCTGGCGACACATCCGCGGATCTCCTCTACGAGCTGACCCGTCGAGCGACGCCCTATGCCAACCTGTCCCGTTCGGTATTCGACGAGACCCTGGACATGTTGTCCGGTCGCTACCCGTCCGACCTCTTCGCGGAGCTTCGGCCCCGCATCACCTGGGATCGCGTCACGGGCGATGTGACTGCTCGCCCCGGAGCCCGCCAACTCGCCGTCACCAACCCAGGCACCATCCCCGACCGCGGCCTCTACCGGGTCACCCTCCCCGATGGGAGCCGGGTCGGCGAGCTCGACGAGGAGATGGTCTACGAGTCGCGTGAGGGCGACACTTTTCTCCTCGGCTCGAGCGCATGGCGAATCACCCAGATCACCCACGACAAGGTGGAGGTGATCCCGGCCCCGGGTGTCCCCGCCAAGATGCCTTTCTGGCATGGCGACATGCTCGGCCGCCCTTTGGAGACGGGCCGCGAGGTGGGTCGCTTCATCAGAGAGACCGCCGCCCTCGACACCGAGGACGCATCTCGTCGACTCCAAGAGAACTTCGGCCTCGACGAATACGCCGCCTCCAATCTCATCGCCTATCTCGACGAGGAGCGGGAGGCGACCGGGGTGCTCCCGACCGACCAGACCCTGGTCGTCGAGCGTTTCCAGGACGAGATCGGTGACTGGCGAGTCGTCATGCTCTCCCCCTTGGGCGCCCGGATCCATGCCCCGTGGGCCATGGCGCTTCGCCACCGCTTCCGCGCCCGATATGGCACCGATGTCGACGTGATCTGGTCCGACGACGGGATCGCTTTCCGCTTCCCCGACTCCGATGAGCCACCAAACGCCGACGACTTGATACTCGACCCTGAGGAAGTGGAGCAGCTGCTTCTCGAGCACCTCTCGGACACCGCCCTCTTCGCCGCCCGATTCCGGGAGGCTGCGGGTCGGGCACTCCTGCTCCCCCGTCGCCGCCCTGGTGAGCGCACACCCCTGTGGCTGCAAAGGAGGCGATCGGCCGACCTGCTCGGGGTCGCCAGGCAGTTCGGGTCCTTTCCGATCCTCCTCGAGGTCTACCGGGAGATCCTCCAGGACGACTTCGACTTGCCGGCTCTCCAGGAGGTCCTGGGCGCGATCCGGTCCCGAAAGCTGAGGGTCGCCCAGGTGGAGACACGAAGCCCCAGCCCGTTTGCCTCGTCTCTCCTGTTCTCATTCATCGCCGCCTACATGTACGAGTCGGACACACCCCTCGCCGAGAGACGCGCGGCCGCCCTCACGCTGGACAGGGACCTGCTTCGCGATCTGCTCGGCGAAGGTGAGCTCCGCGAGTTGCTCGACCCGGAGGTGGTCGCCGCCGTCGAGCTAGAGCTCCAGCACCTCACCGAGAGCAGGCACGCCAGGACACCTGACGGCGTCCATGACCTGCTCAGAGATCTGGGCCCGCTGACCATCGACGACATCGAGGTGCGGAGCCATGCCGTGGACATTGCTGCTGCGCTCGAATGGCTGGTGGAGACACGCAGGGTGGTCGAGGTGACCATGGGAGGCGATCGGCGCTGGGCTGCCATCGAAGACATCGCCCGACTGCGAGACGGGCTCGGCGTACAGCCACCCGTCGGAGTGCCCCACACCTTCCTCGAACCGGTCGAGGACCCGTTGGGTGACGTTGTCGGCAGATATGCCCGCACCCATGGTCCATTCTCCTCGGCCGAAGCGGCATCGTCCCTGGGACTCCCAATTGGTGTCGTGGAGACTGCTCTCGGCAGGCTGGAGCAGACCTCCCGTGTGGTCCAGGGCGCCTTCCGCCCGGCCGGCCAAGGAAGGGAGTGGGTCGACGACGGCGTGCTCAAGCGTCTCAAGCGACGCTCTCTCGCTCTTCTCCGCTCCGAGATCGAGCCGGTGGAGACGACGGCCCTGGCCCGCTTCGAGGTCGCGTGGCAGGGAGTGAGCGCCGACCCGCCGAGAGGCCGCAATGCCCTCACCGATGCCATCCGCCAGCTCACCGGCACCGCGGTCCCGGCGTCAGCCCTCGAGCGCGACGTTCTCGCCGCACGGGTGGCGGACCCCGGCACGGGCATCGACGACCTCATGCTCACCGGAGACCTGGTTTGGGTGGGCACCGGGCCACTCGGCAGGAAAGACGGTCGGGTCGCTCTCTACCCGCGCGAGAGTCTGGCCACATTGTGGGCCGGTCCCGATATCGACGCTGTCACTGATCAGATCGGCGAGGCGATACTCGAAGCACTGGAGGCGGGTGGCGCCAGCTTCTTCCACGACATCTACGACGCGGTCGGGGGTGGCGATCCCGAGTCGGCACTCGAGTCGCTCTGGGACCTGGTTTGGGCCGGCCACATCACCAACGACACCTTCGCACCCGTGCGTGCCTACGTCTCCCGGCGCAAAGGCAGTTCGGGTGGGCGACGCCCGCTCTCGAGTCGGTTTCCTGCCCATGCCCAGGGGCGCTGGTCGCTGACCCGTTCTCTGGTTCGCTCACCCGCCACCGACACCGAGCGTCACGCTGCCTGGGCCGAGCTCCTCCTCGACCGCCATGGCGTGGTGACCCGACGGACCGTGCTCGCCGAGGGATACCCGGGCGGGTTCAGCACCCTCTACCCCGTGTTCGCCCATCTCGAGGAGACCGGGCGCATACGTCGTGGCTACTTCGTCGAAGGGCTCGGAGGCTCCCAGTTCGCCCTGCCCGGCGCGGTCGATCGTCTCCGTAGCGAGTCGCCTCCAACCCTGGCTGTGCTGGCGGCGACCGACCCGGCCAACCCATATGGAGGGGTGCTTCCCTGGCCGGAGATCGAGGAGACCCGGCTCGCCCGCGACGCCGGCGCATACGTCCTGCTCATGGGTGGTGAGCTCGTCGGCTATCTCGACAAGGGACGCCGGGGGCTGACACTCTTCGACGTGACCCCGGAGCGCTTCGGCGAGATCTCCCGGGCACTCGCCGATGTCGCCCACCGGCACCGCAGGCTCACCCTGATCACGGTCAACGGCGAGCCCGCCTCCACCTCTCGACTGGCGGCCCCCCTCTCGGAGTGGGGGTTCGCCACCGCCCCCCGCGGCTTGACCTACCGGGCCTGACCTCGCTCGATCGCGTGCAACCGGTCCCCCTCAGCGGGATGGTGTGCACAACGCGCCGACGGTCCGCATTGAGTGTGCAACCGCTCCCGCCCAGCGGGGTCGGTTGCACAACCTCAGGTCACGCGGTCGAGGATCTCGTAGGTCGTGTTGCGCAAAGCCGGGACCCGGCCCACCGACTCGATGACCTCGACGAACTGGTCGGGGGTCACCTCCTGGCCGTGCTCGGCGCCGGCCGAGCGGGTGATGATCTCGCCCATCAGGGTGCCTCCCAAGTCGTTGCATCCGGCATCGAGTAGGCGGGCGCCGCCGTCGAGGCCCAACTTCACCCAGGAGGCCTGGATGTTGTCGATCAGCCCATCGAAGGCGACCCGGGACACCGAATGGATGAGGACTGCCTCGTCCCAGGTCGGGCCCGGGCGTGAGCGGCCGCGCAGGAAGATGGGCGAGCCCATGTGGACGAACGGAAGCGGCACCATCTCGGTGAAGCCACCCGTGCGTCTCTGGATCTGGCGAATGACCTCGAGGTGGTTGGCCCAGGAGCGGGGATGGTCGATGTGGCCGAACATGATCGTCGAGGTCGCCCTCAGGCCCAGCTCGTGGGCGGTGATCATCACCTCGGCCCACTGCGACGTCCGGATCTTGTCCGGGCAGAGATGCGCCCGGACGTCGTCGTCGAGTATCTCCGCAGCCGTCCCCGGCAGAGTCCCCAGACCGGCGTCGCGCAGCTCGGTCAGGAACTGGCGCACGCTGATGCCCAGGGTCTCGGCCCCCTGCCACACCTCGAGCGGCGTGAAACCATGGATGTGCATGTCGGGCATCTCACTCTTGATCGACTCGACGACCTCCCTGTAGAAGTTGCCGGTGAAGTCGGGGTGGATCCCACCCTGGAGGGTCACCTCGGTGGCGCCCCGGTCGTATGCCTCCTTGGCCAGGCCGACGATCTCGTCGAGACCCATCAGGTAGGGGTCACCACGCAGATTGAGCGACTTGGGGCCCTTGGAGAATGCGCAGAAGCCGCACTTGAAGTAGCAGAGGTTGGTGTAGTTGATGTTGCGATTGACCACGTAGGTCACCGTGTCGCCGACTGCCTGTCTCCTCAGGACATCGGCCACATGGGCGACGGCGTCGACCTGGTCGCCACGGGCACGGAAGAGTCGCTCCATCTCCTGGACGGTCGGAGGCGTGCCCTCCAGGGATCGTTCGAGGACAGGGAGCAGGTCACCGGCTCCGGCGAGACCGTCGGGAGCTGAGCCGTTGACCCAAACGGCATCAGTCCACTCGGCCGAGAGACGCCCCCCCGGCACAGGAGGAGCCATGTCTCTCCCGGGCGCCCACTCGTAGCGAGGCCGTACCGCGCCGGATGCATCGACCTGGGCGAGCCATGCCGTGAAGATCTCTTTGGGAAGGGCATCCCGGGCCTCGTCGATCTCGAGGCCGATCGGGAAGAGTGACCGTTCCGTCAACGGCTCCTCGAGGGCGTCGCGCAGCTCACCGATCCGCTCCTGGCTCCAGTCTCTGAGGAGCAGGTCGGTTGCACCTTCCTGAACTGCCTCGACTGCCTGGGCCACTTCGTCCACGAACACCGAGACCGCCACCCGAAGCGACGGCAGCGAGGCGATATCGACAGCCCGAGCCACATGTGAGCGTGTGGTCCTGAGGAATGAGGCCCGGGTACGCGCCAGCGCGTCGAGGACGCTCTCACGGCTGCCCTCGTCTATGACGGTGAGCCGCCATGGCCGCGGGCTGTGGGCGAGGGCCGCCTCTGGTGACAACACCCAGGCGGCGGGTTGCAGCTCGGTCACCGTTGTGGCGGCGACCAGAATCCCCGCATTGCTCGCAGCCGTGATATCGGCCGGGGTCGGGGCGGCGATCTCGACGACCGTGGTCCCTTCCCGGCGCCGGCTCACAGCCGTTGGCTCCCCGAGAGTCTCGGCTGGTCTCATCCTCAAGTATGTGACGGTCATCTCACTCCTGGCTTTGAACCGACCGCGGCGAGGCCGTCTTGGTCACTCGCCAATCTGATGTCGACGATCAAACCCGGGTCGATCCATTCCTCGTTGATGTACTCAGGGTAAACAGGCAGACGCGGCCGCAAGTCGAAACCGTTTGCCACGGTGCGCGCCGAGAGCTCGTCGAGGTGGGGCCACGGGGCCTCCGGATTGACCCAGTCGATGGTCAGTGGGGACACACCTCCCCAGTCGTTGATCCCGGCATCCAGGTAGATCTCGTAGGTCTCGGTCAGGTTTGGCGGCACCTGGACGTTGGCCAATGGGCCCATGATCCAGCGTGCCAAGGCCACGACACGGGCGAACCAGCGCGGCACAGGCTCCGGGCTGTGACGCATGCGGGTGTCCGCCTTGGCCCTGAAGTTCTGGATGATCACCTCCTGGATCGCTCCGGTGCGGTCGGCGAGATCGCCCAATGCGAAGAGTGAGTCGACGATCTCCTCGTTGGTCTCTCCGATTCCGACGAGGATTCCGGTGGTGAATGGGACCCTCTGCCTCCCAGCGGCCTCGATCGTCGCCACCCGCTTGGCGGGCATCTTGGTGACTGTGCCGGCGTGGGGCATACCCGGCTCGGTGAGCCGCGGCGAGATGTTCTCGAGCATCATTCCCATCGAGGGGTTCGTCGGCCGGAGAAGCCGAAAGCCGTCGTCGTCGAGCAGCCCCGGGTTGGCGTGGGGGAAGAGACCCGTCTCGGAACGCACCAGCGTCGACATCTCCGCCACGTATTCGAGCGTGGTTTCGTGGCCTCTGGCGGCGAGGAACTCCCGCGCCTGGGGCCAGCGCTCCTCGGGACGGTCTCCGAGGGTGAAGAGGGCCTCGGTGCAGTCGTGGGCGTCTCCGGCGCGAGCGACGGCGAGGACCTCTTCGGGCTCCAGATAGACCCCTCCTGCCCCGGGAGGCTTGGCGAAGGTGCAGTAGGAGCACCGGTCGACGCACAGTGTGGTCAACGGGATGAACACCTTCCGGCTGTAGGTGACGACCCTGCCCTTCCCCTCGTCACGCAACGCCGAGGCGTGCTCGAACAAGACGGCATCGTCGACGGCGCCCGTCAGGTACTCGAGCGCCAGATCGGGATCGGGAGCCGGGTGGGCCACTACGAGATGCCCGAGGAACCCGCCCCGAGCACTCCCCCGTCGATCGGCACGATGGCCCCGGTCATCCAGTTGGAGGCGTCGGATGCGAGGAAGACGATCAGCCGGGCGACGTCCGCGGGCTCGCCGACCCTGCCCAACGGGTGCAATGCGGCTGTGGCGGCCTCGTCTTCGAGCAACGCCCCGGCGAGACGCGTCTTGACCACCGCTGGTGCGACCGCGTTGACCCTCACATCGGGAGCGAGCTCCAACGCGAGCTGTCGAGTGAGGTGGACCAGCCCTGCTTTCGAGATGTTGTACGCACCCATGAACGGGCTGGGGCGAAGACCGGCGACGGACGCGACATTGACCACCGACCCCCCGTGATCGGCCATCCATGCCCGATGAGCCGCCCGCATCCAAAGGAGAGGAGCCCGCATGTTGACGGCCCATGTCTTGTCGAGGGCACCGAGATCGACCTCCATGAGGTTCCCGAACGCGGGATTGGTCCCGGCATTGTTGATCAGGATGTCACACGAGCCGAAGGTCTCCACCGCGGCGGCTGCTGTCCCATCGGCCGCTTCCTCGTCGTCGGCCCTCGCCGCCAGGGCGAGCACCCGATCGACATCGGCTCCCGCCTCCACCATCTCCTGTCTCGACTGGTCGACGTTCTCCTGCTTGCGCGACGTGATCACCACGCCTCGGGCGCCACTGCGCAGCAATTCGAGTGCCGTCTCCTGGCCGATGCCACGGCTCGCCCCCGTGACGACGGCCACCTTGCCCTCCACCGATACGTCCATGAAAACAGGATCCCTTCGCTTCTCAGGTCGATTGGTGACCGATCATAAGTCGACGTCCGAACGCCCAGAGAAATGCTCGCTGTTTCGCACCGCCCTCGACGCCGCCCTGATCCTCGTGGCAGGACTGACCCTCTCTTGGTTCCTCTCCGCGCTGTTGATCCAGCCACTCGTGATCGATCGTGGCGGGAGGGCGGGTGACGCCGCCCGCATGAGCATCGACCTGGGTGCCATGCTCAATCCCGGCGGCCGCGAGCAGTCTCATCTCGGGTGAGGAGACCACGACTTGTTCGACCAACAGCATCGCCACCTGGGAGCCGGTGGTTTCCCTGTTGCTCACGGCGACCTACATCGTCGTCGTCGGACTGCGCTGGCCAACCACCGAAGACCTCGCAGAGGTGGACCGGGCCGTCATCTCGAACTGAGACTCTTGCTCAGTGACCGCCGCGCTTGACCCCGCCGTATTTCATGCGGGTGTCCGACATCGCCGCTGCCCGCGTCTCCGGGTCGTTGACGGCGGCATCGACGATCTCGCCGAGAAAAAGTGTATGAGTGCCCAAGTCGATGGCCTGTCGGACCTCACAGTCCATCCAAGCGATCGCCTCCTCGAAGACCGGTGCACCCGTCGTGGCGGTCTTCACCGGTCGCCCGTTGAGCGTGTTGCCCTCCCGTTCGGCGGGCTTGGAGAACTTCACGAAGGGCCGGGTGTCCTCCGAAGACCAGAGGTTCACAGTGAAAGAGCCACCCTCTGCGATGAGCCGATGGGTCACTGCCTTGTTGTCGACACCGACTCCGATGATCACTGGCTCCATCGACAACTGGCTGATCCAGCTCGCCGTCATGCCGTTCCACTCGTCTCCCGAAGCCGAGCCGATCAGCGCGAGGGCATTGGGGATCTTGAACGTGACACTGTTGATGAGATCCGGGTCCACTTTCACCTCTGCGTAGCCGCTTTCGCCACCCTAATGTTCCGGCGGTGCGGATCCTCATAGCCACCACTGGCGTGTTGCCCGCGGCCCCCACCGCCAACTTCTGCCGGCAGCTCATCGGTGATCAGTCCTCCGTCTCCGTCATGACGGTGATCCAGGTGCCGAGGTCTTTCCTCGAATCCCTCGACGACGACGTCCGCCGCTCCTTCCTCGACGACGCACCCGATCAGGAGTCGACCGAGGAGGAGAAGGCTGCCCGCTACCTCGAGGAGCGGGGACGTCGTGCCGTCGACCCCATCTGCGCTGCCCTCGCCGCAGAAGAGATCGAGTGCGACATCCATTTCGTGGACGGGGACGACCCCGCGGAAGCCATCATCTCGACGGCCGAGCGGGTGGGTGCCCAGCTCGTCGTGATGGGGGCGACTCGACGTCTCTTCACCGAGGAAGCGTGGCGCAGCGTCTCGGCCCGGGTCATGGTCAACTCACATCTCCCCGTCCTCCTGGTACCGGGTGCCCGCATCGAGGACACGATGGAGATGCCCCTGATCGAGTTGTGAGCCGCGAATAAAGCACCGGCGGGTCGAGTTGTCCCTGATATGAGTGATTGGAACAACGAGGTGATCGAGGAGTTCAGGGCCAACGACGGTGCGGTCGGAGGCCATTTCGAGGGGAGGCCACTCCTACTCCTCCATCACCAAGGGGCACGGACCGGGACGAGACGGGTCAGCCCTTTGATGTACCAGAAGGTGGGCAGTGATTTCGCCGTGTTCGCCTCCAAGGGCGGGGCCGACGCCAACCCCAGCTGGTTTCACAATCTGAGAGCGAATCCGGAGACCACCATCGAGGTTGGCGGTGAGACCATCGAGGTCAGGGCCCATGAGGTCCAAGGCGATGAGCGGGAGGCCATCTGGGAACGCCAGAAGAGGGACTATCCGCAGTTCGGCGATTACGAGCAGAAGACCGCCCGAGAAGCGATCCCGGTGCTCGTGCTCCGGCCGGTCTGAGTCAGCCCCAGCTCTCCGGCAGGTCCGAGCCCTCCTTCTCGGCCTGGACCCGGGCCACATAGGCCGCGGCCTCAGCCCGCCTGCTCATGCCCATCTTGGCCAGGACATTCGAGACGTAGTTCTTGACCGTCTTCTCGGCCAGGAACATCTCATCGGCGATCTGCTTGTTGGTGAGACCCGCGGCGATGTGCTCGACGATCGTTCGCTCCTGCTTGGTGAGCTTGCCCAGGAGAGGGTCCTCCGCCGACCCCGAGCGGAGGCGCTGGAAGAGTCGGTCGGTCATCTCCGGGTCGAGCAGCGACTCCCCGGCGCCAACCCGCCTGATGTCCGCCACCAACTGATCGGTCTTTATCCGCTTCAGGACGTAGCCGGAGGCACCGGCCAGGATCGCTGCCATGAGGGCCTCCTCGTCGGCGAACGAGGTGAGCATGAGCACCTTCACATCGGGAAAGCGCTGGCGGATGTCCCGGCACGCCTCGACGCCACTGCCGTCGGGGAGACGGACGTCGAGGACCACGACATCGGGCTCGTCGAAGCCAACCCTCCGGACACCCTCTTCAACCGTCCCTGCCTCGCCGACCACACTCATGTCGCCCTGTGAGTCGATGAGCGCCTTGAGACCGGCCCGTACCACTTCATGGTCGTCTATCAACAACACTCGCAGGCTCATGACCACACGGTAGTTGCCGGTAACGTCGCGCCATGACCGACCGCAGCGGGTTCGAGAGGCTCGCCCCACTGATCTCCGAAGCCGCTTCCGTCGAAGGCGAGGCGGACCTGGGCCGGGTCCTTCGCACTCTGGTCTCTGAGGTCATGGCTGCAACTGGTGCGCCCTATGTCGCCATGGGGGTGATCGGTGAGCATCAGGTTCTCTCCGACTTCGTCTACGAAGGCATCTCCAAAGAGCACGCCGAGCGCATCGGGCATCTCCCCACGGGGCACGGAGTCCTCGGCACCGTGATCAGAGAGAATGAGACAATCATCCTCGAGCGGATCTCTGACCACCCCGATTCCGTCGGCTTCCCGGAGCACCACCCGCCCATGGAGGCGTTCTTGGGGGTGCCGGTGGCGGTTGGGGGCGACGCGTTCGGGAATCTCTACCTGACTGACAAGGACGGCGGATTCACCGCCGAGGATCTGGCCATCGTGCAGGCCCTGGGACGGATCGCCGGCGCTGCTATTCAGACGGCGAGGCTGCAGGGGCGCCTACGCCACGTGGCCATCATCGAGGACCGCAATCGCATCGCGCGCGACCTCCACGACTCGGTCATCCAAGACCTGTTTGCGGTCGGGCTCGGCCTCCAGGGGCTGAGCACACGGATCGAAGACGAGGCTGTGGCAAGCACTCTCCACGGGTCGATCGACACCCTCGACGAGGCGGTGAGCACGCTTCGCCGTTATGTATTCGAGTTGAAAGACGTCGCCCGCCCAAGTCTTGGGATCGACGAGAGGATCCAGACACTCGTCTCCAGGATGGGCACCGTCTACCCGGCCAATGTCACCCTCACGATCGACGACTTCGAGACCCGGGACTCGGACGACGAGCTGCTGCTGATCGTGACCGAGGCCCTCTCCAACGCCTTGCGCCACGCCCATGCCGAGAACGTCGAGATCGAGTTGGTCAGGGAAGGCGAACACCAGGTGCTCAGGGTCAGCGACGACGGGATCGGGTTCGACCGCTCGGACGAGAAAGACCAGGGAATGGGTGTGGCCAACATGCGTGTCCGGGCTAGAGGGCTCGGAGGTGAGATGACCATCGACAGCCGACCCGGAAGCACGATCGTCGAAGTCCGTGTCCCGGTCAGCCCACCATCTGATCGGCAATGACCGCCGCCGCCAGCCGCTCCACCCAATCGGCGACGGTGGCCTCGGCGACGCGGCCGAGGAGGGCACGGTCGGCGAGCCGCCCCAGAGGGCCGAGCGGAGGCTGGTAGGTCCCCTTGAGGGTCAGCCGGGTCATCTGGGAGCCGACCTTGGTGAGCCACAGGTCGGCGTCCAGCTCCGGGAACAACATGGCGGCCCCGCTGACCGTCCAACGGACGGGGTACACCAGCCCGCCGGTGTGGATCTCGGCTAGCCCGATGTCGAGACGTACCTTGCGGGCGACCACGTGAGTCGGCCCCACCTTGGCCGTCAGCGCCTCACCTTCCCGGTACGCCGTGTCGGCCCACTCCTCGAGATTGGCCTTGACCCTGTCCAGGCTCTTCTCCACCACGGCGAGCGGAACGGCCACTGTCGTCGTGTACTCGACGAACACTCACATCCTCCCTGGTTTGGTGCGGGTGCTCATGCCCCGTCCCGACGACATGCCTACGACGCCGTCGATGGGCACCTCGATGACCTGCGGATAGCCGCCCAACGGCATGAGGCCGCCGCCGCCTGAGAGTGGAGACCCCATGACCTTCTCGTACTTGTCGAAGATGAGAGCCACGGTTGTCCTACGGGTCTCATCGTCTTCCACGAGACTTGCCTTGCCTTCGACGATCACGCTCTCCCAGTCCCCGGTGTCCTCGTGGTAACGGGAGACCTCGATGCACACCGTCGGGTTGGCCCGGATCGCATCGAGCTTGCGCCCTGCCATGGTGCGGAACAGGATCCGGTCACCGTCGACGACGAACGACATCGGGGTGACATACGGTGCATCGTTCGAGATGACACCGAGATGGGCCACGTACTCGCCGGCCAGGATCTCCAGCGCCTCGTCTCGGGACAGGGACTCCATCGGGGTCACCTCAGGTCACCGAGTCTCCGGTGAGGGCCCAGAGGATGTCCTTGATCGAAGCCATCCCGATCAGCCGGCCGGAATCGACGACCGGCAGGTGCCGGTATCCGGCGGCCAGCATCCAGTCGGCAGCCTCTCG
>Ga0299913_10000724_pt1 | contig 22288 bp, 16 predicted proteins | sample RVTome_9_FD_201360 | JGI IMG/M metagenome (GOLD analysis project Ga0299913, IMG submission 201360) | Soil microbial communities from uranium-contaminated site in the Upper Colorado River Basin, Wyoming, United States - RVT155D38 (version 2) ... | reverse complement strand
GCCAGGGCGAACAGCAGCAGGCTGGCGGTCCACGCGACGGCCTGCTTCGGATCACGGGTGAGCAGTCGCAGCGCGTCACCCGGTGCCTGGACCACCCGCACGATCGTGCCGCCCACCGCGTCGGGAATGCTCACCTGCGGGACGTCCGCGACCTGCGTGCTCGGCGTGTAGTCGTCGACCGTCTCGGTCACCACCGACACCGGCGGCGGGCTGTACTCGATCGGCGCAGGCGCAGGCTCCACCGCCGGGACACCACCGGCCGGGTAGTTCACCACCCCCACCGCAGCCGTCTGCCCGCCCGACGCGAACGTGAACGCCACCGGCTCGATCGGCTCCAACCCGCCCGGCGCCGCGGTCTGCACCAACACATAGGACCCCGCGGGCACCTGCATGCTGCAACTGCCACTTGCGTCGGTCGTGCACGTCGCCGCTGGCTTCGCGTCCGCCGCCACCTTGCCGTCACTGTCCGGGTCGCCATACACCGCGAACTGCGCGCCACTGACCGGCTTGCCCGCCTCGTCCGCCGCCGACACCGCGATCGTCGACACGTTCGACGTGTTCTCGAACGTCACCGTCCGCGCCTCACCCGACGCGAGCTCCACCACAAACGGCTCCGCCACCTTGCCATACCCCGGCGGCGCCGCCACCTGACTGACCAGATAGCTCCCCGGCTGCAGGGCGTCGAACTTGCAAGTGCCCACGCCGTCGTCCGCCGTCACGCAGGCGCCATCAGGGATCAAGGCGTCCTTCAGGCCGACGACACCATCCGTGTCCGCATCGGTGCGCACCTCGAACGCCCCACCCGCCAACGCCTTGCCGTCCGCGTCGGTCAAGTTGACGGTGATGCTGCCCGGATCCTCCTTCGCCGCCCCGCACGTGTTCGTCGCCTCGTCAAACACCAACAGACACGAGATCCCGTACGACGACGACACCTCCACACCCGCGAACTGATAGATCTGGCGGCCACGCGGCCCTCCTCGGCTGAACTGCCTATTGGCCGGCGCGAACCGGATGACCTCCAGCGTCGGCACCACCGTCTGCAACAAGTCGGTATTCAGCGCGAGGTCCGCGAAACGCTCATGCTCCGGTTTTTGGATCGCTGCGGCAAAGCCATTCTCGGCACCCTGTCGCAGGCGGGCGTCCGGCTCGCGTAAGCGCACCGCCACCGTGGGGTTCACAATGGCGTTCACCCCTTGCACGAACGCCTGCTCATCGCCGCACGGCCCACAGGCGTACCCAGGAGTCCAGACGCCAAAAAGCTGGCGTTGGAAACAGGTGCCCGCACTGCGGTCATAGTCGCAATTGGCCAAATAGCCCGCCGGACGATCGTCCAGCGCGACCGGCTGGCGGCGCCCATTCGCCCACGACTCGGCTGAACCTCGCACCGTATCGATGTGCAGGAGGCCCTCGAGCGACAGCGCGCGGGCGACGGAATCCACTCGCGAGACGATGCCGCGGCCCGGATCGCGATACACCCGAAAACTGGAGAATGCCTCTCCAATGCTGAGACCGGCAACCGCCGCGCCACGCACGTAAGCGTGCCCGGCAGCCTCGCCGTCTTCGCAGTGCACCTCCGCGCTGGACCCGCCGCCCACCGGATCGCCGACGCGGGCGCTGGGCGTGGCGTCAGTCGAGACACATTGGGCAAGAGGGAGCGTGGAGGCGATGTCCGTCTGTGGTTCGCCGACCGGGGCCCGTCCAAACAGCGCCTTGGTCCACACCTGGTCCCAGTCCTGCCCTGTACATCGTGAGGCGGGAGCTTCCACGTCGGTACCGGTGAGCGAGTCGATCATGACGGACTTGGCCGCTCCGCGAGCCCCCGCGCTGTCGACGACCGCGGGACCCTCAGGGCCGACAGCCGCCAGGATGATCTCGCGATTGCCCTGGACGCACTGGACTGGCAACTGGGGGGCGGAAGCGGTCGTTGCACGAAGCGGCTGGTTGCAGGGCCCCCCTTTGACCGTCGATTCCAACGTGAGCACGTCCCACTCTGGGTCGTTACAGGAAGCCACATTGCCGACGGGGTCGATTGGACCCACCCGAGCCAGGGCTTCCGCCCCACCGACCAGCAGGACTCGCGCCCCGTAGCCGCGCGCCGCTCCATCGGCGGACGAGGACGTGACTCCCTCCACCTCCTCGATATCCAGCGTCCGGCCAACGCCGTCGTCGAGCGAAGGCGGCAGGTCGAGCGGACGGAGATCCTCGATCGCCCGGTAGTCCGTCACACCACCTGAGCTTTCGTCGAATCGCTGATTCGGATGCCACAACCGCGTCCCGCCGCCAGGCAGGTACTGCGGCTCCAACGCATAGCGATACCCGTTGTACGGATTGGACTGGTTGGCGGACCCATTGGTATCTGCCGGGAAGGCGCGCTCCAGGTCGGAGAAGAGCAACGCCTGGGGAACCGGCGTTCGCCTTATGTCAGCAACGAACAGCCCGCCACTGAAGACGCGTCCACTCGCCGTGCGCGAATCCGCCAGCACATAGAGCCGCCCGGTGTCCCTTGCCAGCCCGGACATCGTGCTCCCGAACGCGACCGGACCGCCGACGCCGATCGTTCCGACGAACTGCATCACACGCGTGTCAAAGATCCACCACACTTGCGCGAGCGGCCTACCGTCCATGACTTGGAGCGCAAACCGACCAGAATCCGGATCCGCCAGAAACTCGTAGACCTCATCGGGGCCATCGACGGCGAACGGCCTGCCGGCGGTCATCGCCTGCACGCCCTCGGGCATGCCAGCCTCGGCCGGAGGCGGTCCGTCCGGCAATGGGCCGCCATCCGGCAAGGCACCCAACTGCGAGAGCGGCACGCGCAGCACCGCTCCGGTGAGACTCGAGGACGAGGACCAGCAGGCCACGTACACCGACGGGTCATCCGCGGCGCGACTGCGGAACAGGGCCGCCTGATGATGGAGCCCTTCGACGCGCTTGTGATCAGTCGTGCCGCGGCCGGGCCGGGATCCCCTGCACGCGTCCAGGCGGACCGCCCAGTCCTGGACACCGCTGTCGACATCGAATTGCACGAGGTACGTCAGGTTCGTGAAGCGCCGCGGATTGACATTGGAGGTCTGGCCATCGAGACCGGACGGCCCCGTCGCGAAATCCTGGATCAGCGCGTGCACCTTTCCTGGCAGGGTCCCCGTCGCCGGGGAGTACTCCATCGCGAGCAATTGCGGAGCGATCAGCGGCGCATCCAATTGCAGCGAACGCAGGGGTACGTGCCTGAGGTGAGTCATCGTCTCGGCATCCAGTACCGAGACGCCGCTGAAGCAACTGGGGGTCGTGGGGAGGCGGACTTGCCCGCAGGCTCGGCCTTGTGCGGCATCACGAACGGGCGAAGCCGAGGCAGTGGGCTGGGCAACGCTGGGCTGGGCAACGCTGCTCTGGGTGGCCACGAACAACCGTCCACCTGCTTGGTCAATCGCCATCGTGCGGTCCGAGCCAGTGGAGAACAGCCGCGAATCGACGACGCCAGGATTCTCGTAGCCGGGCTCGGTCAGAAGCGCAGCGGATTTCGCACCGGATGTGAGATCGACGGCGACGATGCCCGTGAATCCGGACCCCGAGCTCGTGAGATAGTAGCCCCGGTTGCCGGCGGACCAGACCCAAAGGTGCTTGCTGTCGTACTCGCCCTTTTCCACGACCAGACGAGACTCTCCTTGACGGGGGCCCAAATCCGCCTGCGCGTCCCCGCCGCCCACCGCCTGCGACGCCAGCGCGACCGGCAGCGGTGCGACGATCACGCTCAACACCATGCCAAGCAGGAAGAACGCCCCACGTCTCCCCACACTGCCCCGTCGCGACATTCAAGCCCCCGTGCGGTAGGAACCGGATCGGTTCCCTGTCTCACACAAGTTTACGAGCGAGGGGACCATGCGGTTACGCCACGATTCCACGAAATCGTGGCGAGATATTCGATCGAAAAACGGATCTGACCGCGAAAGTCTCGACGGGCGCGGCCTGCCGCCGTACCCTCCACCGCGTACCCACGGCACCTTGCCGCCCTTCCCCGGGTCGTCGGTTTCGCGTGGAAAGGCCGGTTCGTGGGCTTGCAGAACGGACGCCAGTCCTGGGATCAGTACTTCCTCGGGCTCGCCGCGGCGGCGACCACCCGCTCCAACTGCTCCCGGCGCCAGGTCGGCGCGGTGGTGGTGCGGGACCGCCACATCAAGTCGACCGGCTACAACGGTCCTCCTTCGGGTTACGGCCACTGTGACTCCGGCGCTTGCCCGCGCGGTGACACTGACCTGCCGACCGGCGCCGACGCGAACTACGACAACTGCGTCGCGATCCACGCCGAGGCCAACGCCCTGCTGTTCTGCGCCCCCGCCGACCGCGAAGGCGCGAGCATCTTCGTCACGCACGCGCCGTGTTTCGGCTGCGCCAAGCTGATCGCGAACTCGGGCATCACCGAGGTCGTCGCCTCGGGCGGCCGCTACGAGGGCTGGGAACAGACCCGCCGCTTCCTGATCGACTGCGGTGTGCGCGTGCGCATGCTCGACGGGCTGGAAGGCGTCGTCCCGCTCCCGATGAGCGCCGCGCGCGGCTGAGCCCCAAGGAATCAGTTCGGGGACACCGCGACGAGCAGCGCGTCGGCGAGCCGGTCGAGCCGCTGCTGGGCGCGGGCGCGCGCCTCGGCGACCGTGCCGTCCACCGGCTGCACCACCTCGACATAGCACTTGAGCAGCGGCTCGGTGCCGCTGGGCCGGGCCTGGAGGCGCGAACCGTCCTCGAGTTCCAGCGCGATCAGGTCCGTGGGCGGCACGCCGAGCTGTTCCAGCGAACCGTCCATGCCGCGGCGCACGCCCGCGTCGTAGTCCGCGATCGCGACGACCGCCAGCCCGTCCACCGCGCGCACCTCGTCGCGCAGGCGCTCCAGCGCACGGCGCACCAGCTCGGCCGCCTCCGGCCCCTCGAGCCGGAGGTTGCGCCCCCCGGTGGCGTGCACGCCGAAGCGCCGCGCCAGGTCGTCGAGCGCGTCCTGCACGGTCAGCCCCCGTGCCCGCAGCGACGCGGCGAGGTCCGCGAAGGCCAGCGCCGCCGAGATGCCGTCCTTGTCGCGCACGAGGTCGCCAACCATGACGCCGAGCGCCTGCTCGTAGGCCAGCACCATGCGGCGCCCGTCCCCCTCGGCGTCGGCCGCAAGGCGGGCCAACCACTTGAAGCCGGTGAGCGTCTCGGCGTAGCCGACGCCGTGGTCCTCGGCGATGCGCGACAGCAGGCGCGAGGACACCACCGTCGTCGCGACGATGCGCTCGTCCCCGCCCGGCCCGTACGTGAGCACGTGGTCGGCCAGCAGCGTACCGATCTCGTCGCCTGAGAGCGCGCGCCAACCCGACGCGGTCGGGATCGCCGCGGCGATGCGATCACCGTCGGGGTCGTTGGCGAGCAGCAGGTCCGCCCCGACGTCGGCGGCAAGCGCCAGGGCGAGGTCGAGCGCGCCGGGCTCCTCGGGGTTGGGGAACGCCACGGTCGGAAACGCCGGGTCAGGCTCGGCCTGCGCCGCAACGACATGCAGGTCGGTGTACCCCGCGCGGGTGAACAACTCCTTCAGCGTGTCCCCCGCGACGCCGTGCAGGGGCGTGTAGGCGATGCGGAGATCCGTCGCGCCGGGGTCGATGCGCGCGGCGAGCGTCCCGTCGAGGTAGCGCTCGCGCACCTCGTCGGGGACCACACCGAGCAGCGGGTCGCCGGGCTCCGCCAGCGGCACGTCCCAGGGATCCCCTGCCGCGTCGATCTCGGCGGCGATCTGTTCGTCCAGCGGCGCGGTGATCTGCCCGCCGTCGCCCCAGTAGACCTTGTAGCCGTTGTCGGTCGCGGGGTTGTGTGACGCCGTCACCTGCACGCCGGCCGCCGCGCCGAGCATGCGCACGGCGAAGGCCACCAGCGGCGTGGGCGTCGGGCCGGTAAAGCGGTACACCGGCAGCCCGGCCGCCGCGAACACCGCGGCGGCGTCGCCGGCGAACTCCTCGGACTTGGTGCGCGCGTCCTGGCCGACCACCACGCCACGCTCGCGCGCCCCGGTCTCGGCCAGCAGCCGCCGGGCCACCCCCGCGGACACCTGGCGGACCACCAGGCGGTTCATCGCTGCGGGACCGGCGCCGATCGTCCCGCGGATCCCCGCGGTGCCGAACGGCAGCCGGTCGCCGAAGCGCTGCGCGAGCCCGTCGGCGTCGTCGAGCAGCGCGCGCAGTTCGGCCACCGTGTCGGGGTCGGGATCGTTGGCGAGCCAGGCTTCGGCGCGCAGGCGCAGGTCGTCAGTCATGGGCGCGGCGAGCATAGCCCCACCCAGGACGGGGCAGGCCTTGGCGCATGGCCGACGTCTCCTACACCGCCGCCGTCCTGCTCGACCTCGACGGCACGCTGGTCGACTCCGTCTACCTACACGTGGACACCTGGCACCGCGCGCTGCGCGAAGCGGGGTTCGACGTGCCCGCCTGGCGGGTGCACGCCGGGATCGGCATGGGCTCGGATCGGCTCGTCCCGTGGCTGCTGGGCACCCACACCGACCTGCAGCGGCAACTCAGCGACCGCCACCACGAGCTGTTCCTGGCACGGGCAGACGAACTGCGCCCCACCGCAGGCGCGCGCGAGCTGGTCGAGGATCTCCAGCGGCGCAAGGTGCCCTTCACGATCGCGACCTCGGCAAAGCCGCCGGTGCGCAAGGCGCTGCTCGCGGCACTGGGCCGCCCCGACCTCGATTCGACCGACGCGGGCGACGTCGACTCACCCAAGCCCGCGCCGGACCTGTTGCTCGCGGCCTGCGACCAGCTCCGCGTGCCGCCGGAGGACGCCACGTTGATCGGCGACAGCCCGTGGGACGTCGAGGCCGCACGCAAGGTCGGCATGCGCACGCTGGCCGTGCGCACCGGCGGCTTCGGCGACCATGTACTGCTCGCGGCCGGCGCCGACGACGTGGTCGACGACCCGCGCGCGCTGGTGGGACGGCTGTAGCGTTGCGCGCATGGATGAGGGACCCGTCGTGCCGTTCTTCGCCGATCTGGCCGCGCAGGCGGGAACGGCGCCGCTGAGTGACGCCGAGGCCGAGGCCGTGCTCGACCTCACGCGGGTGGTCGCGCACACGCGCGAACGCCGATTGGCGCCCCTGACCGCCTACGCCGCCGCGCTGTCGATGGACGGCCTCGACGAGCCCGCGCGCATCGCGCGGTTGCGGGAGTTGATCGGGCTGCTGGCGGCCGAGGGATGAGCGAGCGCAAGCGCGTCGCGAAGATCCCCGTCCTGAAGGTCCGCGACGGCGAGGAAGCGCAGCGCGCGTGGGACGCGGTCGCCGCCGAGGAGCCGATGGAGATCCGCGTCAACGGCGACGCGGTCGCGGTCACGATGCGCACCCCCGGCCACGACTTCGAACTGGCCCTGGGCTTCTGCCTCAGCGAGGGAATCGTCGACGGACCCGACGCCGTGGAGACGATGCGCTACTGCGCAGGCGACGATCCCGAGACCGGCCTCAACACCTACAACGTGGTCGACCTGCACCTGCGCGTGCCCGGCGCGGTCGCCCCTGACCTGCGCCGCAACGTCTACACCACCTCGTCGTGCGGCATCTGCGGCACCGCCTCCATCGAGGCCGTCCGCAAGCGCCTGCCCGCCCTGGACGACGACCTGTGCGTGCCCGCCGGGCTACTCCGCGCGCTCCCCGAGCGGCTGCGCGACGCTCAGGAAGTGTTCGACCGCACCGGCGGCCTGCACGCGGCCGGGCTGTTCGACGCAAAGGGCACGCTGCGCTGCGTGCGCGAGGACGTCGGCCGCCACAACGCGGTGGACAAGGTGATCGGCTGGGCCGCGACGCAGGACGCGCTGCCGTTGAGCGGGCACATCCTGCTGGTGAGTGGCCGGGTCGCGTTCGAGATCGCGCAGAAGGCGCTGTACGCGCGGATCCCCCTGCTGGCGGCGGTGTCGGCCCCCTCGTCGCTGGCCGTCGACCTGGCCCGCGACAGCAGGATGACGCTCGTCGGCTTCCTGCGCGACGGCCGGATGAACATCTACACCGGCGAGCAGCGCCTCATCCTCCCAACCTGAACCGTTTGGCCCACATGACGGCCAAAAAAACGGTTCGACCCTCTTCGTTCACGGATGATAGCATAACGATATCAACAGGCTGGCGGCCAGGTCGGTGGCGGCGCGTGCGCGTGAGGTGTTCCATGCCCGACATGTTGATCCGCAACGTCCCTGAACAGGTACAGGACGTGCTCAAGCGGCGGGCGAAGGAGGCGGGCATGAGCGTGCAGGGCTACGTCGTGCAAGTGCTGGAGGAACACACCGGGCGCATGACGATGCGCGAATGGCTCGCCGAGGCGGCCAAGCTGCCAAAGGTGCCCGGACTCGTCGCGGCCGATGTGGTACGGGACGCCCGGGAGGAAGACGACCGCCTGCTGGAGGAGCGCCTGCGCGAGCGCTTCCCTGAGGCGTTCGAGTGAGTACGGTCGTCCTTGACGCCTCGGTCGCGGTGCAGTTCCTCCTCGGCCACCTGCCGGACGAAACCGCCGCCAGCATCGCCGGCATGTCAGTCGTCTCATTGGCGCACCTGGACGCCGAGGTACTGTCGGCCTTGGCGCGGCTGCAGCGCCAGGCGGAACTCGCGGATGACACCGTTCCGCGCGCGCTGTCCGTGCTCGCCGCCCTTCCGATTGATCGGCTTGCCGTCAGCGAGAGCACCCTGCATCGTGCCTGGGCCGTGCGGCACAACGTCGCGATGCGAGATGCGCTCTACCTGGCCGTGGCCGAGCAACTGGGCGCCCGCGTGCTCACCACCGATCAACGGCTGCGCCGCGCGGCGCCCGGCCTGACCGTCGGGCCGGGCGAGCTGAGCTGAGTCAGGCGCGCCCGCGCGCCGCGATTAGCGGGACGAGCATCTCGGCGGCGGTGAGGCTGCCGTGGTGGGACTTCATCTGGATCTCCAGCGGCATGGCCTTGTCCACGAAGATCACCGGCGCGTGGGCCGCGAGCACCACGTCGCCGATGCGGCCGCGCACCTCCTGGCTCGCGTCGGCGCCCAGCCAGCCCTCGGCGAAGACCTCATCGCGCGTCCGCACCCAGGCCTCGTGCCCGAACCGCTCCCGGGCGGCGGCCACGAGCTCGCCCGCCGCCCCCGGCCGCGCCCACAGCGTGCGGAAACGGCCCTCGCCGGCCATCGCGCCCACCATCGGCTCCAGCGCCACCAACGGGCGATGCCCGTCGGGCTCGACGTGCACCTGGCCGTGGTCGGCAGTCACGACGAGCGCCGCGGAGCCGGGCAGCGCGTCGAGCAGCTGGCCAACCAGCGCGTCGGTGGAACGCAGCTCGGCGAGCATGAATCCGTCCCGCAGGCCGTACTCGTGCGCCACCTTGTCCACGCCGTCGGTATAGGCGTAGACCAGCGGCTCGCCCGCCGCGACCAGCGTCCGGCAATGCTCCACCAGGGTCGACACCACACGCCAGCCGGTGAACGCCGACCCGCGCAGGTGCGCGATGGTGAACGGGCTGTTGCGGAACTCGGACTTGGTCACCACCGGCACCCCGCGTCCGCCGAAGGGGAGCTGTGGCTGCACCCTGGCGGGGTCGGGCTGACGGTCACCCGACGGCCAGCGCAGCACGTTCAGCACCTCGCCGCCCACCCGCATGCGGTAGCCGACGATGCCGTGCCGCGACGGCGGCTGACCGGTCGCGATCGAGGTCAGCGCCACACTCGTCGTCGACGGCGCCGTGGTGGTGATCGGACCCCCGGCCATCGCGCCGAGGTTCGGCATCAGGCCCCGGTGCTCCTCGAGCATCCGCCAGCCCAGGCCGTCGAGCACGAGCACCACCACGGCGGTGACGCCGCGAACGGGCTCCGGCAGCATCGCGCGATCCCCCTCCAGCAGCGCGGGGACGAGCGCGCCCACCCAGGCGCCGTCGTATGCGGGCAGCACGGGGATGACGGGTTCGGGCGCATCCGGAGCGTCGGGCATGGCCGCCAACGCTACCTGTCACAGGGCGGTCGTACGGTCGCGGCATGGACCTGATCGTGATCCTCGCCGCCGTCGCCGCCGCCGTGGGGTCGGGCTACGCCGTGGGACGGCGCGGCCGGGCACCGTCGCACGCACTCGCACCCGAGCTCGGCGCCGAACTGCGGCGCCTGACCGAGCTCGTGTCGGCCACCGCGCGTGACCGCGCGGAGTCGCACGGCATGCTCAGCGCGCAGATCCGCGCCGCGGGCGAGCAGACCGCGCGCCTGGCCGAGACCACCGGCGCGCTGCGCGAGGCGCTCGCGAGCAGCAAGGCGCGCGGGCAGTGGGGCGAGCGCATGGCGGAGGACGTCCTGCGCGCGGCGGGCTTCGTCGAGGGCGTCAGCTACGTGCGCCAGCGCGCGCTGCCCGGCGGAGGCGTGCCCGACTACACCTTCCTGCTCCCGCGCGGCATGGCGCTGCACATGGACGTGAAGTTCCCCCTCGACAACTACCTCCGCTGGCTGCGCGCCGAGGGCGGGCCGGAACGCGAGGCCGCGCGCGCGCAGTTTCTGCGCGACGTCCGCACCTGCATCCGCGGCCTCGCCGCTCGCGGTTACGCCGATCCGGGCACGGCGGTGGACAGCGTGCTGCTGTTCATCCCCAACGAGCAGCTGTTCGCGTTCGTGCAGGAGCACGACCCGGCCCTGCTCGACGAGGCGCTGGCCCACAAGGTGGTGTGCTGCTCGCCGCTGACGCTGTTCGCCGTCCTGGCGGTGGTGCGCCAGGCCGCCGAGCAGTTCCGGCTCGAGCGCACCTCCGACGAGGCACTTGCGCTGCTTGGACGGTTCAGCGCGCAGTGGGAGAAGTTCACCGGCGAGCTCGACCGCCTCGGGCGCCAGCTCGAGACGGCGCGGCGCACCTACGACGAGATCACCGGCCCGAGACGCCGCCAGCTCGAACGGCCGCTGGACCGCATCGACGCCCTGCGGCGCGAGCGCGGGCTCGGCATCTCGGCACCTGAATCTGCGGAACCCGACCCCGCCCCCGCCCCCGCCCCGGACTACGCCTCGCTCGGCGCGTCCTCGTCGTTCTTCGAGTAGCGCCCCGCCACGCCCTCGGCGGGCAGGACGACCTGGGTGCAGCGCGAGGTGGCCAGCAGCTGCCCGCCGGCGTCGTACAGCTCCGCCGCGCAGAACACGACACGCCGGGTACGGCGGACGACCCAGCCCTCGGACACGACCGTGCCCGGCGTGGCCGACCGCAGGAATTCCACGCGCAGGTCGGCGGTCAGGAACGCCTCGTGCGAGTCGAGGACGCTCCAGCACGCGCCGCCCATCGCCGAGTCGAGGATCGTCGTGACCATCCCGCCGTGCAGGATGAAGCCGCTGTTGGTCGGAAAGCAGTAGTCGGGGGTGACGTCCCACTGGATCGCGGTGCGGCCCGGCTCCCACAGCGTCCGCTCGAAGCCGAGCGTGCGCCAGATGTGCGGACCGTCGGGCATCTGCTGTTCCCAGCGCAGGCGCTCGTAGAAGCGCTCCCCCGCACGGATCTCCCCACCCACGTCGCTCACCACGCCGACACGTCCTCTCCGCGTTCCCGCAACTCGGCGAGCTTGGCCTGCGCCCGCTCGCGCTCGTCGGGCGACAGCCCGGCGAGGAAGTGCTCCAGCCCGACCTTGATGAACAGCCCGCGCGCCGTGAAGCGCGGCTGGCCGTCGGGGGCCAGCGCCTCGAGGGTCAGCCAGATCTTGCGCCCGTCCACCTGCTCCACCCGGCCGACCAGCCGATGCGGCTCACCGAGCAGCACCGGCTTGAGATAGTCGACCTCGAGCCGCCGGGTGACGGCCGGCGAGCCGAGCAGGGTGAGCACGTGGCCCAGCACGTCGTCGCACACCGCCGCCACCGCGCCGCCGTGCGCCAGGCCGGGGCCGCCCTCATGGCGCTGGTCGAAGGTGTACTCGGCGATCACCTCGTCGCCACGGCGGTACGCCGCGAGGTGGTACCCGTCGGGGTTGTCCAGGCCGCAGCCCATGCAGCGCGGCGTGTGGCTGGGCATCCGGGCGCCCTCGTCGGGCAGAGGCAGCAACGGCCGGCGACCCTGTGATCCCGAGCTGGGCTCCATTCGCTGCTCCTCACCGCCGGTCCGCACGAACTCCCCCCGGTGCGCGTCAGTCTGACCACTCCGGAGCCGGACCGCCAAAGCCGCTCGCGTCATGAGCCGGACCGTCATCCCGTAGAGTCGGATGTCCGGTTATTCTCGATTTACCCGACCGCGCCCTCAGGAGCCCGTTGATGCGACGCCTCGCCACGCTGCTCGTCCTCGCCCTCGCCGTGGGGGCCGGCCTGCCGGTGGCGGCCGCGCCACCCGCCTGGGCGCCGCGCCCGGCGACCTACGAAGTGGTGCAGCAGCGCGACGCCCGCATCACCATGAGCGACGGCGTGCGCCTGCGCGCCGACGTCTACTTCCCCGGCAAGGGCGGCAAGCCCGCCGGCGGGCGCTTCCCGGTCGTGCTCACGCAGACGCCTTACAACAAGGCCGCGCCCGAGCTGAACTTCCATTCGGCCTACCTCGTGCAGCGCGGCTACATCCAGGTCGTCGCCGACGTGCGCGGCACCGGCGGCAGCGAGGGCATGTGGGACAGCTTCGGCAGCCGTGAGCAGCGCGACGGCGCCGAGCTGGTGCGCTGGGCCGCGACCCAGCCGTGGTCGGACGGTCGCGTCGCCCTGCACGGCACCTCTTACGGCGCCATCAACCAGATCTTCACCGCGGCGCAGCAGCCCACCGGTCTCAAGGCCATCTTCCCGGTCGTGCCGATGGCCGACAGCTACCGCGACATCTCGATCACCGGCGGGCAGAACAACACCAGCTTCATCCCGCTGTGGCTCGGCCTGGTGACCGGCGGTGGGCTCGCCCCCTCGACCGCCGCGGCCCAGGACCCGGTGGCGGCGGCGACCACGGTCGGCCAGCACGCCGCGAACGTCGCGCACTTCCCGGTCCCGGTCGTCGCGAACAGCACCACCGGCGGCGACATCTCCTACGACGGCCCGTTCCACCGCCAGCGCTCACCCATCGAGGTCGTCGACCGCGTGAACGTGCCGACGTTCCTGGTCGGCGGCTGGTACGACCTGTTCCAGCGGGGCACGCCGATGCTGTACGAGCGGCTGTCCAAGCGCGTCCCGACGCGGCTGCTCATGGGTCCCTGGTACCACATCACCGCCGGCGAGGGGCTGCCCGCCGACGGCGTGCGCAGCCTCGACGAGCTGGAATTGCGCTGGTTCGACCACCACGTGCGCGGCGTCGCCGATCCCGAGCTGGACCGCGAGGCGCCCGTGACCTACTACCGCCTCGGCGAAGGCCATTACCACCGCACCGCCACGTGGCCGCCCGCGGACGCCGTCGCCACCACCGTGCACCTCAGCGGCCACGCGCAGCAGGGCGCGCCCGGCGGGCTGTCCATGACCGCGCCCACCACCGACGCGACCTCGCCGGTGCCCTGGCACCCGTTCGGCGGGCTGTGCTCGCGCTCGCCCGCGCAGTGGACCGCGTCGGGCCAGGACGCCGGATGCAAGGACGACCAGCGCGCCAACGAGCTCGCCGGAGTCGCGTTCGAGCTCCCGTCCGCATCCCAGTCCCGCACGCTCGCCGGCCCCATCGCCGCCGCGCTGTCGGTGTCGACCAACGGCCGCGACGCGATGCTCGTGGTCCGTGTCGAGGACGTCGCCCCCGACGGGGCGATCACCCAGATCACCGCGGGCTGGCAGGTGCTCAGCCTCAACAAGCTCACGGCTGCGCGCGACACCATGATGCGCAACGGCAAGGTGCTGCGCCCGTGGCATCCGTTCACGCGCGCGTCGCAGTCGATCCCCGCCGACGGCGAGGTGCGCCAGGTGTGGGTGGAGGTGTTCCCGACGGCGGCCGTCGTGGCGGCCGGGCACCGCCTGCGCGTGTCGATCCAGCCTTCGGACACCCCGCACCTGACCGCGCCGGCGCCGCAAGCGGCGGGGCTGGCCGGCAGCGTGCTCACGATCCACACCGGCCCTCGCCACCCGTCGTTCCTGAACATCGCGTTCACACCCTCCGGCTGATCGCCTGTCGCAGCACCCGGATAGCCTGACCCGGTCGGGACGGGCGGCACGGGAGGTCGGAATGCGGCAGGCGCGAGTGGAGGCGTGGCCCGTGGGCCGCCCGCTGCTCGACGCGCTCGGCCGCCACGTCGCCGCAGCCCAGGCGGACGACCGCTTCCGTCCGGTGACCGTGATCGCACCGAGCCGCGCCGCCGCCCTGGCCCTGCGCCGGCGCCTGGCGCGAGAGGCGGGCGGCCTGTTCGGCGTCCGCTTCGAGGTGCTGCCGCGCCTCGCCGAACTCCTTGCCGCACCCGCGCTCGCGCGCGCCGGGCGCGTGCCCGCCGGCGCCGCCGCACGCAGCGAGGCGCTGCGGACCGTGCTGCGGCGCGACCCCGGGATGCTCGCCGCGATCGCGGACCACCCGGCGACGGCCCAGGCACTCGAGCGGACCTTGGCGGATCTGTCCGAACTGCCGCCCGAGCAGCTCCGCCACCTGCCGGGCACGCGCGGCGCGGAACTCGCCCGCCTGCACACCCGCGTCCGCGCCGTGCTGCGCGGCCACTACGACGCCGGCGACCTGCTGTGGGCAGCGGCCGAGACGGTGGCGCAGGGCGGTACCGACCTGCGCGAGCTCGGCGTGATGATCGCCGTCGTCACCGAGCCGCCGTCGCCCGCGGCCCTGACCCTGCTGACCGCACTGGGCGAGACGACCGCACTGACCTGCCTCGTCGCGACCACGGGCGATGAGCCGGTCGACGCTGCGCTGCTCGACGCCCTGGGGGGGCTGGCCGCGCAGGCCGTGGCGGCGCCCGCCGCTCCCTGCGCACCGGTGGAGCGGATCCTGAGCGCACCGGACCCCGACGGGGAGGTGCGCGCCGCGGTCCGCCTGCTCGCCGAAAGGTTCCACCAGGGTGTGCCGCTGCACCGCATGGCCCTGTTGTGGACCGCGCGCCGCCCCTATGCACTGCTGGTCCGCGACGCCCTGGCGGCCGCGGGACTTCCCGCCAGCGGCCTGCCGCAGCCGCGCCTGGCCCAGTCGCCCACGGGGCGCGCGCTGATCGGGGTGCTGGCGCTGTGCGGAACCGACCTCGACCGCGACGCCGTGACGCACTGGCTGACCGCCGCGCCGATCCGCGCCGCCGCGGACGGTCCGCAGGCCGACGGCGCCCGCTGGGACGCGCTCACCCGGCGGGCGGGCATCGTCGGCGGAGCGACCCAGTGGCGCGATCGACTGGAACGCTATGCCTACGAACAGCGCAGCCGCGCGGAGCGCGAACACCGCGAGGAGGACGCCGGCGCGCGCCATCGCGAGGCCGAGGCCACGCAGGCTGACGCGCTGGCGGCGTTCACGGCGGAGCTTGCGAGCCGCCTGCGCGCCCCGCGCGGTGGCTGGAGCGCGTGGAGCGCCTGGGCTTTGGAACTGCTCGAGCGCTACGTCGGAGCCGCGCGCAGCGACTGGACCGACGACGAGGTCGAGGCAGACCGGATGACCCGCCAGGCCCTGCGCGGCTTGGCGGAGCTCGACGCACTCGGCGAGCCCCCCGATCTGGCGGCGTTTCGCCGCGCCGTGCAGGCGGAGCTCGGCCTTGGCTACGGCGGGCGCCTCAAGCTCACCGACGGCCTGTGCACCGGCGACCTGCGCGGCGCCGTGGCGCAGGACTTCGACGTGGTGGTCGTGCTCGGCATGGCCGAGGGCCTCGCACCGGGCCGCCCGCGCGAGGATCCCCTGCTCCCCGACCGCGAACGCCGGGCCGTGCCGGGTCTGCGGCTGTCCGTCCAGCAGACGCACGCGCTGCGGCGCGGCCTGCGCTGGGCGCTGGCGTCCGGCGGCGAACGCGTCCTGTGCACGCCGCGCAGCGACCCGCGCGGCGGCCGCGAGCGCCTCCCGTCGCGCTGGCTGTTGCAGGAGGCCGGCCGCCTCGCCGGCCGCGCCGTGGCGACCGAGGACCTGCACGGCCTGGCCGGGGCGCCGTGGCTGCACTGGATCGCATCGTTTCCCCAGTCGCTGCGCGAGTACCCCGCGGGCGAGGCCGAACTGCGCCTGGCACACCTGGCGGCCGCGCACGCACGGGGAACGCTCGCCACGGCCGCCGCTGCCGACCCTGCGCTGGCGCGCGGGCTTGCGGCCCTGCACGACCGGCGCAGCGGGGTGCTCAACCGCTGGACGGGCCTCGTCGGCCCGCGCCCGGGCGTGGCGCTCGGCGACGCCGCGCTGTCGCCGACGCGCCTCGAGGCCTGGGCCGCCTGCCCGTTCCGCTACTTCCTGGTGCGCGTGCTGGACCTCGAAGCGGTCGCGCGACCCGAGGAAGCCGTCCGCATCGACCCGCGCGAGCGCGGCGGACTGGTGCACCGTGTCCTCGAGCAGTTCCTGGCACACGCCGGCGCGCCCGCTCCAGGCGCCCCCTGGCCGGCGGCGGAGCGGTCGCGCCTGCACGACATCGCCGACCGCGAGGCCGACCGCTGGGAGCGGCTCGGCGTCACGGGCAAGCCGCTGCTGTGGCGCCTGGAACGCGAGCGCCTGCATCGCGAACTCGACGCGTTCCTCGACGACGAGCCGGCGCTGCGGGCGCGCCACTCCACGATGCCGGCCGCCGCCGAGCGCGCCTTCGGCTTCGACGCCCCCGGTCCGGAGCTGGCGATCGGCACGGGCCAGGCGGTGCGCTTCCACGGCTACATCGACCGCATCGACCGCTCGGCCGACGGCGCGACGGTGGTGGTGATCGACTACAAGACCGGCCGGCCCGAGCCGTACCGCAAGGCGCTGCGCGCCGACCCCATCGCGCTCGGCCAGCTCTTGCAGCTGCCGGTCTACGCACGCGCGGCCCAAGCGATGACGACAGAAATGGCGCCAGGGATGGCGCTCGGGGGACAGCTCCCTCCCGCGGTGCACGCGGCGTACTGGTTCCTGACCGAGGACGGGATCACCGAGATCGCCTGGGACCCGTCCGGCGCAGCGCGCTTCGAGACCGCGGTCGCCGACATCGCCGCCGGCATCGCCGACGGGTGCTTCCCCCAGCGCGCGGGAGAGGCAGCCCTGAGCAGCGACGTGACGTGCGCGCGCTGCGACTACGAGTTGGTGTGCGACCTCGATCGCGACCGGCGCTGGGAGTCCGTGCGGCAGCTGCCCCAGCTCGCCGGCATGCGCCGTCTCGAGGAGCCCGGCGGAGGGGGCGGCGATGACGGCTGACCCACCCGACCAGGACGCGCGCGACCGCGTGGAGGGCGAGCTCGACCGCACGCTGTTCGTCGAGGCCGGCGCCGGCACGGGCAAGACGACCGCGCTGGTCGCGCGCATCCGCACCCTCGTCGCCACCGGGGCCGAGGAGCTCCGCCACGTCGCCGCGATCACGTTCACCGAAGCGGCCGCGGCGCAGCTGCGCGACCGGGTGCGCGCGAGCCTGGAGGCGGCGGCCACCGACGACTCCCTGACGGACGAGGAGCGGCGGCGCTGCGCGGCGGCCGTGTTCCAGGTGGACGAGTCGGCGATGCTCACGCTGCACGGCTTCGCCCAGCAGCTGCTGGCCGAACACCCGCTGGAGGCCGGGCTGCCGCCCTTCTTCGAGGTGCTCGACGACCTGGCGGAGGCCGAGTCCTTCGACCAGATGTGGGGGGCCCTCCTGGACGACCTGCTCGGTGACCCGGGGCTGGCCGAGGAGGTCGAGACGCTGTTCGCGCTGGGGCTGACCCTGTTCGGGCTGGAGGGGCTCGCGCGCGGCCTCGCCGCGGACCACGACCGGCTGGGCGCGCACGGCGCGATCGCGGCGGCCGGCGGCGCCACCGCCGACGTGGACAGCTGGTGCGCCGAGCTCGCCGTCGTGCTCGGCCGCCTCGACTGGTGCCGCTCCGAAGATGGACTCGCCGCCCACCTGCACGAGCTGGCGGCCCTGCACGACCGGCTCGCGGCCGCGTCCTCGGATCGCGAACGGCTGCGCCTGCTGTGCGCGGCCAAGGTGCGCACCGGGGCGGGCCAGGCCGCCAACTGGGACGGGCGGGCCGACGAGGTGCGCGGACTGCTGCGCGAGCTCGACGCGCGGCGCGACTCGCTGGTCGCCGCGGCGGGCCGCCAGGCGCTGGCGCCCGTCCTGGAGCGGCTGCGGACCTGGGCGCTCGACTACGCCGCGCAACGGCGGCGGGAAGGCCGGCTGACCTTCCACGACCTGCTGGTCCTGGCCCGCGACCTGCTGCGCGACCAGCCCGCGGTGCGCCGTGCCGCCGGACGCCGCTGGCGGCGCCTCTTGATCGACGAGTTCCAGGACACCGACCCGCTCCAGGTCGAGCTCGCGCACAGCCTGGCGGGCGACGGCGGCGAGCCGGAAGCCGGCCGGCTGTTCTTCGTCGGCGACCCCAAACAGTCGATCTATCGCTTCCGGCGCGCCGACATCGGTGTGTACCGCCAGGCGCGCGACGCCCACGCCGGCGGACTGCTCCAGCTCAGCGCCAGTTTCCGCACTGTGCCGGGCGTGGTCGCGGCGGTGAACGCCGTCTTCGCGGGCCTGCTCGACGGCAGCCCGGGCCAGGCGCCGTTCCACCCGCTGCAGGCGGTCCGCGATCCCCTGCCCCCATCGGCTCTGGGGACGGCTCCCGGGGCGCTCCCGGTGCGGCTGTTGGGCGGCCCCGACCCCGCAGGCGAGGCGGGCACGCTGCGCGCGCGCGAGGCCGGCGACATCGCCCGCGCCATCCGCGCCATCCGCGAGCAGGCGTGGCCGGTCGACGAGGGGGGATCGCCGCGAGCGGCGCGCTATGCCGACATCGCTGTCCTGCTGCCGACCCGGACCGGCCTGGCCGACCTGGAACGCGCGCTCGACCACGCCCATGTGCCCTACCGCGTGGAGGCCAGCTCGCTCGTGTACGGCACCCAGGAGGTGCGCGAGCTGATCGCCTTGCTGCGCGCCGTCGACGACCCCACCGACGAGGTCGCCGTCGTCGCGACGCTGCGCGGGCCCGGGCTCGCCTGCCCCGACGACCTGCTGGCCGCCTGGGCCGAGGCCGGAGGCCGCTGGGACCACCGCCATGCGGCGGCGCACGCCGGGGACGCCGCGGACCTCGTGGCGCAGAGCCTGGCCGAGCTCGCGCGCTTCCACAGCTTGCGCCGCCGCATGGACCCCGCGGAGCTGCTCGACACCATGGTCCGCGACCTGGGGCTGTTTCCCCTCGCGCTCGGCCGTGCCCGGGCGCGCGACGCCTGGCGTCGGCTGCGCTTCCTGCTCGACGAGGCGCGGACGTTCGCCGAGAGCGGCGGCACGCTGCGCGAGCTGATCCGGCGCCTGGAGCGGCAGGCCGACGATCGCGTCCGGGTCACCGAGCAGGTCCTGCCCGACGAGGACGACGACGCCGTGCGCATCCTGACGGTGCACGCCGCGAAGGGCCTGGAGTTCCCCATCGCGATCCTGGCCGGGCTGGGCGTGCGCGCCCAGGCCGGGGGCGGCACCCCGCTCGTGTGGAACGCCGACGGCGTCGCGCAGGTGCGCTGCGGCACGGTGCAGTCCGCCGGCTACGACGACGCCAAGCGCCGCGACACGGCCCTGGACGAGCAGGAGCGCGCGCGCCTGCTGTACGTGGCCGCGACCCGCGCCCGCGACCACCTGCTGATCGGCCTGCACCACCGGCCCGCCAAGACAGGCGCTCCGACCAGTGCCGAACTCCTGCACGCGCGGCTGGCCGGACGCCCCGATCTCGCGACGCCTTGGGACCCGCCCCGGCTCGGCCCGGCGCCCGCGGAACGCCCGGTGGGCGCGGAGGACCCCGTCGACGCGGCCGCCTGGCGGGCAGCGCGCACGCGCGCCATGGACGGCTGGCGGACGGCGCCGGTGCTGTCGGCGACCGCGCTGGCGGCCGGGATTCCCGACGGCGACCGTGGCGCCCCGCAGGACCCCGGCATCCCGGACGACGGCGATCGCGACAACCCCAACGAGGACGACGCACCGCCGCGGCCGCCGTTCCGCCGCGGCAGGGCGGGGACCGCGCTCGGCCGCGCCGTGCACGCGGCGCTGCAGACGATCGCGCTCGACGGGTCGGACGAGGTGGCCGCAGTCGCGGCCGCCCAAGCCGCCGCCGAGGGCGTCGGCGAGCGCGCGGACGAGGTCGTGCGCATGATCCGGGCCGCGCTGGACTCCCCGCCGGTGCGCGAGGCCGTCGCGTCGGGACGCTGGTGGCGGGAGGTGCCGGTGGCGGCCGCGATCGGCGACGGGCTGCTGGAGGGCTTCGTCGACCTGCTCTACCAGGACGCCGACGGCCGCCTCGTGCTGGTCGACTACAAGACCGACCGCGCGCCCGAGGAGTCCCCCGCGCGCTATCGCCTGCAGATGGGGGCTTACGCGTTCGCGGTCGCCCAAGCCGTGGACCGCCCAGTGGATCGCGCCGCCCTCGTATTCGCCGCCTCGGCGCCCGCGACGGTCCACTGGGTTGAGGATCTCGCGGCCGCCGTGGACGAGGCCCGCAGCGCCGCCGCCGCGCGGCTGCACGTCGCGGCGCGGTAGAACGGCACCCATGACACGCGTGACGGATGACGAACGACCCCGGACGGCGCTCGTCGCGGGCGGCGCCGGACAGCTCGGGCAGGCCGTGGTCGCCAGGCTGCTCGCCCAGGGGGAGCGCGTGTGCGTGCCCTGGCTGGTCGAGCCTGAAGCCGAGACCCTGCGCGCGTCCTTCACCGCGGAGGTGGAGGACGGCAGGCTGCGCCTGTCGCGCTGCGACGTCGCCGACCCCGACCAGGCCGCCGCGCTGCTCGACGTACTCGCGGCCGACTGGGGTCCCCTGTGGCTCGCATGCTCGCTGGTCGGCGGCTGGGCCGGCGGTGAAACGGTCGAACAGGCCGACGACGTGACCGTGCTGGACCGGATGCTGTCGCTCAACCTGCGCACCGCCTTCGTGGTGGCGCGCGAGGGACTGCGCCACATGGGGCCCGCCGGCGGCCGCGTCGTGCTCGTCGGTTCGCGCACCGCGCTGGTCCCCGCCGCGGGCCAGGCCGCGTACAGCGCGGCGAAGGCGGGCGTGCTGAGCCTCGTCGCCACACTCGCGGAAGAGCTGCGGGGATCGGGACGCACCGCGAACGCGATCGTGCCGAAGGTCATCGACACGCCCGCGAACCGCGCGGCCATGCCCGATGCCGATCACGACCGCTGGGTGCCGCCCGAGGCGATCGCGGGCGTGCTCGCGTGGCTCGCCTCGGCCGGGTCGTGGCCGGTCAGCGGCGCGGCCATCCCCGTCTACGGGGACGCCTGATGCGCCGCGCCGCCGTTGCGGGCATCGTCGCACTGACGCTGTCGGCCGGCGCGTGCGCGAGCGACAACCCCGGCCCGCGCCCCACGCCGCCCGAGACGTCCACCGTGCCGACGACGGCCGGGTGCGGTCCAGTCGAGCGCCCCGCGGAGGAATCCGGCGGTCACCTGCTGCCCGGGGCCACGCCACCCGTGCCCTACGGCACCCGGCCGCCGACGTCGGGCTGGCACGCCTCGGGACTCGTCTCGCCCGGCGTCCACGCCGAGCCGCTCACCGAGCCGCAGCAGGTCGCGGTGCTCGAGGGCGGCCGCATCGTCATCAGCTGGCGCGGGCTGGCTGACCCCGCGCGTGAGGAGTTGGAGGCGTTCGCGGGCATCCACGCCAACCGCGTGGTCGCGACCCCCTATGACGGGATCGCACCCGGGCAGGTCGCGTTCACCGCGTGGGGCGTCCTGCAACGCTGCCGCGGCTTCGACGCCGCGGCCGCCGCGGCGTTCCTCGAGCAGTTCGCCGGCCGGGGACCGGCCCACTGACACGTTTGAGAATCATTCTCATTCGTGGGACGATGGCGGCATGCCCGCCGCCCGCCGCCGTGTCCCGACCAGCATCGTCCTGGCCTTGATGCTCGGTGTCGCCGGCTGCGCCGGCGACACGGCCGACGCGGCAGGCCCGCTCGTGGCGGCGACGCCGTGGCCCCTCGCGTGGCTCGTGAAGGCAATCGCTCCCGCCGCCGACATCCGCGGCCTCGGCGCCGCGAGCCAGGACCCGCACGAACTCGACCTCGCGCCCGGCGACCAGGAACTGCTCCAGCGCGCCGACCTGGTCATCCACGTCGGCGATGTGGACTTCCAGCCCCAGGTCGAACGCGCAGCGGCGCGGCGCGCCGGCCCGGTGGTCGCACTCGCGGACGCGGCGAGCTCGTTCGTGCTGCCCGTGGCCCACGACGCATCACGCCGGGAGGAGCGGGAGACGGCCGTCGACCCGCACTTGTGGTTCGACGCCCGCACGCTGGCGGCCGCCGCGCCCGAGATCGCCGAGGCCCTGAGCGTGCGGGATCCGAGGAACGCCGCGGCCTACCGG
>Ga0299913_10000723_pt1 | contig 22294 bp, 19 predicted proteins | sample RVTome_9_FD_201360 | JGI IMG/M metagenome (GOLD analysis project Ga0299913, IMG submission 201360) | Soil microbial communities from uranium-contaminated site in the Upper Colorado River Basin, Wyoming, United States - RVT155D38 (version 2) ... | reverse complement strand
GGTCCCGTCATCGTCCCATTCCGCGATAGTGACGCGCTGGCGCTTCTTGCGTTCCGTACGTGCTACGATGAAGTAGCACATTTCTCACGCGAGGGGGCGATGCCAGCCAGGGTCGCGGTCACCGGGGCATTCGGGTTCACCGGCCGGGCGATCACCGGGCGGCTGCTCGATGCGGGTCACGAGGTCGTCACGCTCACCCGCCGGTCCGGCACGGACGACCCACTCGCGAGCCGGATCACGGTGCGACCGTTCGATACCGACCGACCCGACGAGCTCAGCGCGACGCTCGCGGGCGTGGAGACCCTCTACAACACCTATTGGCTGCGCTTTCCGCGGGGTGGCGCAACGTTCGAGGGGGCGGTCGCGCGATCCGCCGCGTTGCTCTCGGCGGCGCGGGAGGCGGGCGTCCGGCGCATCGTCCACGTGAGCGTCGTGAATGCCTCCGCCGACGCCGACACGCCGTACGTCCGCGCCAAGGCTGCGCTCGAATCCGTCGTCCGCGCCTCCGGGATGGAGTGGGTGGTCGTCCGGCCGACCCTGACCTACGGGCCGGGCGACATCCTGATCAACAACCTCGCCTGGGCGCTCCGCCGGTTCCCGGTCTACGGGCTGCCGGGCCTCGGTCGCTCCACCGTCCAGCCGGTCCACGTCGACGACGTTGCCCGGATCTGTGTCGAGGCGGGCAAGGGCGAGCCATCCCGGACCCTCGACGCCGCCGGCCCCGAGATCCATACGTATCGCCAGCTCGTCGACCTCGTCCGCGAAGCGATCGGAAGTCGCTCCGTGGTCGTGCCGATGCCCGGTCCGGTCGTGCTCCTGACCGCGAAGCTGCTCGGGCTGGTCGTGCGCGACGTCGTGCTGACGGCGGACGAGATCCGCGAGCTGACGTCGTCGCTCCTGACGTCGGCTCAGCCACCGCTCGGCACGATCCGTGTCTCGGACTGGGTCCGAGAGCACGCCGACGCCCTGGGCCGTCGGTGGTCGAGCGAGCTCGCGAGGAACTACCGACCGGAGCTGCGGCCGAACGGGCCATAGGTCCCGGGGAAGGACGGCGAAGGGCTCTGGCCCAGTCGCGGGTCCGCGATGGACGCTGGTGATGCCGCGTAGCGCCGGCGCCCGCCTGCGCGCGCGCACCGAGGAGCGTCGCCATGCAAGCAATCGTGGTTTACGAATCACATTGGGGGAGCACCGCGCAGATCGCCAGGGCGATCGCGGAGGGGATCGGCCCGGACGCGCGTGCCCTGACGACGAGTGAGGCGACCCCAGATGTCGTCGCGGAAGCGGATCTCGTCATCGCAGGCTCACCCGTCATGGCGTTCGGCCTTCCGAGCGAGGGAATGATCGCGAACGCCGCAAAGGATTCCAGGGCGCCTGTCGCGCCGGACGTCTCGCAGCCGTCGCTCCGCTCCTGGCTCGAGCAGCTGCGTCCCGGGCACGCCCAGGCGGCAGCCTTCGAGACGCGGCTGGGCTGGTCGCCGCTCGGGGCGACGGGCGCGATCGACGATCGTCTCCGCCGCGCCGGATACCAGCGGATCGCCAAGCCCGCAAAGTTCGTCGTCAAGGGACCGTACGGCCCGCTGCGCGAGGGCGAGGTCGAGCGCGCGCGAGCGTGGGGCACCTCGTTGGCGGCCGCACTGGGCTGACTCCCGCCGCTCGATGTGACCCCGGGGGATCGCCGCGCCGACCGGGCTCCGGTCAGGCGCGGCTCTCCTCGGTCGATGGGCTACCGGCGGCTATTCCTCCCGGACGTCGGGCACGGCGGTGACCCAGCCGTGGGAGGAGGTCGTCAAGCAGCTCAGGGATGCCGCGTGATACGTGAATTCACACGTTTGACCCCGTTTGGGCCCTGTGCCACACTCCGCCAGCCCTGAGCCGGGGAACGCATCGGAGCCGTTGGGCAACGAACCCGAATGCGAGGCAAAGTACCAGCCCGAGGAGGTGAATCCGGGATTGGCAGAAGTCCGAGTGGGTGAGAACGAGACGTTCGAAAGCGCCCTCCGCCGCTTCAACAAGAAGATCCAGCAGTCCGGCATCCTCGCCGAGGCTCGCCGCCGCGAGCACTACGAGAAGCCGAGCGTGAAGCGGAAGCGCAAGGAAGCCAAGCGCAAGAAGAACGCAAGGACGCCGCAGGGCTGATCAGCCGGACGGGCGGGGACCGTCCGAACGCGACATCGCGATCGTCGGCCCGCCACTCCAGCGACGGCCCGGGCAATCCGCCCGAGGTGCCGACTCCGGTGACCCTCCGAGAGCGAATCCAGTCCGACATCACGGCCGCGATGCGGTCGGGTGACGCGCTGCGCCGCGACACGTTGCGCATGGCCGAGAGCGCGATCTACAACGCCGAGAAGCGCGACCGCCGCACGTACACCGACGACGAGGTCGCCGGCCTCATCGCGCGCGAGGTCAAGACGCGCCGAGAGTCGATCGAGGCGTTCCGGAAGGGCGGCCGCGACGACCTCGCCGCCAAGGAGGCGGCCGAGATCGGCATCCTCGCCGCGTTCCTGCCGGAACAGCTGGTCGAGGCCGAGATCGCCGTGCTCGTCGCCGAGGCGATCGGCGCGACCGGCGCCGCCAGCCCGCGGGATATGGGCAAGGTCATGGGCTGGCTCGCGCCGCGGACGAAGGGTCGGGCCGACGGGCGGGTCGTCAGCCAGGCCGTCGGGACCGCCCTCGCGAATCTCGCGGCGAGCGCAACGCCGGGCGGGTCATGACCGTCGAACGTCCGATGACCGCAACCCCCATGGCCGCAGGCGCGGCCAACGCACGCCGCCTGCCGAGCCGGCGCGAGCTCGCGCGCGTCGTCACCGCGATGGTCTCGCTGGTCGTCGTCATGACCGTCGCCCTCGGTGCTGACCTGACGCCGGGCATCGACCTCCAGGTCGGCGACCTTGCCCAGTCCGACATCCGCGCCCCGCGGGCGCTGACGTACACGAACGAGCTCCTCACCCAGGAGGCCCGCGATCAGGCACGGCTGACCACCCCACCGCAGTACGACTTCACGTCCGAGCGGGCGATCGCGATCGCCCGCGAACAGCTCGACGCGTTCGGCCGCACGGTCGCGGTCCTGGACACGGCGTTCTCGCCCGAGACATCGCCCGAGGATCGGCGGGCGCTCCTGGACACGGCCGTCCCAAGCCTCTCCGAGCAGGCGCGGACGATCCTGCTCGAGCTCGAACCGGAACGCTGGGCACCCCTCCGGACGGAGGCGGCGCGCGTTCTCGACGTCACGGAGCGGAGCGAGCTGCGCGACACGCAGCAGGCCGAGGCGCGGCTGCGCCTCTCGAGTCAGATGTCCGGCGGCCTCTCGAACGACGAGCGGGCGCTCGCCGCCGAGCTCATCGCGCCGCTCGTCCTCGCGAACAGCTCCTTCTCGGCCGAGCTGACCCAGCAGGAGCAGGATCGAAGGGCCGCGGCCGTTGCGCCCGTGGTCGAGGTGATCCTCCAGGACCAGGTGATCGTCTTCGGTGGCACCCAGATCACCGACGTCGACCTCGCCCGGGTTCGCGCCCTTGGCCTCGACGTGCAGCAGGCGGACGTCGCCGCGTTCGGTGGGTGGCTGCTCCTGTCCGGGCTCATGGTCGCCTTGCTGATCGCGTGGCTGCGGATGTTCCGGCCGTCGTACTGGCACCGGAACAACGTCGTGCTCCTGGTCTGGCTGCTTATCACGATCTCGACCGTCGCGCTGCAGCTGACGGCGGGTCGGGCTGCGCTGCCGTTCATCCTGCCCGTGGCCGCGATCGGGATCCTCGTCGCGGTCCTCCTCGACGCCGAGACCGCGATCATCGTCACGGCGATCGTCGCGATCGTCGCCGGCGCGGTGAACGGGCCGTCCCTCGAGCTCGGTGGGTACGTGTTGTTCGGCGGGCTGGCCGGCATCCTGGCCATCCGCCGCGGCGATCGGCTCCAGTCGTTCATCCAGGCGGGCGCCGCGATCTTCGTGGTCCAGGCAGTCGTCGTGACCGCATTCTCGCTGCTCGGGGAGCGCGACCTGACCGGCGTCGTCCAGCTCATCGGCGCCGCCGCGCTGTCGGCCGGTGGCGCGAGCGTGGCGGCGGTTGGCTCGTTCGCCGTCCTCGGCAGCGTGTTCGGCCTCCTGACCGTGTTCCAGCTGCTCGAGCTGGCGAATCCGTCACAGCCCCTGCTCCGGCGGCTGCTCGTCGAGACGCCGGGCACGTACCACCACTCGCTCATGGTCGGCAACCTGGCCGAGCGCGCTGCCGAGTCGATCGGTGCGGACCCGCTGATCACGCGCGTCGCCGCGTACTACCACGACGTCGGCAAGCTCGCGAACCCGGCGGCGTTCATCGAGAACCAGGCCGGTGGTGACAACGTGCACGACGAGCTCGCGCCCGTGGAGTCTGCCCAGATCCTGAAGCAGCACGTCGCCGATGGCATCGACATCGCCTACCAGTCGCGGCTGCCGAAGACGCTCATCGCGTTCATCCCGCAGCACCACGGGACCGCGATCATGAGCTACTTCTTCGCCAAGGCCCGGGAGGAGGCGGCGGCGCCGTACGGCGGCCCCACAACCGAGGAAGGGCGCAAGGCGGCCGAGGCAGTCGACCAGCGCCGGTACCGGCATGCCGGTCCAAAGCCCCAGTCCCGCGAGGCCGCCCTTCTCATGCTCGCGGACGGCGTCGAGGCGTCGGTCCGGTCGCTCGCGTCAAGGGATGAGCCGGCGATTCGCTCGATGGTCGCCCGGATCATCAGCGAGCGCCTCGAGGACGGCCAGTTCGACGAGTGCGACCTGACGCTCCGCGACCTGAACCTCGCCGCCGAGGCGTTCGTCTCGCAGCTGCTCGGCATGTACCACCAGCGGGTCGCCTACCCCCAGAACAAGGTGGTCGAGCTCGAGTCGCGCCGTGCGGCGAGCGGCGGAGGTGGGGGAGGCGGCACGCCAGCGTGAAGCCTGGCCAGCGGAGCGACCGAGACTTGGTCTTCGCTGGAATCGTTGCGCGGTTCGCCACGGCCATCGCACGATTTCGCGGTCGTCGAGGCGGTTCCGACGAGTCCGCCGAAGTCGAGTTCACTGAGACGACGCTGCTCTGGGATGACGATGACGACGGCGGGCTGGCGGCGGCTCGGGTCCCGCGACGTCCGCCCGATCGCTCAGGATCCGGATCGGCAGCCATGATCGAACCGCCTATGGATGACGAGCCGCGTGCCAGCTAGGGACTCGCGAACGATGTACCTGCCGCCGTGCGGCGAGCGGGGGGAGCGGCTCAACGTCGGCCTGACCGCGCCCGAGGGACGCTCGGGAGCGTCACCTACGAAGGAGTGTCGTGGTATCCAACAATTGTCACGATCTGTCCGCCCCCTCACGCACGACCTCCGTTCAACATCGCACCGAAGCACGGATGGTGGCGTGATTCGGGCGGGATTCCGTTGGATACGACGAACAAGGGTCGTAGGTGGGGTGTCGAGCGGCCCGATGGCCGCCTAGCACGATGGTGGCTCGTATCCGACCGTGAATCCAGGATCAGGTCGGGGCGAACCTCGCACGTCAGCACATTTGGCGACGCTGACAGAGGCTGTGGGTGAGGACAAGCAGCGGTCGATCTACATCAAGCCGTTGCGGGTGGATGTCGTCCAACGCGCGGGTGTGAGGAATCCGCTTCGCTCGATCGTCATCGCTCGCCACGTGCAGCGCGTGTTGAACGAATGCGGCGCCCCGGAGCCGGCATCGGTGACGCTTGTTCTGACGGACGATGCCGAGCTGGCCGACCTGAACCGGGAGCACATGGGTCAACGCGGACCAACAGATGTGCTCTCGTTCCCGATGCTCCCGCCGGAGGTGTTCAGACGGTCCGCCGGACCCGGCAGCGCGCGAACCGCGGAGCGAATGTCCGAGCTCGGGCCACCAGGACGGACGCACATCGGCGACATCGCCATCTCGGTCGAGCGAGCGGCAGAGCAGGCGGCAGAGGGTCGCGGCGGGCAGACGGGCGACATCAAGTGGTCGACAGCGGATGAGCTCCGACTGCTTGTTACCCACGGCACCCTCCACCTGTGCGGCTGGGACCATACCGAGCCCGCCGAGGAGGTTGCGATGCGCGCCCTCGAGCGGCGGCTGCTCGGACCGGTCGAGGGCTGATCCGAGCCATCCCGGCTACCATTGGCGCGAGCCCCGGAACCTCGTTCTGGGGCCGTTCGGCGTGTTCGGAAGAGCCCGCCGAGCGTGCCACTCGAGCGTGAGGTAGCCCCATCAACAAGATCGTCGTCGGGCTGGGGAACCCCGGCGAGCAGTACCGCCAAACGCGCCACAACATCGGCTGGCTGGTCCTCGACCGGATCGCGGACCGTGCCGGCTGGTCCGGCCGTGCGCGGAATCGCGACGCCGCCGCGGTCGTCGGCGGGCGCTACCGCGGCCTCGACGTGCTGCTCGTGAAGCCGCAGACGTTCATGAACGAGTCGGGGCTCGCGGTCCGGAAGACCCTCGCGCGCGAGCGGGCGCCGCTCGGCGAGATGCTCGTGGTGGTCGACGACTTCGCTCTGCCGTTCGGGAAGCTGCGGTTCCGCGAGGGCGGCGGCCCGGGCGGCCACAACGGCCTCCGCTCGATCATCGGCGAGCTCGGGTCGGAGGCGTTCAGCCGGCTGCGAGTCGGGATCGGCGAGCCCGGCCGCGGGTTCGCGGACCACGTCCTGTCCAAATTCGAGGTCGACGAGCGACAGCGCCTCGACGAGCTGCTCGATGCAGCGGCGGACGCGGTTGAGGCGTGGGCGCGCGAAGGCACGAACAAGGCCGCCAACCGGTTCAACCCGTTCGAGCTCCGGCCCGCAGACGAGGATCGCCTCGCGCCGGCCGGCGAGGTCGACGGGCCGCCGGGCCCCGACGGCATTCGCCGCACGAAGACCGGCTGGCGGCGGGTCCTCTCGCTGGGCCGCCGCGACGACGAGGAGCGGTCGTGAGGGTCGACAGATGAGCAGCAGCCCGCCGCTGCGCGGACGGCGCGGCTGGGAGCGGCGGCTCATCGAGCGTGAAGGGGAGCAGCCTGGCGATCGACGAGCGCCGGAGGCGGTCCCCCACCCGTCCGCGCCTGCGCCCCCGACGCCCGAACCGACGCCGGTCAGACCCGGGCCAGGCCGGCGGATCCCGAACCTCGTAGGGCTTCCGCGGCTGCTCGACGGGACCGGTGGGTTCGAGACGCTCCGGGAGCGGCTCGGAGGGGCGGATGCGGCGCGGATCGGGGCGGGTCGGCATGCCGGCGTCACCGCCGTGCCGCATGGCGCGAAGAGCTATCTCGCGGCAGCGCTCGCCCTCGTGGCCGGCGAGCGGATCTGCTGGATCGCGCGCGACTCCGAAGTCGGTGATCGCGTCGCCGAGGAGCTGGCGGCGTGGGTCGGCGATGCTGCGGCCGTCGCGGTCCTGGAGCCGCGGACGGCGCTGGCATACGAGCGGAGCGAGCTCGTCGCGGACGAGACGGCCGCACGTGTTGCCGCACTGTCGGCATGGCGGAGCGGCGGCGCGCGGATCCTCGTCGCCAGCGTGCAGGCCCTGATCCAGCACACCATCGCGCCGGATGATCTGCCCGGGGAGCCGCTGGAGCTGCGCGTCGGCGGGCGGGTGAGCCAGTCGACGCTGCTCCGCGAGCTCTTCGAGCTTGGCTATACGCCCGTCCTCGAGGTGGCGGGTCGCGGCGAGTTCGCGCGCCGGGGCGGCATCGTCGACGTCTTCCCGCCCTCGGCCGAGCTGCCTGTCAGAATCGAGGCGTTCGGGGACGAGATCGACTCGCTGCGCGCGTTCGATCCCACCGACCAGCGCACGACCGGCAAGGTCGATCGCGTCGCGCTGCTCCCGGCGTCGGAGTTCCTCCTGCCCCCGGACGCGGCGGCGACGCTGCGCGAACGGCTCGGCGCGTCCGCGAAGCGGCTGCCCGAGCGCCTCGCGCACGATCTCGAGCGGCTCGCCGGGACGCAGGACCCCGAGCGGCCGAGCGCGGCACGACCCGGGTCCAGCGGCGATTCTCGCGCCGCGGCCGTCGGCGACGCGGCCGAGGTCTGGGCGCCGATCCTGGCCCCATCGACGGCCCTCGATCACCTGGGGCCCGAGACGCTGTTCGTCCTCGACGAGCCGGGCGAACTCGGGGACGCGGCCGACTTCCTGTGGCGCCAGTCGGACGAGCGGCGCGCCGACCTCCTCGCCGCGAAGGAGCTGCCACGGGACTGGCCCCCGACGCTCCTCCCGCCGCGCGAGTGGAAGCGCCGGCTGCTCGGGGCGCGAACCCTCGAGCTCACGTGGGAATCGGAGGCGTCCGGCGCGATCGCGGGCGGCGGGAAGTCGAGCGGCGACCTGTTCGGGTGGCGCGAGCCGGTGCTTCCACCGGGGCGTGGCGCGCGAATCGCCGAGGCCGTGGAGCGGTGGCTCGGCGAAGCGGGCAGCGCCGAATCTCGCCCGCGCATCGTCATCGCCTCGGACCAGGCGCCGCGCCTTGCGGAGCTGCTCGAGGAGGGCGGGCACCCGGCGGGCGTCACGAACGCCATCCTCGTGCCGCCGCCGCCGGGGGCCGTCGCGGTCATCGACAGGAGCCTGAACGGCGGGTTCCACGGCGGGCCGGACGGGCTCGTCTTCGTCACCGACCGGGAGCTCTTCGGCAACGTCAGGGTCAGAAGGCCCAAGGCGATGCGCCGGGTCGTACCCCGGGACATCCTCGAGCGCCTCACGCCTGGCGACCTCGTCGTCCACATCGACCACGGCATCGCGCGCTACGAGCGGATGCTCCGGCGCAGCTCGGGCACGGGCGATGAGCGTGACTTCCTCGAGCTCGCATTTCAGGGACAGGACCGGATCTTCGTGCCGGTCGAGCAGATCGGGCGGATCTCGCGCTACTCCGGCGGCGAGAACCCGTCGCTCTCGAAACTCGGCGGCACGGAGTGGCTGCGGACGAAGGCGCGCGTGCGGAAGGCCGTCGGCGACCTCGCCGAGGAGCTGCTCGCGCTGTACGCCGCACGCGCCTCCGCGCCGGGCCACCCCTACGCGGGCGACACGCCCTGGCAGGCCGAGATGGAGGCCGCGTTCCCGTACGAGGAGACGGTCGACCAGCTCCGGGCGGCCATCGAGGTCAAGCACGACATGGAGACCGTCCGCCCGATGGACCGGCTCGTCGTCGGCGACGTCGGGTACGGCAAGACCGAGATCGCGATCCGCGCCGCCTTCAAGGCGATCCAGGACGAGAAGCAGGTCGCGGTGCTCGTACCGACGACGGTCCTCGCGGCGCAGCACCACGCGACCTTCTCCGCCCGGTTCGGCCCGTTCCCGGTGAACGTGAAGCTCCTCTCACGGTTCGTGCCCAGGCAGGAGCAGGAGCGGACCGTCGCCGGTCTTGCCGACGGCTCGGTCGACCTCGTCATCGGCACCCATCGCCTGCTCTCGAAGGACGTCCGGTTCAAGGATCTCGGACTGGTCGTCGTCGACGAGGAGCAGCGCTTCGGCGTCGCGGCGAAGGAGCGTCTAAAGCAGCTCAAGCGCGAGGTCGACGTCCTGACCCTCAGCGCCACGCCGATCCCGCGAACGCTCAACCTGGCGCTCGCGGGTGTGCGGGACATGTCGGTCATCGAGACCCCGCCCGAGGACCGCTTGCCAATCCAGACGCGGGTCGCGGAGGCCTCCGCGGGTCTTGTCAGGGACGCCATCCTGCGCGAGCTCGATCGCGGCGGGCAGGTGTTCTACGTCCATAACCGGGTCGAGACGATCGAGGCCCAGGCCGAGCAGCTCCGGAAGATGTTGCCGGACGTCCGGATCGTCGTCGGGCACGGCCAGATGGCCGAGGGCCACCTGGAAAGCGTGATGCTCAAGTTCGCCGCGGGCGAGGCCGACGTCCTCGTTTGCACGACGATCATCGAGTCCGGGCTCGACATCCCGAACACGAACACGATCGTGATCGACCGGGCCGACACGCTCGGGCTGGCGCAGCTCTACCAGCTCCGCGGCCGCGTGGGCCGGTCGTCGCGCCGCGCGTACGCGTACCTCCTCTATCGCCGCCGCGAGCGGATGAGCGAGGAGGCCCGCAAGCGCCTCCAGGCGATCTTCAATGCCTCCGAGCTGGGCGCGGGCTTCCAGATCGCCCTGTCCGACCTCGAGATCCGAGGCGCCGGCAACATCCTCGGCGGCGAGCAGTCCGGCCACATGGCCGCGGTCGGCTTCGACCTGTACTCGCGCCTCCTCGCCGAGGCCGTCGAGGAGCGCAAGGCCGTCCGCGAGAATCGGGCGCCGATACTCATCCCGCAGCAGGCGGTCGTCGACCTGCCGCTCGAGGCGCACCTGCCGGATGACTACGTCCCCGAGGAGGGGCAGAAACTCGAGCTCTACCGGCGCCTCGCCCGAGCTCGCACCCCCGCGGATGTCGCCGCGTTCCGCCAGGAGGTCACCGACCGATTCGGCCCGATGCCTCCACCGGTCCTCAGGCTGGCCGAGGTCGCCGAGATCCGCCTCGCCGCGGAGTCGGCCGGCGTCGCGTCGATGTCCCGCGAGGACGGCCAGCTGGTCGTCCGCTTCGGGGAGGGCCTGTCACGGGCGACGGCGATCCGGCTGCTCACGCCTGGCTCCCTCCCGGGTGTGCGCCACGCCGACGTGACGTTCGCCTCGAACCAGGTCCGGATCCGGCTCCCCAAGGATCCGCTGAAGGGCTGGCAGCTGACGCAGGCGGTCGTCGCCCGCCTGTCGACCGAGACGGCGCACGTGGACCCGGCGCTCCTTGCGTCGATGCGCCCGGAGCGGCCCGAACCGTCAGCCCGCGCGAATCCCTATGGACCCCAGGTGCGGCCGGGCTTTGAGGATCCCATCTGATGGCCGACGAGACGCCCTCACGGCTCGCGCTCGACCTCTCCCCGGATGACGTTCGGACGCTCCGCGGCGCGTTGCTCTCCGCGAAAGCGACGGAGATGGCCGAGCTCCAGCGCCGTGGCTACCGGCTCTCGACCGGGTACGGCACGGACGCTGCTCGTGCGGGCATGTCCGCCGAGGTCGCCCAGCACCGGCGCCGGATCGAGCTGCTCGACCGCCTGATCGCGGCGCTCCGGCCGGACGGCTGATCGGCGATGGGCTTCCTCCGCCGGTTCCCGGGCCGGGCTGAGCCAAGCGGCGGAGCCCCGCCGACCTCGTCGTTGCTTCTGCCCTCGACGACCAGGCGGACGACGTCAAGCGCTCGTGGGGAGACGCGGGGACGGTCGCGTCCGGGCCGGACGGCCCGCTCGAGGCCTGTGCGTACATCGGGCTCGGGCTCGTCTCGATCGGTGCCGCCGCGGTCTTCGTGAACTGTCGTCGGCCGGCCTGACCCCGGGCCGAGGCCGGGGATCGGCCCTATCCTCGCCGCCATGGACCCGAGAGTCAGCCTGGTGACGCTGGGCGTTGCCGACTTGGAGCGCGCGCGCCGGTTCTACGAGGCGCTCGGCTGGCGGAGCGACTCGAAGCCCGAGGACGGCGTGGTGTTCTTCCAGTCCGGGGGCATGGTCCTCGCGCTGTGGGGTCGGGAGGAGCTCGCGAAGGACAGCGGCGTCGAGGACGGCGGCGGCTGGGGCGGGGTCACGCTCGCCTATAACGTCGCCTCACCGGCCGACGTCGACGCGTTCCTCGAGCGGGCTCGGGCGGCCGGGGCAGCGATCCCGCGCGCAGGCGCCGAGACGTCTTGGGGCGGCTACTCGGGCGTCTTCATCGACCCCGACGGGCACCCGTGGGAGGTCGCGCACAACCCGTTCTGGACGCTCACGAACGAGGGCGACGTCATCCTGTCCAGCCAGTGACGTCCGACCGCGGTCGCGGCCACAACGGCGGGCACGGCGACCACGAGCACGACCACGCCGCGGTCACCCCCGAGGAGCTGGCGCACCCGGAAAGCCTGCTCGGGTGGAGCCCCGCGAAGCCCATCGCTGATGGGCTGTGGTCGCCCGAGCGGCGGCCGCTGACGCTCGGCCTCGTCACGACCATCACGCTCGTCGCCGTGGAGGCCCTCGCCGTCGCGACGGCCATGCCGATCGTCGCCCGCGAGCTCGGCAACCAGGAGCTGTACGGGTTGGTGTTCTCGGCGTTCCTCGTGGGGTCGCTCATCGGGATCGTCGTCGCGGGCAGCCTGATCGACCGGCGGGGCGTCGTGGTCCCGTTCGTCCTCGGACTGTCGCTCTTCGCGATCGGCCTCGTCGCGGCCGGGCTCGCGACATCGATGCCGATGCTTATCGCAGGGCGCCTCGTCCAGGGCATCGGCGGCGGCGCGGTCCCGCCGATCGCGTACGTCGCGATCGGGCGGAGCCTGCCGGCGCGCCTCCGGCCGCGGATGTTCGCGACGATGTCGACGGCGTGGGTGCTGCCCGGAGTCCTCGGCCCCGGGATCGCCGGGATCGTCGCCGAGGCGTTCGACTGGCGCTGGATCTTCCTCGGGCTGCTGCCGCTCATCGCGGTCTCCGGGACGATGGCCTATCGGGGGCTGCGGGGGTTGCCGAATCGCGCCCCCGTCGTGGGCGGCTCGTCCTCGACCGGCGCGCGTATCCGGGACGGCCTGATCGTCGCGGTCGGCGTGGCGATCCTCACCGCCGGGCTGGCGTCGGAGTCGCTGCCGATCCTGGCGGCGCTGGGCGCCGCCGGGCTCGCGATCACGCTCTGGGCGTTCCTGCGCCTCGTGCCCCCGGGCACGCTCCGCGCGGCGCGCGGCTACCCGACGGCCATCCTTCTGCGGGGTGTCCTGACGTTCGCCTTCTTCACGGTCGACGCGTATGTCGCGCTGCTCCTCGTGGAGGTGCGCGGCTGGTCCGCCGCGGCGGCCGGCCTCGCCCTCACCGGGGCGACGGTGTCCTGGACCGCGGGCTCGTGGACCCAGGCACGACTGTCCAGCCGCCTGCCGCACGAGTGGTTCGTGCGGCGCGGCTTCCCGATCGTGGCCGCAGGCATCGCCGGCCTCGGCCTGATCCTCCTGCCGGGCGTGCCGGCCTGGCTCGCCGTGCCGATCTTCGCCCTCGGTGGCTTCGGGATGGGGCTGACGTACGCCCAGTTCGCGCTCATCGTCCTCCGGGACGTGCCGCACGAGGCCCAGGGCGAGGTCACCGCCGGGCTGACGCTCTCGGACGTGCTGGGCACGGCGCTCGGGACCAGCCTGGCGGCGGCGTTCATCGGCTTCTCGGTCCGCGCCGGGGAGGGGCCGGGGCCGGGCCTCGCGGCCGCGATCGTCGCGGGGACCATTGCGGCCCTGCTCGGCTGGATGCTCGCTCCGCGACTGCATCGGAAGCGGCGCGGAGAGGCTCCGGCGAGCGCCTGAGCGGGCTCCCCGCACAGCCAGCGAAAGCGGCTGCGGTATGCTCGGGCCCCGCCCGCGCGTGCGGCGCCCAACGTGACGAGGAGGTCAGGCGAGTGTCCGCCGAGGAGCTTCGGGCGAAGATCCGCGAGGTCCCCGACTTCCCGAAGCCGGGCATCCTGTTCTACGACATCACGACGGTCCTCAAGGATCCGGCCGCGTACCGCGAATCGATCCGGCTGATGCTCGAGCCGTATCGCGGCGAGCAGCTCGACATCGTGGTGGGCATGGAGTCGCGCGGCTTCATCTTCAGCGCGCCGATGGCCTACGAGCTCGGGGCCGGGCTCGTGCCGGTGCGGAAGCTCGGCAAGCTGCCGGCGGAGACGCTCTCGGTCGAGTACGCGCTCGAGTACGGCTCCAACACGCTCGAGATCCATCGTGACGCCATCGAGCCCGGCCAGAAGGTGCTCATCGTCGACGACCTGCTCGCGACCGGCGGGACGGTGCAGGGCACGATCGAGCTCGTCGAGCGGCTGAAAGGCGAGGTGGTTGGGCTGGCGTTTCTGGTCGAGCTCGACTTCCTGAGCGGTCGCGACCGGCTTGGGGGACGGCGCGTCACGAGCGTCATCCGCTATTGACCGACGCGCCGACGGACGAGTTGCGCCGGGACCCGCATCGATGACCGAGGAGTCGACGCCGACGGCGTCGCGCGACGACGTTCAGGTCGACCCGACCCGGCGCCAGTTCTTCCGCCGCTTCGCCGGCGAGGTCGTGACGAGCGCGGCGCAGGTCGTCGGGGCGGTCACCGAGCTCCGTGATCGGTCGGCGGCGGAGGCCGCGTCGCTCCTGGACCCCGACGGGGTCGAGACCTCGACCGCGGCGGCCACGGCTGCCGAGATCGAACCGCCCGCGCCGCCGACCGGCTTCCGGACGCCGTTCCGGTTCGAGTCGGACAACGTCCTCCTCGTGATCGACCAGCGCAAGCTGCCCGATGAGCTCGTCGAGGTGCCCGTCCGGAGCGGCTCGGACGCGGCGTCCGCCATCCGTCGCATGGTCGTCCGGGGCGCGCCGGCGATCGGGCAGGTCGCGGCGATCGGCCTCGCGCTGACCGCGCGCATCGCCACGAAGTCCAACGCCCATACCCGGCGCGCCATCCTCGAAGGCGCGGCCGGCCAGCTGCGGAACGCGCGGCCCACGGCGATCAACCTGCGCTGGGCGGTCGACCGGGTCATGGCGCCGTACCACGAGATCGGCGAGCTTTCGGATGACGGCGATGGCGTCGCTGCGGCGATGTTCGGCGAGGCCATGGCGATCGTCGCCGAGGCGACCGACGATCATGGCCGGCTGGCCGAGGCAGGTCGCGCGATCCTGCCCGAGACTGATGGCCCACTGCGGGTCCTGACCCACTGCAACACCGGCCCGCTGGCGTGCGGGCAGTTCGGCACGGCGCTCGGGATCGTCCAGGCCGCCCACGCGGCGGAGCGGCCGCTCCAGGTCTGGGTCGACGAGACCCGGCCGTACCTCCAGGGCGCCCGGCTGACGGCGTGGGAGCTCAAGCAGGCCGGCGTGCCGCACACGCTCATCCCGGACATGGCCGCTGGGCCGCTCATGGCCCGAGGAGAGGTCGACGTGATCCTCGTCGGCGCCGATCGGATCGCGGCGAATGGCGACACGGCGAACAAGATCGGGACGTACACGCTCGCGGTCCTGGCTGCCCGGCACGGCATCCCGTTCGTCGTCTGCGCCCCGTTGTCGTCCGTCGATCTCGAGACGCTGGACGGGTCGGCCATCCCGATCGAGGACCGATCCGCAGCCGAGGTGACCGAGGTACGCGGCGTCCGGATCGCGCCCGCGGGGACCGACGTCCGCAACCCGGCATTCGACGTGACCCCCGCGGAGCTGATCTCCGCGATCGTCACCGAGGAGGGCGCCCTGCGGGCGCCGTTCGGGCCGGCGCTGCGCGACGCGATGGCGCGCCGTAACGAACGCCGACGCCGCGAGGAGCGGAAGAAACCGGCTGCAGGGCGGCCCGAGGCGGTCGGGGTCGCCGGCTGATGGCGACCGTCGCGCTCGATCGCGCCGGAACGCGCATCGACGCGGAGGCGACGACGGACCGTGAGCTGATCCGCGCCTTTCTCGATCGGGACCGGATCTACGCGGCCTACGCCCTGGCGGACCTCGAGGACCGCGACACCGGCCGGGCGCGGTGGGGGGTCGCGCGGCAGGACGGCGAGGTCGTCGCGCTCGTCCTCGAGTACGGTGGGCCCTCGCCACAGCCGCTCTTCATCGCCGGCAGCGACGACGGCATCGACGCGATCCTGCGCGAGGTCATCCGGCCGTCGATCGCCTACGTCGCCTGCCTCCCGGCGAATCTCGCCGCCGTGGAGCGCCGCTATCGCCTGGAGCCGGGGCCGCAGATGGTCCGGATGTGGGTCGATCGAGCGACGTTCCGGCACGCCGAGGATCCGGGCATCGAGCGACTCGGCGCGATGGACACGGGCGAGCTCAACCGGCTCTACCGGCTCGGCTTTGGCTCGTGGCTCCCGCCGTCTGCGATCGCCGAGGGCGTGTACTACGGGATCCGCGTCAACGGCCGGCTGGTCGCGGCCGCCGGGACGCACGTCATCGGGCGAACGGCGCGGATCTCGGTCGTCGGCAACGTGCTCACCCAGCCCGAGTTCCGCGGGCGCGGCTACGCCCAGGCGACGACCGCCGCGGTCACCGCCCATCTCATCGGGTTCTGCGACCATGTCGTGCTCAACGTCCGCGCGGACAATCCGCCGGCGCTGAACGCCTACCGCCGGCTGGGCTACGCCGAGCATGTTCGCTTCGAGGAGCGGCTCGGGCATCGGGTCGGCTCGCTGCTGGCCGACGTCGCGTCCGTCCTCCGCCGTTTCGCTCGCACGAGGGAGTCCCAACGCCGATGACCGTGACCGAGACCGAACCGGGCGCCGCGCCGTCCCACGACGTGACCGACCTCGGCCTGGCCGGGGAAGGCGTCCGGCGCATCGAGTGGGCGGAGCGCGAGATGCCTGTCCTCCGGTCGATCCGCGAGCGGTTCGCAACCGAGCAGCCGCTCAAAGGCCTGCGGATCGGGGCCTGCCTCCACGTCACGACCGAGACGGCCAACCTCATGCGCACGCTCGAGGCTGGCGGCGCGTCCGTCGCACTCGCGGCCTCGAACCCGCTTTCGACCCAGGACGACGTCGCGGCCGCCCTCGTCGGCGAGTACGGGATCCCGGTCCACGCGCGGCGCGGCGAGGACCGCGACACGTATTACCGGCACCTGTCCTCCGTCGCCGACTCCCGCCCGACGCTCACGATGGACGACGGCTGCGACCTCGTGTCGCTCCTGCACCAGGACCGGCCCGAGCAGGTCAAGAATGTCCTCGCGGGCACCGAGGAGACGACGACGGGCGTGCTCCGACTCCGGGCGATGGCCGCGGACGGCGCGCTCGGCTACCCGGTCATCGCGGTCAACGAGGCGCAGACGAAGCACCTCTTCGACAACCGCTACGGGACCGGCCAGTCCACCCTCGACGGCATCCTCCGCGCCACGAACCTGCTCATCGCGGGGCGGAACGTCGTCGTCGCCGGGTACGGCTGGGTGGGGCGGGGGATCGCGTCGCGGATGGCCGGCCACGGCGGCCACGTCACGATCATCGAGGTCGACCCGATTCGCGCCCTCGAGGCGTTGATGGACGGCTACCGGGTCATGACCGCGGGCGAGGCGGCGGCGTGGGGCGACCTGTTCATCACGGCCACGGGCAACGTCAACGTGTTCCGCCGGGAGCACTTCGAGGCGATGAAGGACGGCGCCGTGATGGCGAACAGCGGGCATTTCGACGCGGAGCTCGACCTTGCCGCGCTGCGCCAGATGGCCGAGGGCCACGTCCGCGAGGTCCGCGAGCACGTCCAGGAGTTCGATGTCGGGGGCAAGCGCCTCCACCTGATCGCCGAGGGCCGGCTCGTGAACCTCAGCGCCGCGGAGGGGCATCCGGCCGCGGTCATGGACATGAGCTTCGCCAACCAGGCGCTCGCCGCCGAGTTCGTGGTCAGGCACCACGCCGAGCTCGAGCGGCGCGTGTACGGCGTCCCGCCGGCGATCGACGCCGAGGTCGCCAGGCTCAAGCTCGCGGCGTTCGGCATCGAGATTGAGTCGATGACGACCGAGCAGGCCGAGTACGTCGCGTCCTGGAGGCACGGGACGTGAGCTCGACCACCGTCACGGTCGCACCCTTCGGGTCGTGGGACTCGCCGTTCAAGATCGAGAAGCTGACGGAGAAGGTCGTGTTCCTGGCGGAGGCCCGCGCGATCGACGGCGTTCGGTACTGGATCGAGGGCCACCCGGACGAGGGTGGCCGCCAGGTCCTCGTTCGGCGCTCGGCGGACGGAGCGATCACGCGCCTCACCCCGGAGGGCTTCAACGCCCGTTCGCGCGTGCACGAGTACGGCGGCGGGGCGTACCTGGTCTCTGGCGACCTGATCGTCGTCTCCGACTTCGTCTCCGGCCGGCTGCATCGCGTCGTCCGGCCTGGGGAGCTTGTACCGATCACGCCCGAGCGCCAGTGGCGGTTCGCCGACATGGTCCACGACGCCGCCCGGAACCGGCTGATCGCGATCCGTGAGGACCACGAGCCGGATGTGGTCGAGGAGCGTGGCGAGTGGAACAACGAGCTGGTGGCGATCGACCTCGACTCGGGCGACGTCAGCGTTCTCGCCGCCGGCAACGACTTCTACAGCACGCCCCGCATCTCGCCCGACGGCACGACGCTCGCCTGGGTCGAGTGGCCCCACCCGAACATGCCCTGGGACGGCACCGAGCTCCGGCTGGCGACATTTGGTCCTGGCGGCTCCCTCGCGGGTCCGCGGACGATCGCGGGCAGCCGGCACGAGTGGGTCAGCGAGCCCAAATGGTCGCCCGACGGCATTCTCCACTTCGCGGCAGAGCCGACCGGCTGGATGAACCTCTATCGCTACATCGATGGCCGGACCGAGCACATCGCCAACCTGGAGGCGGAGGTCGTGGCGCCCGAGTGGCAGTTCGGCGCGGCTCATTACGGGTTCCTGCCGAACGGCGACGTCATCGGGATTGCCCGCGCGGGCGGCCGCGACAGCCTGATCCGAACGAGCCGGGCCGGTCAGGTCACGCCGATCGAGGTGCCATACACGGAGATCGGCTCGATCTCGGTGCACGGCGACCGGTTCGTGGTCCGCGCCGCCGGGCCGACGAGCCCGGCGACGATCGCCGAGATCGATCTCCAGGGCAATGTCGAGGTCCTCCGCCGGGCCACGCCCTTCGCCCCCGAGCTCCAGGACACGTCCGTTCCGGAGCACATCGAGTTCCCGACGAAGGGCAATCACACGGCGTACGGGAACTACTACCCACCGACCAATCGCTCGTTTGTCGGGCCGGAAGGCGAGCTGCCCCCGCTCATCGTCACGAGCCACGGCGGCCCCACGTCGTCGGCCTTCACGGCGTTTCAGACCGGCCTGCAGCTCTTCGCGAGTCGCGGCTACGCCGTGCTCGATGTCGACTACGGCGGCTCGACCGGCTACGGCCGGGATTATCGCAAGCGGCTCGAGGGCCAGTGGGGGATCGTCGACGTCGACGACTGCGTCGCCGGCGCGAAGTACCTCGCCGAGCAGGGCCTTGTCGACGGCGAGCGCCAGGCGATCCGGGGGGGCAGCGCCAGCGGCTTCACGACGCTCGCGGCGCTTGCGTTCACCAAGCAGTTCGACGCCGGCTGCACGTACTTCGGGATCGGCGACCTCCGGGCGTTCGTCAAGGACACGCACAAGTTCGAGTCGCGCTACCTCGAGAGCCTCGTCGGGCCGTGGCCGGATCAGCAGCAGCGCTACCTGGACCGGTCACCTGCGCTGCATGCGAACAGGATCACCTCGCCCGTGCTCGTCCAGCAGGGCGAGGAGGACAAGGTCGTCCCGAGGGAAGAGGCGGAGCGGATCGTCGACGCGCTGTTCGAGCGCCGGGTGCCGCACGCGTACCTGCTCTACCCGGGCGAGGACCACGGCTTCCGGAGCCGGGAGGCGATCATGCGCTCCTTCGGGGCCGAGCTCTCGTTCTATGCGCAGGTCTTCGGGTTCGAGCCGGCGGACGACGTCGAGCCCGTGGAGATCCAGTTCCTCGACGAATCTCGCCGCCGTGCCGACCAAGACAACGGCGCCGATCCGCTGACATGAAGAAGGGGCGCCCTTCCGGGGCGCCCCTTGCTTCCTGTTGGGGAGCTTGATCTAGCCGCGCGGGATCATCCGCAGTCCCGCGAACGCGGCCCGATCGATCCAGGCCTGGTCGCGCCGGATCGCCTGCCGCTCCGCCTCGTCGGCGGTGATCGCCGAACGGACGTCGTCCCGGTTGGCCGCGACGATCGCCTTTCGGTTGATCGCCGCGTGCTCGAAGCTGGTGAAGGCGCCGACGGCCCGCTTCGGGGCCGGCACGCCTCTCGCGAACGTCGTCATTGCCGTGTCCATCCTTCCCGTGTCCCTCTGTCTAGCTCGAGATCCTCAATCTCAAATCTCTCGATGTCGAGATACTAGCCGCAGTTTAGTACGATGTCAAGAGACTCGATGTGGGGAGATACGAGATTGAAAGGCTTGACATCAAGGATTAACAGGGCGCAAACTGTTCCACGACATGACGACGAAGGCACCCGCGCGGGACCACGTCGACGAGATGCTCGACGTGTGGGCACGCGAGATCCCCGACCTCGACGTGCTGACGGAGGGGATCATCGAGCGGATCCAGATCCTCAGCTGGAACTTCAACCAGGCGCTCGACGAGGTTCTCGAAGAGGTCGAGCTGGACCGCCGCGAGTTTGGGCTCCTCGGCAAGCTGCGCAGGCACGGCCCGCCGTACCGCGCCTCCGCCGGCAAGCTGGCCGCAGACCTGCGCCTCTCGAGCGGGGCGATCACCAATCGCCTCGATCGGATGGAGGCCGCCGGCCTGATCCGCCGACTGCCCGACCCGAACGACCGGCGCGGCACGCTCGTCGAGCCGACCGAGAAGGGCCACCGGGCCTGGGACGAAACGGTCGGTGCGTCTGCTCGCCGCGAGGCCGCCGCAACCGCTGTCCTGAGCGACTCCGAGAAGGTCGAGCTCCACGACCTGCTCCGCGACCTGATGCAGGCGTTCCCCGACTGGAAGCAGAAGAAGCACAGCCAGCCCGTCGCCGACTCGGACGAGTAGGGCTCCCGTCGACGCCTAGACTCCGCGCATGCGCGGACCTCGAGCCGTCATCGCCATCGCATCGGCCATCACCCTGCTTGCGATTGGCTGCGGGTCCCCAAAACGGGAAGATGTTCAGCACGGTCTTCCCCGCGATCGACGGCGACGTCAACGGGTCGATCGACATTGACGCCCTGCCCGTCACCCTTCGGGACCTGACGGGGACCGTCACGGGCATCGGGCCGTCGGACGTGCGGCCAGAGGATGATGACTTCACGCGCGGCCGCGTCTAGACCGTGCCTGATCAACCCGCCGCGCTTCGCGTCCTGTGGCTCGCCGGGGCGTGCGAGCGCGACGTCGAGATGTTGCTCGGCCAGGTCGGGTCAGGGCTCGTCCTGACGATCCATGCGAACAGCGCGATCTCGATCTTCGGCGGTGGTTGCCCCGCGCTCGGCGGCCCCCCGATCGGTGGTCATCGGCGTCGATCGTCCCGTGGCGGCCGTCGATGTCGACGTCCGGACCGACCTCGACGACGAGCACTAGGCCGTCGCGAGGACGCCCGAGCGGCCTCCGATGCACACCGTGTGTTCATCCAGCGCAGTAGCTGCGTCCTGAGGCTGCGCTTGGGACCGCGGGGGAGGTTCTCGGGGCTGCTTGTCCTTGCGGGTGCACATTGAGTGTGCAAATCCGGCCCACTGCTGGCTTTGGCGTCAGCGCCCGCGTCTCCGGCTTCGGGCCTATGCCGTCAGAAGGCCATTCCTGCACACACAGTGTGCACACACATCGACAAGCGCCCGAATCGAGGGCCTCGAGGGATCGAAACATCGCAGCACATCGCTGCTGGCCGCGCTCGTGAACGTACAGTGTGCAAGCAGCTGGTCGGCACCGGTGGCTGACGCGATGGAGCGTTCCTCAGGTCAGCAACGTGCGGAGCGCAGTCAGGCCTCGATGGACGTCCGCGAATGACGTCGAGAGCGGGGAGAGGCCGATCCTGATCGTGTCGGGCGCGCGAAAGTCCGGGATGACGCCCCGCTCGATCAGTGCCGTTGTGAGCCGGCGCGCGTCGGTGTGGCGGATGCCGACCTGGCCGCCGCGACGGGCCGGGTCGCGTGGCGAGCCGATCGAGCAGCCGAGCGGCGCGAGCCACCGGTCGGTCAGGGCAATCGCGTACTCGGTCAGGGCGATGCCCTTGGCGCGGATCGCGTCGATGCCGGCCTCGACCACGAGCTCGACACCCGCCTGCACCGCCGTCAGGGCAAGGATCGAGGGCGTCCCGACGAGCCAGCCGGCGATGCCCGGCCGGCGCTCGAACGTCGGACCCATCTCGAACTGGTCGCGCTGGGCGAACCAGCCCTGAATCGGTGGTCGCAGCTCGTCCTGGAGCTCGCGCCGAACGTAGAGGTACGCGGGCGCACCTGGGCCGCCGTTCAGGTACTTGTACGTGCAGCCGACCGCGAGGTCGATGCCGTTCGCCTCGAGATCGACCGGGATCGAGCCGCCGGCGTGCGAGAGGTCCCACAGGACGAGCGCACCGGCTTCGCGCGAGCGATCCGTCACGGCCCGCATGTCGACGATCGCGGCGGAGCGGTAGTTGACCGCGGACAGGATGAGCAGGGCCGCGTCCTCGCGGATGGCCCGAGAGATCTCCTCGGTCGAGAGGCCGTCGATCGGGTCGCCGTCGAGCCAGCGGATCTCGAGGTCTCGCTCGCGTGCCAGCCCCTCGACGATGTACCGGTCCGTGGGGAACTCGGAGCGCTCGATGACGATCGTTCGACGTCCCGGCCGGGCAGCGAGCGCCGCGGACGCGACGCGGTAGAGGTTGACCGTCGTCGAATCGACGACCGCGACCTCGCCCTGACGCGCGCCGAGGACACCGTCCGCGAGCTGATCGCCGACG